>Ga0187865_1002383_pt1 | contig 17978 bp, 16 predicted proteins | sample June2016WEW_11_1_2_FD_132989 | JGI IMG/M metagenome (GOLD analysis project Ga0187865, IMG submission 132989) | Peatland microbial communities from SPRUCE experiment site at the Marcell Experimental Forest, Minnesota, USA - June2016WEW_11_100 | ecosystem: Environmental > Terrestrial > Soil >...
AGAGAATGGTAGCCGAGCGCCTTGAATATTCTTGGAAGGCAGTTCAGGTTCTTTAATTCATCAGGAGTGTACTCGTCCACGAGCGCGCCCGCCAGGTTTGGAGGGACTCCACATAGGATGCATTCGTAGCCGCGTATGCTCTGGATTGAATTGGCGTAGAAATCCGGAAACAGAATGCCGTCTTTTGACGCTCTCAGCAGTTGGGGCGTTATTTGAGGCTGCAGCAGAAGGCCATTGAGGCTCTCCTGTTTTACAAAAAAGATGACATCCCCCATGATTGAGGGGTGGGCTTTATCGAAACTTCTTGCGCTTTCTGACAGAAGCGTATCGATGTGCTTCCGGTAGAGTTCGTGATAATCGCTCCTGAGCCGGCGGTCGCTCATGAAACTTGCGTATAAAAATCCTGTCAGGGAGCCGCGGACCGTTGAAATAGTCAGGACCTGACAGGCTAGGCTTGACGCAAAGAGTGCGGTCAGAACCAATCCCCTCTTCCGGGGCGACCTCCTCAGGAATGTCATCAGTGGTGAGAAAGCCGGCTTTTGCAGGAAAATGAACCCGATCATCGAGAAGACAATTGCAAACAGCCAGGGCGCGTACAACTTCCAAAGGACCGGCAGCGCATCCGCCGTGTTGTACCAGAAAAGGTAAAAATCAAAGTCGATCTTCCGTACGGATTTGTAAATCGCGAGCAGGGCCACGAAGTAGAAATAAACCGCGTTCAGGATCAAAACGCAGGTCCGCGCAAACCGATTCTGCCAAAAAATCCGGATTGAGGAAAAAAGGGCATAAGAAAGGGGTGGAACGAGAAGAACAAAAAGCACATTGAAGAGCAGGAAAAATGTGCTGATCTGGAAGAATGGCAGGTCGGCTTTGAATGTGTCGATCTCCAATCCGCAGAAACTGCCGAACAGGGCTAAATAAAAGATAAAAAAATACCAGCGGCTTTTCCCTGGAACAACTGGAGGTTTTTCTTTTTGGGTCATTGATTCAGCTTTCAGAACAACATCAGCATGGACTTTCGTATCGGCCCTCAAGAGCCCCAACTACAGGTAATTACGCCCCAAAAACTATTTGATACATACAATCGTAAATGCGATCAATTTTTCTTGGGGGAAAACGAGGTTTCTGGGGGAGGGGGCAGTTATTTTTGCTAAGGGCCTGCGCCGAAGTGCGTCACTTATTTTGTCACAGGCCCTAACGACGGGGGGCTCAAACTTCTCTATTCATACCGTAATGCTTCCACGGGATTCATCCGTGACGCCTTCAGGGCCGGAATCATTCCAAATATTAACCCACACAGGAGAGTGACTCCAAATCCTAAAATGATGGCTATCGGCGAGATTTGAATTTGTATGGAAGTGGTAAAAAAGCGAACAGAGTACGGCACTGCCATGCCGAGCGCAATCCCTACCAGTCCGCCGCCGCAACTGAGCATCAACGCTTCCGCCAGGAATTCGGTCAGCAGCACGCTCCGGTGAGCTCCTATGGATTTCTTCAGCCCGATTTCCCTGGTCCGTTCCGTCACCGTGATGAGCATAATGTTCATGATGCTGATCCCGCTGGCAATGAGGGATATGGCCGCAATCACCAGCAGTACCAGAGTCAGCCCGAGGCTTATTTTATCGGCCGCTTTCAACATATCGGATAGCTCGATCAAGCTGAAAAAGGCATGATTGCCGTGCCTGCTGAGTAGAAGTTTCTTTATTTCAACAGAGACCTGGGGAACCTGTCCCATGCTTTCCGCAGAGACGTATATCTGGTCAAGAGCGTCGGTCGGCTTGAAATAGCGCATGATCGAAAGAGGAATAATCGCGCTGTTGTCCGATACTTCCGTGTTGCCGAAGGTGTCGACGCGTTCGCGGAAAACGCCGATCACCGCGAATCGAACACCGTAAAAACTGATGGTGTGCTTATAAAAAGGGTCCGCTTCGAGCCTTTTTGCCAAAATTTCCGTGATCAGACAGACCTTGCTGCGTAATCTTTCATCATTCTTGCTGATGAAATTTCCACGAAGCACCTGAATATTGCGGACCTGTTGATACTCGGGAGTCGTACCGATCAATGAGACCCGGCGTGTGACTCCTGATTCTGTTATCGCGGGATGACTTGTCATCAGCGCCGCGGCGCTTCGAACTCCGGGAATCTGAGCCTTTATAGCCTCCAGATCACCCAGGTTTAACCGGTCCGCAAGTGTTTTGTTCCCGACCACGGAGTCGGCCGATTCGTTGGATAGCGCGATCAGGTTGGTTCCCACCCCCTGTATTAGCTCTAGTGTATATGCCCTGCCGCTGATTCCGGCAACGACCACCAGCACGAGGGACGCCGTTCCTATCACCATGCTCAGTGAGGTTAAGACGGCGCGGCCCCAATTGCGGAACAAAGCCTGGCTTGCGCTCAGCAGGATTTCTTTTAGAGGGATTGTTTCCATGGATTAATTCTTTGGCCGGGAGCGCCGGCGTCTCGCCGGCTCTTTTCTCGGCGTACATGAACCCTACGGAGTCAGGAACGCTGCAAAAGAGCCGGCGAGACGCCGGCGCTCCCGGCAGGAATACTGACTACTTGCTTGTATCCTCGATAGGATTCAGGACGACCGAATCTCCCTCGTTTATGCCCTTCAGAATCTCAATCTCTTCAGGAGTGTTAACCCCTAAGTCCACATGTTTCATTATCGTTTCTGTCGGTGTCGACACTATAACCGAGGGCTTTCCATCCTGATTGAACACGGCGTTCCTTGGGACCACGAGCGCATTATTCTTGGTTTCAGTTGTGATTTCGACTCTCACATTGATGTTGGGGATTAATCCGCGCGGCCCGCTGTCCACAGAACACAAAACCTCCCCCACAGACCTGTTATTCAAAGCAATGACCTGTTCGGCCATTTTTTCAACCAGGCCTGTCCAGTGTTCGTTCGGCAGACCATCCCATTCAATCCGCACCGGCTGTCCCTTTCTGATTCTTCCCAGATCCGGCTCGTCCACATAGGCTCGGAGCAGGATCTTCCCGGGTGTGTAAATTTGGGCGAGAAGCAGGCCTTTGTTGGCATAAGATCCCTGCCGAACCTGAAGGGAATAGATCAGGCCGCTTTTAGGCGCTACGACGGATTCCGCGAGCAATTGCCGTTGCAGGGACTCCACTTGCTTCGTCAACTCGGCGATTCTGCTTTGCTCCAATTTCTTGTCTTCCTCGGAGTACCGCGCCAGCAGGTCCTGTCTCCGTTGTTTCAGTCCCCGGATACGAACCTCAAGCAGGTCCCGGTCGTTCTGGATTTTTTGCACTGCGGAGCGCGACGAAGCCTGCTTAGCAACAAGCGATTCTTCAACAGCCAGATCCCTTTTCACCTGATCCAATTGCAACGCGGTTTCGGCGATCGATGCGTCAATTGCGGAGATTTCCTCCTTGGACGGTCCGGTTTCCACGGCCCGCGCCTGTCGCTTGGCCGCGTCCAGGGAAGCGTTGGCTTCTGCAAGCGCCGCCCGGATCTGATCCGAATCCAGTTGCAGCAGAAGTTGGCCTTTCAGAATTTCCGTGCCTTCACTTTTTTGAATCGAAGTCACAAAGCCGTCGATAGGAGCGTAAATTTCGGTACGGTCCACCGGTTCAATAAGTCCATTGGTAGTTACCACGACCCTGACTTGGCGGCGGGCAGCTTTTACAAGCGTCAGCTTGGGAGGATCGGGTCTTCTGGCCAGGAAATAAAATCCCAGGCCGGCGCCAGCCAAAACCACCAAAACCAGGATAATCAGAGCAGGACGTTTCAAAGGTTTCTCCAATGAATCGTTTACGCGTAAACAGGCCTCCCAATGGAGACACGATACTCCATCGTTAATGCGGGTTCACCCGGAAACGCGTGAGCGCGTGAACTTGTTAACGATTTATCAGTATACAACGAAAAGCCTGCTTCCGTTCACACTTGTCCTGCTTCCCGACAAAGCTCGCTACCTCCACGGCAAAATGCAAACGGTATTCATTGACTGGCCCCTAATTTTATTCTCGGGAGGGAAACGTTCTTTACTGAGTTCTTGTTGCCGATATAATCTGTGCTATAGATCTGGCTTTATCTGAAATCCTTGCCAGAGAGGAACTGCGCATGAAGATAGCGGTAGTAGGACTTGGTTATGTGGGACTGCCTCTCTCTCTGCAATTTGCCCGCGTCGGGATCGAGGTGCTGGGATTGGACGTCGATAAGAACAAGGTGGACGCGCTTAATGCAGGGAGGAGCTACATCAAACACATCGAGGCCTCGGAAATAGCCGAGATGGTGAAGGCCGGGAAGTTCAGCGCCTCGGTCGAATTCTCTCGGGTGAGTGAAACCGAAGCGGCGATCATTTGTGTGCCGACGCCGCTGAACAAAAACCGTGAGCCCGATATCAGTTACATTGTTGAAACAGGAAAGGCCATTGCTCCGCACATGGCGAAGGGATGTTTGGTTGTTCTCGAATCCACAACATACCCGGGAACGACCGACGAAGATCTGAAAGACGTGTTGGAAGCGGGCTCTGGAATGAAAGCAGGGATTGATTTCCACCTTGCATTCTCGCCCGAAAGGGAAGATCCGGGCAATCCGGAGAGCAAAGTCGCTCTCATTCCCAAGGTGGTCGGCGGGTACACGCCGGAATGCTTGCGGAAGGCAGTGAATCTATACGGGAGGGCGATTAGGACTATTATTCCGGTTTCCTCCTGCAGGGCCGCCGAAGCAACCAAGCTGCTGGAAAACACTTTCCGGGCCGTCAACATCGCTCTGGTAAACGAACTCAAAGTTGTTTATGAGGCGATGGGAATCGACATCTGGGAAGTGATTAATTCTGCCAGGACGAAACCGTTTGGATTTATGCCGTTTTATCCGGGACCGGGCCTCGGAGGGCATTGCATTCCCATCGATCCCTTCTATCTGACCTGGAAGGCTCGAGAATACGGGCAGCATACGCGATTCATCGAGTTGGCGGGGGAAATAAACACCTCAATGCCGGAGTATGTCGTTCACAGGGTTGGAGAGGCTTTGAACTCCAGGCGGAAAGCCATGAACGGATCGGAAGTGCTGGTTTTAGGCATCGCATACAAAGCAAACGTTGACGATGACAGAGAATCTCCCAGCTATGTGTTGATGGATCTGCTGCAAAAGCGCGGCGTGAAGGTAAGCTACTACGATCCCTATATCCCTGTGATAAGGCCGTCGCGCGAGCACGGACACTGGACCGGCACTCAATCTGTTTCATGGACGCGCGATGTTTTGAGCAGGTTTGATCTCGTGCTCATCTCCACGCAGCACGAAGCTGTAAACTACCAGGAATTGGCGGAATGTGCGGATTGTATCGTCGATACTCGCAACGCGATGGCGGGAATCAAAACCCGTCCAGGCCAGGTCTGGAAAGCATAAACACTTTTGGATCGGCGCGGATCACAAAAGCCCGCACCATTCGCGCAAAACCGAGATTAGAATTGTTTCAGCGGGGGACGGCCGAGCGGATATACATTGAATCCGATTTTGAAAAGCCGCTCGTGGTCTAGCAGATTCCGGCCGTCGAACACAAAAGCCGGCTTTTCCATGGAATCGTAAATCTTCTTCCAATCCAGCGAGCGATAAAGCTCCCACTCCGTCATTATTGCAAGCGCATGAGCGCCCTGAGCAGCTTCGTAAGGGCTCTCGAGAAGTTCCAGATTTTCCTCGAATTCCCCCAAATCAAGACGCGCATTATCGAGCGCCTTCGGGTCGCTAATCGCGACGTAGGCTTTTTCTTCCAGCAGCTTTCTCGCGACATAAATCGCCGGTGATTCCCTCGTATCGCTCGTATCGGCTTTGAAAGCGAACCCGAGGAGAGCAATTCGCTTCCCGACGATGGTATTGAACATCTCCCGGATCATCTTCCGGACGAAGCGCGCTTCCTGAAACTCGTTCATCGCCAAGACCGACTCCCAATAGAGCGCTACCTCATTGAGTCCGTAGGATTCACAGATGTAAACCAGATTCAAAATATCTTTTTTGAAACACGATCCGCCGAATCCTACGCTTGCGTTTAGAAATCGGTTGCCTATGCGCGAATCCATTCCGACGGCATAAGCGACCTCCAAAATGCTGGCATCGGTTTGTTCGCAGAGAGCGGAGATGCTGTTGATGGAGGAAATGCGCTGTGCAAGAAATGCATTCGCCACAAGCTTGGAAAGTTCGGCGCTCCAGACATTGCTGGTAACAATCCGTTCCCTCGGCACCCATTGCGCATAAATATCAACCACCTCACGCCGGGCCTCGAATCCGGAAGGGGTTTCGCGCGATCCGATCAGAACTCTGTCGGGTTCCAGGAGGTCCTTAACGGCAGTCCCTTCCGCCAGAAACTCGGGATTTGAAATTACTTCGAAGTGGATCTTTCTATCCCCGGTGTTGAGGATGGTTTCCATTGTCTGAGCGGTTTTAACCGGAAGAGTGCTTTTCTCAATGACGATCTTTGGAGAACTGGATTCACGAAGGATTTCCCGGGCTACTTTCTCCCAGTACTGAAGGTCGGCAGCCTTACCGGCACCCTCGCCAAAAGTTTTGGTAGGAGTATTCACAGATACGAAAATCACCTCCGATTCCCGGATGGCTGCGTCAATATCGGTAGAGAAAAACAGATTCCGACCACGCGCCGACTGCACAACTTCCAGAAGTCCGGGCTCGTAAATAGGCAAATCATTGGTCTGCCAAGCCTTGATTCGGGACTCGCTGACATCGACAACGCTTACCTTATACTGGGGGCACTTCAAAGCGATAACGGCCATAGTCGGCCCGCCCACATATCCTGCGCCAATACATGCAATTCGTTTCGAGAACATAGGTCTACTCCAGTGCCTTCAGATCGGCTGAATTGCCGATCTGCTTCACTTTACAGAGCGTGGAATCCCGCTGAAGCCATTAAACGCGCCCATATGAAACTTGGCCCTGATCCTGGTTTCTGCCGGCAGAGTCCTGAGGTTAGACTTGGAGTCTCCCCATGGTCAACAAAATACTTGCTTCCCCTTTGCCGGCCCGAGTCGTTCCCTTTACCATTTTTGCGTGTCTTCCCTTGCTTCAGGCCTGCCTTGGCGAATCTTCTCAGTTTTGGCCTTATGCTCTCAAGACAGTTCTGGGTGCATGGATGTTGTGCGTCCTGCGACCCTACGTCAAGGGAATGCGCTGGAATTTTTCAGGGAACGCAATATTGGCCGGGGTAAAGTTTATTGAGCGCCGAAGGCGCGACGCAGCCAAGTCCAGGGCGTAAGCCCTGGGAATTGGCGCAGGATCCGAAGTCAGCCCTGAAGGGCATGCGCGTCAAGCTAAGCCGTATTCCCAAAGCGCTGAAAGCGCGGTGCAGCAAAGCCCAGGGTGGAGGAGCACGCGCACAGCGGGCTCCGGAACCCTGGGTTTCAGGATGGAATTAAGGTTCAGCCCTGAAAGGGCGACACAGGCTTTTTCATAATCTGCCAAAAACCTGTGCCGCCCTTTCAGGGCTTGGTTCATACGCATGCCGTTCCCAGGGCTTGCGCCCTGGGCTTTGCTGTTTCGCGCTTTCAGCGCTCGATTCATGGATCAACCTTTTCCCCGGCCTTACGGCCGGGGCTATTTTCTGGTCGCCTCTTCGAGGCTCCACGTCGGATGAACCATGGATCCTGACCTCGCCCCATACGCTGCAAATTACATAACCAGGCGCGAAGCGCCGGCAGAGAGTAGCCCCGGCCGTCAGGCCGGGGAATATCGTTAGCATAAAAATGAGCGCCGAAGGTGCGGCACCTTGCATCCATACCCCAATTTCGGAATCGAGGTTTATTCAATGGATAGAAACTCTAACCGCAATTCATTTTGTGTATTTCGTGGTTATAGTCCGTGACGGGCCATCAAATCGTAGAGAGTCGGCCGGCTGATTCCCAGTGCTTTGGCTGTTTTCGATATGTTTCCATTACTGTCGCGCAAAGCATTTGCCAGTATGTCGCGTTCGAGCGCTTCTCTGGCTTCCTTCAGCCTCGAGACCGTCGGACCGGAACTTCCGTTGGGCGCCTCCAGCTCAAGTTCGGCGGGGCCGATGATCGGTCCGTCCGCCAACACAAGAGCGCGCTTGACTCTGTTCTGCAACTCGCGCACATTTCCAGGCCAATCGTATTTCCGGATGGCTTCCAGCGCCGGCCTGGAGAATTTCTTGGATGGTTTTTTCAATTCCTTTGAAAATGCCAGCGCCAGGTGTTCGGCCAGCTGGATGACATCGTTGCCTCTCTCCCGCAAAGGGGGCAGGGCCATCTTGACTACGGCCAGGCGAAAATATAAATCTTCCCGAAACCGGTTCGCCTTGACCTCTATTTCCAGGTTCTGGTTTGTCGCGGCAATAACACGGCTGTCGACGGGGATCATCTGTCTTCCGCCGATGCGCTCGATGACTTTCTCCTGCAGAAATCGCAATATTTTAGCCTGCAGCCCAGGGAGAAGATCGCCGATCTCATCAAGAAACAGCGTTCCTCCGTTTGCATATTCGAGTTTCCCTTTGCGCTGTGTGGTTGCGCCGGTAAAGGATCCCTTTTCATGCCCGAAAAGCTCGCTTTCCAGCAGCGTGTCGGGAATTGCACCGCAATTGATGGCGACAAACGGGCCGTTTTTTCTTCGGCTGAGGTTGTGAATGGCGTTTGCGATCAACTCCTTGCCGGTCCCGCTTTCTCCCGTAATCAGAACCGGAATGTCGGTGCCGGCGACCTTGCGTATGGTGGCGAAAATTTCCTGCATTTGCGGGCTTTCGCCGATGATTTCCTCAAATGAGACCCGCTGCCCCAGGTTGCGTTCTTCAATGTTTTCCTTTTCGAGTTCAATGCGCCTGTAAACGCGGTGCAGCACGACCTTGAGTTCATCGAGATCTACCGGCTTCGGAAAAATGTCGTGCGCCCCTTTGTCGATTGCGGCCAGGGCGTTTTGGCGTTCGGATTTGCCCGAAACGATGATCACTTTTGCGAGTGGATTCAATCCGATCATCTCCTCGAGCGTCTGGAGACCTTCGACGGCCTCCCTTGGATGAGGGGGAAGTCCCAAATCCAGAAGAACGACAGGCGTCTGTTCTTTCTTGAAGCTTTCAAGCGCAGTCTGCCTGTCACCGGCAGAAAACACGTGGAATTCATCCGCCAGAGCCCATTGGATCTGCTTTTGGATCAGTGCGTCATCGTCTACGACCAGTATTTTGGGCAACGCCTGTTCCAGTATTGGTTTTGCTTTTTTCATTTTTGTGCAATCTGCGCAGTCTATGGCGCCGGGATTGGGAACGTCAGAGTGACTTTTGTCCCCTTTCCCTCCTCACTCTCAACCGTAATGGATCCTTGATGCGCCTCCACGATCTTCTTCGAATGAAACAGGCCGATTCCCAAACCGCTGCTCTTGGTCGTATGGAAGGGTTGAAACAACTCCTTTGCCAAAAATGCCGAGCTCATGCCCTTGCCGTTGTCCTCGACCGTAAGTCCAGCAATTTCACCCCGGCGCCATGTCCGCGTTATTATCATGCCGTTTTCCGAAACCGCTTCGCAGGCATTCAGGAGGGCAACAAGGCCCAGCCCGATTGCAAACGCAATCCCCTCGATCCAACGAATCATGATTCTTTCTGTGAAATCTGTGGTTAAAAGATCAAGAATCGGTAGAGGAGGTATTTGCAGAATTCCGACCATATTTCCATTCGCGTTTTCGAGGAATCAAATGACGGCTTTTCCGGCACGGCAACAAATATCAACTGAATTCCGCTTTTTCGGAATGCGCGACGGCACGCCAGGCCAGCTCGCCGCAAATGCATAGGAGAAGAAACCACCAGCAGGGACCGCACGGAAAGATTGCGAACGTACTCAGCCAGTGCGCGCGCTTCCGATCTGGCTCCCAAGAGACCGTGTGGAACCTGTGTGCAGGCTGTTCCCTGGTGATCCACTCGCACAAGAAAATGCCTTTTCTTTTCGGGTGTTTGTCCCGCTAATGCTTCGAGCCCGCCGTCCGATTCCAGATTCAATTCGTTGAAGTGCCCGCACTCAAACCTGCCTACGCTTAGGATCAATTGCCTCGCGTACCCGAAACGCCACATTTTGATCCCATAAGTCTTTTGATTCTGCTTGCCCGCCAGAACACAAATGCAATCGGCCGGGCGAGGGGATTTCCCCACATCCAGAAAGTCATACAGGGACTGTGCAATCCTTGATCCGAAACTCACGGCGCCCATGGTACAGCTTTATTTCTGATCCGGCAAAAGAAACTTCCGCACAATCATAGACAGGTTGCTGATGGACTCCTGAAATACCGTGTTCCTCAGCGATGAGCTCCAGATGGGGTGCGCAGCTCTTGTCGGTCATAGCGTTACAGGGTTAAGGGAAGATAGCTGCTGCATATTTTTCGGTTAATGTGCATATTTTTTGCATACAAACTGTAAGCCGATGGGGGAAATAGGTTTGCCTGATTGAGCTTTACCGGACTACCTGCCCTTTCCTGGCGGAATATGCCGATTATATATACCTCCCCACAAGTTTCGCAATCACTGCACAAGAATAAAGCCTGACAAATCAGCCATTTACCTGAATTGAAAAATTCTTGGCACATAACATGCATTATAGGAGTGCGTACGCAGTAATAAAGAACTTGGTAAGGGTAAAAGGAGGAGTTATGGAATCACAGACATTGCCTAAAATCGAAGGACTGAACGTGCTGGTAGTTGACGACGAGGTTATTCTTTGCCAGAGCGTTGAGAAGATCCTGAAGAGGAAAGGACACGCGGTTGAGGCCGTGACCACCGTTGCCGACGCTTTGCGCACTCTCGATGCAGGGAACAAATACGATCTCATCATCGCGGACCTCATGATGCCGCAGGCCGGCGGGTTGGAGCTTTTGACCGCAGTCCAAGGCAGTTGGCCTGAGCTTCCAGTCCTGATCATTACCGGTTTCTCTTCGATCACCTCTGCAATCGAAACCACAAAACTGGGTGCCGCAGGATATCTGCCTAAACCGTTCACTCCGGGCGAACTGGAGAAGGCGGTCGAATCGGTTTTGATCCGGACATCCTGGAAGGGCAACAAATCGGCGGATCCGGAGCCTGAAATCATCGATGTGGACATGCCTTTCAATGCCAAAGAAGTGGAGATGGCAACTTCCAAAAAATATGTTGAACAGCTGACGCGATCCGATGTGCCGATTGTCGCAGCTGCGCCTATTCCGGCAGCCGATTATTGTTCTCTTGGCCAACGTTCATGCAAAAAGTTTGCGAAAAAAGGAGTATGTCAGCAAGCAGAGTGCCCGATCATTACTGCGGAGAAGAAGAAGGGTCGGGCAGCCGTGGCAACCGAGTATGTTTTTGATCCGATTGACGTGGATATACCTTTCAGCGCCGCAGAAGTTACAGCGCTGACGAGCGAAGCCTATGTTGCTGCGCTGGGGCGGTCCGATATGCCGGTCGTTGGTCACTGGGGGCAATTCGCTCCGGCCGCCCGCAAAGTCCTCGTTGTGGACGATGAAACGATTGTGGTGAACAGCATAAGGAAAATCCTTTCGAGAAAAGGCTTTGCTGTGGAAGAGGCTTTCACGTGTAAGGATGCGCTGATCCAGGTTTTTTTACACGATTACGATCTTGTCCTGCTGGACATGAGAATGTCGGACGGGAATGGGATGGATGTCCTGCAAAAGATAAAAGCTAAAAGACCTGACATGCGCGTTGTGATCGTGACCGGGTATGCGTCCATCGACACGGCGGTCGAGGCGATTCAGAAGGGGGCCAGCGACTACATACCCAAACCTTTTACGCCGGACGAACTGTACACAATGACCAACCGCGTGCTGGGCGCCGCGGCGGCCTAGGAATTTGTCCTGGACTGGAAATCCCGCAAAGACTAAGAGAACGCAAAGGCAGCAGGGAACCGATAGAATGCTTTCCGCTGCTTTTGCGTTCTTTACGTTTTTACGGTGAGAAATGAATTTTCTTCTCAGTTTTAGTACTCCTTGGGATCGAACTTCCTAAAGAAGTTAACCCATGTTATGTCCGCATGGCCATGCTTTGGCCTTAGACCATACAGATCGAGAAATTTGCCCCGTTTTGTTTCCATTAGTGAATTAATTATCGGGAGGGAATCGAATGGTAAGGCTCCAAGAAAATCCCGCCGTTCGCCCCGCAATGTAAGCGCCCCAACACACCGAGGCTTAAAATCAGAATCGTTTTTCAACGGAAATATCTCCCGATCTCCAATGAATGTCGAGACTACTTCTTGATTTGAATATTTTTCGGGCAGACGAAAAAGGCCTTTGATGGTGAGATGCAAATGCTCTGAGTATTGGCCGGCGAACAGCTTTGGATTGGTATTCAGTCCAACGGAGTACGTCAATTCCCAATCCTTTATCTCGACTATATACGAGCAATATTCATCCTGTGTCCTGCGTTGCCTCTTCCTCCGCGCTGCCGATCGCTCTTTTTCCGTCATGTAACCCTCCGTTATTTCTTCAACGCCCTAAAAAACTAGTTTGGGATTGAATACCTGGGAGGGGTTCGGAGGCATTGAGAGATTTCGAAGAGGGTAATGCGTCGGATTTGACCGCCATACTTGGTGTTCTTTACTGAAACATCTGAACCGAAAATTCAGAGTTGTGGGATCAATTACTTTGTCCTTTTCCCGCCCCCAAACATGCTGTCGCCGAGACCAGTCTGGGACCATTGCTGGCGCCAATTCTTGGTGAAACAGGACTCCAGGCTGCGTCGCCATCCAAACTGATCAAGTATCTCCTCCAGCGAAACCCCTTTTTCGGTGATTTTAAGATTACCAAGGACCCGATATACAATCGCATCTCCCGAACACAAATAAAACTCCTCCTCTTCATCGGAAAGCAGATGAACGAGAGACTCTGTTTCGCCCGGATCAAGTCTTTCCAGGTACATTGAGTCAAAGGAGCTTCTGAATTTTTGGAGATCTGACGACGGATGAGAAAAGATCTGAATCTGGCCGTCCCTGATATACGCGGTCAGATCAATGTCGTGGCGGTCACCTTCGGAATCTTCAAAAAAATTGGATTCCGCTACAACTATTTCGGAGAGATGGATCTCACATTGCTTAACGAGAGCGTCCCACAGTCCCAGCGAAAAAAGCTTAATAACAACATTGGCATCAAGCAGGAGGCACTTGAATCTCTTCATGATTCAATGTCTCCTGCTGAAGATACGCCATTGCCTTCTGCCTGCTGATTCCGAGGTATTCGGCAAATCGTCCGATGGAAATCTCGCCTCGGTGTAATGCTTGAACGGCTAAAGCACGATAGCGCTCAGGATAGGGAGGAGCAGGAGAATCGGTTCTATCTTCTAAAAAAGGTCGCCACGACTCTGCTGCATTTAGCATTTTGTCTGTCTGCTCTTTCGATAAAGACCATATGAAGCTGATTTGGTATACCAAAGCCTCTACGGAGACGTCGAACTCGCGAGCGAGGTCGAACAGTGACTCGTATTTCAGCTTACCGTCACTCAGGCGATTGCCTAATGCAGTTCGCAATGAATCAATAGGGATAAGAAGATGTCTCGCAAACCAATTCGCTAGCTTCTCAATTTTCTCATCATCCTCTGCAACTTCGTCACGGGGGGTGAAGATCTCCCAGGTCAGAAGATGAAAAAGCTCATGCGCAAGATCGAAGTTTCTCCGCCACCTTTTGTTCTTGGAATTCAGGAGAATGCACGCTCCGAATCTTTCCGATTTTGCGGCAGCGGCCGTTCCACTGGGGTCAAAGTCCAAGTGAAATATTTTCACTCCGCATGATTCTTCGAGGACCGGCAAGAGAGAAGGACCGGGGTGATCTCCAAGTTGCAGATTGTCTCTAACGCCCTTAGCAAGAGCGGCGGCTTCTCGATATCCAAAATTTCTTCCCTGGACGTTTGGTGATGGCAAACAGGTGTTCCGCACCTCCCCTGTCCAAACCTCAAGATTTCGGTATCTCTCACTCATCTGCCGGAATTGTGCTTCAACTTTTCCCGCTTCCTCCGGAGGTCGTTTGCGCCAGAGGATCACTTCAGTCGAAATTTCGGACTCGTCAACAAAGAAGGAAATTGCTCTCCGATAAGTACTGGCTAAGGCATGGAGTTGGCTCAGGCTTGGTTCCCTCTTCCCGTTCTCAAATTCCGATAGCGACGACTCACCGATTTCTGTCTGAGCCCTTACTTCGGACAGAGTTAAATTTGCATGCTCTCTGGCATTCTTGAGCCGCTCGGCAATACTCATCTCAGATTCTCCATTTATTCCAGTGTAGAGAAATTATACGATAATTATCGGCAAAAGATAGAGTATCTTTTCTATTTTACAGAATTGTTCGCCTTTTGGGAGAGCTTGATTTCGTAAATTGCGATGGGCGACTTGACGTTTTTCTTAATATTCTCAAGGGTTTCATCGTCAAAAGCCATTTTTGCTATAAACGTCTTTTTGAGAGTCCTCTTTCGCCTATTTCGTTGATATCGAAAGCGATAATCGCTGTGTGGGCATGCCGGGCACGTCTTGAGAGAACAATAAATCCGCTCGACTTGATACCAATTACTAATGTTGGGATCGCCCTCAATCCGGAGAATGCGCGCTACAAGGGCGATCCCAAACTCTTCTGGAGCCAATCTAACTGGCAATCGCTGTGCAATCGCTGCCACGATCTTAAAACAGCTAAAAGTGACGGTAGGTGGAAATAGATGTGCTTCCCGTGCGCAGCATTGAAAAAGATTCTCCGCCGGCGTCGAGGGCCTTGTGATTTCTCGGATCCATCAATTGCTTTGTCTGATGCTGAGCATATTCCGAGACGGCGGTTGCCGTCTTTCTCAGCTCAGCCGCGGTGCCGCCCGCCTCAGTCACCGTTACGGCAGCCGCTTCCATCAGTTTTGCCACTTCCCGGAACGCCAGGTCGGCTTCGGCCAAAGCGAAGATCGCAGCCAGCAGGCAAAGTGACTTCAGGATAGCGAGGAGTGTCTTCAATTCTGCGGATCCTCCCCATTGCCCTTATTGCCGCTGCGCCTCTTGAGCACCTCGCCGGTGATCAGGGCGATGAGGGCGCCCTGGAAGGTCCCGATGAGATCAAATAGTTTCTCAAAACGGGTGAAGCACCAGACGGCGAGGAAAGCGAGCATCAGAAGCGCGAGCAGGGTCTTGTCATTGCGCATCCAGTCGTGCCAGTCCATGTCAGTCCTCCAGGTTCAGGTAAAGTTCCGCATAACGCAGAACAGCGGCGGCGTAATCACCGTGAGCGGTGCAACTATCGGGATCACGCTCCTGTTCTATTGCCTTCAGCACGCGGCCTTCGCCGGCGTTGTAAGCTGCGATCTCTGCTCTTTCGAGGTCGTCGTCCGTGAGCTTGAATCCGAGAGTCCTGGCCGCGAGGAAGGCCCGCTTGCGGCCGACGACCCAGGCGCCCATTTCGATGTTCTTTGCGGCGTCCTTCCAGTCCGGGCCGGCGCAGAATTCCGGAAACGAACGATCGTCGATCTGGCAGAGGCCGTGACCATGGTATCGTCCCTCCGTGTCGCGATCTCCCCGGCCCTCGGGACCTGGGCGGTCCAGAAGCGGGGACAGGCCGCCTTGCGTTTCACGCATGACGATTCCGGCCATCACCTCGGGCCGGTGCCGGTGTTTGGCCGCGGCCTCAACGATCATGGCGCCGTAAGCGGTTCTGATGTGCCGCAGGATTTCAGTTTCGCTCATGGGTTGTCTCCGACAGGGCGTGCATAATTGACGATTTACGATTGACGATTGACGAATTGAAAACCGCTGCGGGCGTAAATCGTCAATCGTAAATCGTAAATTATGCAACCCTAAGTTGCCTGCCACCGAAATTCGGATTGGTCCTCAGCATCGTAAAGGACGTTTTCGGGATCGACATTCACCAGCCTTTCCTTTCCTCGCAACCATACTCTTATCCGAATCCGCTGCCTGCAGATCCGAACGATCTCCCCGGGAATCCTCTGCAACCGCCAGCCTCTCAAAATTGAGTTTTTTTTCGGAGAGTGGAGCCAGATTACGCGCTCACCTGGTTTCATTCGTGACCTCGCGCTTCAGATCTGGATAACCCTGCACATGTCGTCCAGGCGGCGGACGATTGCCGGATGCATCCGTTCGCGCTCCACCAGATCCTGCAATGAATAATTGGCGGTTACGGTCAGTCCGTGCTTCTGGCGATAAAGCGCATCCACCAGCTCAAAGAGAACCTCGGTTTTAAAATCGGTGGGCTTCAGTTTGTCGATGTCGTCCCAGAAAAGGTGGTACCGCGCGCAGGCATATGCCGCCGCCATCACCGGAGAGACGAACTCGCTATCAAGCTCCATCTTCTTCAATTCCTCGACCAGTTCTCTTGTGGTGCGCACGTGGCAACGGGTCTTGCCGGCCACCGCCATCTCGTGGTACTGCGCGTAGAACAGGTGTGTCTTGCCGGTTCCGTAGTGGCCGGTCAGGTACCAGCTTTCCTCCGGAAGGCTGCTCATCAAAGCCACTGCCCGCTCCTGCTGCAGGTCCCGCGCGATATAGGATTCGAAAGTGGCCCCTCGAAACAGTGCCGGAATCGCAGCCAGCCGTGCGGCAACAAGGCGTGCCTTCACGCAAGCGCACCGGCGATATCGCGAGTCTTCGTTTCCAGCGCGTTGCCATCCCGTCCCATCGCACAATAAACAGACAGGGTCACTGGCGGGGGAAGTAAATCGGATCGCCTCGACTCGTTCTACGGGATCCGTCGAAAGATGCATTGTCATTTCCTCCTCCATTGTTCGGTCCCGCGGAGGGCCCGTCGTATTTCCCTTCGAGCACTGCATAAACGTTCAGCTGATTGGCGACAAACCAGTCGAAGCTCGCCCGCCAACCGCGCGCGCCTTCCCCGCGAAGGAAGGGTGTTGACTGAGCTTTTTTGACTGCCGCTACAAAATCTGAGAGGTATTGTTCAAGGCATCCGTCGCGAACGGCCTGGTTAATCCTTGACCGGCACTTGCGCAGCCTTTCGACTGTCAGCGCCTTCACCTCGGGCAGCGTCTGGTTGTGCTGCTGATACATTTCGAGAAGGATTTTCGGCGACACGCACGCGTCTGGGAGCGCGGCCGTCCCGGCCGCAGATTCCAGGCCGCAGGCGGCCGGGACGGCCGCGCTCCCAGGTGCAGGTGTGTCTTTTATTTTGTTTTCTTTTAATACTTCTTTATTAGTGTTCCGCTGAGTGTTCCGCTCTGTGTATCGGGGAGGGTTGTAAATTTCATAATTGCAGACACTAAAGTGTCCCGCTTCCTGTTCCGCCGGGTGTTCCACCCGCATGATCATTGAGTTTTGTAAGAGTGTTTCGAGGAACCGATGCACAGCGCCGATGCTCCAGTTAAAATATCCGGCGAACTGGCGGACGCTCACAACAAATTCGCCGCGCTTCAGCCCCGCAGCCCGGTCATCCATCCCCGCTGCGAGCACGTTCGTGATGTATAACCACGCCTCGATCCGGGAGAACCGCTTGCCGGGTTCGGCCAGGACAGCGTTGGACCAGATCTTCCTCCAGAGACACGTGTATCCACGGTGCATGAGTTCCTCTTTTCTTGGGAATAGCTTTAAAAGACGACTACGAAGACGAGATAAAAGAATTTGTCATTGATCATTGGTCAATGGTCATTTGCTATTTGCGCGTCGGCAGCAGGTTTGTCGAAAAATGACAATTGATAATTGACCAATGATCAATGACAAATTCCTTTTGTTCTTCTGATTGCACCCTCTTGCCCTTGCACGCTCAACAACAGCAAGTCAAAGCGTCAATCCAGCCGAGATTTCGAATAGTATTCAAGCTCACGGTCGATGTCCTCGAGAATAGGCAACAGATCTTTTCGAAGCTTCCATCGATAGAACCAGAATATTCCCGCGCATGCGATTGTTGCGACCACTACGGCAAGGAAAAAGAATTTGTCATTGATCATTGGTCAATGGTCATTTGCTATTTGCGCGTCGGCAGCAGGTTTGTCGAAAAATGACAATTGATAATTGACCAATGATCAATGACAAATTCTTTTTGTTCTTCTGAT
>Ga0187865_1002398_pt1 | contig 17908 bp, 20 predicted proteins | sample June2016WEW_11_1_2_FD_132989 | JGI IMG/M metagenome (GOLD analysis project Ga0187865, IMG submission 132989) | Peatland microbial communities from SPRUCE experiment site at the Marcell Experimental Forest, Minnesota, USA - June2016WEW_11_100 | ecosystem: Environmental > Terrestrial > Soil >...
CAAGGGAAATTGTCATATTTACATGGGTACATATACCACAGTCTGTGGAATCCCTTCTGGCCGAGGAGTCAATGAGTTAGATCAACTCACAAGACAGTTGCACAGGGGTAAGATCCGTCCGACGGTTTCTCAGGCTTGCCGATGAAAGCGTTTGGCAGCATGTTCCGTTTCCCCGGGTGTGTCTACGGCGCTGCGGGCGTGGTCACGGACCAGTGTGAGTGGATTATGCGCCAGCCCTCTTTCTTTCGCTGGTACACCTGGGTGGCGTTCCAGCGGGTCGTCGCTGTCCCCAGGTGCCTCACCAGGATGTACGTCAGGACCGCGGTGTCGCCGCTGGCTTGCACTTTCGGCTCGGCCATCTCGTAGCTGTCGAACAAGGGCCTGCCGCGGTAACCCTCAAAGAGCGCTTTTACAGCCGGTAGGCCATCCAGCCTCTTGTCCGTAACGACATGGAAGTAGGTGATCTCGGGGTCTGAAATCGCCAAGAGCGGGTCGGGATTCCCCAGTTGCCAGCCGTCCAGCGTTTTGCGCTCCAGCGCGAGGACCTCGCGCGCGGCCGCTTCATTCTGGTCGGCGGCTGCCAAGACGCCACACAGCGCGGCCGCGACCGCGCAAGCCAGGATTGTCTTTTTCATTTGCTTGCCTCCACCAAATAGGACAAACCCCGAACCGTCCCGTGACAGTTGGCGCAACAAAAATCATGCCGGCGGTTCCAGCGAGACCGTCTTCAAAGCCTGGCGTAGTGTCGCGACCTGTTCGGCCGGCTCGTAGAACGGGTGGTCCCGATAGACTTGCGCGGCCACTTTCATGTACACGTCCGTCAGCTCGCCGGCCCTGTCGCCGGCGACTTCCCGCACCTTGCGCTGGTATTCCGACGTGAATTGCAGCTTTTGCGGGTCGACGAAGCCGCCCTGAATAAAGGCACGAGTCTTCTTCACGCACTTGCAGGGAGCATCGGGATTCACGAGGCTGCAATTGCCGCGCAGGTACTCGTACAGATCGCGCCGGGCGCGCGACAGGATCTGGCGGAAGTTCACGGGCGTAACATCCACGATCTCCGCGCCGACCTCGTCGCTGACGCCGAAGATCTCACCCAGGATGAACACCAGCCGCTGCCGCCCGTCGAGGCAGAGCAGGGTTCCCATGGTGCAACCGATCTTCGTCTCTTCGACGAGGATTTCGATCGGAACCGGAACGGTCCGTGGGTCCGGGAGATCGAGGTCGGGTACCCGCTCCAAGCCGCGTGCGGCATCGTCGAACGAGCAGACTGCTACGGAAGCCTTCTTGATATTCAGAATGTGATTGACGGCGATGCGATACAGCCACGTGCGAAATTTGCTGTCGCCGCGGAATGTGGGCAGGGCTTTGAAGGCCTTGATCAGCACATCCTGCGTGGCATCCTCCGCGTCAGCGCGGCGGAGCAGCATGCGAACAGCGAGGTTGAAGATCCAAGGCTGATGGCGGATCAGGAGAAGTTCCGTGGCCTCACGGCTTCCCGACTGCGCGCCATGGACCAATTCCTCATCGGGAGTTTCGGGGGCCGTTATCATCAGGACGCTACACCTTGGCCAGCGCCACGTCGAGGTCCGCCAGCAGGTCTTCGACGTCTTCAATGCCCACGGAAATGCGGATGAGGTCGGGTGTAATTCCCATCTGTTCCAGCACGTCGGCGGGGACGGAGGCGTGCGTCATGGTCACGGGGTGTTCGATCAGCGACTCCACGCCGCCGAGCGACTCGGCGACCGTGAAAAGCTGGACGTTCTCCAGCATCCGGAATACCGCGTCCCGGCCGCCCTTCAGGCGGAATGAGAAGGTGCCTCCGTAGCCGCGCATCTGCTTCCTGGCGAGCGCGTGCTGCGGGTGCGTCTCCAACCCGGGATGCAGCACGGCCGCCACTTTCGGATGGCCGCTCAGCCAGCGCGCGATCTCGAGGGCGTTGCGGTTATGCTCCTCCATGCGCACGGCCAGCGTCTTGATGCCGCGCAGCACCAGGAAACAATCCTGCGGGCCGGCGCAGGTTCCCATGGCGTTTTGCAGGAACCCGATCTTCTCGGCCAGCGCCGCGTCTTTGACCACGACTGCTCCGCCGACCACGTCGGAATGGCCGTTGATGTACTTGGTGGTGGAATGGACCACGATGTCCACGCCCAGATCCAGCGGGCGCTGGAAATAGGGCGTCAGGAAGGTGTTATCGCAAATCGCAACTGCGCCGTGTCGGTGAGCCATGGCGGCCACGGTTTCCAGATCCACCAGGTTCATGAGCGGATTGGTCGGCGATTCGATCCAGACGGCTCTCACGTCTTCGGTAAAGGCCGCATCCCCGGCGTCGCGCAGATCGACGTAGCGGGCGGCGATATGTTTCCCGCGGAGGACGCGTTCGAAGAGCCTGTGCGTCCCACCGTAGAGGTCGTTGTGGACCAGGACGGTGTCGCCCGCCTCGAACATCATGAGCACGGTAGTTTCGGCGGCCATGCCGGTAGCGAAGGCAAAGCCGGCCGTGCCGCCCTCGAGCGAGGCGAGACAAGTCTCCAGGACCTTGCGCGTCGGGTTGCCGCTTCGGGAATACTCGAAGGGACCGGGCCGATTGACCCCTCGAAAGGCGAAGGTCGAGGTCTGATAAATGGGCGTCATGACGGCGCCCAGATGATCCTGGGGATTATTTCCCGAATGAATCGCGAGGGTTCGAAATTTCATGAATAACTACATGATACCGTCCAATCCCTAATACGGTGACAGGCGATGCCGACCGGGGCTTCTACCTGGGCCTGCCGCGGCACCACACGGCCCGCTGAGCCGTCCGCATCGTGGGCTACTGCCTCATGGGCAACCATGTCCATATCGTGGTCATGCCCACGGATTCGAAAGGGCTGGCGAATGCCCTGGGCGGGACTCACAATACGGGAGCGGACGATACAAGGCTGATCGACCTGACCGCCTGGACCGAGAGATGGACGCCGGCATCCTGGCGCGAGGTGCTCGACCTCGGCTTGAGCGCAGGCGTACACCGGGCGGAGTAGCGCTGGCCCGGGAAAACAAAGAGGTTGGGGTGGGGATGCCGGTTCCCCGGCACGGCGAAATAGTCGAAGTAGCCTCGCACTACGGCGCGTAGCCGGTCTTCGGTGTCCTTGATCCTGAATCCGGCAGTTAGCTAGCAGGGTTGAGTTCCTTCTCGGAGATTTCCAGCACGGACGCATCCGCCACCGTGGGGACGGCTTCCAGGGCGCGGCGCTGTTGCGTCAACTGATGCAAGGCGCCCGCCAGTTCGCCGCCGAAATATCCGCGCGGGGAGTAGCTGGTGAGGCAACCCAGCAGTTTGAGCTTGCGGAAGGCGGTGACATCGACCGGGGGTGCTTGGCCACCACTCACCGAGGACCATCAATCGGCTGAGTTTCAGGGTTGCGAGAGCGATTCCACCTTGGTCCACGCGGCGCAAGAACCGCGCCTTGGGACGCGTCTGTCAGTCACCAGGTTTGGCGGTCGCTAGCTGTGGTATTCGAGCAGCGAGAAGACGTCGTACCCCGCGAGCTTCCGGCGCCCGTTGAGAAAAGTCAGCTCGACCACGAATCCGATGCCCGCCACCGTGCCACCCGCGCTCCGCACCATGCGCGCCGCCGCCGCCGCGGTGCCGCCCGTGGCCAGCAGGTCATCCACAATCAGCACCCGGCTGCCGTTCCCGACAGCGTCCTTATGCATCTCGAGTGTGTCGGTGCCGTACTCCAGGTCATAGGTGACGCTGACCACTTCCGCGGGCAGTTTCTTCGGCTTGCGCACTGGGACAAAGCCCGCGCCCAGCGCATAGGCCAGCGCTGGCGCAAAGATGAACCCGCGCGCCTCGATCCCCAGCACCAGGTCCACCGGCGTATGGCGATAGTGTTGCTTCAGCCCGTCGATGACGGCGCGCAGCCCCGACGGGTCCTTGAGCAGCGTGGTGATATCGCAAAAGAGGATGCCCGGTTTAGGGAAGTCGGGCACCTCGCGGATAAGCTTTTTAAGATCTTCCATAAAAAAACCCAGGGACAGACGGAACGTTTTCCGGTTTTTCCGGGAGCCCCATGGCGAACGACCCGTATTGTTGCACGCCCGGCTCGACGGGTTCAACTGGATTGTGTTCCGGCAGCCTCCAGATCTCACCTTCGGCAACGCGGTGAACTAAACCGCAACGCGAGGCCGACTCTCTAATGGGTTTTGTTTGGCGGCGGGTTGGGGGGCAGGGTTTCGGAGGTGATGGGGAGCGGTTTTTCGGCGGGTAACAGGGGACTTTGCCACGAACTCTGAGTGGCTATGGCGTGCGAATCGAGCGGTGTATGGGAGAGACTGGGCCGCGAGAGCCTTGCCAGAGCGACCTGTGCTGACGGTGGCGCAGATGGGGAGTGTATCCAACGCCGATCCGACACCACTGTGGCACTCATCCGTACGATGAATTTCTCCCCGGACCAATTCGAGCAGACCGGCCAAGCCGGGCTGTTCGAGTCCCAGTGCGGCTCGGGCGCTGCCCGCAGCCGCTCCAATCAGGGCCTCGCGTCTGGTCGGCATGGGTCCATTATGGCCTCCCCAGTTGGCCGCACCAAGGGTCGGGGTATAATCGGCAATCGAGAGGAGAGAGTCTAATGAAACTGCGACTGGCGACGTTGCTGATTCTGGCGCAACTCGGTCATTTCACCTGCATCGAGGCTCAGCAGAAAGGTCAGGAGCATTGGGTGGCCACCTGGACAACGGCGGAACTGCTGGCCCGAACACCGGCGCCACAACCCGCGGCTGCACAACCCGCGGCTGCACCACCCACGGGCGCGCGAGGCTTCAACCATCAGACCGTGCGCATGATCGCGCGCACCAGCATCGGAGGCCGCCGGCTGCGCGTGAGCCTCTCCAATGCTTTCGGAAGCGAGCCGCTGGCCGTTGGCGCGGCGCACATCGCCATTCACGGCAAGGATTCCGAGATCGTTGCGGGATCGGACCGGGCGCTTTCTTTCAACGGCAAACCGGGCTGCACGGTCGGACCGGGAATGGTGATTCTGAGCGACCCGGTGGACTTGAACGTCGCGCCGGTCAGCGATCTGGCAGTCAGCCTTTACTTCCCGGGCGAAACCGGTCCGCCGACAACCCATGGCACCGGCCTGCATACCACCTACATCCAGGATGGGGATGTCACCGGACAGGCGGCCATGGCGGATGCGGTCACCACGCAGTCGTATTACTGGCTCGCCGGCATCGACGTCGTGGCCCCCGCCGCCGCATCGCTGATCGTGGCCTTCGGCGATTCCATCACGGATGGCGCCCGCTCCACCCCGGAGACCAATCACAGTTGGCCCGCGCTACTGGCAGCCAGGTTGGCGGCACAGAAGGCCACGGCCAACATCGCCGTGGGCAACATGGGGATCGGCGGCAACCGGGTCCTGCGCGACGTGACCGGAGCCAGCGCGCTGGCCCGCCTGGATCGCGATGTGCTGAGCCAGTCCGGCGTCAAATGGCTGATGGTGCTCGAAGGCATCAACGATATCGGCCGGGAGGCCACCGTGCCCACGGAACCGGTAACGGCGGATCAGCTCATCGCTGGCTACCAGCAGATCATCGAGCGGGCGCACACCCACGGCATCAAGGTGATTGGGTGCACGCTGACGCCCTTTGAAGGAGCCTACTACTCCAAAGATAAGGGGGAGGCCACTCGCGAAGCTGTCAATACCTGGATCCGGACCAGCGGGGCCTATGATGCCGTGGTTGATTTTGAGGCCGCCACACGCGACCCGAAGAATCCCAAGCGCTTTCTCCCCGGGTTCGACCCGGGCGACCACTTGCACCCCAACGACGCGGGCTATCAGGCCATGGCGAATGCCGTCGATCTTTCCATCTTCGGCGGCAAACGGACCACGTCCAAGCCGGCGAAACGGTGAGAGGGCGAATCCGGACGGCCACAGTGTACAACCAAGGTTCGGGAAAACCGGAAAACGTTCCGTCTGTCCCCGGGTTTCGGCGCGCCCGGCTGCGCGCGCTGGCCAAGATTAATCTCGATCTCCGCGTGCTCGCGAAGCGCCCCGACGGCTTCCATGAGCTGCGCACCATCTTTCAGACCATTTCGCTCGCGGATACCATCGACATCGCCTTCACGCCCGGCGGGAAAACCGCTATCGAGGTGGAAGACAACCTCGGCATTCCCGACAATCTGGCGGCGCGCGCGGCCCGCATGGCGCTGGAGACGATGCGCGTCACCGGGCGCGTCGAGTTGCGCATCCGCAAACGCATTCCCATGGGCGCGGGGCTGGGCGGCGGATCGTCGGATGCCGCGGCGGTGCTGCTGGCGCTGCCGGTTCTGGCGGGGCGCGAGGTGGAGCTGCCGGAATTGTGCGGCTTGGCGGAGCAACTCGGCAGCGACGTTCCGTTCTTCCTGCTGGGCGGCCGGGCGGTGGGGATTGGCCGCGGAAGCGAGCTGTTTCCGCTTCCCGACGAGCCTCCGCTGGCGGGCCTGCTGGTGGTCCCCGGGGTGCATGTTTCCACCTCCGAGGCATACCACCGGCTAAGCCCTCGTTTGACAAGCGAATCCCAACAAAATAAAATATTTAGTTTCCAGTCGCATTCGTGGCGTTGGGGTGGCCGCGAACCCGCCTGTAACGATTTTGAAGCGGTGGTTTTCGAGCAGCACAGGAGTCTCGCTCGACTGAAGAGGCGGCTGATCGGGGCGGGAGCTTCCCTGGCTATGATGACGGGCAGCGGCTCCGGGGTGTTCGGGCTGTTTCACACTCGCGCGGAGGCTGCTCGCGTGCTCGATTCATGGGGATCGTTAGGAAACGCAAAAGCGTATCGAATTTCGCTAGTCAGCCGCCAGCGCTACCGCTCTCTGTGGCTGCGGGCGCTCAGGGAGCATACCACCGAAGGAACGTGGCCGCCCCAAAGCCGGTACTTGAGATGACAAACGACCGCCTGAAAATATTCACGGGAAACGCCAATCCCGCGCTGGCCCAGGAAATCTGCCACGCGCTGGGCATGGAGCTGGGCCGCGCCATGGTCAAGCAGTTTTCCGACGGCGAAATTTACCTCCAGATCAAGGAGAACGTGCGCGGGGAGGATGTCTTCATCATCCAGCCCACCTGCACGCCGGTGGAACGCAACCTGATGGAGTTGCTGCTGATGATGGACGCGCTCAAGCGCGCTTCCGCGGAACGCATCACGGCAGTGTTACCCTATTATGGGTATGCCCGCCAGGACCGCAAGGACAAACCGCGGGTTCCGATCTCCGCGCGGCTGGTGGCAGCCCTGCTGGAGACGGCGGGGGCGAACCGGCTCCTGGCGCTCGATTTGCACGCCGCTCAGATTCAGGGGTTCTTCGATATCCCGGTGGACCACCTGTTCGCCATGCCGGTGCTGATCGAGTACTTCAAGGCGCTCAATATTCCGGATATGACGGTGGTTTCGCCGGATGCGGGCGGCGTGGAGCGCGCGCGGGCCTTCGCCAAGAGGTTGAGCTCGCCGCTGGCCATTATCGATAAGCGGCGGGACGAGGCCAACGTCGCCGAAGTAATGAACGTGGTGGGCGACGTGACGGGGCGCAATTGCCTGCTGGTGGATGACCTGATCGATACCGCGGGCACGCTGGTGAAAGGCGCGCAGGCGCTGCTCAACAAGGGAGCGGCCAGCGTCTCGGCTTGCGCCACGCACGCCGTGCTGTCGGGGCCGGCGGTAAGCCGGATTGAGGCCTCGAGCCTCAAGCAGGTGGTTTGTACGAATTCGATTCCGCTCTCGAAAGAGGCGAAGAAGTCGCACCGGATCAAGTCGTTGTCGATCGCCAAGTTGCTGGCGGAGGCCATACGGTCGATACACGAGGAGACCTCGGTGAGCGTGTTATTTGTTTGATATTTCGGGCCATCGAACCCACGTTAGCCCCCTATCGGGGTGAACCGGACTTCGAACCCGCAAGGAGAATGTAGTGAGAAAAGATATTAGTGTCGCCGCCGAGGTGCGCACCTCGCGCGGTAAGAACGAGGCGCGCCGTACGCGCCGCGCCGGGCACATCCCGGCGGTGATTTACGGATCGTTCCAGGAACCCGTGAGCATCGCGGTCAATCCGCGCGAGATCAACAAGATCGTTCATAGCAACACGGGCTACAACACCATCTTCAACCTGGTGATTCAGGGCGGCGAAACCACGCCCGTCATGCTGGTGGACCGGCAGGTGGATCCGGTCAAGGGCACCCTGCTCCACGCGGATTTCAAGCGCATCGATCTGAGCAAGCGCCTGCGCGTCAGCATTCCGGTGCACACCGTGGGCGAGGCGGCGGGCGTGAAGGTGCAGGGCGGGCTGCTCGAGGTGATCACCCGCGCCATCGAAATCGAATGCCTGCCGGACGAGATTCCGGAAGGGTTCACGGTGGATGTCACCGAGTTGACGATCGGCCAGGCCAAGCGCGCCAGCGACGTGGCGCTTTCCGGCTCGATGAAGCTGGTGAGCTCGGCCGACACCGTCATCGCGCACGCGGTGGCGCTGCGCGCCGAGGAAGTGGCCGCGCCCGCCGCCGAAGCCGCCGCGGTCACACCCGAGGCCGGCGCAGCCCCGGCCGAGCCCGAGGTCATCAAGAAGGGCAAGAAGGAAGAGGAAGCGCCCGCCGAGGAGAAGGAAAAGGAAAAGGAAAAGGGCAAGAAGAAGTAGGGCGCCATGTTCCTGGTGGCTGGTCTGGGGAATCCGGGCGAAGAGTATGCGCTCACGCCGCATAACCTGGGGTTCCTTACCGTCGACCGGCTGGCCGAGCGCCACGGCATCCGCGTCAACCGGAAGGACTCCAAGGCGCTGGCCGGCGTGGGCGAGATCGACGGGCGCCCGGTGATGCTGGCCAAGCCGCAAACGTTTATGAATCTCAGCGGCGCTTCGCTCGGGCCGCTGATGGAGAAGCACTCGATCGGGCCGGAACGCCTGGTGGTGGTTTACGACGAGCTGGACCTGGGCTGGAGGGCGCTGCGGATCAAGCCGAGAGGCTCCGCGGCGGGTCATAAGGGCATGAAGTCGGTGATCGCCAGCCTGAAGACCAGCGACATCGTGCGGGTGCGATTGGGGATTTATCCGGGCCATCCCGTCGAGGATGGCGCGGAATTTGTGCTGGCGCCGTTCAGGCGCTCGCAAATCCAGGAATTGGACGAATTCATCGGCTACGCGGCCGATGCGGTTCGCGCCATAATCGCCGAGGGCGTCGAAAAGGCCATGACGAAATTCAATCGTCGCGCCCCAGGCTTAAATCACGAGGAAGCATGAGAATTTACGAAGAGTTGTTCATAGTGAAACCGGATGCGCCGGACGAAGAGGTCGACCAGTTCATCGAGCAGTTGCGGACGCAGTTGACCAATGCCGGCGCCACGGTAGACAAAATCGACAAATGGGGCAAGCGCAGGCTGGCGTACCGGGTGGACAAGTACAGGGAGGGCGCGTACGTGCTGTTCCAGTTCAGCGCCGGTCCCGAGACGGTGAAGGAGTTCGAGCGCCGCCTGAGGGTGTCGGACATAGTCCTGAAATTCTTGACGGTGCGCATCGACCAGACGCTGAAACGGCTGGAGAAGCGGAAGAAGGACCGCGACAAGCGGGCGGCCAAGCGCGCCGCGTCGGCTCCGGCCCCGTCGGCGCCAGGCCCGGGCGCGGCGGCGGGACCCGGTCTTCCAGCGCAACATGCGACAGAGGCGCCGGTATTGCCCGGCTTGCCAAAGGAGAGTTAAGCCATGGCGGAATTCAAAGGAAGACCAGGCAGCGCCGGGCAGCGCCCGACCGGCGGCGACAAGGCGGTTGCCACTCAGAAAAAGGCGTATTTCCGGCGCAAGAAGGTGTGCCGTTTCTGCGTCGAGAAGGTCGACGACATCAACTATAAGGACGTGAAGATGCTGCACGCCTTTGTGGCGGAGCGGGGCAGGATTGTGCCGCGCCGCATTTCAGGCGTGTGCGCGCCGCACCAGCGGCGGCTCGCGGACGCCATCAAGAAGGCGCGGAACATCGCGCTGCTGCCGTTCGCGGCGCAATTCTGAGGGCCGGAGGAGATTGGCATGGAAGTCATTTTGAGAGAAGACATCGAAAAGCTGGGCAGCCGCGGCGAGGTGGTGAAAGTTGCGTCCGGATACGCCCGCAATTTCCTGCTGCCCAAACGGCTGGCGGTGCTGGCCACCGAATCCAACAAGAAGATCGTCGAGCAGGAGCGCCATGCGCACGTGCGCCGGGAAGCCAAGCTGGTGGACGAGGCGCAGGACCTGTCGAAGCTGCTGACCGGCGTGAGCGTGACCATTGCGCAGAAAGCCGGCGAAGCCGACCAATTGTTCGGATCGGTGACGTCGAAAGACATAGCCGAAGCGCTGGCGGCGCAGAACTTCACCATCGACCGGCGGAAGATTCACCTCGAGGAGCCCATCAAGCAACTCGGCGAGTTCAAGGTGCCGGTGAAGCTGCACAAGGACGTCACGGCGGAGATCACCGTGGTGGTGGTGAAGGAGGAGGAGGTTTAACTTACGGCGTTCAAACCGGCGTTCCCGATCGTCTGCGTGCTGACCCTGGCTTCCGTTGCCGAAGCCGGCAATTACCACAACTTCGGCGTGGCGGTCTACGCCCGCGCCTACGAAGGGCAGCAGATGAAGGACCCGGCGTGGCTGGAATCGCGCTGGGCCGCCATCACCAGCGGACTGAAGGTGGACAAGATCTACCTCGAAACCCATCGCGACGGCGTCGTGCCGGACCAGGCAACGCTCGACCGGGCCAAGCAGTTCTTCAAGAGCAGGGGCGTGGAGACGGCCGGCGGCATCGCCACCGTGGTCAACGAGCGAAACCGCTTCGAGACCTTCGTCTACACCAATCCGGAGCACCGTAAGAAGCTTCGGGAGATTGTGGAGTACACCGCGCGCAACTTCGATGAGATCATCGTCGACGACTTCTTCTTTACCAGCAGCAAGACCGACTCCGACATCGCGGCCAAGGGAGACAAAAGCTGGACGCGGTTCCGGCTGGACTTGATGGCGGAAGTATCTCGGGACCTGGTCGGCGCAGGTAAGAGAGTCAATCCGCGGCTGAAGCTGGTCATCAAGTACCCTAACTGGTACGAACACTTCCAATACACGGGCTACAACCTGGAAGACGAGCCCAGGATCTTCGACGGCGTTTATACCGGCACCGAAACGCGCGACCCGACCCGCGGCAACCAGCACCTGCAGCAATACCTGGGGTACGGCCTGGTCCGCTACCTGGAGAACATCAAGCCGGGCCACAACGGCGGCGGCTGGGTGGATACCGGCGGGTGGCGCGACAAGGAGCGCTACGGCGAACAGCTCTGGCTCACGCTCTTCGCCAAGGCGCCGGAACTCACGCTCTTCGATTTCCGCCAGTTGCTGGCGCCCATGCCGGGCGGCGCGGCCTCCGGCGGGCAGACCATACCGGCCTACGCCGGCAGCGTCTTCGAGCAGGTGGATGGTTTCCTCGGCAAGCTGGGCAAACCGATCGGGGTCAAAAGCTACAAGCCTTTCCATTCCTCCGGAGAAGATTTCCTGCACGACTATATCGGTATGCTCGGCATTCCGATGGAGATGGTTCCCGCGTTCCCCACCGATGCACCCACCGTGTTCCTCACTGAATCGGCCCAGTTCGACCCGGCGATTGTCGGCAAGATGAAGAAGCACTTGGCCGGCGGCAAGAAAGTGGTGATCACTTCCGGCCTGCTGAAGGCGCTCCAGGGCAAAGGCATCGAGGACATCGCCGAACTGGAATACACCGGCCAGAAGGCTTCGGTTCACGAATTTCCGGGGCGCGGAGGCGGCGCCCGCATCGGCACCGACATCCTCATCCCCGAGATCCGATACCCCACCAACGACGCCTGGGAGATTGTCACCACCGCGACCAAGGGCATCGGCTACCTCCTCCTGCTGCAAGCCGGCTACGCCAAAGGGGTGCTCTACGTCCTCACGATTCCGGACAATTTCGGCGACTTGTACAACCTTCCGCCGCAGGTCCTGAACCAGATCCGAACAGCGATCGGCGGCGACCTTCCGGTCCGCATCGAGGGTCCCAGCCAGGTTGGCCTCTTTGCGTACGACAACGGCAAGTTTATCGTGGAGAATTTTGCCGCGCCCGGGGGTAACGGCGTCAACATCAGCGCGATCCTCGACAAGAGGTTCGCCAGGCTCACTGACGTGGTTTCCGGCCAGCAGATCGCGGGACAGCCAAGAGGCGACCAGATGGTTTTCGACCTCGCGCTTGCGCCGGCGGCTTACCGGGTCTTTTCAGTGGAATAGGGGGGTAATAATGGACTTGACTAATCCACGTTTTTGGGCGCTAGCACGGTCCACCCCAGCACAAACCATCCCGCCAACCCGAAGTCAGGGAACAGCGCTGTAATACGCTGGGCATCCCCCCAGCCTAGCGCCGCTAGAGGTTGGCTGCGGCGCCCCGGTGGTAGCGCTGCCGGACCGGACTTCGTGCCTCGTGGTCCATACAGTCATTTCCCCTTCTTGTCGATCTTGTCTGGACGCTTCCGTGTTTTGACCCAACCGAGTCTCTCCTGGTGACAGTTTACGTGACCCAATTCGCAATTTATGCCGCCATGTACGGGGTACAATAACAGGCGCCTCATGGCTGGCCAGATACATCCGGCTCCTTCGCGGCCGCCCGGGATTGTCGACCTGCGGCGGCTTACCGCGCGGGACCTGGAACCCCTGCTCGAGGAAGAGACGGCGGCCTGGCGGGACGAGATGGAATGGGATTTCGACAAGTCGGCCGAGCTGGTGCGCCGCTTCGTGGATCTGCGGGCGCTCAACGGGAGCGCGCTGATCGAAGACGGGGAAGTGGCCGGGTACGCGTACTACGTGCTGGAGGAGAACAAGGCCCTGATCGGCGACCTGTACGTGCGCCGCGCCTGGCGCACGGTGGAGCGGGAAAACCTGCTGCTGGAAGCGGCGCTCGAACCCATCATGGCGAATTCGTCCATCGGGCGGATCGAGTCGCAGCTCATGATGGCCGGCCCGGCGCCGGGCCGGATAGCGCCCTATGCCGATTACCTGAGCGTTTACGAGCGCAACTTCATGCGGCTGGACCTGGGCCGCGCCGCGCTGGCGGAAGGGAACGTGCGGCGGCCCATGTACCTGGAGAAGTGGTCCGACCATTATCAGGATGCGGCCGCGCAGTCGATCGCCGCGGCGTACGTGGGCCACATCGACAGCCGTATCAACGACCAGTACCGCAGCAGCGGGGGCGCGCGCCGGTTCCTGTACAACATCACGCAGTCGCCCGGTTGCGGGGTTTTCTTCCGGCCGGCGTCTTACGTCGCGCTGGAGGCGGTGAACGGGCGGTTGTGCGGCATTTCCCTGGCCAGCCTGGTGGCGGCGGGGTGCGGCCATATCACGCAGATCTGCGTAACGCCATCGGTGCGGGGGACGGGCATCGGACACGCGTTGCTGCGCCAGTCGCTGACCACCCTGCGGGACGCGAACTGCCGCTCGGCGAGCCTCACGGTAACGGCCGCCAACGAAGACGCCGTGACATTGTACGAGCGGGTGGGATTCCAGACCGTGAGACGGTTCCCGGCGTACGTGTGGGAAGGGTTTTAGTGGGGACTGGCTACGAATTTCGCTGCCTTTGCGAAATTCGTAGCCAGTCCCCGGTTTGCCCTATTTCACCCCCGACATCAGGCGCACGGTGGGCTTGAGGAGCAGGACCATGGCGACGGCGGCGGCCATGGCGAAAGCGGCGTCGATGGCGAACAGGGTCGGGATCGTCATCGATCCGTAGAGCGAAGTGATCCTGCCTCCCAGGTAATTGCCCGCGCCGGTGGAAACGAACCAGAGACCCATCATCATTCCGACCACGCGCGTGGGCGCCAGCTTGGTCATGGCGCTCAAGCCGACGGGGCTGAGGGACAACTCTCCGAGCGTGTGCAGGAAGTAGGTGCCGATCAACCAGAGGGGCGAGACTGCCTGGCCGCCCGCAACTGGAACCAGCAGGATGAATCCCGCGCTGACGAAGAACAGGCCGAGAGCGAACTTAGCGGGGCTGGAAGGCTCGCGCTTCCCCAGCCTGATCCAGAGCCAGGCGAACACCGGCGCGAGCGTAATGATGAAGAACGGCTGAACCAACTGATACCAGCTCGCCGGGAACTGGTATCCATGCACCCAGCGGTCGACGCTGCCCTCGGCGAACAAGTTGAGCGACGAACCGGCCTGCTCGAAGGCAAACCAGAAGACGGCTGAGGAGAGGAACAGGACCAGAATCGCGGCCGAACGTTTACGCTCCTCGGCGGACCATCCGCGGCCCAGCAGCAGCCAGGAGAAAATGGCCACCGAGAGGAGCACCAGGGCCACCCCCAGCGCGTCGGAAATCAGCTCGGTGGTAAGAACCAGGGCGCCGGTTGCGGCCAGCGCTCCGAGTATCCCCAGGACCGCCAGCGCGCCGGCCGCGGCCAGGGCCACGCGGCGCTTCTGCCGGCGATCCGCGGCCGGGTCAGCGGGGGTTGCGGGATAAAGGCCGGCGACGCCCAGGTGCTTGCCTCCCAGGGTGTATTGAATCAAACCGGCGATCATGCCCACGCCCGCCAGGCCGAAACCCAATCGCCAGCCGATCTTCTCTCCCACCCAGCCGCAAGCGAACGGGGAGATGAGCGCGCCCAGGTTGATGCCCATGTAAAAGATGGAGAAGGCGGCGTCGCGCCGCCCGTCGCCCGGCGCGTAGAGTTGGCCCACGATGGTGCTCACGTTGGGCTTCAGCAGGCCGGTTCCCATTACCAGCAGCACCAGTCCCAGATAGAAAGTCATGACACTGGGCGCTACCAGGCAGAACTGTCCGGCGGCGATGAGGATGCCGCCATAAAGCACGGCCCGGCGCTGGCCGGTGATGCGGTCCGCCACCCACCCGCCGGGCAGGCTTAGCAGGTACACCATGCCGGTGTATAGCCCGTAGATGGCGCCGGCCTTGGCGTAGGAGAAGCCCAGGCCGCCCCTGGCGACGCCGGCGGTCATGAAAAGGATGAGGAGCGCGCGCATGCCGTAATAGCTGAAGCGCTCCCACATTTCGGTGAAGAAGAGGGTCGCCAGCCCGCGCGGATGGCCGAAGAAGCGCCGGTCGGCGCGCGTGGCGCTCAGAGATTGTTGGAGGTCTGGGCGGGATGCCATAGAATGACCGGCAACGCCAAGTGTATATGGTTGGCGCGCCTGGGGGCAATTGGGGCCGGTGGCGACGAGCGCCCGCGTCCAAATCAGAGCCCCAAAATCTTCAGGCACACCGGCGGGGCCAGACTCCCGCGGAGCCACCTGCTGGATCGATTCAAGCGGAGAACGTCCGACTGAACGCATCGCTGCTGGGTCTCAGCCGAAGCAGGACGGGCGAAGTGGTTTGACAGAATCCGGCAACGCTGCGAGCGCGCCATTTGGCTGGACCATGGCAAGGTGCCGCTGGAAGGGCCTCCGACCCAGGTCCTTGAGGCTCATGCCGGCTCTACAGGTTAAGCACGGGTCAGGGCCGTCAGCGCGAGAGCGTCCCGCACGTCGCCAGATACCAATCAACCACGGCTTTCAATCCGGCGTCCAGGTTGGTGTGCGCCCGGAATCCAAATTCATGCTGCGCGCGGTTCACATCAAGGCATCGGCGGGGTTGGCCATTGGGCTTGGTTCGGTCCCAGGCAATCCGGCCGGTGAATGCGGTAAGCAGCGCAATCTTGTCGGCCAAGTCACGGATCGATATTTCCTCGCCGCTCCCGATATTCACCGGATCGGCGCCATCGTAGGACTCGGCGGCTGCCACTATGGCCTCAGCGGCGTCGGCAACGTATAGAAACTCGCGTGTCGGCGAGCCATCGCCCCACAACATGATTTCGCTGTCTCCGCGCCGGCGGGCCTCCACGCATTTGCGGATCAATGCGGGGATCACGTGAGACGAATCCGGATTGAAATTATCGCGCGGCCCGTAGAGGTTTACGGGCAACAGGTAAATCGCGTTCATTCCTTATTGCCGCCGGTATGCCTGACACTGCACCAAGAGGGCCTTCTTGGCGATGCCGTAGGGAGCGTTGGTTTCGTCGGGGTAGCCGTCCCAGAGGGCTTCCTCGCGGAACGGCACGGGTGTGAACTTGGGATAGGCACAGATGGTGCCCAGCACAACCGTTTTTTCCACTCCGTGACGGCGGCACGCCTCAATCAACTGAATCCCCATCAGGGCGTTCTCGTAGAAAAACCGTCCGGGGTTGTCCCGATTCGCTCCGATGCCGCCAACCAAAGCGGCCAAGTGAATCACCAGCTCGGGATGGAATTCGAGAAACAGCCTTTCGATATCGCGCTCGCGCGTCAGGTCATAATCTTCCACGAGGGGCACAGCTATCCGGCTGCATCCGATTTGCCGCAGCCGCTCCACAAGGTGGGAGCCAAGGAAGCCGGCGCCCCCTGTAACGAGAATGCGCTTGGAGGTCAGATCGCGTTTCATGTCTTCGACCGGTTATGCCGCTTCATGGATTGAACTCGGCGGCAACTCGGAGAGCCGCGGCGCCGCCGCTGAGCTGGCGATGCAGGTCGGCAAGATCCGCATCGACCATCATCCTGACGAGTTCCGCGAAACCGACGGTGGGTTCCCATCCAAGTGCGCGGCGGGCCTTGAGAAAATCGGCGCGCACGTCAAACACCTCGGCGGGGCGAAAATACCGGGAGTCGATCAGGACGCGATCTCGCCAGTCCAACCCGGCATGCGCGAATGCCGCTTCGGTGAATTCCCGCACCGAATGGGCTTCGCCAGTGCCGATGACGTAATCATCGGGAGTGTCCTGCTGCAACATGGCCCACATCGCCCCCACGTAATCGCCCGCAAAACCCCAGTCTCGCCGCGCATCGAGGTTCCCGAGATAGAGTTTATCTTGCAGCCCCAACTTCATGCGCGCCACGGCCCTCGTGATCTTTCGCGTGACAAACGTTTCCCCCCGCCGCGGGGACTCATGGTTGAAGAGAATGCCGCAAGACGCGTGAAGCCCATAGCTCTCGCGGTAGTTCACCGTGATCTGATGGGCAAAGACCTTGGCGCAGGCATACGGACTGCGAGGATGAAAAGGGGAAGCTTCACTCTGGGGTGCGGGCGTGTTTCCGAACATCTCACTGGAGGAGGCTTGGTAGAAGCGGCAACGAAGATTGGCACGCCGGATGGCTTCCAACAATCGGACCGTGCCCATCGCCACGACATCCGCCGTGTACGCCGGAATATCGAAGCTCACTCTGACGTGGCTCTGCGCACCCAGGTTGTAGATCTCGTCCGGCTGGATGTCCGCCAGAGGGCCGGCTAATGAACTGGCATCGTTCAGATCGGCGTAGTGGAGGAAGAATTTGGCGCCGGAATAGTGGGAGTCCACATAAAGATGGTCCACACGATCGGTGTTGAACGAGGACGATCGCCGCTTCAGGCCATGCACTTCATAACCTTTGGCGTTCAAGAATTCCGCCAGGTACGATCCGTCCTGCCCGGTGATGCCAGTGATCAAAGCTTTCGGCATGATCTCAGCGAGTGACTATTGTAGCATTTTGGCTCGCCGCTCCCGGGAAGTCTCGTCTGGGACGAGTGAGGCAGGCCCGGGCTTCCCGTGCGACAATTTGCCTTTGGCGATTCCCGTTTATGCACCTCACAGGTGGGTTCAGCATGATCGTGTCCACTCTCGCGCCAATAGTCCTGGCGATCGCAGCACCTGCGATATTGATTCGTGGGACATGGCTCCGCGCCGCGGGCATCGAACGGCAGCTCGATGAGTTTCGGAACCAACTTTGGAATCAACTCCAGCTACAAGATGAGGCAGAGCAGCGACGGGCGCAGAATGGCCAGGCTGAGTATAATGGCCCCCAGAATTTGGACCACGCAATAAGTTAATTTCGGACTCGGCGGTCGCGAGGGAGAAGGGCGATGACGACGACGCGAAAGCAGTATACGCCGAGGTTCAAGGCGAAGGTGGCG
>Ga0187865_1002409_pt1 | contig 17870 bp, 14 predicted proteins | sample June2016WEW_11_1_2_FD_132989 | JGI IMG/M metagenome (GOLD analysis project Ga0187865, IMG submission 132989) | Peatland microbial communities from SPRUCE experiment site at the Marcell Experimental Forest, Minnesota, USA - June2016WEW_11_100 | ecosystem: Environmental > Terrestrial > Soil >...
CGCTGTACGGCAGGCCGTGAGAGAAAACATAAAGGCCGGCGCTGATGTCATCAAGCTTTTCATAACCGGAACCGTTCGCACGGGCCAGGAATTGCCCTGCTACCCTTCGGCGGAAGAGATTGCGGTGGCCATTCAGGAAGCTCACCGCGCCGGGTTGCGGGCCGTAGCCCATTGTATCGGCGGGACCGGCTTTGAAACCTGCCTGGCGGCGGGCCTTGATTGTTTCGAACACGGCTATTTCCTGACCGACGCTCAGATCGATCTTTTGGTCAAATCAGACCGTTGGCTGGATTTGACCCCGAGTCCTTTTTTCACCGAGAAGAGGATCCGGACCCTGCCATCTGAAATCGCGGAGGCCTTCCGGAAAGATCGGGATGAAGTAGCCAAGAGAATGGAAGTCATCATTCGCAGCGGAGTGAAATTCGCGGTGGGAACCGACGGAATGCACGGGGGGTTGGCCCGCGAGATCGAATACCTGGTTGGTTTCGGAGCTTCGGAGGAGCAGGCCCTGGCAGCGGCAACCAGGCACGCGGCCGCAGTCCTGGGGCTGGAAGGAAGCGTGGGAACCCTGGAATCCGGGAAATTCGCTGATCTGGTTGGGCTCAAAGGAAACCCCCTGAAAGACATCCGGGCTTTGAAAAAAGTGGGGACCGTGATTTCCCGGGGAAAACTCGTCTTCCCGATGGCCGGGGCAACCGAATCATAGCTCATGCGATCTTACGAACAGGTTTACAATTTCCTCTGGATCCTTCTGGCCATCGGTATCTGCATTGAATCCTGGCAACTAAAAGTTTGGGATGCTTCTTCGCCGATTTGGTAGCTGTGGTCATGGGAATGTTCGGGGTATCCGAAATATTGCTGAATATGGAGGACATGGGCCAGCGGGAAATCTTCACTACCAAGGTTAAAGGAATCTGGCCCAACCGGAAGGATCTGCGCGATTCGACCATGCCGATTCTGCGTGGGAGTCTCCTGGGCTTTGCCTTGGGGCTCCTTCCCGGTGCCGGGAATGTTACCGCCTCCTTTATTTCCTACGGAATGGAGCGAAGACTTTCCCGCTATCCGGAGAAATTCGGTACCGGTGTGATTGAGGGAGTCGCAGGTCCGGAGTCCGCGAATAATTCGGCCGTCGCCGGGGCGATGATCCCCCTCTTATCCCTGGGATTGCCATGCAATCCAGTGACTGCGCTTCTGATGGGGGCTTTGATCATTCATGGAGTCCAGCCGGGACCCATGCTAATCAGCCGGCACCCGGAGATCTATTGGGGAGTGATTGCCAGTTTTTACGTGGGCAACGTCATGTTGCTGATCTTAAACCTGCCCCTGATCGGGATTTGGGTCCAATTTCTCCGGATTCCCTACCGGATTCTCTTCCCCCTGATTCTCCTGTTGTGCGCGGTAGGGACTTATTCTACCAATTTGAATGTCTTTGACGTCTGGGTCATGATCGGGTTTGGCCTTCTGGGATATCTATTGCGCAAAAGGGATTATGAATTGGCCCCCTTTATCCTGGCCCTGGTCTTGGGGCCACTCTTTGAACAATCCCTCCGTCAAGCCCTGATTCTATCGGCTAAGGACCCGATGATCTTCGTCAACCGTCCCATCGCCCTCGGCCTCCTGGTCGTCTCCCTCATTTTACTGATTTTCTTTGTGTATGACCGGTGGAGGAAGGGGACAAGATAAAGTTTCAGGTTACAAGTTTCAAGTCTCGAGTTTAAAGCTTAAAAAAATCTAAAACTTGAACTTGAACCCAAGTCTTGAAACTGTTTTTCAGATTATCCCCCTGCCAGGATCGGAAGAAAGAGGATTCGATCCCCGCCCTTCAATTTCGTGTCCATTCCCTGAGAAAGATTAACATGATCGTTGATCAAAATGCTTACCTCACTGGAGAGGCTTTGAGTTTGGGGGTCGAATACGGCTTCTGAGAAATGACTGAATCGCGCGGCCAGGCGAGAAAGAAGGCCCCGCAAGGATTCTCCGTCTTCAAGAGGCTCTTCGATGATAACCGGCCCTGGCTGGTCCCACCCGAGCCGGTCAGCCATCCAGAATTCTAAACTGACCTTTGCAGGGAGCAAGGAGGTAAATCCTATTTTTGCTTCTTGGTTAAGATGCTAAATTCCAAAATCCAAATTTCAACCCACCAAAATCTTAATCCCCCCTTGTCAGAGAGGGTAAGGGGGGATTTCTGATGTGGGTCAACCATCTAGAACTTCTCTATGAGCTCCTCCAACCCCACGGATTTGAGAGTCTGGGGAAGCGGTCTTCCCGTATCCGGATCCCAGCCCATCAATTCCCGGTAAATGCGGACCATGAAATCGAAGTGGGGCTGAATGGGCCTTCCCTTGACAGGACCGTCCTTGGGAGTCTCACTATATCGCAAAGATGGCTTCTCGAGCTCGGGTTTCAGCCCGTGACGGAAATTAAAAACCCGAAGGAGGTTTACGATCCGGAGCCCGATGTGGTTAGCACTCTTCAGGTCCAGGTCCCGTCCCGTCACCGCGTTGGCGCACTTCACGGTGAGCTCTCGGTTCGGGCAGCAGAAGCAGCAGATCCCCAGACAATCCACGAACTGCAGCCAACCGTTCTCTTTGGCGTTGACCGCCGCCACTTCCCAGGGAGAAAATTTATCGAAAACCGGTGGATAGCCCATTCGTTCCGGGAAGACCCCTCCCCGGGTTGCTTCGATGGTGCTGGTGTTGGAGGTGCAGGTATCCAGCATCTCGCACCAGCGGCCCCGGTGGTCGTGGCCTCGCGGAGCAGCCCCGGTATGGACATAGATTGCCCACTTGGCGGCCTCTCCACCAATTTTCTCAGAGGCTCTCTTGACCCCTTCGGCCAGGAGGCTTCCGATCCCTTGCCGATGGGCAATCTGCTTCAGGAGTTCCTTGGCCGCTTCCGCATTGCCCCATTTCAGGTCCAGACCCCCCAGGTCTTTCTGGGTAAAGACCCCCTTCTCGAAGCACTCCATGGTCCAGCCGACAGTCCATCCGGCCTCATTCAGGTCCATGCCCATCTCGTCGTTGAACCAGTTGAGCATGACCGCCGCCCCTGGATCCGTATTTCCGATTACCGGTCCCCATGCAGCCAGCCCTTCGTATTCAGGCTCTTCGCCTTTAAATCCTTTGTAAGGACCTTCGGTCACCTCGCAGATTTTACAGTGTTTCAGTTGACAGGCCCAGCAAGGATTATGCTTCATCTTGAAATGGGTTCGAAGGTACTGTCCGTCAAGTTTGGCATGTTCCGGAAAGAGACCCGTCGTGTAATTTTTTACCGGGAGCCAGCCCCCCAGGGCTGCTCCGGAAAATCCTCCGCCGGTGCCCATTTCATAGATCCGCTTGGACCCTTTGGTCTTAGCATCCTCGTGCAATTCGCGGATCAATCTCTCCACGGCGGCTTTATCTCTTACCAGAATCTCCGCCCGGCCACGCGCTACCACGATCGCTTTGAGCCGCTTCGATCCCATGACCGCTCCCATGCCGTTATGCGCCACCACGTGGCCCCCATCCCCGGAGATCATGGCGAAACGGACCAGGTTTTCTCCCGCCGGGCCGATGGCTTGAACACTTCCCCTGAAGCCCAGGCCCAATTCTTTCCGCAAAATCTCTTCGGTCTCAAAAGTCCCTTTCCCCTGCAAGTGTCGGGCGTCGCGGATTTCCGCTTTCCCGTCGTGGATAAACAGGTAAACCAAGTTTTGAGCCGCACCCTGAACGATGAACCCATCAAAACCCGCGAGCTTGAGGTAGGCTCCGAAAAGACCGTTCGCCTGAGAACACCCGGCCAGGTTGGTCATAGGCCCCTTGGTGACGACGGAAAAGGTTCCGGTCCCGGAGATCCGTGTCGCCCCCAGCGGTCCTGAAAAGAACATCATTCGATTTTTCGGGTCGTTCCATTCAACCCCCGGAGGGACTTCGTCATAAAGAAATCTCGCGCCGAACCCGGTCCCGCCGACGTATTTCTCTATAAGTTGATCTCCTAATTCCTCCTCCTTAATCTTCATGGAGCTGAGATCAACCCGAAGAAATTTTTTCATGTAGCCACCTACCGCTTTCATTCTTGGAATCCTCCTTTCCCACTTTTCAGCAAAAACCTTTTTAAGACATCTATATAATATATTAGCTGAAAAGTCGAGCAAAAGTCTAAGGGTTTGAAGGAAGATTTAATTAATTCATGGATTTCTTGGGTCTATTGCTCTCCTCGGGTAAGACCGCCCATGCCGGGAAAATGCCCAGAAAAAATGGCCTTGACAATCTTTTTGGGTTTTGGTATTGCTGTCGTGGATACATGGACACATGGATTCCTTTTCAAGAATTCATGTAGGTTGCAGGTCGATAAAAAAGCCGGATTCCTTTCTTTTTTGAGCCCCACGGAGAAAATTCCTCATGTACGGGGAAGTTACCCTCAGAAATAGGCAAGGGAAGACCTATTTCCTGAAACCCCCTAATTCCATCTCCGACCAAATCTACGAACGGTTGAAGCAACAAATTCTCCACGCCGAAATCGAACCGGGGGAACGGCTGATGCAAAACCAGGTTGCGGAAACTCTGAAAGCCAGCCGTACTCCAGTCCGTGAGGCTTTCCGCCGCCTGGAGCAGGACGGTCTCGTGGAAAGAGTCCCTCAAGGAGGAGTCCGAGTTACTCGTCCGGACACTGAGACCATTCAAGAGGTCTTCGGCATCCGGAAGGTATTGGAAGCCTACGCAATCGAATTGGCCTGCGACCGAATCACATCCCAGGAGATTGCCACTTTGAAACGGTTCTCGAGCCAAGCCCAAGAGCTTCTGTCCTCCCGTGAGCTTGGGTTGGAAGCCAAAATCAATCGTTTATTCGAATTGAATTCTCAATTCCACGAAACCATTTATCGGGCTTCCGGAAATTCCTACCTAATGGGCATGATCAACAGCTTGCGGAATATTGTCAGCCGTTTGCGGCTGCTGGGCTTAAGAGCCGACAATACATGGTCGCAGGCATGGGATGAGCACGCCCAATTGGTCGGGTTCCTAGAAAGAAAGGATAGAGCATCAGCAATTCGGTTAATCCAGACCCACCTCCTGAATGGCGCTTCGAATGTGCTAGCGGGCCTGAGAATGATCGGGAGCCCCGGAATAAACTGCGTCCCGGATTCCAATCTAAGCTTTAAAGGGCAAGACAGGGTGGATGTCCATCCGCCCGGATGATTTTGGGTCAGATGGATCCAGGATCTCCCCTAATTTTGATAAAGCGTTGGGGAAACTATGTAGGGATCCTCGGAATCACCGAATAAGAAGAAGGGAGAAGGTTATGAAATCGAGTCGAATGGTTTGGATCGCTGGGATGATCGTGCTGTCAACTCTTTTCATTTTTCAAACCTACGGGGCAAAAGCAAACGCCCAAGTCATCCAGATGAGACTGGCCCATTACGTGGACGACAAGCATCCGCTTCACGAAGGGGCCAAGCAGTTTGTGGCCAAGGTTGAGGAGCGCACCAAGGGGCAGGTGAAAATCGCCATTTATCCGGCTAACCAGCTCGGCTCACCGCCTGAAGTAGTTGAACAGGTGAAGCTGGGGACCCTGGATATTTGCATCAATACCCAGGGGCAGTACGAAAACTACGTGAAAGCGTGCGCTACCGCCCAGATCCCTTTCGTCTTCGATGATTACGACCATGCCCATCGCACTCTGGACGGCCCGGCTATGCAGTGGCTCGCACCCCAATTCGAGAAGGCCGGGCTCATCCATCTGGCCAACTGGGAGTGGGGGTTCCGGAACGTCACCAACAACAAAAAACCTATCATGAAACCCGAGGATATTAAGGGGTTAAAGATCCGGGTTCCACCAGAATTTCATCTGCAAACCCTGTTTGAATCACTGGGCGCGGTGGTGACCAAGATCGCCTGGCCCGAGCTCTACATGGCCCTGGCCCAGAACGTGGTGGATGGCCAGGAGAATCCGCTTAGCGCCATCTGGTACCAGAAATTCTACGAAGTGCAGAAGCATGTCGCCTTGACCCAACATGCCTATGCCTGCGCCATGCCGATGATGAGCACAAAGAGCTGGTCCAAGCTCAATGCCGAGCAGCAGAAAATTGTCCGGGAGGAGGCCGTCCGGTCTGGTGCCTGGGTGCGCAAAACCCTGAACGATGAAGAAATCGACCTCCTCGGTAAATTCGAGAAAGCAGGGCTTAAGGTAACGCGCCCGGATATCAAAGCTTTCCGCGCGGCCATGGGGCCGGCTTACAAAAAGATCTTTGAAAGATACGGCGAAGACAATGTCCAGGTCTTCCTGAAATTCGTGGAAGATGCCCGGAAGAAATAGCCCGAGAGGAGTACGAAGGCCGTGATGACGGGTGCCATTTTTGCGGTGCTGGTGAGTCTGATCATGCTCGGCCTCCCCATCGTCGTTGCCATGGGGCTGACTGCGGTTATCTTTTTCGTGGTGCTGGGGCAGCCTGACCTTTTGTTGATGGTCCCCGCCAGGATGTACTCCAGCACTACGGGTTTTACCCTCCTGGCCATTCCCTTCTTCATCCTGGTTGGTAATCTGATGAATACGGGTGGGATGACCCACCGGATATTCCTGTTTTGTCAGCGTTTAGTCGGTAATGTACGGGGGGGGCTCGGCCATGTCAACGTGGTCAAGAGCATGATCTTCGCCGGGATGTCCGGGTCCGCTGTGGCCGACGCCGCCGGGGTGGGGATGGTAGGGATGGAAGCCATGAACAAAGCAGGCTTCGATCGACCGTTCAGCGCAGCGGTTACGGCCACCGCTGCTACCATTGGCCCGATCATTCCACCCAGTATCCCCTTCGTCATCTTCGGGAGCATGACCGGCACGTCCGTTGGCCGGCTTTTCCTCGGTGGATTCATCCCGGGATTCTGCATGGGCATCGGAATTATGATCACGGTGTATATCATGTCCGGGCGGAGAAACTACCCGAGACAAGGGAAATCCACCCTCCAGGAGATCCTGGCCGCCGCCCTGGGTGCCTGGTCAGCCTATTTGGCCCCCATCATTATTGGGGGAATCCTGATCGGAGTCTTCACCCCCACCGAAGCGTCAGTGGCGGCTGCCATCTATGCCATGATCGTCACGATGATCATCTACAAAGAAATCAAGCTGAGAGACCTGCCGAAAATATTTCTGGTGACCATGGAGCAGACTGTCCGAGTGATGTTTATAATTTCTGCGGGCGGCCTTTTTGGATGGCTCCTGATCCAGCAAAGGGTCCCTGAAGCGGTGATCAATGCTCTCATGACCCTCAGCGACAGACCATGGGTAATCCTCCTGATCATTAATATCATTCTGCTCGTCCTCGGTTGTTTCATGGAAGCCATTTCCATCATGCTTCTGACCACTCCCATGTTTATGCCGCTGGTACTCAAGTTGGGAATTGACCCGGTTCATTTCGGCGTCGTAATGACCCTCAATCTTATGATTGGGTTGCTTACGCCGCCCGTAGGTATGGTCCTTTATACGGTTTCGAGTGTGGGGAAAGTTCCCATGTGGACGCTCGCCTATGAAATGAGGTGATATATCGTGGCCTTAATCGTCGTTCTCGCACTGATCACTTACATTCCGGGATTGGTCACCTGGGTTCCCAATCTCCTGATGGGACCCGGACGTTGAGGAAAAGGACTCCAAGATGCCCAGACAGACCTGGAAGAAGGCCGAGAAGATAATCGACCTGGCTATGCGTTGGGGAAGCGTCGGTTGTCTCGCAGGTATTTTTATTTTAATTTCTGCGGGGATGTTCGTCCGATTTGTCCCCATATCTTCCATGGGATGGGCCGATGAGGTCATTGAATTTGGATTCGCCTGGATGGTGTTCCTCGGCTCTGCCCTGCTGTGGAAAGAAAGGACTCACTTTCGGGTGGACATGATCCCCAACTGGTTGGCTGGAAGCTGGGCTGGCCGCTTCATAGACATCATCGTGAATTTCATGTCCCTGGCCTTCTTCCTGGTATTTACCCTGGAAGGAGGGATACTCACGATGCGGACCACCGATCCTTCCCCCATTTTGGATCTCCCCAAGGCCCTCTGGTATTTGATTATGCCGGCCTCGGGAGTCCTCCTCACGGGGTACACGATCCGCGATCTTGTGCTCCTCTTTCAGGGTCGATCTCTTCTGGGAAATGAAATAAGCATTATGGGAGAAAAAGTGAAAAATAGTTAACGCAGGCCAAAGAAATCAGCGCCCGAAATCACTACTTTTAACGGCCTGAGGAGCCCTTGCCTTCTAACTTGACGCCCAGGATGCTTCTCCCTATAATTTCCGTGTCAAAAAGAACCCTGATTTCAGGGGGGGCTTCAGGCAAAGCTGAGTATTAGGGTATTAAATCCCATTCCGAAAGGAGGCACTTTATGAAAAAGACAGGCTCGAAGAATTACACCCGGCGGGAGTTCGTGAAGGCAGCGGGAGCTGTTACGTTGTCTGCGGCCATCGGCGGCCCTATGGTAATTCCCCGAAGAGCGTCGGCCCAGAAGAAGACTGTCAGTGTTCTCCACTGGAGTCATTTCGTACCCCCCTTTAACCCTGAGCTTCAGCGGCAAGTTGAGGAGTGGGGAAAACTGAGGGGCGTAGAAGCACGGGTCGATTTCATAGCCATCCGAGATCTGCCGGCAAAGCTGGCGGCTGAAGCCGAGTCTCGAAGAGGCCATGACGTCGTGGAAGTTCGGTTCTTCTCCGGGCCCCTCTACCGGGCGAACCTGGTTCCCCTCGGTGATGTAGCGCGGGACCTGGAAAAAACAGCAGGCCCTTGGTTGGATATCGCCAAGTACGTTGGATTTGTGGGCGGGGATTGGGTCAGCATTCCCTGGTACTACTACAACATCCCCGCCAATATCAATACGGATCACTGGAGTAAGATCGGCATGAGTTCGGAGGACGTGGCGAAATTAACCTGGGACGGCCTTCTCGAGGCGGCCCCCAAGCTCCAAGCCAATAAGACCCCCGTCGGCATGGCCATCAGCGAATGCTCCGACGGCAATGATAATACCTTCACGGTCCTGTGGAGTTTCGGCGCCTCCATGGCGGATGCCCAAGGAAATGTGACCATCAATTCGCCCCAGACCGCTGCGGCCGTCGAGTACGTGAAGAAACTTGCGAAATTCATGCCGGAAGATATTATGGCCTGGGACGACTCCTCCAACAACCGGTTCATGCTTTCCGGGGCCGGTTCCTGGAGTCCGAATGGACCCAGCGTATGGGCCGTAGCCAAGAAGGACAATATGCCCATCCAGGCCAAGATCGACCATGTGCCCATGCCGGCCGGCCCTGCGGGACGTTTCCGAAATGCTCTGCCCATCTGTCTGGGTGTCTGGAAATTCTCACCCAATATTAACCTGGCGAAAGATTTGATCCGTTATCTTTTGAAAAAGGAGAATTTCGAGAAGCAGGCGGAAGCCTCTTGGGGTTACAACCTACCTCTTCTGGTAGGCAATCGCACCGCCAAGGTCTGGACCCGGGAGAAGGCCCTCCGGTATTATGAGCCCCCCAAGGAGCCCGTATATGTATCGGGCTATCCCGCTCCACCCAGTCCAGCTACCCAGATCGCTCTGAATCTGTATATTATCCCCACCATGTTTGCCAAGGCCGTGTCTGGAGAGACCAGCACTGCCAAGGCGATCGAGTGGGCGGAAAAGCAGTTGAAACGGATCTATGCGGGTTGAGACTTGCTCAACGGCCCAGGCTCTTGACGCCTGGGCCGTTTGAAGATCACAAACTTCAGGAAAACAGGAACCTCGGATGCGGGAAGCTCGTCTTGCCTATATCCTGATCGCGCCGGCTGTGCTCTTTCTGACCATTTTTGTAGCCTATCCTTTTTTTATGGCCCTATGGATGAGCCTGACGAGCAAGCGGCTGGGAATGCCCGGCACCTTTGTTGGGTTGGGAAATTACCTTCGCCTTTTGGACGACGATATCTTCCGGCAGACGGCTTGGAATGCGGTCCTCTACACCGGGGTGGCGGTAGGGATCAAGACCGTAACTGGACTGGCCCTCGCCATGGGCCTTGCGAAACTCTCCCGCGGGGCCCAGTTAATCCGGGCCATCGTGCTCCTTCCGTGGGTCATTCCCATCTCCCTGAGTGCGCTGGCCTGGTGGTGGATGTATGACCCCCTCTACAGCGTTTTCAACTGGGGGTTGGGGCTGATCGGAATTCATAAGATCCCCTGGCTGAGTAATCCTTTTTGGGCCCGGGTAGCGATCATTACCACAAATATATGGAGAGGGCTGCCGTTCTATGGACTCTGTATCCTGGCTGGCTTGTTGGCCATTCCCCGCGAGCTTTACGAGGCGGCGGAGACGGACGGGGCGGGACGCCTGGCGACTTTTTGGTATGTGACTTTGCCGCTCTTGCGGCCGGTATTAGGGACCGTCATCCTCTATTCAGTGGTGATGACCATCTCCGACTTTGAGACCATATACCTCATCACCCGGGGAGGCCCCAGGAACACCACCCACCTGTTCAGTACCCTGGCTTACCAAGTGGGCCTGGTGGGGACCGAGATTGGCCTGGGGGCGGCAATTGTTCTGTTTATTTTTCCGGTTCTGGCAGTGGCAGCATTCCTGCTGATCCGTCTGGTGCGGCAAAGTGAACAAATCGCCTAACACCATATTCGGGGTTTGGGGAGCTTACCTTCGGGTGTTTCCCTTTCTGCTCTTCGCCCTCTTCCCGTTCTTCTGGATGCTGATCACCAGCCTGAAAAGCAACACAGAGCTGTATAATGTCACCGCCTCCCCCTTTAATATCCGAGAGGGGGCTACCCTCGAACAATACCGGCTGCTGCTCAAGGACACCGCATTCCTTCTCTGGATGGCGAATTCGATGATCGTAGCCTCGGTCGTTACTTTAATTTCGGTGACCGCAAGCACCCTGGCCGCCTATGCAGTCGCCCGTCTTCGATTCCGGGGCGCCCAGGCATTTGGAATGGCCATTTTCCTTACCTACCTGGTACCCCCCACGTTACTTTTCATTCCTCTCTCGCGCGTGGTGGCATTCTTTGGAGTTTCGGACAGCCTCTGGGCCTTGATTCTTACTTACCCTACCTTCCTGATTCCCTTTGGGACCTGGCTGCAGATGGGGTACTTCCGTACCATCCCTAAAGAGCTGGAGGAGTGCGCCATGGTGGATGGGGCCACTCGCATCCAGGCGCTTGTCCGGATTATCCTGCCCATCTCCATACCGGGGCTCCTTACGGTCGCCATCTTCTCTTTTACTCTGGCCTGGGGCCACTTCATCTATGCCCTGGCGTTTATTTCCTCCGCCCCCCAAAAAGTTCTCCCGGTGGGTATTGCCACGGAACTCATTCGAGGGGACGTTTTCTTCTGGGGCGCTCTGATGGCTGCAGCCCTCCTGGCCTCTGTGCCGGTGGTAATCATTTACTCCCTGTTTACGGGACGTTTTGTGGCCGGATTGACGGCAGGAGCAACGAAGTATTGAGCATATCAAAATTTAATTGAACAGAGGAGGCTCAGGGATGAAAAGAAAAATAGGGTTCATTGGACTGGGGGCCATGGGAAACCACATGGCCAAAAATTTAATCAAGGCAGGATACGATCTCACGGTCTACGACATTAACCCCAAACCCGTTGAAGAACTGGTTTCTCTGGGGGCCAAAAAAACCAAGAACTGTGCGGAAACGGCCAAAGCGGGAGAAGTCGTAATAACGATGCTCCCGGCAGACGATGATGTAAAGTCTGCTGTTCTTGGACCCGAAGGGGTTCTCGAAGGAGCGAAAGCCGGAACCGTGCTCATCGATATGAGCTCTATAGCCCCCCATACCTCGATATATGTCTTTTCTGAGGCAAAGAAAAAAGGAGTAAAATTCCTCGACGCCCCCGTTTCAGGGGGAACTGGGGGTGCCGAGAAAGCGACCTTGACCATCATGGTCGGAGGAGACAAAGCCCTGCTGGATGAGCATATGGAGATCCTTAAGACCATGGGGAAAACCATATATCATGTGGGTGATGTTGGAATGGGGGAAACGGTAAAAATGGTCAACCAGATGCTCGTAGGCATCAACTTGGCGGGTATCGTCGAAGCTTTGGTTTTGGGAACAAAATTAGGGGTGAAGCCAGAAGTTCTTTACAAGATCATCCGGGCCAGCTCCGGCAATTCCTTCATGCTGGACAGCCGGGTCCCCAACTTTATCTTTACCGGCAATTTTACCCAGCCGGGATTTGCCGTTGATCTATTGCGAAAAGACCTGGGGCTGTCCCTGGAAAGCGCCAAAGTCAACAAAGTGCCCCTGTATATGACCGCTCAAGCCTATCAGTACTTCACCAGGGCTACGGCCGAAGGATTGGGGAAAAAAGACATGTCTTCCATGATCGAACTCCTGGAAAAGACAGCAGGGGTGCAGGTCCGCGGTAAGGAAGAGTAATCGTTGCCAAGCTTCTTCAAGGGTTCTTCTGGTTGGAAAGAGGATTAGTTTAGCTGGGTGAAAGAAATACAGGTTCGACATGGTTTCAGTAAGCAATGTAGGGGCTGCTGTGTGGGGTGTAGGAAGATGGCAACAAACACGATTCTGATGATTAACATCAGAGAAAGGGGAAAAAAATGGAAAAGAGTAGCAGAATCATGAAAGGTTTCGCTTTATTTCTCTCATTAGGACTGATGGTGAGCTTTTTGGTATTTACACCCAGCACAGGGCAGGCTAAAGCGGTAACCCTGCGGCTGGCCCATTCAGAGGCTGTGACCAACATAAGGCATGACGTCTGCCTCTTCTTCGTCAAACGGGTGAATGAACTGAGCAAAGGGGATGTCAAGATCGATATCTTCCCGGCGGGCGCTATGGGTAGTCATGAAGCTTGCCAGCAGCAGGTTGCAACCGGGGTGTTAGACTTCTATATTACCACTGCTGGATTGGTTTCGACTTTTGATCCGACGCGGATACAGGAGTTAATAGAGCTCCCTTATTTGTTTGATAATTACTCGCAGGCCTATGCTTTCATGGATACACCTTACGTGGCGAAGTTCTATGACCCGCTTAAAGCGAAGGGCATTCATTACCTGGTGACCTGGGACAATGGATTTCGTCATTTGACCAACAACGTCAGGCCGGTTTATACCCCGCAGGATATGAAGGGGCTCAAGATCCGCGTTGTGCAGTCAGAGATGTCGATCGACATTCTTCAGGCGCTCGGAGCGAGTGCCGTCCCCATGTCTTATGCCGAACTCTATCAGGCCATGCAACAAAAGGTGGTGGATGGACAGGAAAATCCTTTCATGAATATCTATGCATCGAAATTCTACGAGGTTCAGAAATACATGTCCCTAACCAAGCATCAGTACAGCACCCTTCCCATCATCATCTCGGAGATGACCTGGCAGAGGCTCGATGCGAACCAGCAGAACGCCATTCTGAAGGCTGCTACGGAAGCGGCCCCCTTTTTCCGAAAGTTGGTGGGGTCCAATGAGGATGGTCAAGGAAAAGCCATGGAAAAAGCAGGGATGAAGATCAATGACGTGTCTGACCTGGCCCCATTTAGAAAGGCGGTGGAGGTGGTCTATGACAAGGCCAAGAAGAAATGGGGTGCGGATAAAGTGAGCGAGCTTTTGGCGGAGGTTGAAAAGGTAAGGAAAAAGTATCCTGTTGGTGGAAAGGTCTATTTCGGTCCTGAAGACAAATAAAGCAGCATAAAGAAATGCTGGAAAGTAGGACGTGTTAGCAACCTTATGTCGATGATTGGGAAAGGGTAGCGGGGATCTTGAAAAGCGATAAGGGGGATTGCATCCCCCTTATCCCCGCTCCTCATTCATCCCTGTCTAGGGGACGAGTTATTCTGCGGGATGTTCTATAAAAGGTTCAGATGTCTAATTGCAGAGTAACAACTACGCAGCCGCGACAATGCCAAAGTGTTCAGGGGGTCATGTGTTTGATTGAGACGATGTAAATCGAAGCTTATGAATGAAACTGACGAGGGAGGGGGAGATGACGGAAAGCACCGTTAAAGAGGGGCCCCAACGGACCGGAAAACCAACCAAATGGCTCGAATTCGCGGCGGCAATGTTATTGATCTGCATTACGCTCGTCGTAACTATGCAGATAGTGTGCCGGTATATTTTGAAAGAATTGCCACCCTGGAGCGAGGAGCTTTCTCGTTACCTCTTTATATGGGCGAATTTTGTGGGCGCAGGTGTTGCGCTCGCGCGGAGCTCTCACGTCAGCATTGACAGTCTGGTAGCTCGGTTGCCGGATTCGGTCCGTCGAAAACTCGGAAGTGTTGTTGTCATCCTGGTTACAACCTTCTCGCTATTCTTGTTGTACCAGGGAGTAGTAACCGCGTCCGCAATGAAAATTTCTTTCTCCACGACCATGCATTTTTCCATGGCATGGGTGTTTGCGGCCTTACCCGCGGCAGGGCTTATTTTCGTGTTGTACCAATTGCAGACGATTCTCAAACGAAAAGACTGGGCTTCGACTTGCATCTCAGCCATTGGGGTCGTCGTTTTGACCACCATTTTGGTGGTAATCGGAAAGTATATGTCTGTACCCCCGGGCTTCCTTCTCCTCACTCTTGTTTGCGTGGTTATCATCTTGATGGCGATTAACACGCCCATTTCGATCGCCATCGGCTTGGCTTGTATCGTTTACCTTCTGGCCAGAGGCAATATACAACTTTTGGTCGTTCCAATTACCGTTATTGGCGGGATGGACTCGTTTGTCCTCCTTGCGGTCCCTCTCTTTGTCCTTGTGGGCGAGTTGATGAATACCGGCGGTATCACGCAGCGCCTCGTTACTTTCGCGCGTGCTCTTGTTGGCCATATACGCGGAAGCCTTGGGATTTCCACAGTTTTAGGAGAATACATTTTTTCGGGGATTTCCGGCGCATCAGTGGCCGACGTCTCTGCGATGGGTTCAATACTCATCCCCGCAATGAAGCGCGCAGGGTATCGTCCGGAACTGGCGGTGTCGATCGTTGCTTCCGCATCTGCCATGGGGATGCTTGTTCCCCCGTGCATTCCCATGGTTGTGTTGGCAAATCTGACCAATCTCTCCGTGGCGAGTTTGTTCATAGCCGGATTCCTGCCGGCTGCCTGCATGGCATTACCATTGATCGTCCTCATCTATATCCAGGCCGTGCGGGAAAATATTCCTCGTGAGAGGCGGCAGTCCGCAAGGGAAGTGCTGGTGGCGTTTCGCCGGGCAATCCTGCCGCTCTTGACGCCCGTCATCATCCTGGGCGGCATTCTTGGAGGGATCGTGACACCGACCGAGGCCGGCATGATAGGCGTTATTTACGCCCTGATCCTCGGGGTATTTGTCTATCGAGAGATTCATCTGCGCGATCTGATGCCTATCTTGGTGAATACGGCCTCATTGACCGGCATGATACTTCTCTTGGTGGGAACAGCATCGCTCCTCTCCTGGATTTTTGCGGCGGAAAGCGTTCCCGGTTTGCTTGCGAACCTGATATTGAAACTATCGAGCAGCTCAGCGCCGTTTCTGTTGATAACCATCGCCGTGTTCGTGGTGTTTGGCGCATTTCTCGAAGGACTCCCGGCCTTGATCATTTTTACGCCGATCCTTTTCCCGATTATGAGGCATTTCGCCGATATTGTCCCGCTGCACTACGGGATTATTATGATCACTTCGTTGGGAATCGGATTATTTCTACCTCCTATGGGGATCGGTTTTCTGATTGCCTGTGCGCTGGGTAAAGTCAATGTGGAAAATGCCACACGTGCTTATGCACCTTACTTATTAGTGTTGTTGATTGGGGCATTGATCGTAGCATTTGTCCCTTGGTTTACCCTCGTGCTTCCGCGCATTGTGAACCTCTGAACCAATTGGAACCCAACGAGGCGTAAGGAGCCCGATCCGTTAGGTCGAACGAATTTCTCAGAGGCAAGGAAATGATTCCAAAGAAAGAAGGAGGTCAACGATGGCTGGTTCAAAACTACCTGGTTACGTGGGAAAAATCTTGCGGGTGAACCTTTCGACGAAGAAGATGAAAGAAGAAAATCTGGACGAAACGACCCTGAAAAAATGGGTTGGAGGAGTCGGTCTTGCGGCCAAGTACCTTTATGATGAGGTTCCCCCGGGTGTCGAATGGAACGATCCTCGCAACCGTCTCATTTGGACGACCGGTCCTCTTGCCGGAAGCGGGGTTTCGGGAGCGGCCACTTTCAACGTAACCGCCAAGGGACCTATGACGAACCTGGCAGGAGCTTCCCAGGCCAACGGCTATTTCGGGGCCTATCTGAAATTCTCCGGCTATGACGGAATCATCTTTGAAGGGGCGGCGCCAAATCTGGTTTATCTTCTGATCAAGGACGGCAAGGCTGAGATTCGGGATGCCCGGCACCTGGCGGGGAAGGATGTCTGGGAAGTTGAAGACCAATTGAGGAAGGAATTAGGGGCCAAAGAGAGGGACGTCAGCATTTTTGGCATCGGCCCGGCAGGGGAAAATAAAGTTTTCTACGCCACCATCGTGGGGGATCGGGGGCATGTCGTGGCTCACAATGGCCTGGGGGCCGTGATGGGCTCAAAGAATCTCAAAGCCGTGGTAGTTTACAGCGGAAAAAGAAATTTTGAAGTCTACGACGCTGAAAAGGTGAAAGAGAAAAATAACGAATTGTTCGAGTTCGCGAAAACCTTCGGCACTATCTACCAATGGGGTTCGGCCGGAGGATTCTCTTCCCTGTACGCCATGGGGGCCCTGCCGACGAAGAATTACACCACGAATATCTACCCGGAACACGAGAAGATGAACGGCCAGTACATGCGGACTCACTTCAAGATGCGGGCCGTACCCTGTTACCAGTGCCGGATCGCTCACGTGAAAGAGGTCACCGTGACTGAAGGGCCCTACACGGGATTTGTGGGGGAAGAGCCAGAGTACGAGCTGATCGCAGCCTGGGGTCCCCAGATCGGAAATACGGATCTTGGAGCCGTGGTCATGCTGACCAAAGAGGTGGATAAATTGGGGATGGACTGCAATGAAGGGTCCTGGGTGGTCGGGTGGGCCATGGAATGTTTTGAAAAGGGCGTTTTTACCAAAAAGGAAACGGATGGCCTCGACCTAACCTGGGGAAATGTAGAGGGAGTAAAGGAGCTTCTGAACCGCATTGCGAAAAGGCAGGGGTACATTGGAAATCTTCTGGCTGACGGCGTCATGAGGGCGTCTAAAAAGGTCGGCGGGCAGGCTGCAGACTGGGCTATCTATGGCGCCAAGGGGGCAGCGCCCCGGGGCCATGACCATCGCGGATCAACAAGGTGGTATGAGCTCTTTGACACTTGCATGACCAACACCAGCACCATCGAATCCACCTGGGGCGGAATCCATCCCAAACTGGTCGATATGCAGGAGCCCAGCGATCATTTTTCTCACGAGCAGGTTTCTACCTTTAACGCCAAATACAGCGGGGTCCGGCTCTTTGATGACTGCCTGGGAACCTGCCGGTTCGCCTCCCCCCATCCCAAGCTGGTGCTCGAGTGCTTTAACGCGGTCACCGGGTGGAACTGGACTCTCGAAGATGCCTTCACGATGGGTAGGCGAATCGTGAATCTCCTGCGGGTCTTTAACTTTAGACACGGGATGAAGATCGAAGACGAAAGACCCTCCAAACGTTACGGCTCCATCCCGTTGGACGGACCCGCAAAGGGGAAGAATATCATGGAGAAATGGCCGTGGATGGTGGAAAATTATTACCGCCTAATGGGTTGGGATCCGAAGACTGGGAAACCCCTTGCGCAAACTTTGGAAAAGCTGGGGCTGAAGGAATTGATTAAAGCCCTCAAATAAAAATTCGAAATCGAAAACAGACTCTAATGCTCAGAATTCAAAGGTTCCAAACAAGAAAAATTAATGTAGGGGCGCACGGCTGTGCGCCCGGTCTTGGAATTTCGAAATCTAAATTTGCCGATTGTTTCGAATTTCGATATTC
>Ga0187865_1002410_pt1 | contig 17865 bp, 18 predicted proteins | sample June2016WEW_11_1_2_FD_132989 | JGI IMG/M metagenome (GOLD analysis project Ga0187865, IMG submission 132989) | Peatland microbial communities from SPRUCE experiment site at the Marcell Experimental Forest, Minnesota, USA - June2016WEW_11_100 | ecosystem: Environmental > Terrestrial > Soil >...
CCCCCATCAACGGGTGCGTTTTTGCGAGCGCACCGCAGTGGAACGCGTCTTCTCGCGGTTGAAAGATGAATTCGGAGGGCGGTTTGTGCGGGTGCGCGGATGGGCCAAAGTGATGGCGCATCTCATGTTCGGGATTCTGGCGCTCACGGTGGATCAAATCTTGTGCTGGAGTGAACCGCAGAAGCTGGAGGGATCAACGGTCCCGACTTAATCGACGAAATGGCAGCCCGACATCCCGGTCTGGAATGAAAGGGATAGGTGTGTCTCCGCGTGGGCTAATCTGGGCGCAAATTTCAATCTGCATTGATTCAGTAACGCTTTGACGTAGCAACCAGTCGCGAACAGGGTCAGGAACTCGCGCATGCCTGCTGCGAGAGTTTATTTTGCAAGTCCCTCTTTAGCCTGCCCTTTGTTAAACTGGCAAGTTGTCCTCGCATTTGTCCCGCGCCGGAGAGTGGTTTCTGCGCTCCGGCATTCAGCAACCGAACGGCGGCGTAGCCCGCTATTACCGCACGGACCTGGAGCGCGACCATTTGGTCTCGACCGAAATCACCGGGTATGCGGCCAGCACTTTCGTCTATCTGCACGCCGTCACGGGGGACGCGCGGTATCTCGACCGCGCCGTAGCCGCGGCCCGTTTTCTGACCCGCATGGCATGGGACTCCGCATCCGGAACCATGCCATTTGAAATCGATCCGCTCGCACCAACCTGGTTCTTCGATTGCGGCATCGTGGTTCGGGGCCTGGTCTCGGTCTGGCGCGCCACCGCCGATGGGGAGTTTCTGGACGTGGCAGCCGCGCTGGGCCAATCCATGGTCCGCGATTTCGCCTCCGCGGACGGCAGTTTTCACCCCATCCTCTCGCTTCCCGACAAGCGTCCGCTGGAACGCGACGCCGGGCGCTGGTCGCGGTCGCCGGGATGCTATCAGCTCAAGGCCGCCATGGCCTGGTGGGACCTGCTGAACGCCACCGCCGATGCGCAATTCCGCGAACCCTATGAGCGCGTGCTGGAGTATTCCCTGGGCGCCTGCGGCGGCTTCCTGCCCGGCCATCCCGAGCGCCCCAAGGTCATGGACCGCCTGCACGCCTTCCTCTACTTCCTGGAAGGCCTGCTGCCGAGCGCCCACGAACCGCGGTGCGCGGCGGCCATCCGCAACGGCATCGACCGCGCCGCGCATCACCTTCGCGAGATTGCGCCGGAGTTCGAGCGCTCCGACGTCTATGCCCAGTTGCTGCGCCTGCGCCTCTATGCCGACTGGGCCGGCGCCCTGCCGCTCGATCGCGCCGCCGCGCAATTCGAGGCGGAAAAACTGGTGGAATTCCAGGCCGCCGGTCCCGATCCGCGCATCGGCGGCGGTTTTTATTTCGGACGCAAAGCCGGAGCCTGGCTGCCGTACGTGAACCCGGTGTCCTCGGCCTTCGCGCTCCAGGCGCTGAAACTTTGGGACCAGTGCCGCAACGGAGCAGCGCGGACCTGGCGGCACCTGCCGATCTGAACGTGAAATCGGGAATCCAGATCGCCTTGTGGTACGCAGCCGCGCGCGTGGCCGGGATCTTGCGTCCCCAGTGGCGCAGGTCCCCGACCTGCGCACCGCGCCCCGCGGAAACCGGCATCTCCGTAATCATTCCATCCCGCAACGGAAAGCTCCTGCTGGAAGCGCAGTTGCCCGCCATCGCGCAGGGACTGGAATCGTTCACGGCGGAAATTATCGTGGCCGATAACGGCTCCGACGATGGCACTGCGGAGTGGCTCCGCGCCGCCTGGCCGCAGGTGCACATCGAGCTGTCCCATCCGCCGCTTTCCTTCGCGCGCGCCGTGAACCGCGGCGTCGCGCGCGCGCGGTACTCGCACATCTGCCTGCTGAACAACGACATGCTGCTCGAGCCCGGCTTTTTCGGGGCGCTGGTGGGCGCCTTCGAGCGAGTGCCCGATCTGTTCTGCGCCACGGCGCAGATTCGCTTCCCCGAGGGCATCCGCCGCGAGGAAACCGGCAAGACAGTGATGGCGCAATCCCATCCGTACGACTTCCCCATCCGCTGCGACGAGCCGCTTCCGGGCGAGGACCTGAGCTACGTGCTCTACGGCAGCGGCGGCTGCTCGCTCTACGACGCCGCCCGGTTGCGCACGCTGGGCGGCGTGAATCAAGCATACGAGCCGGCCTACGTGGAAGACCTCGACCTCGGCTACCGCGCCTGGCAGCGCGGATGGCCCAGCGTGTACGTGGCGGGCGCGGTGGTGGAGCACCGCCATCGGGCGACCACCTCGCGCTATTACACCGAAGAGCAGCTCGAGGAAATCCTGGAAGTCAACTACCTGAAGTTTCTGGTGCGCGCGGTGGCGAGCGGGAAGCTGTTCCGCAAGCTGTGGCGGCAGGCAACCCGAAGACTGCGGGCGAGGGTTCGGCCCGCGCTGCTCAGAACAGCCGCCGGGATGGCACTTGGGGGAGGGCTGCCGGGCGTGCCGGAGTACCCGGAGGAGCTGATTCTGGCGCTCACCAGCGGCGCTGTGGCAGTCTTCCCCGGGCAGCTCGTTTCAGGCCGCCCGCGTGCACTGATCGTTAGCCCGGATCTGGCTGCTCCTCTATCAGCCGATTTTGACCCGGTCCTGGTCGCCTTCACCAAACGGCTGGCCACGCCCCCGCCAGAGATTCTGGCGGCCTGCGTCGAGGTGGTTCTGGTGCTGGAGGACGCCGCTTCGCCCGCTTTCCGCGCCGCCTTGCACCAAACCGTGCGCAAGTGGCGGCCGGCAGTGGCTCACCTCGAGGCCCCGCAGATGGCGCAGTACGCCGCCGATTGCGCGCCGGCTCGCGCCATCCTGGTGCAGTGCAGTGTGCAGAATAACGAGTAAGCATGTGACCGTGGGGCAGCCAATCCTGGCTGCCGCCGGCTTTTGGCCGGCGTTGTCGCGTGTGGAGACTTGCGCCTCGGCGCGCACGAGCCGCCTGAAAGGCGGCCGCGGGCAAGATTGCCCGCCCCACAAACGAGATTCCGTGTAACCAGGAGGTCTTCGCATGCACCATTAAAAAAGGAGATGCCACGTTCGCAGTGCCGGCCTGTAGTCCGCCCAAAGTCCTATTAGTACTGATGGCTGGCAAGTGCTAGAAACACCATCTTCTAGGTAAAAAGGACCAAAATTAGCTGGTCAAAGAAATGGCTTTATCGGTTAGAGTAATTCTAGGAGAGAATGCCGACCTCTGTCAGTTCGCTTAATAGCAGGGGAAGCAACCGGGCCTTGGATTTAGCCCGCGTGCTTCTGGTGCATGGCGAACTTGCGCCCCGCTTGGCCCTTCGGACCATACTGCAAGCCGGTGGCTACTCCGTGGATGTGGCAGCCACGCCGGCGGAGGCCATCAGCAAGCTGGATGAAGGGCGATACGAACTGGTTCTGAGCGATGCGGAGTTCGGGTCGCGCCCGGCCGGCCGCAATGTTCTGGCTTACGCGCGCGTCAAAGACTACCGGCCGGCAACGGCGCTGGTGACATCTTACGAGCCTAGCCAAAACCACCGCCCTGGGCGAGGCAAGCATCACATCTCCATCTACACCGAGAACTTACCGAACTTGCTGGGCGAGGTTGCGGAGCTTATTGGGATGCGCGCGAGCCGCCGTTACCGGCCGCTCCGGCAGGCCGGTTAGCGTCCGCGTCCGCCGCCGCCACCAGCCGTCGAGCCGTGTCCCACCGAGGAGGATCCCGCGGACGACGCCGCGGTGGATCCGCTGCTCATGGATGGCCCCGAGGAAGCCGCCGGGGCGGCGGCAACCGTCCCCGAGTATCCGCCAGATGTAGGAGCCATGGTCGGGTACGCTGACCCACCGCCACCGCCCACACCGCGATTGCCAATGAAGGAAGGCGGCGGTATGTAGTAGGCTCGGGCCACGTTCTGCGGGCTCCAATAGCGATACCCGTACGGACTCCAGGCCGCACCCCCGCAAGGAATGTACGTGATCATCCCGTACCACGGGTTGTAGCGCCAGCCGGGCGCACACGGGTCTGACGGGCACGGTTGCGAAGTCGAAGTGGGCGTGACAAACGAGAGACCCGCACAGCCCGAATCGTGCACCTGTTTGGCTGCGGAGACGTTGGCCATAGCCACCAGCTCGCCGCGCCGTCTGCTCCAGTTGTCCAGGCTATCGGTATCTTCTTTGTCGAATTTCTCAACAGCCGCGATGGTGCCGCCGAGACCCAGCATCTTGCCTCCGGCTACCTCGACATTCTGGCCGGCAATCTGCACCGTGGCAAGACCATCGAAGACCTTGAGCCGGGCGGGTGCTGTGTCGAAGCGGTACAAGCCCTTCTTGCCAAGCAGCACCGTCCCGTCTTTGCAGACCAGCGTCACGTTGGTGTCCTTGGCGATCTCATCGGCTTCCACCACGGCCGAGCCAGTAAGCAGCTCGAGCCGGGTGTCGATAAGGCGGTTGGTGAGCATTTTGAAAGAGCCGTTCTCACCCAGGCGCAGAACGACGCCCGGGGTCAGCAGGACCTCGGCGCGTCCTTCAGCCGTGCGCACCACGGCGTTCTCTTTCACATCGGGGAAACGTGTGGGAGACGGCTCCACAATCTGGTCGCTGAGGTACACCTTGCCTTCGACGTATGAGATGAGGCCCGACTTGGCCGAGATCACAGGTTGCGCCAGCGCTGGAATGGCGCTCAGCGCGAGGACTACCGCCAGAAACCCCGCTATCCATACCGGCTTCATAGACACCTCGCCTACCTATAGCTTGAGCGGTATAGAGACGCTTGTCAACAGGATTCGGTTGTATCTTTCGGGCTAGACGGGAGGTCAAAGTCGGACGATCTTGTTTGAATTGAAGCCCTTTAGCGCATTGCGGGTGTCCACCACCAGGCGCGCGCGGTCCAGGAGGGCCTGGTAGTCGAAGGCGGAGTGGTCGGTGACGATCACCACGCAATCGGCGTCGGCGGCGCATTCTTCAGGGGCGGATTTGAGGTCCACGCCGTCGACGCGAAGCCCGGGGACGTGGGGGTCGCTGTAAGTCAGAACCGCCCCGCGCCGCTTCAGCAGCAGCATGACGTCGAGCGCCGGCGATTCGCGCATGTCGTCGATGTCCCGCTTGTACGCCACGCCCATGACATGGATGCGCGATCCTCTTACCGGCTTGCCCGCGTCGTTCAGCGCGTTCTGCACCTTGTCGGCCACAAAGTGGGGCATCTGGGCGTTGATGTATCCCGCCAGTTCAATGAAGCGCGCCTCCATCCCGGCCTGCCTGGTCTTCCACGAAAGATAGAAGGGATCGATGGGAATACAGTGCCCGCCCAGACCCGGGCCCGGGTAGAAGGGCATGAAGCCGAACGGCTTGGTGGCCGCGGCGTCGATCACTTCCCACACGTCGATGCCCATGCGGTCGCACATCAGCGCCATCTCATTCACCAGCCCGATATTGATCATGCGGAAGGTGTTCTCCAGCAGCTTGACCATTTCGGCCACTTGAGTGGAGCTCACCGGCACCACGCGCTCGAGCGCCTGCGAGTAGAACAGCCGGCCCATCGCGGTACACGCCGGCGTGCAACCGCCCACCACTTTGGGAATGTTGACGGTCTGGAAGTTGGGATTACCTGGGTCTACGCGCTCCGGGGAGAAGCACAGGAAGAAATCGCGGCCCACTTCGAGGCCCGATTTCGACAGCATGGGGAGCACCAGCTCATCCGTGGTGCCGGGGTAGGTGGTGGATTCCAGAATGATGAGCATCCCCGCGTGGAAGTGCCTGGCGATTTCCTGGCAGGCGGAGACGATATAGCTCATGTCCGGGTCTTTGGTCTTGCGCAGAGGTGTGGGTACGCAGATGTTGATGGTGTCCAGCTCGAGCACGGCCGAAAAATCGGCGGTAGCCCGAAGCCTTCCGGATTCCACCAGGGGGCCGAGCGTCGCGCTGGGAACGTCGCCGACATACGAGTCTCCCGCGTTCACGCGCCTGGCCTTCTCCTCGCTGACGTCGATCCCGGTAACGGAGAATCCCGCCCTGGCGAACTCCACCGCTAGCGGCAGCCCCACGTATCCCAAGCCCACGACTCCCACGCGCGCCCCGCGCGTACGGATCTTCTGTTCCAGAATTTCGGCGGTGGTAGGCGTTTCAAGCCTTGGTTCAGACATCAAATTGGTATTCTCCCACATTTGTGCCGCAAGGCCGCGGATAGCGGGTAGCGCCGCCGACGTAACGCCGCCGGCGCTACGAACCGGGGTGCTGTAAAATCGGAGTTCATGGATCGGGGGCCTATTGAGCCAGAACTCTCCGGGCGCCAAGGCGGCCAGGCGCGCGTTTGTCCTACAGGGCCGCTTCCGCAGGTTTTTTTCGAATCTCGGCCCCGGGTTGATTACCGGCGCCGCGGATGATGACCCATCCGGCATCGCGACGTATTCGATCACCGGCGCCTCGTTCGGCTACACACCGTTGTGGACCGCGATCTTCTCCTTCCCGTTGATGTCGGCCGTACAGATGATGTGTGCCCGCCTGGGCATGGTCACCGGCCTCGGGCTGGCAGGCGTAATTCGAGTGCGCTATCCACGGTGGATCCTATGGAGCGCGTGTGCGCTGCTGCTCGTCGCCAATATCTTCAACATCGCCGCGGACCTCGGTGGCATGGCCGACGTCACCGGGCTTCTGACTGGTGTCAGGTCGCTGTATTGGACTCCCGCGTACGCGCTCCTCCTGGTGGGCCTGCTGTTCTGGACGAGTTATCGCCTCATCGCCCGGATCTTCAAATGGCTCACTCTCGCCTTGTTCGCCTACATCGCCGCGGCATTTCTGGCGCACCCGGACTGGCCCGCCGTGGTGCGGGCGACCCTGATTCCACGTGTGGAGTGGTCCGGCGCGTATTGGGCGACGCTGGTCGGCATCCTGGGAACCACCATCTCGCCATACCTCTTCTTTTGGCAGGCCGCGGAGGAAGTAGAGGAGGACATCGCCCTGGGCAAGGCGACCGTCAAACAGCGTGAAGGCGCGACCCAGCGGGAACTGCGGCGTTCGCGGAACGATGTCCTCATCGGCATGTTCTTTTCAAACCTGGTGATGTACTTCATCATTCTCACGGCAGCCGCCACGCTGCACGCGCACGGTAAAACTTCCATCTCCACCGCGCGCGATGCCGCCGAGGCGCTGCGTCCTTTGGCCGGCGCCGGCGCGTACTGGCTCTTCAGCCTGGGTTTGATCGGAGCCGGCATGCTCGGAGTCCCGGTATTGGCCGGATCTTGCGCCTACGCCATCGCGGAAGCGGCCGACTGGGTTGGCTCGCTGGAGGTACACCCTCCCCTCGCGCACGGCTTCTATTCCGTGATCGCCATTGCGATGGCGCTGGGCCTCGGTTTGGATTACGCAGGTCTGAACGCCGTCAAGATGCTCTTCTGGTCGGCGGTGCTCAACGGAGCACTGGCGCCGCCCCTGCTCATCCTTGTGGTGCTGCTGACCAGCAGGGCCGACGTAATGGGCAAGCACCGCAACGGGACCCTGCTACGCTGGCTGGGGTGGACGTGTGCCGGTGTCATGCTGATTGCGACCGTCGTCATGGTTGTGACTGCTTCTGCAGCATGATGCAACGACGATTGGCATGACTCGTGCTCTATGAGTTTCGCTTCAGCCGCCGAATGCCCGTCACGCTGTGACGGGCGGAAGCCCTGAACGGACAAAGGAGATTTCAATGTTTCTAGCGCTGTTTGTGATTTTTCTGGTATTCTGGCTGCTGGGATTTCTAGCGTTTCACGTTGCCGGCGGGCTGATTCACCTTCTGTTAATCATCGCGGTGATTTCATTGGTGGTGCACTTCCTCAGGAGGGCGTAGCTCGGCCTGCAAGGAGGCAAAAAATGCACTTTCTGTAACCAGCCTTGCATCTGTCCGCGGGGCCGGCCCTGCGAATGTCGCAGGGTGTCACCTTCCGTTGGAAGTGAATCGCGCGGCCACCATGGCGCCAGGGTCGGTCTGGAAGGCGAGGATTTCCTTGCCGCCGTTGACCAGAAATCCACGCATGGCCATGGGCGAAGGTTCGGCGACCTCCCCGTCTTGATCCGGGAGCGTCCATTCGAACTGCACCGAGCAGTCGCTCTCCACCTGAAAGCTGCCGTTCTCGGCTATATCCAGCGTCCCCTTGGCGGACACCACGTGCGCAACTTCGCCGTCCTGCATCGGTATGGTGCTGCCGGAGACCGTAAAGTCATATTTCTTCAGGAGATCCGCCGCCGAGCACGTGTCGGATGTCTTCTGCATGATCCCGTGCTGGGCGCCGCCTGGGTCGGTCTGTGTGAACTGCACGCGAGTTCCATCGGCGGAAAGCGTTCCGCCGAAATTCTGGAAGGCGCCGGAATCGTCCTGCAACTTCCAGCTCACCGAACAATCCGACTTCGCCTCGTAGCTCCCCGTCACCGGGTTGCCTAGAAGCAGTCCGCGGAAGGTGGCGGAGGCCGTCCCGCTCAGGTTGCCGCGCCCATCGAAGGCGATTCGGCCCAGGCTGGCAGTCGGTTGCGGCGCCCCGGAAATATCCGTCGAGCCCGTCAACTGAAACGCATACGGCCCAATCAGATCCGCGGGATCGCAGACGCCGGCGACCTGCGCAGCCAAACCCGAAGGCAAAACCAGGAGGAACAGCCAATTCATCCGCATGATGTACTTGGGAGGCATCTGAAGAGCCAAACCAGGTTTGGTCCCAAATCTGCTTATGTCATGAACAAAAAGGAGATTCACAATGTTGCTATTGATTATCGTCTTGATACTGGTTTTTGGGCTTGGTGGTGGATACTACGGCCATAGCCGCTGGGGTTACACCGGGGGTATGGGCTCGGGGTTGGGCACCGTATTGGTCATTCTCCTCATAGCCTACCTGCTTGGGGCGTTCCGCTAGAGTGCGGCGGCCGTTCCGCCACCGGCGCTACAGGAAGAACTCGCCTTCCGCGACGATCTCCGCGGGACCGGTGAGGTAAACGTCTTCTTCGATCCGAAGATCCAGCGGGCCGGCGGGCGTGAGCACGCGCACGGGAGAACTTACCAACCAGCGCGCCACCGCCGCTACGGCCGCGCCGGTGGACCCCGTCCCCGAACTCATGGTCTCGCCCGCCCCGCGCTCGTAGAACCGCGCTTCGATGGCGTGCTCGCCCACGGGTTTGAAAAAGGAGACGTTGGTGCGCTCGGGAAAGAGCGGATGCGACTCGATCTCCGCCCCCATGGCGCGCCAGTCGAAATCGAAATCTTCCACCGGCACGGCGCACTGCGGGTTTCCCACCCACAACAGCGTCACGTCGCGCGGCCCGGTGGAAAGCGGCAGTTGAAAAAGCTCGGCGGCGATCTCCGGGCGGCCCATGTTCATTTCGAATTCGAAGCGCCAGCCGCCGCGATCGAGGAGCCGCAGCGTCTTGACGCCCGCGCCGGTGCGCACCCGCACCGGCGCGGACGCGCGGCTATCCTGGATGCAACCATGCTGGATGAGGAACGCCGCCGCGCAGCGCGTGCCGTTGCCGGAAATCCCGGCCATGCTGCCATCGGAATTATAAAGCTCGATCGATCCGTCCACTTCCGGGTCCGGCGCCACCAGCATCCAGCCGTCCGCGCCCACGCCGGTATGGCGGTCGCAGATGGCGCGGGCGATTCCAGCGTGACCGTCCGGGGGCGCGTCGCGCAGCCAGGTGAGCAGAAAATCGTTCTTGGCGCCGTGCGCCTTGGTGAACGGGATCTTCACTGGTTGCCTCCCGTGCGCCGGTAGATCTCGATCGCCGGCGCGCCTTTCACCATGATGCTCTTTTCCAAACTGTATCGGCCGTCGCGAACGGCAGCGGCCGCGACGGCGTCGCCGCGCACGGCCACGGCCCATTCCTGCCACATGAAGAGTTCCGGCCGCCTCACCGTGGCCAGCCATGGCAGGCCGTTGTCCCCGGTGAATGTCTCGCGCAAGGGGATTCCCATCTGGCGGTAGATGCCGGTCAAATCGCCGAACGACGTGATGATACCGGAACCGGGCACGTAGCGGGGCGCCAGGTAGTCGGCAGCCTCGCGAGTCCAGGCGCGGCGCACCTCCGAATTGACGCGCGATTCCTCCCAGGTGATCCAGTTCCGCGGTTGCGGATCGACCATCCAGTGAACCGTCCCGGCCGCGATTACCAGCGCCGCGGTGATGGCGCGCATACGGAGAGGCACAATCGCGACCAGTCCCGCGGAAGCCACGGCCACGAGAGGCAACGCCGCCAGTCCATAGCGGGTGTTGTAGTACGAGTTGGGCCAGAGCGTGGGCACGAAGATGGGGGTGGCGGAGGAGTGTATGCTCCAGATGTAGAACACGCCCGGCAGCGCCAGCAGCGCCAGCGGCCAAAAGGCGCGCCTGGCGAGCGACGCCGCGGCCCCGGCTATCGCCATGAGCGCCAGGCCCGGCCCGGCGCACAATTGGGCCGCGGTGCGAAAGTAGAGCCAGGCCGCCCACCAATCGCCCTTCCCCGGATACGGCGCGATGCCCTGAATCGCCCGCGCCGAATACGGCCCGCGATAGAACTCCAGCGGATCGGAGGTCAACCACCAGTTATGAGCCAGCCAGTAGAGCGGGCCGGCAGCCGCCAGAAGGCAGAATAGGAACGCCACGCCGGCGCGGCGCCGCTTCGCCGCAAACAGGAAGTAGACCGCGGCGAACGGCAGGAAGAACCACCCTTCGTATCGCGTGAGTGTTCCAGCACAGGCCGCGAGGCCGGCGCCGGCCACGGCCCCCCATTCCTGCGTTTCGCGGAACCGCACGCTGAAGTACAACAGCGCCATGAACGCCGCAAGGAAGACCGCTTCGGTCATGGCTGTGGACTGCATATAGAGAAAGTTAGGGTTCAGCGCCAAGAGCGCCGTGGCGGCTACGGCGGCGGCTGCGGATTCGAACACCCGCCGCACCGAGGCAAAAAGGAACGCGCCTGCCGCCACAAAACACGCCGCCGCGGAGATGGACCCGGCAATACCGCTTCGCCACCACGCATCGACGCCGGCGAAGGGCAGCATCATCCAGTGCGGAAGCGGCAGCCACACGGTGCCGATCTGGTCGTATCCCGGAGTCTGCGAATCGAAAATGCGGCGCGCAATGTTGAGGTGCGCTTCGGCGTCGCCGTAGTAGAGCAGCCAGCCGCGGCTATGGAAAAACCAGACCGCCGCGGCGCTCCACGCGGCCAGCGCCAGCGCAAGCCAGAGGCATGCGCCACTAGAACGCGGTGCAGTTCTTGAACTCCCGATAGCGTGCCTCAATTTCTTCGCGGGTGAGCGTGCGGAAACGGTCCACTCCGAACTGCTCGCAGCAAAAACTGCCCATGACCGACCCGTAGATCACGGCGCGCCGCAGCTCCGCCACATCGATATCGCCGCCCGAAAGCCCGATTCTCTGCCCCGCGAGGTAACCGATGAACCCGCCGGCGAAGCTGTCCCCGGCGCCAGTCGGATCGAACACGTCTTCGAGCAAATAGCCCGGCGCCATGAAGTGGAAGTCGCGGCGGAACAGGATGGCGCCGTGTTCACCGCGCTTGATCACCAGGGTGTGAGGCCCCATCTCCAGGATCTTCGCCGCCGCGCGCCGCAGGTTGTGCTCACCGGAAAGCAGGCGCGCCTCGCTGTCGTTGATCAGCAGGAAATCCCACTGCTCGAGCGTCTCCAGCAGCTCGCCGCGAAAATCGTTGATCCAGTAATTCATGGTGTCGCCGCCGGTGAGCTTGAGACGGCTCATCTGCGCGCGGACGTTCCTTTGCAGCGCCGGCTGGATGTTGCCCAGGAACAGGTACGGTTCCGAGCGGTACGATGGCGGCAGTTTCGGGTGGAAATCCGCGAACACGTTGAGGTCGGTGCGCAGCGTGGTGCGGTCGTTCATGTCGGCTGAATAGACGCCCGCCCAGAAGAACGTCTGGCCGCCCTCGACGCGCTCCAGGCCCGTGAGGTCGATGTTGCGCGAGGCCAGCAGGTCCACGTCTTCCCGCGCGAAATCGTCCCCCACCACGGCCACAATTCCGACCGAAGTGAAATAGCCGGCGGCCAGCGAAATATAAGTGGCCGCGCCGCCCAACATGCGGTCCACTTTGCCGTGCGGCGTCTCCACGCCGTCATAGGCCACCGATCCCACTACCACGAGTGCCATATAAGAGAAGATTGTAACGTAGCGCCGGCGGTCTTGCCGCCGGTGGGGTTGCCCGAAGTGAAACACACCGGCGACAAGATCGCCGGCGTTACGTCATGCCTGCCGCTGGCTGGCGTTTCGTTTTACCCATTTGTAGGCTTTGATCGAATTCCGCCAGAAGTATTTCTCGGCCGCCGCCTGTCCCTTGGCCATGAAATACTCATGGACGATCTTGAATCCCACCGGAACGGGTAACCACTGGTCGCCGTTCGGCCAGTCGCTCCCGTAGAGCACGCGGTCCATTCCGAAAACATCCAGTATTTCGTCGATCCTGGGGCGGTAGAATTCGAGATCCACGGGGATCTTGTCGTCCACCCGGCGCAGCACCTCCGACACTTTCACGTAAATCTGCGGCCGGCCCCGGATGGCTTTCATGCTGGCGTCATAGGAGGCCTGTGCCGCGGATTCGGTGGGCCGCAACATCTGCGGCAGGTGATCGATGACCAGGCGCAAATTCGGGACGCGGTCGCTCACGCGCACGACGCCTTCCAGCAACGAAACGCTGGGATTCGCCGTATCCATAACCAGGTCCGCGTCCGCCAGGGCTTTCAGGTCGGCGATAAACTCCGGCCGATCGACTTCCTGGCCTGCCCGCCCGCCCAGCCCGTACCGAATACCCCGGAAGAGCGGGTTCTTGTGGAACCTTTCGAGATTCGGCCTGAATTCGGGTGTGCCGGGCGTCAGGTGCCCCACGGTACCCACCATGATGTCGTCGTCTCTGGCGACGTCCAGCACCCACTGGTTGTCCTCCAGCAATGGGCTGCACTCGATCTCAATCGCGCCCACGATGCCCAGCCCATCGACGACCTTGCGGTATCGCGAGGGCAAGGAAGGCATGTACATGACCTTGTGCGCCGGGACGTCCGCGCGAGGCCATGGCACGCCCCCAGGACGCGACGTGTCGAACAGGTGAATGTGCGTATCGATGATAGGCATGGATGGCGGGGTCTGCGCGCTCGCATCCGCAAGGGTCAAACCCGCGGCAACGCCGAGAAACGTTCGTCGATTCATAAGTGGATTCCGATCTGCTGCCTCCGCACTTGAGTATAGCGTTACTCCATGGACCATCCGACCCGTTCCGCTATGAATTCCGCAAACGGCCCGATGTCCATGTCGATGCTGGCACGGTCCAACGCCGCGAGATAGGCGGTGCGGTCCTCGACACGGATGACCGTCCACGGATATCCGCCCGAGGCGAGCATGGCGTTCATCAGGAAACGGGCCATGCGCCCGTTCCCGTCGGGATACGGGTGTACGTAGCCGAACAGCCAGTGGCCGAAAACGGCGCGCACGCCGGGCGCCGGCTCGTTCTCGAGTAGATCGAACAGGGCGGGCATCGCATCGCGCACGGCTTCCCAGCGCGGCGGCACGTAACGCGACGTCCGGAGATAGACCGGGCCGTTGCGGTAGCCGGCGAGAGCGGACGGCGCAATCAGACCGGCCCCCACGCAAGGCTGAAAGAGCTCGCGGTACCAGTCGCGATGAGCGGTCCGGACCAGGCGGCCGGGATCTTCTCCGGCGATAATCTCGCCGACATTTGCCTTCACGGCCTGAAAGGCCTGCCAGTATCCGCGCGCCGCCAGTGCGTCGCGGTCTTGCCGGTCCGCGTCAAGATTGCCCGGGTCCCAGTTGCCCGCCCCGACCCGCTCGATCAGCTCCGGCGAAACGCTGTAGCCTTCGATCGAGAGCGAGTGATAGGCATCGCTGCGATAGATGTCGTCAACCGAGCGCAGATAGGCTTCCCTGTCTCGCGGCAGGCCGGGCGGCCCTGGAAAGACTTCGAGAACCTTTCCCCTCATCGACTCCCAGATCGTCCGCATCCGCCCGACTATGGGCGCGACCGCCGCGGGCGGCGACGTTAACGCCGCACGGCCTGCAAAAGGATCGGCCTCCCGCACGCCGAATCCGGCGGCCTTCATGGTCCTGACGATCTCGTCCGCTGCCCCGGCGCGGCCTATGCGGCGGAACGCCCCGGCGAGCCGGCCCGCAACGCTTGAGTGTCCTCCGTCGAGAAGACGCCGGAGCAGTTCCGATGCGTCGCGCAGGCTCGCGAGCACAACCTGGGTTTCAATTGGATTGCCGATGAAGAACGCTTCCGAGACCCTGACCAATGCCGCCGCCGGAGAAAAAAGCCGCAGCCCGTCCCTTACTGTCAGATCGGCTGCGGGCGGCATTTGCGGCTGTTTGAGGTCGTAGAGCGATGTGCCGAACGGGAGCGCGATCTTGTTATTGGCGCCACTGGGGCTGTGAATGATCACCTGTGCCGGGATGACCGTATTCTCCGCATGCAGCAGGAGCGACTGCTCGGGCGACAGGCGCCACTTGTCCCCGAAGCGCTCGACGCAGTAGCGCGCGCAAAACTCCCAAAAAGAGGCGTACCACGGCGTGCTGTCTCCGTCGCGCGCCCCCGGATGGGAGGAGATCAGCCACCCCTTCATGACTTCCTGGACGAAGCCGTTCTGTAGCAACCGTTCGCGATCGGTGCGGCTGAGTTTCTGAGATTGAAGGACCCGCCGTCCGCCCTTTTGCAGCTTCCGAAGGGCGGTCAGGGACGCGGCAAGTTTCTCGTTCGGCGTGGCCATCGTAAGTCCCTCTGGAGGGCTACAAGTCTTTTTTGCTGAACAATCACAAGTGTATTATGATGTATCAATACAAGTCAATAATGCAGACGGAGGCCTCCCGCCCGGACGCTACGGCTCGTCGGGAAAGATCTGGCGCGTAAGGTCCTCCGGCGGCTTCTGGCGCGAAATGCTCCACATGCCCCCGGCCAACCCCACCGCCGCCATCCCCCACACGATCAGATCAACGGCATCCACGCGGTTCCGGAACGCCACCGCCACCACGCACACCGCCGTGCGGATCGCCCACCCATAGAACCGCGCCGGCTTCTGCCAGCCTTTGCGCACAGCCACTGCCGAGCGCCCCGCCATGAACGCGGCGCCCATGCCGAGGAACCCCAGCAGGCCGCGCAGGAATACCATTGATACGGCCATCATTTAGAAGATATCACCGGCCGCGGCGCTATACTCGCTGTGAGAGGACAACCCACACCATGAAACGCACATTGACCATCGTTCTACTGATCGCCGTCACTACGGCTCTCGGACTCGCCCAGGACCAGCAGAAAGCCGCCAAGAAGGCCCCGCTCAGCCCTTCGGCGGATACTTCCGTCACCATCAACGGCAAGACTATAGCCATCAAATACTGCGCGCCCTCGATGCGCGGCAGGAAAATCTTCAACGGTACCGACGTGCTCCAGCCCGATAACACCATCTGGCGCGCCGGCGCCAATCAGGCCACCGCGCTTCACACCGATGCCGACCTCGACATCAACGGTCTCGCCGTACCGAAGGGGGACTACACCCTGTACGTCTGGCTGGATCCCAAAGAGTGGAAGCTCGTCGTCAACAAGCAGACCGGCCAGTGGGGCACGGAATATCACCAGGAGCAGGACCTGGGCCGCGTGTCCATGACCATGAGCAAACCATCCGCTCCCATTGAGACCTATAAGATGACGCTCTCGAGCGCGGGCGGCAACAAGGGCAAACTGCAACTGGAGTGGGAGAACGTCATCGCCTCCGTGCCACTCACGGTAAAGTAGGCTCGGGGCGCCGCGCTTCGAACCGCCGCGCCAGTTCTTCGGAGATTTTCACCACCGTCCCGTGCCGGTAATCCGCCGGAAAGCTCACCTGGGCGGTTATGTCTTCGAAGGTTCTCCAGTCGGTGGTGCGCACCGCGCCGTAGTGCTGCGGCTGGGTGTAGTGGTCGAAATAGATCAACCACTCCGGCCCGATCCGCGCCACCGACGGGCCCTCCACCCAATCGCCGGTGAAGGGCTCGCTCACGTTGCTCCACGGGCCGCGCGGAGAGTCCGCGAACGCCAGACGAAGGCGTTTCACCAAAGGCGTCTTGCGCTCGTCCTTGAACACCATCACCCAGCGTTTACCGGCCTGCGCCACGGTGGCGTCGATGGAGTTGAAGCCCGGATCGAACCACAGGCGCGAAGGCGAGAACGTCCGCCAGTCCTTGGTGGTGGTGGCGTAGATGCGATGGTTGTAGCCGCTGTCGCCGCTGGCATCGGTATCGGAGAAGCGCCCCGGAATGGTGCTCGCCCAGAACACGATCCACTCTTTGCCGCCGGCATCCCACACCGCCTCGGGCGCCCAGGCGTTGCGGGCTTCCGGCTCATTGTCCATCACAAAGAGGGCGCGCTGGGGCGTCCAGGCGATCAGATCCTGGGAGCTGGCATAGCCGATTTTGAGCCGCCCGCCCATCTCCGCCCGGGTCCATCCCCACGTCCAGACCATGTGCCAGGTGCCGTCCGGGCCTTGCCCCAGCCATGGATCGCGCATCAACATGCCGGCCTCGCCGGGCTTCACCCAAGGCTGGTTGTCATTGAGCGGCGTCCACCGCCGGCCGTCGTTGCTAAGCGCGCAGTAGACGCCGGTCTCGCCATTCCCCCGAAACGACGTGAACAGATACCAATCGCCACTGAAAACGGGCGCCGCGATCAGAAACGCGAGAATCAGCCGGATCATGCCGACTATGGTAGTACGCCGCACGGGCGGTAGCGCCGGCGGTCTTGCCGCCGGCGTTCTTCCCAGTCCGGACAACCCCACCGGCGACAAGATCGCCGGCGCTACTTTCGCGCACTCGCGGAGGTTCGGGGAGGTTACACCGCCAGTTGGCCGTGGTACAGCATCTCTTTGGGGTTGAACTTGGCCCTAACGACCAGCCGCCCCAGCGTGGTGGAGAATAACACTTCCTTATCGTCCTTGGTGAGGGTCAGCGAATCTTTGGAAAAGCCGAACAGCAAGTTGGAGTTCGAACTGGTCTGCTGCTGCACGACTCCGGCCTGGGCCAGTTCCTTGCCTTTCGGCTGGAGAGTGGTGAAGTGCTTCAAATTGTCGAACGTGTCATCCTGCGAACGCCTGGGAGGATTGTCCTCCTGCGACTGCCTCGGAGGATAGTCTCCCTGCTCGTCCTGGTAGCGGCGCTGGCCGCTCGGCAGCGGAAACCCGATCACGGCAATCACGTAATGGTTCGCAAACGCGTCCGGCAATGGCGTCTTGAGCGCATCCAGAACCGGCTGGGCGCTTTCCCACCGGACCGTGCCTCTGTATAACGTCCCGCGCTGCTGACCGCGTCCGCCGCCCTGATTGCCGCCCATGCGCCGGCCGCCCCCGCCCATGCCGATCCCTCCGATGCCCGGGATCCCGATCCGCGGCATCCCCATCCCGCCGGGCGACCCTCCCGGATATCCGGCGCCGTTGGGTGAGCCGGTCTGCGATCCGTACCCTTCCGGCGCCGCGCCTTGCGCCGACGCCTCCTTGGCCCACGGCGATTTCGTGATCAGCGTGTCGATCTCTTCGGAACTCCAATCCTGCGGCGGCTTCTTGTTCCAGAAACCCGAGGTGGTCGCATGGAGCGGCCGCCAAGCCGCAAGGCCGCCTCCCACAAGGATCAGCAGGTTCCTCCGGCTCAGAACCAGTGGACCGCTCGCTTCAAGCATGAATGTTCTCCAGTAATCACTTAGACGCGACACTCTGGCCTCCCCGTTACAGCAATTGTTCACAGGTTCTTGGCTACGCGAGATCAAAGGGCAAGCTAAAGCATGCCCCACCAGGTGGGGCATGCTTTAGCCTGAAAGAGGCGCTGAAACGAGAATTTTGTTCTCGTTTCGTTCATGAGAATTCAGGCGGCCACCTCCAGACCGATTTCCCGGATTAGGTTGTCGAGTGCCTGGCC
>Ga0187865_1002411_pt1 | contig 17864 bp, 17 predicted proteins | sample June2016WEW_11_1_2_FD_132989 | JGI IMG/M metagenome (GOLD analysis project Ga0187865, IMG submission 132989) | Peatland microbial communities from SPRUCE experiment site at the Marcell Experimental Forest, Minnesota, USA - June2016WEW_11_100 | ecosystem: Environmental > Terrestrial > Soil >...
CCGAATCGGCAATTTCCAGGGTTTTCCTGGCATTTTGCTCCGCCAGAAGGATGGTCGTTCCCCATTCCCTCTGGATCTGCTGAACCATTTCAAACATCTTTTCCACCAGATTGGGCTGCAAACCCAAGGAGGGCTCGTCGAGGATGAGAAGCCGGGGCTTGGCCATCAGAGCCCTCCCCAGGGACAGCATCTCTTGTTCTCCTCCGCTCAAGGTTCCCCCCAATTGAGCGGGCCGCTCTTCCAATCTGGGGAAAAGCCGAAAAATTTCCTCCATCCTTTCGCGGATGACCTCCTTCTTCGTTTCCCGGAAGCACCCCATCCGCAGGTTTTCCAAAACCGTCATTTCTGGAAAGATTCTTCTCCCTTCGGGGGCTACGGAAATTCCAATCTCATTCATCCGATGCGGTTCCACTCCCTGGATCTCCCGGCCGTCGAATTCAATTTTCCCCTCGAGGGGTTTGGCCAGACCCAGGATGGTCCGGATCAGCGTGGTTTTCCCGGACCCGTTACTCCCCAGGAGGGCCACGATCGCCCCCTTTTCAATTTGCAGGTTCACCTGATGGAGCACAATGGCTTTTCCGTAGCCGACCGTGATATTCTTTACCAGGAGGAGGTTCATCGTCCGAGGTAAGCCTCCTTCAGCTCTTCGTTTTGGGAAACCTCCTCAAATGTCCCCTCTGCAATTTTCTTTCCGTAGTTCAAAGCGATTACTCGATCGGTGATGTCCTCGATCACCGCCATATCATGCTCCACAAGAATAATGGAGAGCTGGCGGTATTCATCCTCCCGGATTCGCCGGAGGTCGACCATCAATTCCGAGCTCTCTTCGGGGCTCATCCCGGCCGAGGGTTCGTCCAAGAGTAAAAGAGCAGGTTTGGTGGCCAGAGCTCGACAGATCTCCAACCGCCTCCGATCGATCTGAGAAATTTCGCTTACGGGCAAAAATCCTTTGCCAGCAAGTTCCGGATTGAATTGGCTCAGGAGCTGATTGGCCTTTTCGATGGCTTTCTTCAGCTCTTTTTTGAATCTGGAGCGGAAGAGGAGGGAATCCCCAAACCAGGAATGGAAACCTTCCAGCATGCCTATGAAAAGGTTATCATAGACGCTCAGATTTAGTATGAGCCTGGATTGCTGAAAGGTTCTGGAGATTCCTTTTTTCTTAATCTTATGGGGGGGGAGGCCCGTCAGATTCTCTCCGCGAAGCGAGAAGCCTCCAGCATCTAAAGGATAAACCCCCGAGATAAGGTTGAATAAAGTCGTTTTCCCTGCCCCGTTGGGACCGATCAGACCGAGAATCGCCCCTTCGGAGACTTGGAGATCCACCCCATCAACGGCCTTCAGGCCTCCGAAGTTTTTCGTCAACTTTTCACAACAAAAAAGCGGTGTACGATCCGGCATAAAATTCAGATAGCCTGCATCTGTAGGGGCCACCGGTCGGCCGCCCCTACTCCGCTAAATCTTTATTTCCGATTTACCGTCTAACTAACGGGGACCTCCCGGGGTTTTCAGGGATTCGGAGGTTGGACGAATGCCCCGCATATAACTCCGAATCCTGGCCGGAATCAGCCCTTTGCGGCGTAAGATGAGCATCAGGACTAAAATAATGCCAAAAAACATAACCCAATACTGCTGAAAGGCTCTCAACTTCTCCGGCAGGATCACCAGGAGGACAGCCGCCAGGCAAACTCCCGGAATACTGTCGACTCCCCCGAGAATAACCGCGCTGAGAAAAAGGAGAGATTGGTAGAAGGTTATATCCGGAGGGGAAATGAAGGTAGTCATATGGGAATAAAAGGCCCCAGCCAGGCCGATGTAAAAATTGCCGATGGTGAAGGCAATCATCGACCACCTGCCCGCGGTTACTCCCATGCATTTGGCCGAGAGCTCATCTCCGGTTCCTTCGTTGATCGAATTCCAGGTGAGTCCCACCCAGGAATTCCAAAGCCTCCAGGACGCTGCGCCCAGAAGCCCGCCGAGGAGCAAGGCCAGATAATAGAAATTGGCCTGGGAGGGCAATTTTAGCCCCCAGATCTTAATCTCCTGGGTGAAAGAGTAGCCGGCCACGGACATCAGAGGAATTCCCACGATTCCCTGGGCCCCTCCAAGCCACTCGGCGTTATTGAGCAGGTTGTGAAAAGCCATCACAAAGGCAATCGTTACCAGAGCGAGGTAGTGGCTTTTCGTCTTGAGTAATGGAATGAATAAAAGCGACCCCACGATCGTGGACATCACGGCCCCGAGAAGAAGGTTGAGGAGAGGAGGAGTCCCGAGCCTGGTTGCAAACATTCCGGCGGTATAGGCGCCCACCCCATAGAAGGCAGCAGCTCCCAGGTTAATAATCCCGGCCGAACCGAATTGGATATTGATGCCCAAGGCAACGATGATCCATAGGATTGCTAAAGTAAGAATGAGGATCCAGTAAGGGGAACTCCGCAAAATAAAGGGAAGGCAAAGAAAGATAACGATCATGCTGACCTGCGCAAACCTGCTCTGCCGCTGAAAAGCCTGAACGATGGAAGCCTTGCCCCTCTCCCATCGACTAAACCCATAGATGACCAAGCCGGCCACCAAAATAACAGCGAAGACCAGGAATAAATTCGTGATCAACAGGACGGCAATAAACAGGGCCCAGGAAATGACCAGGCAGCATACGACAAGCAGCAATTCCTTCAGGGTGTGACTGCTCATGTTTCTCTTTTCCCTCTGCTGGCCTGCAGAATTCCTTTCGGCATAATGACCAGGACGAAGATCAGAAAAGCAAAGGCGGTCACAAATCGGTAGGCAGATCCCCCGGGGATAAAGGCCGAAGTAAAACTCGCTAGGAGAGCGAAGAGAAATCCCCCGACGATCGCCCCCAAAATACTTCCCAGCCCTCCGATGACGGCAGCGGAGAAACCGATCACTCCGTAAATCGCCCCCATGTCGAAGATAATCTGCCGATAGTACAGCCCGTTAAAAATTCCCGCACAGGCGGCCAAAACCCCGCTCACCACAAAAGTGGTGTCGATCACCCTGTTGATATTGACCCCCATCATAGATGCCGTTTCCCGATCCTGGGCCACAGCCCTCATGGCGATTCCCATTTTGGTCTTGTTAATGAACAAGTAGGTTCCAAGGATCAGGAGAATCCCACCCACCAGGATGAACAAACTGTCGAACCTTAGCAGGACCCCATGGACTTCGGTCTGCCAATCCGGGAGGTAACCGGGAAAATTCTGGGGTTGCGAACCGGCAGGATAAAAAGCCATCACAAAGAACCGGATGGAGATGCCAGCTCCGAGGGTCGTCAGGAGGGCAATGACCGGGGGTGCATCCTTGATGGGCCGGATTGTGATCCTCCCGAAGAGCAGGCCGAAGAGGGCCGTGAGGGCGCTGGAGCCGATGAAGCAGATAAGCAACAGGATAGCAGGACTGTCGATCCCCAGGAAAGAATGCAAGAGGTTGAGAATGATCAGGCCCAGGAAGGCCCCCACCATGAATATTTCGCCGTGGGCGAATTGGACCAGGTTCAAGACGCCAAAAAACAGGGTGAAACCAACAGCCACAAGGCTGTACATTACCCCCAGCATCAAACCATGTATGATCTGATTGAGGATCGTATCCATAAGAAAGATATCCCTTACAGACGAATCGAATGACCGAAAAGAATCCTCTCCCCTGATCTTATTTCCGGTCGGTCAAGCCAGTTCGTCTTCCCCGGATCTTAGCGCCTTTCCTGCATGAATTTGATGGTGGGCAAAAGCCTTTTTCCGCTCGCGTATTCGGAATCCTCCCAAACCATCCATTTCCCATCTTGGCTGACATAGGCGGTAACGGCCGGGACGACATTCTGCCCGTCTTTATCAAATTTGATGGGGCCGATGGGGGAGTTTTTCCTGTCCGTCTGGAAAAGGATATCGGCCACTTTTTCGCGGTCTGGCCCTACCTTTTCGACGGCATCCATGATTAACTGGGCGGCCATGTAGGCAAAGATGCCGTAAAACTGCGGCTCCTCTTTAAAACCTTCCTTCTGGTAGTTGCTGAAAAACTCTTTGCCCCCCGGAAGTTTTTCAAAGGGGGCACCTTCCCCGAAGCAGGTGCAGCCTTCAGACACCTTGGGGGTGACGGTTTTGATGAAGTCTTCATTCAATATACCGGAAGTCCCCTCGTACCCGGCTTTTATTCCCAGCTTCTCCATCTGAATTCTGAGCCTGGCCCCTTCAGGGGTCAATCCCCCGTAGAAGATCACATCCGGCTTTAAGGCCTTGGCCCGGGTCAGCTCTGCAGACATATCTTCCTGACCGATGGTGACCCCCATCTTGCCCAGGATTTTTCCTCCCAGTTTTTCGACACTGGAGATAAAGTACTCAGCGTGGCCTCTCCCGTAATCCGTAATATCGTGGATGATCACGTAAGTTTCCGGCGCCTTTCCGTAAGCCTTCTTCAGGGTGTTTCGAGTCCAGTTGGCATGGAAGTCATTCTGTTCCCGCTGGGTCCCATTGATCCGGGTAATATATTTGCCGGAAGAAGGAATGGTAATTGCCGGCAGCACGGCTCCCCAAACCATGGAGGGGAACCGATTCTGGAGAAAAATCGGTTTCGTGGCAACCGCCACCATGCTGCAATAGTGAGAGACCCCGCCCATAATCGTCGGATCGGAAGCCACCTTTGTAGCTACCCGAACGCCCGTGGCCGGAACGCATTCATCATCTTCCAGAACTGCCTCGTACTCGTATTTTTTATCCCCGAAGACCCCCCGGTTATACTGGCGGATCGCCAGCTGGAAAGAATTGCGGCCGCCCAACCCCATGGCTGCGTTCCCCCCTGTTAGTGGGCCTAGGTAACTAACCTTGATTTTTTCCTTGGCACAAACCGGTTGATTTAGGCCGAAAATCAAAACAAATCCCAGTGCGGCAATGATAGAAAAAAGGATTACCCCTACAAACCTGTCCATGCTTTTCATGTTTCCTTCCTCCTATTTAATAGACTTGGAATCTTATGCTCAGGGTCCGCTATCCTAACCTTCCCAATCAGGGGGCTTGATGTGTTCCTTCCTTCTTCCACCCCGACGCCACCTTGGATACCCTAAAAAAATAACTTCCGTGCCAAATCTTGAGGAAAATCTAAATATTGAACTAGTTTGAAATAGTCAGCTCTTTCGCCTGGCGACGAAGGGATCTTAAACAATTATCCTGATCGGTTCTTTCGATAAATTTTGACCCGATTGATATAAATCCGACCACATCGGGAGAAAAAATATTCATTTCTCTGGTTGCGCTTAGGAGCTTTCGAAGGTAGCTCGATATAACAGAAAAAAAGAGGAAGTGTCAAGAAATTTATGGGTCATATCTTTTTGGAAGGGGAGATTGGCGCGCGCCTTTCCAAGCATTTGATGTTCGGGTCCCGAGCCATAAGTCGAAAAAGGGTTGACGGACAAATTATTATGCTATAATCATTTTCATCCGTTCTGGGGAAAAAAATAGGAGGTCAGATTCATGAAGTCACTAACGATTCCCTGGGGTTCTTGGCGGGGCAATAGGAATTTACCTTTGAGCTTTCCCGATAAATGGAAAGTAATCGTGGCGTCCATGGCGGATGGAAAAGATGTGAACCAGGCTGAGATTCGAAAAGCCTTTGCCAACCCCATTGGCCAGGAACCCATCCGTAAACTGGCCGAAGGAAAGAAGACTGCGGTGATCGCCGTAGATGACTTAACCCGGCCGACCCAGGCTTACCGTTTTCTCCCCTTTATCGTGGAGGAACTGAATCAAGGAGGGATCAAGGACGAGGGTATCAAGATCGTTATGGCTATTGGCTCTCATCGTCCCTTGATGAAATCCGACCAGGAGAAGAAGTTAGGGAAGAAGATGGCCAATCGTTTTCCCGTCTTCAACCATCATCCCTACGAAAATCTGGTGAGTCTGGATACAACTTCCAGGGGAACCCCCGTACAGGTCAACCGGCATTTTATGGAGGCGGATGTAAAGATCGGGGTGGGCTTTATCACCCCCCATCCGACGGCCGGTTTTGGCGGAGGAGGGAAGATTGTAATCCCGGGGCTGGGAAGCATGGAGACCATCATCAAGAACCATACCCCTGCCCACCAGGGGAAGATCGGGGGCACGGGCTTTTCCCAGGGGTATGATCTGAATAAGAATGAGCTGCGACTGGATATGGAAGAAGGGGCCAGAATGGCAGGTTTGGACATCATCGTAAATTCAGTCGGGACGTCCGAAGGCAAAACCGCCGGGGTTTTTGTGGGAGACTTGGTTCAAGCCCATCGCGCCGCCGTGGAACTGACCAGAAAGGTATACATCACCGAAGCGCCCACGGGCGTGGATATCGGCATCTTCAATGCCTTCCCGGAGGATACAGAATTAGTACAGGCGCAGAAGGCCTTAAACGTATGGACCGGAAATTTGGGCCGCCGGATCGTTCGAGAAGGTGGGAAAGTGGTTATCGCTACTGCAAGTTCAGATGGCTTGGGTTTCCATTCCTTGTTGGATCCAGGGATGCGGAACCATGGAAAAGTAGATGGGAGAAAATCCATGGCCGAGATCTTTCAGAATCGGAAAATTCTGGTTCTATCCCCGAATTGCTCTCCCGCTGACCTTTACACCCGGTATCCCAGTCACGTCATGATCCGGAATGAATGGAAAGATATCCTGGCGGAGTTAAAAGATGGGGGCTCCAGTCAGACGGTGGCGATATTCCCGAATGGCTCTTTGCAATTTACGCCACCTCTATAAAATTGATTCTCCCTGAGGGGCCGTCAGGCGCAAACGATGAAAGTCCGCCTTGACAAAAAGAGAGTAACGAGCCGGGCAAAGTTATTTTCTAAGTCAATCATGATTCGTCCGTGCGCTCCCGCCGATTTTGAAGAGATCTACGAAGTTATCAACGACGCAGCCCAGGCCTATAAAGGGGTCATCCCGGAAGACCGTTGGAAAGAACCCTATATGCCGACAGAAGAACTCTATCATCAGATTCAGGAGGGAGTTGTATTCTGGGGTTGCGAAGAACATGGCCGGCTGAAGGGAGTGATGGGCCTTCAACCGGTTCAAGATGTAACCCTGATCCGGCATGCTTATGTCCGGACGTCGGTTCAAAACCGGGGTATCGGAGGTAAGCTGCTGTCATTCCTGAGAACCCAAACTAACCGTCCCCTGTTGGTTGGCACCTGGGCCGATGCGGTTTGGGCGGTCCATTTCTATCAAAAACACGGTTTCCGTTTGGTTTCTCCGGAAGAGAAGAATCGCCTCCTCAACAAATATTGGTCCATTCCTCCACGTCAGATCCAGACTTCCGTGGTTCTGGCCGATGAAAAATGGTTTGCTAACCACTCATGAGAAAAGGATGAGCCTGCTTTCTGATTGTTTTGGAGCCCGGTGGGCCATGGAAGAGTCGACGAAAACCTGGGATAAAATTTTTAACCAATCGGGCAAAATCTTCACCCAACCCCACGAAGACTTGACTTCCATCATTTCCATGCTGAAGGAAAGAAAAGCGAACCGCGTTTTGGACCTGGGAAGCGGTTCAGGCCGCCATGTTGTATATCTGGCTGGGCAGGGATTTTTCGCCTTCGGGATAGATATCTCTCCAAGCGGGATGGAGATGACCCGGCAGTGGCTCCTGGAGAAGAGATTAACGGCTGATTTGCGGATTCAAGATATAACCCTGAAATTACCCTATGATACTTATTTTTTTGATGCCGTTTTTTCAATCCAGGTGATTCATCATGCCACGATCGCCACCATTCAAAAGACGATCAAAGAAATCGAACGGGTCCTGAAGAGGGAAGGGTTCATTTTCATCACGGTTCCCAAACTGAAAAACCAGGGGAAAGAATTCGAGGAGATCGAACCGAATACTTTCATTCCCAAGGATGGCCGGGAAAAAGGTCTCCCGCACCACTATTTCACCCCAGAAGAATTGCATATTTTATTCAAAAACTTTCATATCACCGATATTCACCTGGATCGGATCAACCATTACTGTATGTCAGCCCTAAAACGGTAATACAAACCCTCCGTCTCCATCAAGCAAAAGAGCTAGGCAATAAGCCCGCAGGGATCGGGTTGGCAAGTATCATGAAGAGTTCTCTCTCGAAAAGTCCTAAAAGCTGGTAAAATGGATTCGGCCATAGACAGGGTTGATGGGGTTCCAAGCACTACTCAGATCGAGGGATAAATAATTGGGAATAAAATTTCGAGGAATAGGGCTTCTGACTCTCCTTTTCCTCGGAACATGGATTTTTCCCGGAGGAAGAGCTTTCAGCTCCCCCATCTCCCTTACCTGGGTCCATGCTACCGTTCGGGTGGGAAACGAATGGGGGAAGGGCGGAACCGGGTTTCTGGTGATAAGAAAAATAGACCCGAAGCAAGGCAAAGCGTTCCTCGTGACCAATAAACACATGATCAATCTGGATCCTCAAATCCGGGAGAAGGCTGCTTTTCTTACCCTATACTTGAATGTCCGGGAAAAAGATGGAACGGTTTTGGGGAAATCTTTCCGGATCCCCCTTCGGGAGGGTGATCAGAAGCTTTGGCGGGAACATCCCAACCCCAACGTAGATGTATTGGCAGTCGATATAACCTCCCTGATCAACAGCCAATCCAACATCGAAAATAAGGGGGCTGACTATTCTCTCTTTGCCAATCCTGCCGTTCTCAGGAAAGAAGATATTACAGAGGGTGAAGAAGTTTTGATTATCGGCTACCCCCTGGGTCTTTTCTCCACCCGGATTTACTTCCCCCTGGTGCGCCAGGGAATCGTGGCCTCCAGGATTGGAGAGAAAATTCGCATCCGGTTTCACTATCCTTCCGGTGAAATCCGAAATGCGGAGATTCCTGGTTTCCTCGTGGATGCCGCTATCCTTCCCGGATCCAGCGGAAGTCCGGTGGTCCTCAAACCCATTATCGGCCGGGAAGTGAAGGGTAAAGTCGAGATGGGGATGGCTAAACCCTATCTCTTAGGCATCATTTCTGCTACGGAAACCGCCTCAATCCGGATGGAAGAGTCTGATTTCCCTGCTTTGGCCGGCCTGGGAATTGTTTTTGATGCAGGGACGATTCAGGAGACCATCGAGCGATTCTTTCCTTAGGAGTCTCGGTTATGAAGATCCCCCGCTTCCAGGATGTGTTACTCGCCAAACGGCAGATTCGGGCCCACCTGCCCCGAACTCCCTTCCATAGTTATCCAGCCATCAACCATCTGGTAGGAACGGAAGTCTTTATTAAGCATGAAAATTACCAGCCAGTGGGAGCTTTCAAGGTCCGGGGCGGTATCAACCTAATCTCTCAGCTCAGCCTTCAGGAGCGGGAACGGGGAGTGATCGGTGCCTCTACCGGCAACCACGGACAATCGATCGCCTTTGCGGCCCGCAAATTCGGGGTGAAGGCCCGCATCGTAGTGCCGGAAAAGGCCAACCCCGGGAAAGTCGCGGCCATGCAGGGAATGGGAGCCGAGGTGATTTTTCACGGATGTACCTTCGATGAGGCTCGCTTGCACTGTGAAGCCTTGGCGCAGGAGAACGGGTATCGTTACATCCATTCAGGGGATGAACCCCTGCTGATCGCGGGAGTGGGCACGGAAGTGCTGGAAATGCTGGAGGAGCGACCTGACCTCCAGGTCATCTTTGTGCCCATAGGAGGGGGGAGCGGAGCGGCCGGGGCCTGCATTGTCGCCCACGCTATAGATCCGAGGATTCGGGTCATCGGGGTTCAATCCGAAGCATCCCCCGCGGCCTACCTGTCCTGGCGGCAACGAAAATTAGTGGAGGCCCCTAACCGGACATTTGCCGAGGGGCTGGCTACAGGAACGGCTTTCTCTCTTCCCCAGGTCATCCTGTGGGAACAGCTGGATGATTTTATGCTCTTGCCCGATGAAGAGATCATGCGGGCCATGGTCTGGATGATCGAGCGGGCTCATACCCTGGCAGAAGCAGCAGGATCTGCCCCCTTGGCCGCCGCCTACCGCCTTCGCGAGGAGCTGAAAGGGACAAAGGTTGGACTCATCTGCTCCGGGGGTAATACCTCGCTTGAGCATTTAAAGCAGGCCCTATCAACTGCGGATTCTGGATTGCGGAATGCGGAATAAAGACCGTGAGGCGCGCGGCAAGGGGAATTTGAGAACTGATACTGTCTTTAGAAAGGAGAAAGAAATGGCGTTCATGCAGATTGTAATCTCACCCAAAGTTCCCGAAGGCAGCGGCATTAGTCCCTACGTGGCCGAAATTCACAAGTACTTGAAGACCACCCAGTTTCCCCACCAGCTCCACGATATGGGTACGATTGTGGAAGGAAAGGCGGGAGAGCTCCTGGCCCTGGCCAGAAAGCTTCATGAAATTCCCTTTAAAAAGGGGGTCAAACGAGTTTATACGACCATCCAGATTGATGACCGAAGGGACAAAAAAGTCTCCTTGGGGGATAAGGTAAAATCGGTGCGGAAAAAACTTCGCTGAAATAAAAAGCTCCGGCTCTGAAACTTCAGAGCCGGAGCTTTTTGGAAAGGGGCGCTCCCCAGCGCCGTTAGGTAAGATGAACGGACTGGCCACCGATCACAATGATAACTCGCATCACGAATATTCCGATAATCACTAGGGCGGCAGAAGCATACTGTACGGCGGGGATCATACGGGTTTTCGGATGAGCGAGCAGGCCCAACGGAAGGACGGCTCCCAGGAGAAGCTCGATCCCTAAGAACCAGACGGCGTACTCCCCAGTGGTCAAGAGCTGCAACATGGCGTAGGATTCGGTATCGGAAGAAGCCAGTACCGTCAGGTCGCTGCCGATGAGGAAGAGGTCGGCTACGATAAAGATGATGAACAGCCGCAGCAGCGTGCCGATCACGCCTTTATGCTTCATTATCTGCTCTTCACTCATCTCCGGAGCATAGCGCCGCAGCCAGAGGTTACTCAGCACAATCAGCACAGCCAACCCTGAAACCATGGCCGAAACCATGAACAGAGCCGGGTTTAAGGCCGTATTCCAGAAAGCCCGGGCTTTCGAGAGGGCCAGGAAGAAACCCGTATACCCATGGCCGGCGATGGCAATCGGAAGGCCTCCCAAACCCCATATCCGCGCCACCTTCCATTTTTCCTGGAGAACGTTGTAAGTGTAAGCCAGGCAGACAATCACATCCAGGGTTAGAAAGATGCTTCCCCAGGTCAGAGGAGAGCTGATGTTCATGTAGACAAAGAGGTGCCAGAAGCGGAAAGGCTGGTTCAGATCGATGATCAATAGCACCGGCGCAGTCATGAGAAGCACCACAGCCCCCACAGCCCCGATCTTGGCGATGGGCTTCCACTCTTCTTTTTTCAACAGGGTGGCAATCACCGAGGTGATGTAAAGGCCGGCGAGAGACCCCGTGAGGAAAAAGTATACCGCAATGGGCCATCCCAGGGGCATTGCCGCATTAGCGAAATCCGGAAGATTATATAACGTAATGGTATCCATCTTCCCCCCTCCCTTACGATTTTTTCTGAGTATTCATAGGAGCAAAGGTCATGCCAGGAATCCAGGGTTTCCAAAATTAGAGAAATAGATAATTATTCAGGGGAGTTGAAACCAGGAAAAGAGTAGACCGAGAAGGGTTCCTTCCTTGCAGAATGGCTAAGTGCAGTAAATTAGATGCAGCATAAATTTTTAAAAATGCATAATTTCATGTGGTTATTGAAATGCAGCAATTTTATTAATTATGCCATTTTTTTGCTGCACTAAGAGGGCTTGATCGTTCCTAATCTTCCGGCCCTCTCTTTTCGTAAAGGATGTGCCAACGGAGGGATAGCCGGAGTTTCACTTTGACTCTCCTTCAGTCAACTACGCCAGGCCGTTTTTTTTCAGGCCATTCTTTTTATCTTTCGTCTTTTCCAAAAAGACCATCAGGAATGGGAAGAGCCACATGGCCACGGTACAGATTCCCAAAAGCGCACTGATCGGCCGGGTGAAAAAGAGAAGCAGATTCCAGTCGGTCTTGATCATGCTCATCATGAAATTATGCTCCAGGATAGGCCCCAGGACCAGGCCAAGCACGATTGGAGCCACCGGGTAATCGTTTCTTTCCATGAAGTAGCCGACGATGCCCAAAACACCCAGCGTGATGATGTCGAACACGTCGTTGTTGATGGCAAAGGCCCCGGTTATGGCGAACATCAGGATTATCGGGACAAGAATGTTCTTGGGGACCCTGAGCATCTGAGAGCTCACCTTCACCGCCAGCCAGCCGAAGGGGACCATCAGGAGGTTGGCGAGGATAAAGGCGAAGTATACCCCGTAGATGATCTCCGGATGTTGTTCGAAGATCATCGGCCCCGGGCGGAGCCCTTTCATGAAAATTACCCCGATGACGACGGCCGTGATCGAATCCCCCGGAATCCCGAAGACGAGCGCCGGGACCCAGTCTCCTGCCAGGCAGGCGTTGTTGGCCGTGCCTGCATCCACAATCGCCTCGATAGAACCTTTTCCATATAGCTCCTTCTCCTTGGAAGCTCTCTTGGAGGCGGCATAGGCTATCCAGGCCGCAATATCGGCGCCGGCTCCTGGGAGAATGCCGATGATGATTCCGATAAACCCGGACCTCCACATATTCCATTGATACTTTTTAAAGAGATGTCCGACTCCCGCAAAAATACCTCTCGTCTTGACTTTGGTGATCGCAAAATCCATCCGCCTCTGGCTGACATTGCGCATGACTTCGGAAATCCCGAAAACGCCGATCATGGCCGGAATAAAGGAAACCCCAGTCAGAAGGGCAACGTTTCCAAACGTGAAGCGGGGGTAGCCGAGCGTAATGTCCACACCAATGGTGGAGAGGAAAAGCCCCAGACACATGGCAATGGCGCCCTTCGCCTGTGAACCTGCGGAAACCATGACCGTAGCACTGAGCCCCAGGGCCGCAAGCCAGAAGTACTCAAAAGTTGAGAATTTCATGGCGACATTGGCCAAGAGCGGCGCCGAAGTCATCAGCACCGCGGCGCCCATCAAGCCGCCGACAGCCGAAAAGAGTATGTCCGTGCCCAGAACCAATTGCGATTTCCCTTGCTGTGTCAGGGCAAAAGAATCTTGCGTATAGGCGGCAGATGAAGGGGTCCCCGGGATGCGAATGAGGGCCGCGGGGATGTCGCCCGCAAAGATGGCCATGGCCGACATGCTCACGATGGAGCACAGGGCGGGAAGGGGGTCCATGAAAAAAGTGAACGGAACCAGCAGGGAGGCCGCCAGTGTGGCGCTCAAACCGGGAATCGAGCCGACGAAGAGGCCGTAAAAGGAACAAGCAACGATTACAAAAAGGGTCTTTAGAGAAAAGAGCATGAGTATTCCGTGAAATAGAGCTTCCATAATCTCACCATCCCTTGATCATTCTCTTATCATCAGTGTGAATCATAAAATCCATTCTCACCACCATAGAAAGCCGTGTGGCAGGGGAACCCTCAAGCCCTTCGAAAACACAGAATATATCATGCACATGACAACGGCCGAAATAATCAAGCTTTTTAGGGGCTTAACATGCAATTTCCACATTAGTATAAAGAGAACCGCCCCGCCCGTAATGATGAAGCCCAAGTGAGGGGCCAAGGCAATAAAGGCAGCAATGAGGATAATTACGAGAACCGCATTGAAATAATTCTCTTCTCCTATTAATGTTACATTTCCTCCTTCATCTACTTCGGCAGGAGGAGCCGGAGGCGTTTTGGACTTACGGCTGCCTTCCAGGATGACAATCAGCGAGAAGAAGATGAAGAGGGTGCCCAGGATACGGGGGAAGAGAGAGGGCCCGGGGTGCCCGCCTGGCAGGACCGGGAATTGAAACGAGACCGCCCAGATAAAAACACCCAAGGCAATGAAAATTCCGGCGCCAATATAGTCATTCTTTCCCATCGGTGTTCCTCGAGTTAGGGAAAGCAGTCGGAACCTTTCCGGCCGCTTTCCCATGAAAAAGGTTCGGGTTAATTAATCATTCCGGAAGCTTTCATGACCTTTTGGTTGCTCGCGTCCTCCTCGGCCATGTACTTGTCAAACTCGGCGGCCGACTTCCACACCATGCCTAAGCCGCTCTTGTCCATAAATTCCTGGTACTTGGGGTTCTTGTACGCCTTCTCCAGGGATTTTTCGAGGATAGCAACCACATTATCCGGGGTGCCCTTGGGGACCAGGACTCCTCTCCACACACCAAAGCTCCAGTTCACGCCCGATTCCTTGAGGGTGGGGACATCGGGGAAGATGTTCAGCCGCTTGTCCGACATGACCGCGAGGCATTTGACCTTTTTGGCTTCAATCATGGCCCGGGCTTCCGCCAGGCTGCAGGTAGACATCGGGATACCGCCCGCCGCCATATCCTGAAGGGTGGGGGCAGCGCCGCTACTGGGGACCCAGGGGATGGCATCGGGGGAGACACCGGCTGTAATCAGCCAGCCCGCCCGGGCGATGTCCCAGCATCCGCCCTTTCCCGTCCCCGAGGCCTTCAGTTTGCCGGGATTCGCCTTGGCATATTCCTGAAGCTCCTTCACGGTTTTCCATGGTGCGTCGGCCCGGACATTGATCGACGATGCATCGAAATTGCACTGCCCAACGGCCCTAAAATCCTTATAGGCTACCTGTGCTGTCCCCATCCAGTGGAGCATGGTAATATCCCCTGAGGCGAGGGTCATGGTGTACCCATCGGGAGCGGCGGTCGCGCCCGCGGTGAACCCGACGGCTCCGCCTCCGCCCGTCCGGTTCACCACATTGACCGGCTGCCCCAGGTCTTGCTCCATCAGGACCGCAACCATTCTGGCCACGGCGTCCGTTCCCCCTCCGGCGCCGTAGGGGCAAATCATGCTCATTGGGCGGTTGGGAAATTTTCCCTGCGCCTGGACCCCCGGAACAGCGAAGGCCAGGATCAAAAAGGCCACCAAACTGGCACCAATCATCGTCCGAAGTAACGTTTTCTTCCTCATGATCTTTCCTCTCCTTTCATTTTAGGGTTAGTGGTTCAAAGAGATTTCCTTCCTCAAAGACAAAAACGCTTATTTTGAATCCCATCTTTTTCTCCTTTCTGGTTTTCCTTTTCATAATTGTAAGGGGGAAGACCCAAGGGAATAAGGGTTAAATTTCGTGAAAAGAACGATGGATCCGCCCTTTTTTCTCAGCCCCTCGCCTCTGTCGGAGGAACGAACAGAGCGGAAGGGTTAATATCGGCCAGAGATTTGCACTCGCCATAGATCATCGCCGTTTTTAACTGGTCCGCATACTGGTTGAGAAGGAGCGTCACTCCTTCCTTTCCTCCCCCCACGGCGGCGATCGCCATGGGCCGGCCCACGAAAACCGCCTCGGCTCCCAAGGCCATCATCTTCAGCACATCCACCCCGCTGCGGACCCCACCGTCGACGAAGATTTTGACCTTTCCTTTCACTGCCGAAGCGATTTCCGGCAGCACCTCCGCCGTCCCCGGGGTATGATCGAGAACCCTCCCTCCATGGTTGGAGACGATAATGCCCGCCGCCCCGGCCTCCACGGCCAGTCTGGCATCCTGGACCGTCATGACTCCTTTGAGGATCACCGGCACCTTCACCCGGGAGAGGGTCTTTTCCCAGGCTTGCACGGGCCAGGGGCCTGCCGGCTGTCCCGCCTTCTTCAAATGGATGATGCCCGCCGCATCAATGTCCGTGGCGATGGCGTTGACACCGCATTCTTCGGCCCTCCTCGCCAGAGCCAGGAAGTTCTCCTCCGGCCGGGGTTTTAGGGTGGGGATCCCCCATCCTCCGTTCTCTTTCAAAATCTCCATCCCCAGGTCGAAGAACAAGGGAATGGGGCCGTCGCAGGTGCAGCCCATCGATCCCGCCTCTTTGGCCCCGGCTAACATAGCCGAGAGGAACGGCCGCTCCTCCATGGCATTGCCCATATTGATCCCCATCCCCGCCAAAGGGGCGACGAGGATGGGTATCTTCAAAGATCGCCCGAAAAAGCTATATTGGATCTCCGGCTCGCGTACCTCATGGATAGTCCTCATGTTCAGCTTTATTCGAGCCAGGCTGTCGAAGTTGGCCATGAAGGAGGAACCCGTGCCAATCCCCCCTATACCGGGCATCTCTCCGGCGCAGGCCCTTCCATTGCAGACAGGGCAGACCCGGCAAGCCCCTTTAAACTTCTCCCGCGCCACACGGTAAATTTCTTTCATATCCATATCCAGTATCCTTTTTCGCAATCAGCGGTCAACCTTTCTGCAAATAAGTATCCTCTGGCGTCTTTCTTCTCAGCCGCCATTCGCCAGGATTATCTCTGGGGGACTTCATCCCGAGGATGGCCTATAAAGAGATCAACGAGGACGAAACAATGTCGAATTACTTAGCTATTCTAACTTGAATGCAACCAGAAATTCAAGACCCAAAGAACCTGGCGTATGATGTTTTTTCCATCCTGTCTGGCCCGAGCTAAGAGTCTCCTGGTGCCTGAGCGAAAGAGATTGGGATTATAAAGGGAGAGCAAAAAATTTTTTTAATTTTTTTGAATTTTCTTCTTGCCTTTTATTAGAGAGGGGATTATATTGAATTAGCACTCGATCATGATGAGTGCTAATAAGTTTCTTGCCTTTTTACCAAAAAAATTATGTTTTCCTTCTCTCTTTTTGAAGAGCGAACGTGGGATGCTTCTAAAAAATAAATAAAATCGGATACGTAGGACAATTTTTGGGATCGGCTAGAGCCGGTTATTTTACGCAAAGAAAGGAGAGAGTAAGCATGAAGATCAGACCACTTCAAGACCGGGTAATCGTCAAGCGGGTTGAAGAAGAAGAGAAGACGAAGGGGGGGATCATTATCCCCGACACGGCCAAGGAAAAACCCATGGAAGGCAAAATTACCGCCGCAGGGAAAGGGAAGGTCCTGGAAGACGGGAAGATCCATCCCCTTGACGTAAAGGTCGGCGACCGGATTCTCTTCGGTAAGTACTCTGGCACCGAAGTGAAGATTGATGGGGAAGAACATCTAATCATGCGGGAAGACGATATTTTAGGCGTGATCGAAAAGTAATCAACGGAACCTAATTCAACGGAATATAAATAAAGGAGGAATGAAAAGATGTCAGCCAAAGAAATTCGTTATGACCAGAAGGCACGGGAAGCGCTCCTCAAGGGCGTGAATATTTTGGCCGATGCCGTGAAGGTGACCCTGGGACCCAAGGGCCGGAATGTAATCCTGGATAAGAGCTTCGGCTCCCCCACCGTTACCAAAGACGGGGTTACCGTGGCCAAAGAGATCGAGCTGGAAGATAAGTTTGAAAACATGGGCGCTCAGATGGTCCGAGAAGTCGCTTCCAAGACTTCGGATATTGCCGGCGACGGGACCACGACCGCCACAGTCCTGGCCCAGGCGATCTACCGTGAAGGGTCCAAACTGGTGGCTGCGGGCCACAATCCCATGGAGCTGAAAAGGGGGATCGAGAGAGGTGTAGAAACCGTCATCGAAGAGCTCAAGAAGCTCTCCAAGCCCACCAAAGAGCAGAAGGAAATTTCTCAGGTAGGAAAAATCTCGGCGAATAACGATGAGACCATCGGGAATATCATCGCCGAGGCCATGGCCAAAGTAGGAAAAGAAGGGGTCATCACCGTCGAGGAAGCCAAGTCCATGGAGACCACCCTGGACATCGTCGAAGGCATGCAGTTCGACCGCGGGTACATCTCCCCCTATTTTGTAACCAACCCGGAAAAGATGGAAGCGGTCCTCGAGGATGCCCTGATCCTCATCAATGAGAAAAGATCAGCAGCATGAAAGACCTTCTTCCGGTGTTGGAACAGATCGCGAAGATGGGCAAGCCCCTGTTGATCATCGCCGAAGAAGTCGAAGGGGAAGCTTTGGCCACTCTGGTGGTGAATAAGCTGCGGGGAACCCTGAAAGTTGCCGCGGTGAAGGC
>Ga0187865_1002424_pt1 | contig 17780 bp, 11 predicted proteins | sample June2016WEW_11_1_2_FD_132989 | JGI IMG/M metagenome (GOLD analysis project Ga0187865, IMG submission 132989) | Peatland microbial communities from SPRUCE experiment site at the Marcell Experimental Forest, Minnesota, USA - June2016WEW_11_100 | ecosystem: Environmental > Terrestrial > Soil >...
CTAATTGAAGTCCACACAGGGAAGCCGGGTCAGCGGCGTTGATCCAGTAGATTGCATCCTCCGGAAGTTTTCGCTGCAGAATCCGGAGTGCCCGGAGAGAGATAAATCGGGGGCCGGGACGGATTCCTTCGGGCGACTACAGACCAGTTCCCCATTAAAGTTGCTTTTTGCAATTTAATCCGGTGAACCCGATGCCCCTTTTGGTGTCCATTTTTCAAATCCCAGTTTCTCCCCATTTTTGTTAAGAGAGTGCATATTTACTTCGAAAAGGATTCAAAAGGTGGCGCATGATTTAGGAATTTAGTTTTCAGGGAATCTTCTGGAATGCAGATCACCGGGCAGAAACGGGGTTGATTCAGGGGAAAGGTTGAAAAGATTTTTTACCTGTGGTAATTTCCCATCCGCAGACGAGAGAATTCTGCGAAAGCAAAAAGAATTTTCCGGGCTGGAATCAATGCCCTGGAAGGATCAAAATGGGAAAGGGCGGCGGGCACGTAGTTTTTGATGGAGAGAGGAGAGCGCGATGAAATACGAAGATATTCTGTACGAGGCCAAAGACGGAATCGCCACGATCGTCATCAATCGTCCCAATGTGTATAATGCCTTCCGGGTAAAGACCATGGATGAGCTTATCGATGCCTTCGAGAAGGCCGAGGCAGACGAGTCGGTGGGGGTCATCATTTTCACCGGTGCGGGGGGAAAGTCCTTTTGCTCGGGAGGAGATATCTCGGTTATGGGGAAGCTCACCCCCAGCATCGGGAGAAAATGGCTGGGCAAATGCCTCAAGCTTTCTAATGCCATGCGCTGGTTGAGCAAGCCGATCATCGCAGCGGTGAATGGATACTGCCTGGGAGGAGGCAACGAGCTTAACGTCCTCTGCGATATCACCATTGCCTCAGAGACAGCGGTCTTCGGCCAAGTGGGGCCAATGGTGGGCAGTTCTCCCATCTGGTGGGGAATCCAGATGCTCCCAAGGATTATTGGGGAAAAGAAGGCCCGGGAAATGGTTTTTCTGTGCAAAAGGTACGACGCCCATGAGGCTGAAAAGATGGGTTTATGTAACAAAGTCGTTCCCGCTGATAAGCTATTGGAGGAAGCGGTAGCCTGGGCCAAAAGAATTCTGGAGATGAGCCCTCAGGCCATTAAGATCGCCAGGGCCTCTTTCAACCATGCCCTCGATCTCCTTCTGGCTTCCTCGCATGCTGGCAGCGAGATGCTGGGTTTAACTTATGGGTCGGCCGAGCTTACCGAAGGGATGAATGCATTTCTGGAAAAGCGCAAGGCCGACTTTAACAAATTTCGCCGGAGGGGTCCCTCGAGTAAATAAAGAAGGGTGCCAAGGGGACGTAGCTCAGATGATTCCGTTAATAAGCCCGGATGTTTCCTTTCATTCCTGCATTATTCAGAAGCTCGAGCGTTTCGGAAAGAGGGGGGTTTGGTGGAGAAGGAACGGGCGACCCTATCGGCAATTGGCTGCAGCCACTGGGTCGATTCATCGGTAAACATCTTTTCTATGACCTACTTTCACTATCCAGACGGCAAGCACCTCATCTTGAATGGAATAGACAATCCGGTATCGACCCTGACGAACGCGGTATCTTTCTTGCCCGGTGAGTTTTTCATGGCCCGCAGGACGCGGGTTTTGGGCGAGCCTTGCAATGCGTTGGAGGATCTTCTTGAGGTCTTTCTTCGGAACTGCATTGAGGTCTTTTTCAACGGATTCTTTGAAATAGACCTTATATTCGCCCATCTTTCTTCAGTCTTTTGACCATCTCGTCGTAAGCGATTAGCCGCTCTCCGGCTCTTTCCTCGAATGCTGCAATGTCCTCGGCGTCCTCTGCAAGGGCTTCTCTGACGGCCTTATTCACAAGTTCAGAGACCGACTGCGAGGTTTCAACCGCTTTCAGCCGTAGTGCCTTGTGCAATTCCGGGTCCAAATACACGGTAGCCCGTTTAGGTGTTGTCGCCATAATTATGTCACCTCCATAGTAGCTAAGTAATTATAGCACTAAGACGTCATGATGGCAAAACCTTCAGTCCGAAACCGCGCATTTGGGGTTATTCAGGGTGGATTTCCAGGCCATTGCAAGCGGGGGACGAAGAGAAGACTTCAGGCCATTTTCCGGGAGAGGTTCACTTGTTTGTAATCGACCATGACTTCAAAGCAGGTGCGCAGGGCGGGGACGTAGGGGCTTTGCGGGGCGGGGTCTTCGTTGATGGTCTCGATGGCGATCCGTCTGACTGGTTGAAATTGACGGGACAGGAGGTGGTGCAGAGCACCCATGTACTCCGGCAAATGGGGATCATCGGGCGGCACATGGAAGGTAAGGTCTCTTCCGTTTCGCTTCGACACCATCACCAGTTTGGCTCCCCGATATACCAGGTGCGTACTTGGCACACGGGGAGGGAGCATTCCTTTAAGGGCATCTAATTGAAGTCCACATAGGGAAGCCGGATCAGCGGCATTGATCCAGTAGACTGCATCCTCCGGAAGTTTTCGCTGCAGAATCCGCAGGGCCCGGGGAGAGATAAATTGGGGACCGAGAATTCCTTCAAAGAAGTACCCGGCGATTACTTCCCCGGATAATTCCATGATCCGCAGGGATCGGAAAACGCCCGACCAGCTCAGGGGAGGTAACTCTCTCTGGAGGAGTTCACGAAAAAGAATTCCGTATCGGTCAAGTAGCACGCGGGCTCGGTCTTTCTTTCGCTCCTCGACCTCTAAGATATCTTCGGAACCTTCCGGACTGGCAATCAAGTGCCAGTTTCCGACGAAGAGGCGTCTTTCCTTCCTTTCGGTCAAACCCGCTCGACGATGCTCCCAACGTCTGAGGGGTCTCCTTTCTTTGGGTGCCAGATCAGGCACTTTAAATTTATTCATCACCGCCCGACGAAGAGGGATATAGGCGTCATTCGTCACCTGTCCTTGCCATACTCCATCCCAGAGTTTCTCCGCCAGGCTCACCGGGTCCAATTGAGCATGGCGCAGGAGGGCTGAAAAATCGTAGTGCCCGTTCGGGTCCGGAAATAGCCCGGTGAGCTGGCCCCCTTTCCGGAAGGCCTCAGGGGAAGATGGTTGGTCCTCGTCGGGTTGCCAACTCATCTCTCCGGGAATATCTTCCTGCAGCAAGTCAAGGTCTGATTCAAAGCAGAAAGCGATTCGATGACCTTCGGCCCCTATCCACTTGATGTCTCCTTCTTGCATGAGGGTGTCGAGCCAGGAAGGGTCATAGGGTTGCACCCGTGCGGGGAAAATCTCAGAGTCCCAGATTCCCGCTTCAGCGGGATAACAGAGTAACTGTTCAATCCGCTCCTGCAACCCTTCAAGGTTGCTCTGAGGGTTCGTAATTCCCTGATAGGCGGCCAGGAACAGCGGCAGCCATTCAATTCCCAGCGGTTCGAATGCCGGACGAAACTCCGACCTGGCAAGACGCAACAATATTTCAAAATTCTCACTATCACAGATTTCATCCGGCCCGCCATCGGTTACCAATTCTCCCCTGATGACCTTCTGGGCATCTACTAAATCTTCCAGGGCCAGTTGAAGCTTTTCATCTTCAATCCCCAGGGTCTTGCGCAGAGAGTCCGGGGTTGTGGGACCGAAGAACTGGAGCCATTGCCCCAGGAGCAGAGGCAAATCTTCGCCTTCTCCTTCGAACGGAGGTACCCCCCCTCCCTCCCGATCGACAGGAGTCCCGGCCATTGATTCAACCAGGATGTTTCTCTCCCGGCCGTAAAATTGGTCGATAATCCGATGAAATATTTCCCGGGCCGTGACCAATGGCCCTGCCGCCTCAGGCGGGTGAATCCTGACCAGTTTATCCTTCAACTCATCCGCCAAGCCGTCCGGATCGATCCCGTGATCCCAGCGCATGGCCTGCAATAATTCTTCCCACTCCCCCTGGGGGATCATCAGCCGCTCCACCACCCAGTCGAGAAGCTCGCGAGAAGTCTGGGGGGAATAACCGGGGATCAGCCTCCGGCGCTTCTTCTCAAAGCGACGGACCAGGTCGCGAGAGACCATAGGTCGCAGGCCCGGTTGAAAGACTACCTCCCGCAGCAGGTCGCCACGCAGCCTGGAGATTTTATCCGCCTTGGGTTCATCTCCCATGTACATGTACTGGCTGACCTGCCGCCACCAGTCGCTCCGGGCAAAGGGGCTGGGATGGCTCGTATGGACTTCGCTCCAGGTGATGGTTCCCGCCTCCAATTCGGCCAGGACTTTCTTCAGGCTCTCCAGGTCGAACTCTTCCCCCAGGCAGGTGCGCCAGGTCTCCAGGAGGATGGGGAAATCTTCCAATCGCAGGACCGCATCCAACAACTTTTGGGATTGAAGCCGGCTCAGCCACAGGGGCATCCGCTCGCCCCACCTGCTCCTGGCCAGGAGGAGGGCACGCCCGGCACATTCTCTGAACCTGGCTCCAAAAAACCCTGAACCCTCCAGTCTCTTTCTCAACAGAGATTCCACCCGGGCGCTCCCAACCACCGAGAGTAGCTCCTCGCCGCGAACGTCGTGAGGCAGCAGAAGGGCAACGCTATCGTTCCCAATATAAAATTCCAGCCGGTGGCCGAACCTGGCTTCCCAGGCGGCATCCAGCGCCATGGCCAGGGGACGATTGACGCGCCCTCCCCACAGGGTGTGGATCACCACCATATTCCCAGGAGCCCCACCGGGACCGCTGCTGGTACTCTCCACCACCAGGTGATGCCGGTGTGGCAAACCGCATCCGGTCTCTTTCTTCTGCCTTTTTAGAAAGTCGATCAGTTGTTCCGCGGCCGGGACTTCCATAGAATTCACTTCCTGCAGAATTGACGGGAAAGCAGGATCCTCCAGGCGGACGTCCGCCTCTTCCAAAAATTTTCCAATCCTCTCCGAAAAATGAAAGTCCCGACCGTTCTCCTCGGCTTTCCAGAATGGCGCCGCGATTTCTCTGGCAGGGGCGGGCAGAACCAATACATCATTGTGGGTAATCTGCCGGATCTGCCAGTTCTGCGTTCCCAGGGCAAAGGTGTCCCCGACCGATGCTTCCCAGACAAACTCTTCGTCGAGTTCTCCGATTCTGGCCCTCGTCTCCTGATGGCGGAGATGAAAGTAACCCCGGTCCGGGATGACCCCTCCGGAGGCGTACAGGGCTTGAAGTGCCCCTCTTCGCGCGGCCACGGTGCCATCGATCCGGTCGATGGATATGCGCGGCCTCAGCTCCCGGATCCGGGATTGGGCATAACGTCCGGCAAGCATATTCAGCACCAGTTCAAACTGGGTTCGACTCAGATGGCGGTAGGGATAGCTGGCCTTCACGGCAGCAAATAGGGAATTTACTTCCCAGGTTTCCACCCCGACCATGGAGATGATTACCTGGGCGAGCACGTCGAGAGGACCTAGAACCGGTTTGGCCTCTTCAATATCGTGTCCCAGGATCGCGGGCACCAGAACCGCGGCCTCGAGAAAATCTTTGGGATGAGTGGGAAACATCGTTCCCCGGCTGATCTGGCCCACCTGGTGTCCGGCCCGGCCCACCCGTTGAATAGCCGAAGATACGGAAAAGGGGGATTGGACCAGGACCACTTCGTCGAGGGCCCCGATATCGATCCCCAGTTCCAGGGAATGGGTGGCCACGATCGCCCGCAACTCCCCGGCCTTCAGTTTCCGTTCTACTTCGCTGCGGATCTCCAGGGAGAGGGAGCCATGGTGAGCGTAGGCCACCGGTTCTTCTTCCCCTTCGTTGATTCTGAGGGTCAGCATCTCACAGAGTCGCCGGCTGTTGACAAAAATTAAAGTTGACCGGTTCTGGCGGATGATTTTTTTCAGCTCCTCAACGATGGGCCCCCACATGGAATTTTGTTCTTCCTCGCGCAGTCCTTCCTGGGGAAAGCGGAGATGAAGGCCGTACTGTTTTTTCGCCCCTGAACGTACGATAGTCACGGGCCTTGGTACATACTGGGGATCAGCGGATGTCCCCCGGATTTGAAACCCGCCTACAAAGTCGGCGACCATTTCCAATGGCCGGATGGTTGCGGAGAGGGCAATACGCTGAAACTCCCCGGATAGTCTCACGAGGCGTTCCACTGCGGTAATTAAATGGACCCCCCGTTTGTTGCCCACGACCGCATGGATCTCATCGAGGATGACGGTCGAAAGGTTGGTGAGGATCGACCTTCCTCCGGTGGAGCTCAGAAGCAGGTTCAGGCTCTCGGGAGTGGAAATAAGAATCTCCGGCGGATGGCGCAGCATGCGCCGCCTTTCGGACTGGGGGGTATCTCCGCTTCGGGTTTGAACCTGAATCTCCGGAAAAACCTCTCCCGCTTTTCCAAAAATCTCTTTTATGGCTCCGAGAGGCTCCAGCAGGTTGCGCTGGATGTCATAGTTGAGGGCCCTCAGTGGAGATATGTAGAGGACGCTCGTATGCCCTGTGGGCCATTCTCCGGTCGCCAGCTGGTTGATGGCCCACAAGAACGCGGCCAGGGTCTTACCGGTTCCCGTAGGTGCCGAGATCAGGAGATGCTCCCCCGCTGCAATCTTAGGCCAGGCCTGCTCCTGTACGTCGGTGGGCCTGCCGACCCGATCGGCAAACCACTTCCTGAGCAGGGGATGAAATTGAACTAAGTTCGGTTGGTCTCCACTCATGAAGGCCTCGATTTTTGGAGTTCAAGGATATTCTACCACGCCCCCTAACCCCAAGGAAGGCTCCCGGATTGAACCTTTCATGCCCTCAAGCTATCAAAACCACTCCTCCAGCTCAGAAACCCTTCGTTCCTCTCACCGGGGGTTATCCTGCCCACCCCCAGTTTTGAGAATCACTTTTTCTTGGCCCAGGCCGAAAGGGTGTTATGCTCATTAGCCTATCAATCGGGCAGGCACGGGGGCCTGCCCCTACATCCTTCGGCGCGTTTGATACCTGGGCATTCCGCCCGGACCGATGAAAGAACCAGCGCCTTGTGATGATGAGCATAACACCCTTTTGCTCTGGGCCTGGAGTTACTTTGAATACCACGATTTTTTACCCATTGGCGAAAACTGGGGGTGGGCAGGCGGGGGTTATCGGTTGACAAAATTTTTTCGAAAGTGTAAGTTTCAGTCCACAACCTCTGAGTAAAATGTTTATAAGGTTTCTTTCATAATGGTAAAAATCAGCGGGGGGAAGTTAACGGATTAACCTCTTGTGCGTTTAAAAAATATATCGTCCGCATAGGGGGCCAACGCTTCTGTCCATCGTATTATCCTCAGACGGTTTGAAACGTTGTAATCCTAATAACTATAGCAGGGGTCAAAGATCAATCTCCTGGTTCTCTTTGTCGTCTCCGCAGTGACTCTGGGTGTTGAGATCCTTTTGACCAGGGTCTTCTCGGTTGTCCTTTTCGCCAGCCATTCCTTCCTGGCCATTTCTCTGGCCCTGCTCGGGACCGGATCCGGCGCGCTTTTGGTATATTTCGCCAAACCTCTGGATAGGGATAAGCTCGAACGTCGTCAACTCCTGCTCCTAACTATTTTTTCCATTACTATCGTCGTTTCCCTCTGGGGCCTTCTGCAGATCGAGTTTGTTCCGCAGAAGATCGAGGATCCTAACACGCGCATGGTCCAGGAAAACCTCTCGTTCCTGGAGCGGGCGACGATATTGCAGAGGAATCCGGAACTCTTCAAGACCTGGAAACTGTACGGCGCAATCCCCATTGCTTTCTTTCCCTTTCTCCTGGCCGGCTATCTTCAGGCACTCATATTCCGCAGTGCACCGGCGAAGTTTGGCCTAATGTATGGAATTGACCTTATTGGGGCCACCTTTGGATCGATCAGCATACCGCTACTTTTGTATCCCTTCGGCTTAAGGGGTACGATCTTCGTAATGGCAGCCCTTGCTGTTGTACCTGTCCTTTATACTTTTACCACCCAAGAAAGAACGCTTCGGGTAGCCGCAGCCTGCATTGCGCCGATTTTGATAATGGGTGCCCTTTGGGCCAGCGGATCCTTTCAGGTAAGGTATGCAGCTGGCTTCGCGGAAAGGGGACTGATCCGCGAGCACTGGTCTCCCATGTCAAGGGTGGCCCTGATGAATTACAGGGGCCAGCAGATGTACGTCATCGATAATGGTTCTCGGAGCAATTACGTCCCCAAAAACGACGGCAACATTAGACGCTATATGCGTTCTCTCTACACTATCCCGTTTCAGATGAAACAGGGTGGGGACCTGCTGGTGATTGCCTCTGGAGGGGGCCAGGAATTGACCATGGCCAGCCATTTCGGCATGAAGCGGATTGACGCCGTGGAAATTGCCCGTCCCATGGTTACCGATATTGTCCGGAATAAAAAGGATGAACCGGGCAATCCGTATCTTCTCCCGAATGTGCATTCCCATATTGCGGACGGCCGCTCGGTCATCATGAGAAGCAAACACAGCTATGACGTGATAGAGATGCTTGATGTCAACTTTGCCACGGTGGCCGGACAAATCTCGAACGCATGGTCACCCAATTTCGTTTCCACCCAGGAGGCCTTCTCCGAATATATCGAGCACCTGAAGGAGGATGGATTCCTCTGCTATACCCTTTTCTCCTATAGCGGGAGACCCCTGGCGGGTGAGAAAGGACGCCGGCTGGTGAGCCTTGTGGCTGGCATGAAGATGGCTGGAATCATGCAACCCGAAGACCGGCTTGTCATTCTTTCTCGGCCCTTGGGTTACGGATACCAGACGATGTACATGGCAAAGAAGACCCCATATACTAATGAGGAACTGATCAACATCGGCAAGATCGCGGCTTCACGCAACGCGAAGATCGAGATATTTTATCCGGACATAGAAAAGTTCGTCGGAAATACAGAGATTCAGCCGTCGGAGGAGGAAAAGGCCCAGCAGACAAAAACTTACCTGCAGGCGGTAACGGAGGTTTGCAGAGATACGAAACCGATCCATGGTCTGTTGGCCGCTTTATGGCTTCCGAACCAGAGGAACATTCCTCTAAATGACGACCGTCCTTACCTTGTCGGTTCGGGTTTGATTTCAAAAGCGAACCGCTATGAGTCGCTGATCGGCGGCCTCTACAGACCCATGCTGACAGTTATGGGGAGCCTGGCATTCGTCTTTGTAATCCTCCCCTTTGTCATACGCCGCCCGGGAGGCGGGGAGAAGGTGAGGATTGACCCAAGACTTCTCCTGATCCTGGCGCTCACCGGCATCGGATTCATGTTCATCGAGATGGCAGGCATCTACAAATACCAGCTCTACTTGCACCATCCGACCTTAGCCATGATCGTTGTGTTATCCAGTATGATCCTTGGGGCCGGTTTGGGAAGTTTGCACTCGGGAACCATCCCCGAGTCGAGGAAAGAAAGTCGCATAGCTCTTTACTCGGGCGGAGTAGTGCTCGGTAGCATCGCCCTTTTTCTCGTCGCCCCATTATGGGGCCATAGAGTTTTTCTTTGGCTGCCTATGCCCGTTCTGCTGCCAGTGGTGTTCGTGGCTTTCGCTGGCCTTGGCTTCCTCCTTGGCCATGTCGTCCCTCTTTCCATCGACAGCTATAGCCGCAAGCAGTCTAATCTGCTGGCCTGGTGCTGGGCGATCACGGTCACGGGCTCGGTATTCGGGACGGTCCTCGCTTCCATCCTGGCCCGCGATTACGGCATGTTCTTGGTGGCCGCGCTGGGAATCCTCTCCTACGTTTGCGTCGGAGTCGTCAACCTAATCGGTAAGGCCATCGCCCGACTGGGGTCTGGAGGTTTCCGGGCGGACGCCGATAGGGTATAAAGGCAAGGAAGCCCGGTGAAGCGTTGAAGATGGCAATACCCTGGGGCCGTTGCGATTATCCTGGGTTCGTCTATTTTTTTAATGATGTCACTCCTGAGATGAAAGCCCCTAAGGATCTTACCGGCTTTGCTTCCAGGGCTAACGGCAGAATGTTCAGGAACAAAGCTGGTGCCGCGGTGGTTGCAGTACGCCGACCGGGGGCAGTTCACAATCTTGATTCCATGGACCACTTTTTCCTTAGTGAACCTAAACGTTGCAAAAAAGACATTAAAAACATCCCCCCCACCCTTCCCTCCCCCCTCCGAGGGGGGGGTTAGGGTGGGGGGCAAAGAACACCGGGGGTGAAGTCCTGTGACCATCGAAAAAATCGTTACGGACCTTTAAATATAGGAGCGACAACGAATTTTCGGAAAATTTTTTTGCAGCTATTGAGTCAAGAGAGGATCATTGTGGGTCGGGCAAGCGGTGTTGGCAGGGAGAAGGGGAAAGTATTAAAGGATGATGAAGGCATGCAGCTGGTGAAATCACTCGGCCAGAGAATGGCCTGGTTGCTTAGAAAACTGCATGGGTGATTTCGCCAATGTCTTCAGGGTATCTGGTGGCAATACGTAAATCATACAGAGCATTCTTCCCGTAGGGGCAATTCATGCATCGCCCCTACAGTCCCTGATACAATTTAGGGCGATCCGTATGCCCCCTTTACAGGGACGGCATAGGGCCCTTCGCGGATAAAGGCTACGCGGGGAGAAATGTCTTTCTCTTTATATGCCCGATAAAAATAGAACACGGCGTTCTGCACCATCTCCTGAACTTTCTTCGCCCGGGCTTTTTTCTTACCGGCCGGCGTAAGGAATTCATAGCCGCTTGCCCCGGGTAGAGTGGTGAACACTTCTTCGGGGATATCGGGAGTGCAGTAGATAAGCCCTTCCTCACCTACTTTCCTCAGAACTTTGCCCCAGACCTCCGGCTCCCACTGGTCCTTGGTAAATTTCCAGGCCGGGGATCTGAGCAATTCCACATATCGGTCAGCCCCTTGAAGTTTTAAAAGGTGGGTCAAGGTCTTATACTCAGCCCCGCCAACGGGTTCTGTATCGCGGTTATCCGCGGCAAGGATGATGACCCCGTTTTCCTTCACCGCGGGAAGGGCTCCCACTGCGGCTTTGGCTGTTTGGTAATGGTTGCGTCCCACATACCCGCCATGGGTCAGGACAATGTCGAACTCCGCTTTCACAGGAATGGCCACATAGGTCTTGATCTTTTTGACCGCCTCTTCCAGAACTTTTTCCAGATCCCCGGCAAAGACCCCGGTCATCCGCATATCTTTATCCAGGGTCACGGTCATGGTGAAATCCACTCCGACGGCCTTGGCCACCGCCAGGGACTCTTCATGGCAGGGGTTTCCATCAAAGACCAGGTTCGTGGCCCAGGGAGATTCGAGAAAATCAGGGCTGTGAAACTTCTGAATGGTCCGCAGGTCCACCAGTCCAGGGCAGACCGCCTTCCGCCCTCCCGAGGCACCGGCCATGAAATGGCTCTCCGTCAGGCCGGTGGCGATCTTTACATCTGCCTCATGAAAAAATTTATTCAGGAAAACTTGGGTCCCCGTCGGGGTTTTCCCGACAGAGACGAGGATCGAGGAATCCTCGCAGTCGTGGTCCTGAATCTTGTAACCAGAAACGATCTCCTTGCTCAGCATCTCCAGTTTTTCTTTCGGCGTGCTGGACCGGTGGGTTCCCGTTCCCACAATAATCAAAATGTTCTCCCGCGGAACCCCGAGGGCCTGGAGTTTTTTCAGGAGCGGCAGAAGGATCCCCTTTTTCCCCTGGTAGGGGACTGGACGGGTGATGTCGGAGATGGTGATGGCGACTCTTAACTGGCCCGTTTCTTTCCCTTTTCCCCTGATGATTTCTTCAAGGGTTGGACCCCCGCAGGGCTGGTCGATGGCTCTCTGGATCTCCTTTGCCGGATTCTTCAAAATTCCGGCCTTCTTCATGGTTAACTCGGTACAATCCGGAGGTACGGATATGACCAGCGGTCCACCCGTAAAGTCCACCTTCACTTTCTTCCAGCCTCTGGTGTTCACTCCACCCAGAATGGAAATTAAGTCCTGCCTCATTCTCAAAACTCTCCTTTACAATTTGCGGAAATACCCGGTCTACGGATCCCCGTTTCCCCGTTTCTCGGGTTCACCGATTCTATACTTCCTTTAAGCGGCTGTGGGGATCAAATCCAGATCCCCGGAGAAGGCCGCCTCCAGGGTCGGCTTCATCAGCCGATCCACATCTCCCCGCTCCGCCTCCATGGGGGTAGGCATGTTTTGCAGCTTCATCTTCAACTGCGGGTCCTTCGCCGCCGTGATCATTCTTTTCAAATGCCCTCTGGAGACCCCTGCCGCTGCGAGCGTTGCCGGGAAGCCGAGAACCTTGGAGAACTGGATCATCCCTTTAGCGACCAGCATGGCTAAAGCCCTTCCCTTCTTGCCCTCGGTCTTGCCCTTGATAAATCCGCCTTCTTGCAGGATCTTAGCAAAGAGAGCCAGCTGGTCCTGGATTTTCGGCGCGAACAGGACCGTGTAATAAGGGTTGAGGATGGCGCAGGCGCGCCCGTGGGTCAAAACGTCGATCAGGGAGAAGCTCCCCAGATGGGGCCCACTGGTCCCTCCGATCATGATGGAATAGCCCCCCAGGTCTGTGCCCAGTCCCAGGCAAAGCCTGGCTTGTTGGTCCTGAGGATTCTCTTTTACTTTCGGAAGCCCGTAGATAATCAGTTTCAAACAGGCGTCGGCCACTTCCTTCATTTGGGGATAGTAGGCCTGTCCGGTTGCCCCCATAAAGACCTCCCAGGCATGGGCAATTCCATCCAAGCCTCCATCCAGGGTAAGATTCATGGGGGATCCCAGAGTTACCCGGTAATCGAAAACAGCCGCCTTCGGAACAATGGCTTCGTCAACGATGAGTTTCTTCTGCCCGGTAACCGGATCCGTGATATTGGAATATTTCGTCAGGTGCGCGCCGGAACTGGCCGCGGTCTGAACGGCAATCACGGGCAAGAGGGATTTTGCGGCCTGGCTCTTCACCTTGGTTACATTCCCCACCCCAAAATAGGGATCCACGGTACTAGCCGCCGATTCAGGAGCCTGGAGAGCCTTTTTCACGTCCGCAGGAGAAAAAGTCGCCAGAACATTGGCCCCTTTGGCCGCGTCGATGGTGCTACCGCCCCCCAGAGCGATGATGACCTCCGGCCGGGTACGCGACACATGCAAGGCCAGCCGATATACATCCTCTCTCGGGGCGTTGGGTCCAGCCCCGGTGATGATTTCAAAATCTACCCCCCTCGCTTTCAGTGAATCGGTAACCGTCTGCAAGGTCCCCGCCATCCAGGGCTCTCCCAGGTCGGCGACCATCAGAAGGGCTCTTTTCCCGTGCTGGGCCGCGCAATCCCCTACCTTTCCGAGTACGTCAAACCCAAAGACATAGGAGCTGCCCTTCCAGGCCTGGAGCAAATTCCGTGCATTTTCAATTACCCTTTCCATGCCAACCTCCGTATAGAATATTCTTGATTTCAGAATTGAGGCTTCAGATTGAAAAAATGGATCATCTCCGAATTACTTGCGGGGCAAAGAACTGAAATATTCTGAATGTCGAGTGATTTCAGGGTCGCGGAAGGAAAGCCATATTGCTTGCAATCATGAGGCAAATATCCCTCCTTAGCTGTGGCGGGAGTGGTCAGCCCTTTCATTGAAGCTTTCTTTCCCCGCCCCCGCTCCGCTTCACGGAAGGCAAGCAGGGGTTTATGGGAAGCGGATATCCCGCCGCTGCTTGCGGCGCAATCTGCCTTTCCTTCCGCGCCCTTGTCAGGCCTTCGCAAAATATTCGATCCACTAATTTGGCGATGATCCGAAAAAATTCCCGAGGGGCTTTTTCTCCGAACCCCACACGGGCACGCGGCAGCGTGTCCAATCAAAATCTGATCTTCTCCAGGGCGCGCGCCGCGCCCCCCTACATTTCGCATTCCGCACTCCGCATTCCAAAATTATTTCAGTGCTTCTTCAACGAGGGCAATCAGGCGCCTGGGCGCAATGGGCTTGGGCAAATACAGGTTTGCCCCCGCTTCCATTCCCTTCTGTTTATCCGCCTCTTCGCTTTTGGCGGTGAGCATCAAAATGGGCGTCTCGCCGTAGGAATCCATCTTGCGGACCCTCTGGCAGACCTCAAACCCGTCCATCTCCGGCATGATCACATCCAGGATGATCAAATCAAAGCGATCACTGGAAACCTTTTCCAGAGCCCCCGGTCCATTGGAAATGATGGTCACGGAAAACCCCAGAGGGCTGAGCAGCTCTCGAATGGCGATCAAAACCAGTTCATCATCATCCACGACAAGAATCTTTTTGGCCATATTTCCCCATTCCTTTTATTCTTGGATTAGCTTTTTCGATCGAAAACTCCAAGAATTTTCTTTTCGACTTTTATCGGCTCTCAACCCGGTTCCCTCCCGTCTCTTTAAGCCGGCAGAATTACGCGGAAAGTGGTTCCTTCGTCGAGCTTGCTCTCCACCTCAATATGTCCCCCATGGGCTTCGATGATGCCGTAACAGATCGACAGACCCAGCCCGGTTCCCTTCCCTACTTCCTTCGTACTGAAAAAGGGCTCGAAAATCTTATCCAGATTCTCCTCCGGGATTCCGGACCCGGTATCTTTGAAGGAGATTTCCATATCATTCCATCCGTTCCGGGAAATCAAACCCGTGCTGATGGTCAGTTCCTTCTTGCGTTCCATTTTTCCCATGGCATCCCGGGCGTTAGACATGAGGTTGAGAAAAACCTGCTCCAGCTGATTGACATCTCCCCAGATCTTTGGTAAGTTCGGTGAAAAATTTTTTATCACTCGGATGCCGTGGTTCAGGAGTTGCTGGCCCGTAATCAAGAGGGCATTTTCGATGGGTTCGTTGATGTCCATCTTGCGAAAAGCAAACTTGGACTGCCGGGAGAAATCGCGCAAGTGGTTGATGATTTTGGCGATGCGTTCATGGCACCGCTGGATCAGCCCCAGCCGATTCTGGTTCTCATTCTCCTTATCCAAATTCTCCCGGATGACGTGGAGGAAGGTATCCGCAGCCATCAAAGGATTGTTTAGCTCATGGGCCACCCCGGCGACCAATTCTCCCAGGGCGCGCATCTTGCCGGCTTGGATCAGATGAGCCTGGGCCTTTTTCAACTCTGCTTCCAGTTTTTTCATCTCGGTCAGGTCTTTAAAAACCCCCAGGGTGCCAATGATCTGACCGGATTCATCCTGCAGCAAGGAAGCCGAGGTCAGGATGGAAACCGTTCCGTCCTTCTTGACCACCTTGGTTTCATAGTTCTTTAGGCTTCCTTTATCCCGCAAAATCCCCATGATCTTCCGCGCTTCATGCAATCCATTCAGGTAAAATTGATGGATGGGAAGCCCGATGATATTCTCTCGCGACCTTCCTACCATCTCTTCAAAGGCCCGGTTCAAAAAGGTAATCCGCCCCTTGGGATCCGTGGTCACGATGGCATCCACCGAGCTTTGGACGATATTTTCCAGGTAATCTTTGGTTTTCCACAGCTCCCTCTCGAGGGCTAACTTTTCGGTGATGTCCCGGGCGATCTCCAGGAACCCCAGGGTCTTGCCTGCAGAATCTTTCAGGGTGGTGACGATGGCATGGGCGGTGAATGGTGTGCCATCTTTACGAATCCGTTCTAGCTCATATTCGGTCATGCCTTCCGCTTCCACCTTACGGGAGATCTCCTGGATGATGCCTCGCGAACGATCGTCTTTGCGGAAGGTTCCCGCGATCGGCATTTTTCCTACCACTTCCTCTTTGGTCCACCCAAAGAGGTTCACAGACCCGCTATTGTACTCCAGGATGACCCCTTCGGGATTTGTGGCAATAATGGAATACTCTGTCGAGCTTTCCAAAACGCTGTTGAGCATGTTGGACAGGTTACGGTATTTTTCTTCCTTCTCCTGAATCTCTTCAGTCCGGGCCTGTACAATTTCCTCAAGGTCTCGAGTGTAATTGAGGACCTGGTCGGCCATCCGGTTGAAAGACTTGGCCAGGGTTCCAATTTCGTCGCCCGTGGTGAGATTGACTTTTTGGGTCAAGTCGCCGGCGGACATCCGGGCCGTGACCTCCGTGAGTTCCTGAAGCGGGCGAGTGAGCACCCTGGAGAGCATGACCGTCAAAAGGATGGCCAAGGCCACAGTACCCAGGGCTACCAGGGTGATGAAGAACTTCGTTCGAGCCACCCCCCCAAAAATTTCCTCTTCATAGCTGCCTGCGGCGATGATCCAGTCCCAATCCCGAAAATATTCATACTTATTGATCTTTATCCTGGGGTGAGTCTCCCCCAGTTCGATGTTGGCCCAGGGGTACCGGAGGGTCCCTACCTCATCTTCTTTTAAAAGCGGCGCTTTGCGGACCATCTCTTTGATATATTCGAATCCCGCCGAGTCCTTGGATTCTAAAACGCTCTCCCCTTCTTTGGCCGGGTGAACTACCAGTCTTCCAGAACTGTCCATGATGAAGGCATAGCCGGTCTTTCCGATCTTAATGGATCGGATGGCCGTCTTGAGGGCCAGAGCCCTCTGTTCCGGGATTCCTACGTAGAGGGCGCCGATCACTTCTTTCCGGGCATTCACGATGGGCTCATAGGCAGTAATATACCAGTCATTCACCACAAAGGCCCGGCCGCGATACGTTTCTCCCCGGAGGATAGTTTTGGTCACTTCATTGGAGGCGGGAAGATAGGTTCCTACTGCCCGGGTTCCGTCCGCGCGCAGGACATTGGTGGAGATGCGTAACAAGCGATCTCCTTCGATTCGCTGGAAAATCGTGCAGGTACCCCCCACCAATTGTTGGATTCGATCCACGATGGCGTAGTCCTTCGTAATGGTCTGACCCCCGATGGACCAGAAGGGAATTTTAACTTGATGGGTTTCCTTGGTGAACTGATCTTCGGCCATAAATTCCACCGACCGATCCGAAGAGATGGAGACACTGGGCCCAAATTGGTAGAAAATCCAATGAGCAATCCTCAAATCGGAGGTGAGCTTGTTCTGCAAAAGCTCCTGCTGGGCTTTGCACATGGCATATATGTTCGTCACAATATGCTCGAGATCTGATTCGTAGGCCTGTTTTAGGTCTTCGGTAAATCTGCCCAGGGATAGCATCGCTGCTACCCCCATGGGCACGAGACCCAGGAGAAGGGTAAAAGTAATTAATTTGGTCCGTATTTTCCAATCTCTAAATGGTTTCATAGGTCTGCCTTATCATTAATATACCAAAGGCTCGGGAAAATCTCAAATTTTTTAACCTTTTTTGCCAGGATCAGAAAAATTTCACTATACCGCAGGAGAAGCCTGGAAGAATTAGTACGTATCCAAACTATATTTGACATAATGTCGAGGAAAATTTTCTTTATAAGTACATTTTGTCAAGAACAGAGTTCGAAAATGAATGAATATCCATTCATTTGTCACTTTGCCAAGGATGGAGAAGAGAACCATCTTTATAGACCGTCCAATGAATTAAAAAATTAATAAATAATATTAATATATTATAAATCATTTAGGGGCTGAATCTCTTCTCTTTCGGGGCCTGGCACGGCCCTTGCTCTATTAGAGAGTGAAGGAAAGAGGAAAGGCAAGAAGGGAGTCGCAATGAAAAAATCAACAATCCTGATAATGACGACCATGATCCTTTTCGGATGGATCGCCAATGTATATGCAGCCGAAATCTTGGGGTACTCCATTGTGGAAAAACAGGCAAGATTTTATACTCTCATCCTGGGCATGATCGGCGTTTCCATAGTCCTGGTCGGTTTCTCCTATCTATGCTTCTCGTTGGTTGATTTAAGGAAAAAGGTGGCCAAACCCGCTCTCAAGAGAGAGAAAGAATCCTTTGCCGGAGAATTTGTGGCGGCTGCTCAATCGGCCAAATAGTTCCCACGTATTCCAATAAAAAACCCCTTCCCGGGCTAAACCCAGGAAGGGGTTTTTTAATTTCTACGGTTTCCAATTC
>Ga0187865_1002432_pt1 | contig 17707 bp, 17 predicted proteins | sample June2016WEW_11_1_2_FD_132989 | JGI IMG/M metagenome (GOLD analysis project Ga0187865, IMG submission 132989) | Peatland microbial communities from SPRUCE experiment site at the Marcell Experimental Forest, Minnesota, USA - June2016WEW_11_100 | ecosystem: Environmental > Terrestrial > Soil >...
GCAGGCGATGCGGTGACATCGTCGAGGAGCGCCAACGCAGCAGATGCCCGCCCGCCGTCGCGCCCCTTCGGGCTGCGGCCCGCAGGCCCGCTGACTGCGTTGCTCGCTCCTCACATACTACCCAGTATGCTCGTCGCTCGCGCCTTGCCAGCGGGCCTGGGGACCTGCAGCGAAGTGCGTCACTTATTTTGTCACAGGCCCTAAGTATTCGTGGTTGGGAACAAATGATCCAATATCCGGATCCATCGAAGGCCAACCATTTAATAAACAACGATCACTTATACCACAGGGCTTTTCTTATCCACATTCGAATGTTCCAGGCTTTCTTCCCAGGAGCGCCGCCGTCCCGGCGGCTATTTTCGCGGCGCAAACGATGACCCCGGCTTTCCGAGAGAATTCGCCGCGTTCCCGGCCCGCGGAACTCCAAGAGCTTCGCCCGGCTTAAGAAAGCAGGTAGGCGATGAGAGGAGTCAGAGTCAACGGGCTCAGCAACGTGGTGAGGACGACCGTGCCGCTGACCAGCGTGCTGTCGAGATCATATTGCACAGCCAGTACGGTGGTTGCGACCGCCGCGGGCATGGAAGCCTGCAAGACGGCGGCCTGGCGCGCGACTCCTGCGAGCCCCATCCAGTGAGCCAGAACCAGGGCAACCAGCGGTGTGATGATGATTTGCAAAAACACCGCAACACAGATCAGAACGACTCTATTTCGAGGCCAAATCCGAGCCTCGGCAATCTGAAGGCCTAAGAGAACCAGCATGAGAGGAATCGATGCATCCCCGAGCATTGAAACCGAACGATCCAGGAACAAAGGAACATGCCAATCCGTTTGGCGCACCAGGGTGGCTGCCACCAGGCCATAAATAGCGGGGACCAGCATCAGTTGGCGCAAAGCCTGAAAAGTCGAAAGCCTTCCCATAGAAGCGATCAAAATCCCCAGCGTATATACAACAACTGTACCGAAAACAAAGCAGACTAATGCTCGCGCCAGCGCTGCATCGCCGAATGCAAATTTGGTAGCAGCGAGCCCGTAATTCCCGCTGTTGACGAACATCGAAGCCACCACGAGGCTTGCAATCAGATGCCGCCCGACTCCCATAAGGCGGCCGGATATGAAGGCGAGTATTCCGATAATTACGCTGACTCCCAGCGTAAAGAGAGCGAGTTTACCGAACTCCCCGCCGGATATCTTTACCCGTTCCAGAGACACAAAGACCAGGCAAGGACTGAATATGTAGAAAGCCAGCCGCGAGGCGGTCTTGATATCCAGGTGAAGAGTTCGTCCCAGCACGAATCCGGTAGCCGCGCAGAGGAGCACGGGCAGGAGGTTATTGATAAAGGCATCTTGTATGATTGCAAACTGCATAATGCACGCTCTTTCTTTCACGCGGAAATTCGAAGACGCGCATATAACTCCGCGCTCTCGGCGTGATTACAATAAAGAAAATCCGAAATAATGGGAAACGAATTCAGAATAGTTTCCAGTCGTCAATCGTCAGTGGATCGTCTCTGCTTATTCTATTGACTCCAGCTATTCGCACTGCCATCCTCTCGCGCATGCGGCTATTTTTATTTTGCTTTTTTCTCCTGGTGCCCGAACTCCCGGCAGGAGACTGGCCTCAATGGCGCGGCCCGTCAGGTAATGCTATCTCAGACGAATCCGGATTGCCTGTTCGCTGGAGTGCGAGTGAACATATCGCGTGGAAAGTTGCTCTTGCCGGCCTCGGAGTTTCATCCCCAATCATTTGGGGCGACAAGGTGTTTGTTACCTCCCAGCAGGGCATTGTTCCGGCGCAACCGGGAGAACTGCCGCTGTTGGCACGGGACGACCAGGAATTGGCCAGCCGTGAAAGGCCCATCGGAGGCCGGCGGCTCAAAACGGATGAGCAAAACGGCGAAGTCTCATTAATCGTGGAAGCATTCCGGAAGTCCAACGGAGCCCGGTTATGGAAATACGCAATGCCGGCCACCGGAGAATTCCCGCAGCTTCACGAAAAACACAATCTTGCTACTCCGACCCCTGTGACAGACGGGAAACTTGTCTATGCCTGGTTTGGCAACGGTCAAATTGTCGCCCTGGATATGGAAGGGAAGGCCGTCTGGAAGCGTCATCTGGGGGTTGAATACGGCACATTTAAAAATCCCTGGGGACACGGCAGTTCACCTGCTCTCTATGAAGATCTTCTTATTTTGCTGTGCGACCATGATGTGAATTCCTACCTGCTTGCACTGGATAAAAGCACGGGAAAGGAACGCTGGAAAGTGGACCGTGTCAAAGGACGAATTTCGCACAGCACGCCTTCGGTTGTCAAAGGACCCGAGAAGGACGAACTCATCGTCAACTCCAGCGAACGAATCGACGCATACGATCCGAAAAATGGCAAATTCCTTTGGCACGCGGGCAGCCAACGCCAGACCCCCGTTCCCTCACCGGTCTTCCATAACGGCATCATCTATTTAAGCCGCGGCTACCGGAATAGCGACTTCCTTGCCATCCGGCCTGGAGGCCAGGGAGATGTTTCCGAATCCAATGTCCTATGGCGAACTCCCAGCGGTGCATCCTATGTACCTTCGATCCTATATTATGATGGATTGCTTTATGTAACCAATGAGGTCGGCATTGTAACGTGTGCGGAAGCAGCAACCGGAAAACCGGTGTGGCGTCAACGGCTCGGCGGGATTTTCTTTGCTTCCCCGGTGGCAGGCGATGGCAAAGTGTATCTGGTCAGCGAAACCGGAGAAACGTTCGTTTTAAGGGCCGGGCGGACAGCGGAAATTTTGGCCAAAAATGAACTGGGCGAACGGATGCTTGCTTCTCCGGCTATCTCAAGCGGACATCTATTCCTGCGCAGCGACGGCACGCTGTTCTGCATCGGCAACCACGAAACACACGAAAAAACACAGTGAAAATACGAAAGTGGTTGTGAACGATTTATGTAGGATCATTATGTCCTGCATCCTGCGATCCTGGTAAACGACAATATCTAACCAACAGGAAACGGGGAACGGAAACCGTATTTATTTTTTTCGATCTCTGTCGAAAACGTCGTCGATCTCCATTACGCCGGGCGGCAACACTTCCCAGAAGAATTGCAGCCTCTTGACCTTGATCGTGTTGTTTTCGTCCAGGACCAAAGGATAATGGGCAAAGTAGCGTTTGGTGACCAGAACCTCTCGGGTTGCAGGATCGATGATTTCTGCCTTTATGAGCACGACTACAACTTTGCGCCTGTCATCGATCACCATGTCCTCGGGCGTCAGTTTCTCGTATCCTGAAGGATGGGATAAAAGCACCTTGTACCATTCTTCGCGCCCGACCACTTTCGGGATTGCTGCCACATAGGGGATAAACTCGAAATCGGGAGCAAAATACTCGTCCATGCGGTGTATGGTCGCCGGATTCTGGCCATAGGCATTGAATGCTTCAAAATACTCCTTCATGTACTTTGCAATGCTTTCATAAGTAAGTTCCATTCCGAATCCTCCGGGGCTTCAGGCTACAGTACCTTTATATAGGCTGGATTGTTGGCTGCCTCGAACATAAAAATCGGGGTATCGATTCTTTTGAAGGTTACTGGACAGTGGCTCACACCTTTGGGAACAAAAATCAGGCATGTCTTTGTGATTGTGTGTGTCTCGCCTCCGATAAGAAAGTCGATTTCTCCGCCCAGATCTCGGGGGCAGTTCCGGTTCGTGCCGCCAAACCCGATCACTTCATCGAAATCATGGCTGTGAGCGATTTCAATCGATACAGGCTGACCGCCGGGAAGTCCCCACAGAATTTCGCAGCCCGCGAACAGGGAGCAGCCGGGCACAATTGAATCCTGGATTCCGAGCAGCATGGTGCGATCGAGTATTTTTCCCGCCTTTGCCTGGTCTTCCATTGCCTTGATTGCCTCGGCAGGCTGCGGCGGCATCAGGTCTTCGGTAACAAAATACTTTGCATACTTTGATTCGGCCATAGGCACCAATCCTTTGTCTTAATAGAGAGCAATCTTAAAAAACATAAGAACTCAATTTCCCCGCAAATACCAGAAGAATTCAAATCGTCAGATATCACGCGGATATGCGGAGAATGAGCGCTGACTCCGCGTGAACTAAAACGGAGGCATGAAGGTCTGGTTCGGTTGCGGCTTTGTGCCCAATCTCCCGCCGGCATAAGCGCCCGCCGAACATACCAGCGTCTTGAAGATGACGAGCGTAAAGAATCGCTCCCATGACTCAATGGGAGAGATGGACGGAACATTGCCGGCCATGGTTTCCCTCAAGAGGACATAGACGGTGTTTGCGGCAATCCCGACCAACACCCCATGAAATAGGAAGCGGGCTTTGATTGTCCTTGCGGTCCACAATCCGGCCAGGAACATCGTTCCGACTACGGCAGAAAAAGCTATAAAAAAGAAGGCTGGACCGGCAAATAGCCGGGCGGAAAGATAAATCGCGAGGAGCAACAATTCCGACCAGATTCCGGCGGCCAGAATGCGTTTCCAATGGATCTTCATTTGTTGAGCCTCCACCCTTCGAATTTAACTGCGAATTTTAGGGATTTGCACGGATTATATCCGCAAAAATCCTTGAAAATCCGCGGTAAACAATAGGGACGGGCACATTTTAAAGTTGAGAGTCCGGTAACAAACCTCTACTATGGAGCCTCTCGCATAAATTGAGTTGAAAGGGTCCAGCTGTGCTGAAGCGTCTGAGCGGTTATCTTACGGTGATGGGTATCCCGGGATTGTTGGTGATATCCTTCCTGGATTCCGCAGCAATTCCCCTCACGGGCGGGCCGGATGCAATTGTTCTCCTGCTGGCATGGCAACGACCGGCCTTGACCTATCTCATTGTCCTGGCCGCAACCATCGGCTCTACACTAGGCTGTCTGGTCCTCTACGGGATAGGGCAAAAAGGGGGAGAAAAAGCTCTCTCCCATTTTAACCCGGAGAGAATTGCCCGTGTTGAGGCGAAGATGAGGAATCATGGTCTTTGGGCGATTGTGGTTTCCGTTCTCGCTCCTCCTCCGTTTCCAACAAAACTGGTGGTACTTGCGGCAGGAGTTCTTCGAACCGACCGGCTGCGATTTTCGGCCGGAGTTTTCACGGGACGCCTGGTACGTTATTCGGTCATTGGTTATCTGGCTGCCCGTTTCGGAAACCGTGCCGCACAAATTCTCAAGGATCAATACCCTGCAATATCCCTCATTCTCGTCGCCTGCATCCTGATAGCCCTTTTAATCCGCATCCTGAAAAACCGGGCAGAAGCTTAATTGATCCGCAGCTAAAGCAGATCGATGCGGGTGAAACACCCTGTGTGAAGCCGTGCAAATCCGCGCTTAACGGCTTTCTGCTTGACGGCAAAGGCCGTATTTTAGAAACCCTCAGCAGATTCAGATCATCGTCACCGGCGGGTCGAATAACAACTATTATAGTTATGGTGGTATGCGATATGGCAGCAGCGTCCTGATTGATCAGTGGCGCTAAGACTTTAACCACGAACCACACGAAAAACACGAAAGAAAGCTCCAGCATTTTTCGTGTGGTTCGTGGTTAAAGGTTTTACTCTTTATTTCTCTGTTTCTGTAACTCAGGTTCAGGCGCGCTGAATCCGCAGACCGCAAAGGGAAGGATCTGAGCAAAAAGCATCTCCGTATCTTCAGGATCGCACCGGCCTTTGGAATAAGCGCGCAACGGGCCCGGGATTCGAAGTCCGTGCGTAATCGATCCCATGAGGAAATTCAGCCGCCAGCACAGTGTTTCCCTCGACAGGCAGGGAAGGCAATCCTGCAATGCCTTGAGGAATGCTATATGCAGCCGTTGTGTGAATGGCGCTGCCTTTTTCGTGCGTTCCCATCGTTCCGTGGATAAATTGGCAGTAAGACGGACGCGGAGGGCCTTATTCTGAAGATCTGTTCCAACTCTAAGCCAAGGCACAATCCACGCCTCCAGTACTTCCTCGAGCGACGGCTTGCGATTGTCTTTGGTGAGGGCAGTTAGTCTTTTCATTCGCTCCTGTGAGAGCGGCGCTGCATGGGAACGGTACACTTCATCGAAGAGTGCCTGTTTTCCCCGGAAGTAATAGCCAACCAGCGCCGAATTGACGCCGGCATGCGCTGCAATTTCGCGGACCGAAACTTCGCGAAATCCTTTTGCCGCAAACAGGATTTCTGCCGACTTCAGGAGCTTGTTTCTCGAGTTCAAACTGGATCCTATCGGGGCGCTCGATAAAGCACTTATTTCATTCTTGGGTGTAGAGATTTTCATAGGAGGAAGACCATCGTTTGGATTTAGAGCTCCTCTTCATAAAAACCAAAATCTAAACCAAAGTAACTTCGGAAATGCTGACAGTCTGGTTGGCCGGAGTCTCTTTGCGGCCAGTATTATCAACTAAAGCGAATCCGGACATAAAGTTTTTTTTGACCTTTAGGCGGATGATGTATCGAAAAATTCAATCTTGTTCCTTGGAAATTTCATAAAAGGCAGGAATGCCGGGGCTCTAATATCTTGATAGCGGGACAAAGGATGCGCTAAGTTATGACATGGCCGTTCACGCGAAACAGATCACTGTGCATGGCAGGGTTCAGGGAGTCGGATTCCGCTACTTTGCCCAACACGTTGGAAGCCGCCTGGGATTGGAGGGAAATGTGCGAAACCGCCCCGATTCCACGGTTGAAATTGTGGTGGAAGGAAACGAAAAGAAAATAGCGGAGTTCATCAAGCTGGTTGAGAAAGGACCTTCGCTCGCGTGGGTGCAGCGCGTCGATGTTGTGGATATTTCCGCGCAAGGTACGTTTGGATCGTTTCTGATCGAAGGATGGTGAAATGGAAGCGCAACGCATTGAGGACCTCAAAGCTGCAATACGTGAAATTCCGGACTGGCCGAAAAAAGGGATTCTCTTTTATGACGTAACCACGCTACTCAAGCAGGGGCGCTGTTTTGAGCAAACCATCAATGCTCTGACGGATCCCTATAAACAGACACAGGTGGACCTGGTGCTGGGGATCGAGGCGCGCGGATTTATTTTCGCTCCCCCCGTGGCGTATGCTCTTAAGGCCGGTTTCGTCCCGGTACGCAAGCCCGGAAAGCTTCCGGCGGCCAAACTGCAGGTGAATTACGAACTTGAATACGGCACGGATTGTCTGGAGATCCACCAGGATGCAATTGAACCGGGACAGCGCGTGTTGATCGTCGACGACCTCATTGCGACGGGCGGAACGGCCAAGGCGGTGGCTGAAATGGTGGAGGCAATGAATGCCAAGGTCGTCGGGTTGGCTTTTGTTGTCGAACTCACATTTCTGCACGGCCGTGACAAACTAAGAAACTACGACGTCCACACGATCCTGAAATATTGATTCGATATTGAATAGCTTATAATCACGAAACAAACGTTTACGCGTTTACGGGTTTGCGCGTTCACGCGTTTCGTTGTTAGTGTTCGATGCAATCCCTGATGGAAGGCAAGAAGGCTATGAAAAAAGCACTCTCTTTTTTCTTATTGTCTTTTGCGATCACAGCAACGGGTGTATGGGCAACCCCACGAACGATGCGAGTCGACTATTACCACACAGGCGACGTTTCGCGCGAGATGTTCAGCGTCGATGAAGTGGTGCTGGAGCCGCTCCCTTGGCCGGGAAATCCCGACAGGCTAGTGGACAATATGAACTTGGGCAAGTACCTGTTTGAGGTTCGCGACCGGGCTACGGATAGTCTGCTCTACTCGCGCGGGTTCGCCTCCATCTTTGGCGAATGGGAGACCACGGATGAAGCGAAATTGATGAACCGGACGTTCAGCGAGTCGCTGCGTTTCCCAGCTCCTGAAAAACCTGTGCAGATCATCCTGAAGAAAAGAGATCCGCGGAATGCATTTCGCGAAATCTGGAGATTCAGCCTCGATCCGAAAAACATGTTTGTCAACAGCGCAAAGCCTCTGCAGAACGGGTCTGTCATCGAGATCGAGAAGCACGGTGATCCGGCGAAAAGGCTGGATCTCCTAATCCTCGGAGACGGCTACACGGCGAGGGAGCGCAGCAAGTTTGAAAAGGACGCGCGGCGTCTTACCAATATCCTATTTAACACGGAGCCGTTTAAATCGAGGCGGACTGACTTCAACGTGTGGGCAATATGCCCGGCGTCGGCGGAGTCCGGCATTTCGCGCCCTTCCTCGGGAATTCATCACCAGTCGGCAATCGGGGCGACTTATGATGCGTTCGGCCTCGAACGGTATATCCTGACGTTTGACAACAAGGCATTCCGGAATATCGCAGCGTGGGCGCCCTACGAACTTGTCGAAATACTCGTGAATAACAATACCTACGGCGGCGGAGGAATTTTCAACCTATACAGCACGGTCGCCGCGGACAGTCTTTGGGCGCCCTACATTTTTGTCCATGAGTTCGGGCACCATCTCGCGGGGCTGGCCGACGAGTACTACACCTCGGACGTGGCCTATAATCCGCCTGCGGAAAAAATCGAGCCGTGGGAACCGAATGCAACCGCTCTGCTCGATCCCTCAATGCTCAAATGGAAGGACCTGGTGTCTCCCGGCACGCCTGTCCCCACTCCGTGGGATAAAGAAGGCTTCGAGAAGTATTCGCGTGAAGTTCAGAACAAGAGACGGGTGCTCCGAAAAGAAAACCGGCCGGAGACGGAAATAGACGTTCTCTTCAACGAGGAAAAGGCACACGAAGACCAAATGTTCGCAGAAGAGAAATATGCCCGAAAAGTCGGCGCCTTTGAGGGGGCCAACTACCAGGCCAAAGGATATTATCGGCCACAGGCAAACTGCATTATGTTCACGCGAACGGACTTTTTCTGCCGGGTCTGCCAAGAGGCAATCAAGACAATAATTGATCTGTATTCCCGCCCGTAGCGTTCATCGAAGATCAAAAAGACGCCACGGATTTCACGGATGATCACGGATTTTCAATCATAGAATCTGTGACAATTCGTGGAATCCGTGGCGTTTTGTTTTTAACGGATTCAATTCGCGAAATCTGTTGAATCTCTGGTGAGCCTTGCGACCCAATATTCGCCGTTCGGCTGGAAACCCAGCTTCCGATAGCAGGCCTGGGCTGCAACATTCTCGATTTCCGTGAAGAGGACACATTGACGGGCGCCTGCGGCCCACATGGCCCGAATTAATGACGCGCAGACGGTCCGTGCGTATCCCTTGTTGCGGTGTTCGGTGTGTGTTGCCACGCCGATGATCTGGAAGGCCGATATTCCCATGCCGTTAGTCGAAGCCGTGGAGACGATCTCGCCGTCAATTGACAGGACATAGCAGGACGGATTGATGGCGGCTATTCGAAGCTCCTCGGCTGTAATCGGCGAATCCTGTGGTTTGCCACGCAAGTATCGATGCAGCCGTACCACATCTTTGTGATCCGCAGTCGCCATTGGGCGCGCCAATTCCTCGAAGGGTTGCCTCGGAGGCCGTTCATACATCTGCATGAAAATGCACCGGGGATCGCCTGCGAGTATGTAACCCATGCGGTGCAATTCTTCACAGGCCGGCGCCGCAACGGTTGAGACGCCATTCAAGTACTTGATGGCGGGGTGGCGTTTCGCAATATGCTTTGCAAGGGCCCGCGCCGTCTCCGGCTCGAAAGCGAATGGCACGACAGAGCAGAAAATTCCGTAGTAGCCGGCAACGCCCACCCAGTCTTTCCCCCGTTTCGCAATATAGATATGTGAATCGGGAAAGCTTCTTTTCAGATTTCCCGTGATGAAAAGGCAATACGCTTCATGGGGAGCGAGGAAATCGAAAAGGCGCTTCCGCACGCTTACATCATCGTGATCGATTTTCTCCACCTGTAAACCCATAAAAACATCTTATCCGGCGTAAAGGTGGATACCAAAAAGAAAAACGCCACGGATTCCACGGATTATCACGGATCATCAATAAAAGAAGCCGAGACAATCCGTGGAATCCGTGGCGGTTTGTTTTCTATAATGAAACCATGGCTGAGGAATTTGAAACGGAAGTGGATGAGAACGGGCGCATTATTCTGCCTGCGGCGCTGGCAAGGCAATGCGGTTTGAATCCGGGTACAAAAGCCCGCATCGGAACCAACGCCAGTGGACTGTACGTGCGCCACCCGCCAACTCATCTGGCCAGGATTTATATCGAGCCGACCAATCGCTGCAATCTGAACTGCGTGACCTGCATGCGCAATTGCTGGGATGAACCGTTGGGCGAAATGCGTTCTTCGACATTCGCTCGAATTGTTGAGAATCTGCGAGTTTTTTCCCCTGCGCCTGACGTTTTCCTGGGGGGGCTGGGCGAACCGCTGGGGCATCCCGCTATTGTGGAAATGGTTCGGGAGTTAAAAGCTCTCGGCTCATTCGTGGAGCTGATTACCAACGGGACGCTTCTCAACAAACCGTTATCGGAGCGGCTGATCGATGCCGGGCTGGATACGCTTTGGGTTTCATTAGATGGAGCGACTCCCGAAAGCTACAAGGATGTGAGGCTGGGTGCTGCCTTGCCGGAAGTCCTTGCCAATCTTGCCGATTTTCGGCATGCCCGCTGGACGAGGAATTATCCGCCGAGCCTGGATCTGCTGTTAAAACCTCAGCTCGGGATCGTGTTTGTGGCGATGAAGCGTAATATTGCGGATCTTCCTGCCGTATTCAGTCTGGCGAATCGCTTGGGATCTCTTCATTTTCTGGTGACAAACGTTCTTCCCTATACGCCGGAAATGGAGGAGGAGGTTTTATATTCCCGCGCATTAACGGATTCAATCTATACTGCCGCCCCTCTGCTGCGCACCCTCGATTTTCCAAGGATGGATGTTACTCCGGCAACCCGCGACGCGTTTTATCATGCAATGCGCGGCGATCATGCATTGAGCATTGCCGGAGGCAATCTGGCGGAGAGGAATAATCGCTGTCCGTTTGTCGAAAAGGGAGCACTGGCCATTCGCTGGGATGGCGACGTAAGTCCATGCCTGGCGCTCCTGCACGACCACACATCCTACCTTTATAAATATGAACGTTCTTTAAAGCGCCATGTGGTCGGGAATGTGCTGGAGCAGAATCTCGCGGATATCTGGAATAAGCCGGAATACCTTTCATTCCGCAGGCGAATCCAGGAATTCGATTTCTCTCCCTGCGTTATGTGCGGAGGGTGTGATTACTTCAAATCGAACCAGGAAGACTGTATCGGAAGTCCCATTCCGGCCTGCGGCGGGTGCTTGTGGGCGCAGGGCATCATCCGTTGTCCATAAGCTTCAAAAAAAAACGCCACAGATTCCACGGATTTCACAGATTTTTCATCCGTGGAATCCGTGGCGTTTTTCAGTCTGTTTGGCTGCTTGATGAACAGCATCTCTTGATAGGTCGGCAGCGGCCAGAGTTCATCCCGTATTTTTGTGGGTTAACGGCGGGCGGTCTGTCAAATCTGGGGGAGCAGGCCCAAAGGGGCGATGAAATCCTTCCATCGCCCCTCCAGGAATAAAAGCAGTTTTGAGGCAGTAAAACCTTTAGTTGTCGTAATACATGTGGAACTCGTATGGATGCGGTCGAAGATGCATCTCATCTAATTCCTTCTCGCGCTTCCATGTGATCCACGCCGCAATCAGATCCTCTGTAAATACTTTCCCTTTCAGCAAGAACGCATTGTCCTTCTCCAGCGCAAGAATTGCCTCCTCCAAGGACCCTGGTGTTTTGGCTGTAGACTTCAACTCTTCTCGCGTCATCTCGTAGATGTCTCTGTCTAGCGGCTTGCCGGGATCTATTTTATTTTGAATCCCGTCCAGCGCAGCCATCAGGATAGCCGAGAAGGTGAGGTAGCCATTGCAGCTTGGATCCGGACAGCGGAATTCAACTCGCTTTGCTTTCGGATTGGAACTGTACATGGGAATCCGGCAGGAAGCCGATCTGTTCCGGGCCGAGTATGCAAGATTGACCGGCGCTTCAAATCCGGGAACAAGTCTGCGATAGGAATTTGTTGTGGGAGCTGCAAAGGCCAGAATTGCGGGAGCATGCTTTAAAATGCCGCCGATGGCATGGAGGCCTAATTGACTAAAACCGGCATAACCATCTCCGGCAAATAACGGTTTTTTATCTTTCCATAAAGAAAAGTGGGTATGCATTCCGCTTCCGTTATCTTGAAAAACGGGTTTGGCCATGAACGTGACGGTTTTGTTGTTTCGCTTGGCGACATTTTTACAGATGTATTTGTACCACATAAGCTGGTCGGCCATTTTCAGCAGATTCGTGAACTTCATGTCTATTTCACTCTGGCCGGCCGTGGCAACCTCATGGTGATGGGCTTCCACGACAATGCCTATTTTGCGCATTTCATAGACCATCTCGCCGCGAAGGTCATGATAGGTATCGGTGGGGCTGACCGGAAAGTATCCGCCCTTAAAACTAGGTTTATATCCTAAATTCGGTTCTTCAAACCGGGCCGTATTCCAGGCGCCTTCCTGCGAATCGATCTCGTAATAACCCCGACTCTGGGTTTGCTCATAGCGAACTTCGTCAAAAATAAAAAACTCCGGTTCCGGTCCGATATAGCAGGTGTCGGCGATCTTCGATTTCTTCAAATATTCTTCCGCCTTTTGCGCAACAAAGCGGGGATCCCGCGAATAGCTCTCTTTCGTCACCGGATCAAAAATATCCGCTATGATGCTGACCGTAGGTTTGGAAAAGAATGGATCCATGCAAAACGTATCCGGATCGGGGATCGCCATCATATCGGACATGTGAATCCCCTGCCACCCTCGGATGGATGAACCGTCGAATCCCAATCCTTCCTGAAAAGTGCCCTCGTCAATCACATCGATCGGGAAGCTACAGTGTTGCCAGCTTCCCAGCATATCCACGAATTTAAGATCCATCATTTCTGCGTTGTTCTTTTTTGCAAATTCGAAGAAATCTTTTGCTGTCGCCATATTTATCCTTTCTATCCTCCCCCGAATAATTTTTGTCCGCACAAGCCTATAGCAATCCGAGATCCAAACCCGGCTTTCTGTAGATTCTTTCTGATAACCTTTCAAAAAACAACGGCTTATGTGAATAAAATATAGCTGTCGACTTGCGGGCAAGTTTTACATTTGTGTAATTGCGGAAGCTTTTCGGCAACGAAATTGTGGGAGTCGTTTGAATTAGATAAGCGCGTGGCTCCTTGGTTCCGAACGGCCATACCAATTTCAAATCTCTTGCCCGGCATCAGCAAATGCAATCGAACACCCAAACAGGCAATATTCCTGTTATTTCCTGCTAACCCCACAATCCCAATAGCTTAAGCAACTACTGGGACTCCCTATTGTGCGCGCGGAATTTACAATAATGTAATAGGAGATTTTTGTCTCAACAAAAATGGAGATATGGTTTTGCCACGCCGTGCCACGGGCTCGATGGAATTCCCTGCGGCGCCCCCTTTGCATTTTGTGGCGTTTTGAAAAAAATTTAGTGCACAACCGGCAGCTCGATAAAACTGGCCTGCGCCCCCGTCTGATAGATACGCTCGGCGGCCTTGTGAAAATCTTCCGGTTTGGCCCAGAAGATATTCTCAACGTAGCTCTGCGGATTACGGTCATAAAGCGGGAACCAGCTCGACTGGATCTGTACCATAATCCGATGACCTGGCAGAAACACGTGCGACGTTGCGGGAAGCGTCCAGCGATAACGTTCGATCTTGCCTGGTGGAATCGGCGATGGGTGAGCCATGTCATCGCGGTATCTTCCGCGCAGAATGTCTGCCGAGACCATCAACTCGTACCCGCTAAGCTCGGGTTGGGACAAATACCGGTCGGGATAAACATCGATCAACTTCACAACAAAATCGGAATCGGTGCCGCTGGTCGACGCAAACAGATTCGCGATCGGCTGGCCGCTGAGTTCCACCGGTTGAGTCAAGATGTCCGATTTATAGCTCAGAACATCGGCCCGGCTGGAGAGGCGGCGCTGATCATTCACCAGCCACTGTCCCCATGTTGATCCTGGAGAATAGACAGGCAGATTCGGGCGTGCACTGTAAAGAACCGGATGTGCTGGATCCGAGATGTACTCTTCGTAGGGGGGGCCGGCCGAAGCCGGAGCGTCAAATCCCAGCCGCAATCCGGGTTTTAAATAAAGCGGCTGCATTTTTTGCGTGCATCCGGATTCACAACTGATCGGCCAGGCATTATATCGATGCCAGGCATTTGTCCCCGTTTCGTACGCCAGCACAGGCGGCGTATCTGCCTTCGGCGCTCCCTCCTTGAGCCTTTCGTTTAAAAACGGGAGCAGGATTGTGCGGCGGAAATAGATGGCCGTATTTCCGTTGAATTGGAGCGGTCCCAGGAAACTGCCGGTTCCATTGGCTCCGCCATGCGACCACGGTCCGATGACGAGGAAGTTGGTATCGTTGTTTTGATCTTTGGGTTCGGTTGCCTGGTACGCCGCGATCGCACCGTAGATGTCCTCCTGATCCCAGAGGCTGTGAACGTACAGGGTCGCAACTTTGAGAGGTTGGCCGGCCAGAATCTTATCAAGCGCCTGGCCCTGCCAGAATGCGTCATAGGCCGGGTGCTGCATCAGGTTTTTCCCAATCCCCACTTGATCCAACCCCCTGCGGCGGCCGATCTCTCCTGCGGAGCCTCCCTTCAGATAGAAATCATAACGATCGCTCTCGTCGCCTTCTTCGCTTTCTGCAGAATAGTGCTGAAGTTCTTGGGTGTAGATAAAATCCAGCATCATCTGGCGGAATGCGCCGCCATGGAACCAGTCATCTCCGATCCAGGTGTCCACCATGGGATTGATTGCGACCGCGGCTTTAAGCGCCGGGTGGGGATTGACAAGCCCCATGAGCACCAGGAATCCGTCGTAGGATGTCCCGATCATTCCAACGCGCCCGTTGTTTTCAGGGACGTTTTTAAGGAGCCATTCAATGGTGTCGAACGTGTCGGTCGAATGATCGGCGCTGCCCGGATTCAAAGGCCCGCGCAGCGGCAGATTCATTACATAATTCCCCTCGGAGCGATGCTTGCCGCGGATATCCTGAAATACGCGGATGTAATGTGCCTCCGCGAAAATATCATCTCCAACCGGCAGAACGGACTCGAGTCTGGACCCCTTTTCGGGCGGCACGCGCGTCGATGCACCGTAAGGCGTGCGGGTAAGCATGATCGGCATGGGCTCCTTTATCCGGGGGATCAGGATGATCGTGAACAGTTTTACCCCATCCCGCATCGGGATCATTGCTTCGCGCCTGTCGAAATCAAAACTCTTTTTATCTTCATTAAGTGTTTCGGCAAGAAGATCGGGGTCCAGCGGCGTATGGATTTGAGCCAACCCGGGTGTCCCGGGGAGTGAAAATAGCAGGATTGCTGCAAGACAAAAAACCTTCCATCGTCCCATTGTTCTATCTCCACAAAAGTCCCTGAATGATAGCACGCCGGTTCCAGGCTTACTCGTTTCACATATTCCCTTACTGGTTCACCGCTGAGGAGAGAAGGCTGATACTGCCACTTTGAAACTGCTTTCATGGCTGCTTTTGCCAGGGTCGGTTGGCCGCTAAGCAACTTCATATCCTGCACCTTGCCGTCCCTGGCGATCACCACTTCAAGGCGTACCGTCCCATGCATGCCTGCCTTTTTCGCCTCGCTGGGATAGGTTGGCTTGGGATGATAAATCCGCCTTTTTGACATCACCACGCCACCCACGCAAATTCGCCAAGGTGTGTTTTTCGCTTGGAGGGCAATCGCCATTCCTTTTTGTGAACCCCACTGCGGACTTCTGGCACACCTCCACTATTGCTGGGTTGAGCCCGATCTATAGAAACCCTCCGGGTGGGACGATAAGTTTGCCGAGGAGCGACGATGAACAACATTGGAGCGGTCGTCAGTTTTTCGGCAAACGAGTACAAATTCCTGGCTCCCTGTCTCAAAGAACTGCGCAGATTCTGCGATCAGATCGTCGTCTCTTACGGCGACCACCTGTACGACGGCACTCCGGAAAATCTCGAATTGATTCAAAAGGCGAAGAGCGAACATCGGGATCTTCAATTCATCGAGTTTGCCTATGACGGCAGATTCAAAAACCTGGGCACAATGTTCTGGGGCGGGTTCCAACGGGCCGTCGGACTGGAAGCATTGCGAGCCTCGATGGAATACGTCCTGCTGATCGATGTCGACGAAATCATCGAATCGCGGCTTTTCATGCGGCTCCTGAGAGAATCGAATTACCGCAATTACAACTTTTTAAGCCTGGTCTCCTTCTGGTATTTCGGAAGCACTTCGATGCAGGCCACACAACTCGAAGAAGGTCCCATAATGGTGAAACGGGCGGTACTTCAGCCCGGTTGGCTCGTCACTCCGGCCGACAGGGGAATCCTGAAGGCCATCATCCCCGATCCAAAGCTGAGCACGGTTACCTATGGGGACAAACCGATGGTCCATCACTACAGTTGGGTTCGGTCAAAAGAGGAAATGCTGCAGAAGGTGAAATCGTGGGGGCACAACAAGGACCGCGACTGGACAAAGCTCGTTGAGGAACATTTTGCCCGGCCCGAGAGCGAGCAGTCTGGGGAGGGATTCAGCGATTTCGTGCACGGCTATTCCTACACTAAGGTGATTCCCTACATCTCGATGGAAGATAAAAAGTGACCGTCCTGACGACCCGGGGCCCGACAATACGCGGATGCGCGTCGGCATGAGTGGCGGTCAGGAGGCTTTGCGGGTTCCTGGAAAAGATTGTTGGCCGGAATAGGAGCAGGAAAATCATGTTGCAGTTCGACTGGTCGTGCACGGCAAGAGACTTGGTCCTGTTCATCCCCAACCATGGCCGCAAGAACTATCTCCGCTCGTGCCTGGCCAGCCTGACTCAAACACGGGTCCCGCGCGAAAGGTGGTTGGTGCTCGTAGGGAATGACGGCCTGGACGAGCCGATGGATGATCTCGAGGCGGAATTCAACCTGAGGTGGTTTACGCTTCGCCGCGCGCACCAGGAAATTCCCAGAAATGGCGCCTTCATTCGTAACTATGTCATCAAGCGGTGCCGCTCCGTTTTTCTTTTTCAGAAGGATCCCGAGGTCGCGCTGGTATCCGGCAATCCTGATTACGACATCATTCAACATATGATGGAGATCGGGACCTTTAAAATCTGGCGAAATGGCCGGCCATTCGACATGGAATTCCCGGACGAGTTCATATCCTCAGGCTTCCCGATCGATCGGCGGTTCATTCCCAAGTGCATTCCTCCGGCGCCGGGATTGGTCGGCACCCACTGGGGTTTTTGCATCCGTACCGACGACCTGCGGAATATCCGAGGTTATGACGAGCGGTTCACCTCCTATGGCCCCGAGGACGGCGACCTGCTTCGCCGCCTTATCCGTCTGGGCTTTACCTTCCGTTACGATCCCTATGTTTATGCGCTTCACGTGCATCATGCGGTGGAGAATGCGGGGCATGAACGAATGTGCGCCCTGGGCAAGGCCATTGAAATCGACCCGCCGGTTCGAAACGATCCGGATTTGTGGGGCGAGGGCGCCACGGAACTGTAAAACCAGGCGTTCCGGCCGATCCTCGAGAGGTCGGAATAAAAGGCATTGGGTCCACCTCATCATGAAGATATTTTTAACGTCTCTGCTCCGGCCAATGTGTGCTCTAGCAGCCCGTGGTGAAAGTACAATAGGCCGCGCGCATGGGGCTTGCGAGGCGAGATCAAGGCGCGAGGAGGAGGCGATGCGGGGACATCGTTGACGACGAGCAACGCAGAGATCGCCCGCA
>Ga0187865_1002433_pt1 | contig 17702 bp, 12 predicted proteins | sample June2016WEW_11_1_2_FD_132989 | JGI IMG/M metagenome (GOLD analysis project Ga0187865, IMG submission 132989) | Peatland microbial communities from SPRUCE experiment site at the Marcell Experimental Forest, Minnesota, USA - June2016WEW_11_100 | ecosystem: Environmental > Terrestrial > Soil >...
GCAGGAAGGGATGGTTTTCCAATACTTGCCTTTCCTGGTGCAGGCAATCGTCGATGAGTTGCACGTCGCCCCCTCGCTGGCCGCGGACAATCTCTGTGTCTATGTCGACACCGGCGGCGAGCCGAAGGTTGACCCGGCGGTGGTCGCGGCGCAACTGAAGAGTTGGTCCGTCCGCGAGGTCCATCTCGGGGCTTTTTACGGCTCGGAAAGTTTTCTGGACTTTGTCCCGCGTTTCATCGCCGCCGCCCATTTGGAAGGGATCGCGGTGTACGCATGGCTGGAATATCCCATGGTCAGCCGGGAGTTCTGGGACCAGCACCCGCAATGGCGCGAAGTGACGGCCAGCGGGCATCCGGCCATCATGGATTGGCGTTATCACATGGCGCTGGAAGATCCTGCCTGCTTTCAAGCCGTGGCCGAACTCACTCGGCGCCTGGTGCTGGACTACGACTGGGACGGTGTGGATCTTGCCGAATTGTATTTTGAGGGAGAGCCCGGCATCTTCAAATATCCGAGAGACTTTACCCCCATGCATCCCACGTTTCGGCAAATGTTCCAACGGCGCTACGGGGTGGACCCACTCAAGATGTTCGACCCTGATTCGTCCCAGTATGGGCCTCGGAACCCTGAGTTGCGGAGCGACCTGCAAGAGTATCGTGTTGAGCTGATTACGCAGTTAACGCAAAAGTTCCTCGAAACTTTGGCGAGTTGCCAGGCGCAAAAACCTTACCTTCAGACAACGCTCACCGTCATTGACGCGCTGCGCGATCCCACCGTGACCGAGCGGTTCGCCGTCGATCCTGACCGTCTGCTGGCACTGCAAAAGAGTTTCGGCTTCGCCGTCGAGATCGAGGACCCCTACACGGTGTGGAATTCCAGCCCGGACCGCTACCGGGCCATCGGCGAACACTATCGCCCCCGGCTCCAACCGGGCACGCCATTTTCCCTTGATGTCAACGTCGTGGACAGGATTCCGCCGGGACGCCCGCTCAATAAACCCCGCGGGCTGGAGCTTTACGAATTGCTCGCCAATGTTGCCGCGAACGTGGACTTGATCACGCTGTACGCTTTCAGTACCTTCTCGCCGGATGATATGCGGCTGGTCCCCTTCGTGTTAGGCGCCCAACAGATGACAAGTGGAACGCCGGAAGAAGGGACGGTCCGTGCGCAGCGCCAGGTTATCTGGCGGACCGATACGCGCGGGAGAACCGTTTACCTCGACGGCCAGGAATGGCCGTGTCGGTCAGATTCTCAAGTTCTGATTCCCGCCGGCGCGCACAGCGTCTTGACGCGTCCGCAGGCCGAGAGTGCCGGGCAGACCGCGTTACGCATCGAGAGTCTTAACGGCACAATCCTCGGGGCAGAACGGTCCGGTCAGCACGTAAGGCTTACCTATGAATCTCGCGGGCGCTGCTACCTCACGCTGAATCGAACGCCCGCAACCGTGCCCTGCGATGGCGCCCCCGGCGTCGGAAAAGTCTTAAGCAATGGTGGGCGGGTGTGCCTGGTGCTTCCCCAAGGCAAACATACTGTCGAGTTGGAATAGCGTAAGCGGGTAGCACATGTCCGGGCCAAAATGTGCCCGCCATAGATTTCCTTGGGGGCTTCAGCCCCCGGCTGTTTCTGCGGCTCTTCGAGGTCCTTCAAAGGCCTGGAAAAACCGCAAGATTTGAAAGGCGAGTCTTGCGGCTCACGATGCGATGCAGATATATACTTAGCCAATCTCAGCCATTGACACCCTAACTCCCCAAGTAACCAGGCTGGGAGATAAGATACGGATACATTTTTTTCTGGAGGTTCACATGTTTTCAAGTTTTCTAGCTTTCCTTGCACAGTATCGGATCGCTATTGTCACGCTGCTGAGTGTCATTTCTCCCCTATTCTACGGCAACTGGATTCAAACGAAGTCCCCTTGGCCTTGGCTCTGGTTGTTTGCGGTGACGATGCTCGTTCTGCTTTTGGCTACGCTGACTCCAGAGCGATATGCCCAGTCCAAACTGGTTGAAAGGGTGTTACCTGCAATCCATAGGGTTTTTGATATGGCTGACACGGAACGAGTCACCGTGCATATCCTCAAGAGCCGCAGAAAAGAAAGGTATGAACAGCTTGTCGACTATCACCCTCGAAAGTATGGCGGCCGGGGGAGGAGTTTCCCCTTCTCTCACGGAATAGTAGGTGAGTGCTTCAAGAAGATGGGAGCACAATGGTATAGCATTCTGGATGGAGAGACGTTCGAGCAGGCCATGGCCAGGCGATGGAATTTTGCCCCTGAGGAACTGGGGCGGCTCAGGAAGGACAGGAGATCCTTCTTTGCGATAGCGATTGGAAAGTCCAGTGACCGTGCTAAAGCCGTCGTGTACTTGGATTCACCGTAGAGAGTTAAATTCGGCGAGTCTGCATTCGCGGATATCGAATCCAAAATGCGTTCCGCGTTCGTTCCTTTGCTGGAAGAAATACTCAAGGATTGAGGAACCTCCCACATGCCACCGGTTCGCCTGATTGTCCTAGACCTGGACAATACGATCTATGATTGGCTTGGTTTCTACATTCCCAGCTTTTTAGCGATGATAAAAGAACTGAGCCGACTTACCGGGATTGATGCCGAAGACCTTAAGGCGGCGTTCAAGCGAGTCCATGAGAAGCACACGACAACGGAATACGCTTTCGCGATCGAGGAATTGGACGTCTTACACGCGAAGCATGGGAAACTCACTGTAAAGCAAACCCTCGAAAGATATGGACCAGCAATCGAAGCCTTTAGAAGGACAAGGCAAAGGACAATGCGTCTGTACGATGGCGTTTCAGAAAGTCTTGCGGAACTCAGAAACCGAGGGAAGACCCTAGTGGCTATGACTGACACGTTCGACTACTATGCAATCCGCAGGCTCAAAGACCTAGGCGTGGAAGAGTACTTTTCTGCAATTTGCGCTCCAAGGGACCCGGGACTCCCGCCAGGAGTCTCGCCGAGGGAGGCCAGACGCTATACAGACCCATCTCGTTATGAAACCATTATCCCGCATCGCATCTCCCCAGAGGCCGGCAAGCGTAAGCCGGATCCATCAATCCTTGGTAACCTTTTGACAACCATGGCGGTTCCTGCGCAAGAAACGATTCTCGTGGGCGACAGCCTGTCCCGAGACATCCGAATGGGCCAGTCCTGCGGCGCCTGGGATGTATACGCAAAGTACGGTGACAACGTAAACCCGGAGTATTACCAGGAGCTCCTGAAGATCACTTATTGGGGATATGAGGACGTTAAGGAGCACGTGCAACTTGACGCCGGTGTCATTGTGCCGACTTTTGCGATCGGGGCCTTTGGCGAGATTTTCCAAGTAATCCAAGAAATCGAGTCCAGGGCAGGAGCAGATCGGAGCTGACCAATTTAGCTGCTTTGCCGCGCGGGCGAACCCCGCTCTACTCGATATGCGCCAGCCCGTTACCATTACCATTCGAGCTGGTAGCGCAGAGTTTCGCCCTTCAGAAACTCGGCGGCTTTTCGTTGTTTCGTATTAATAAACGTGCAGACCTTATCATGTTAAGAACCGCAGAGTGAGGCAAACTGCGCCTAACTCTGCGCTACGCGCTCTTGGCTGCGACGGGCTGGGGCGCAGACATAGAAGGCGATGTCTGCGCCACCCGCGAAGCACATAGGTATCGACGATGGCAAGTCGGAACCTCATGAACAGCCGCCGCTAGGACCACTCACCGCAACAGGCTAACACCACGGGTTGCAACCCTCATCAGAAATGTAGAAACTCCAAACCCTCTCCCGTGGGGAGAGGGGGGACCGCAAGGCGGTGGGTGAGGGGTCTCTTCGCGGGTGAGCTGGTAGCGCGGAGTTGTGCGCATTCTGCACTACTCCGCGGCTCTTAATAAGAAACGCGTTCACATGTCTACCAATGTGAAAGACCGGAAAGCCGCAGACGAAGGCAAACTACGCCTACGTCTGCGCTACGCGCTTTTACCTTGTGCACCCACCATGTCGGGACAGATGTTCAAACTCACTTGCCGCCGCCCTCGTGTGCCTACAGCGGCAGAGTACAGATTCGGTTGGCCCATTCCTCGGCCTCGGAGGCGGCCCATACAAGGAGGAGAGCTTCGATGGCAGCAAGATGGTCTACTTTTTGCGAAATGATGAACACACCGGGACTTGTCGTGGCCATGACGAATTCAGCGAAGGCGCGGGGCATGGTCTTGCGGTCGTGGGAAACGAGAATCCGTCCTTCGGAAGCGGCGAGGGCGAGCACCTCGTGGTCGCTCAGGCCGCGAAGCTCCCCGCCGACTGCCGTGCGGAAATCAATCCCCGGCTCGCGGCGGAGAACGCCCTTCACGACGTCATGGTTAAGGTCAGCGTCAGCCAGGAATCGGATCTTCATTTTCGCGTGGCGGGCTGTTGCTGGCGCGCTTCCTCGAGTTTCCGGTAGAGGAGGGGATTCGATTGGCGGGCTTGCTGGCGGAGGGCCTCAAATTCCCGCTCACCCTCTTGCAGATACGCATCGATTTCGGTCTGATGAGCCAGGTAAAAGGCAATGGCCCCGTACACCTCTTCCAAGGTGAGGGCGGGAAACGACTGAGCAATGCTTTCCGGCGCGGCGCCGCGCAAAAAGGCGTAAACAAGCGAGTCGAGAGAAACACGGGTGCCGCTGATTCGATAGGCGCCTTCCCGCTTCTCAACGTACTCCTTGGTCATTCCGACCCTCCATTTGACCCTTATATTATCACAGGTTGAGGCAGCGCGGACCTGTTTTGTAGGTCCGCGGTTCTTCCCTCATTGCCAATCAAAAGCCGCGGACCTATAGAACAGGTCCGCGCTACATCTGCTACCCCTTGGATATGACACTTTGGAAACTGTCACATGATCGCTGTCCTTTCATCTCGGCGAGGAGTAACCTGTTGCTCAAATGACAAACGCAAAAGCGGCTAATCGATGGTTATTCGCGGCGCGGGTCATCACCCCCCTCTGTGGACTACCGTTGTTTCCAGTGTGCCTTGCATTCTTCAGAGATCACGTACCGGAAGAGCATTTTGCTTGGGTGGTGGCACCATACATCTTGCTGTTTATCCTTCTCTGGGTTCGTCCAATGATTAAAATCGCCTTGGGAATCATCTTGATGGTGGCACCCACCGTGCCCTTTCTCTGTAGCTTTCTTGGGGTGGTCTTGGCTGGGATCGACTTCTTTGGAGCGGCAGGGTTCGTTATCGCATCTCACGCGGCGCTCCTTGGAGTAGCCGCCATGTCGTTTCAACACGAATATGGCACAAAGACCACTTGGACTCTGATATTGATCGGTGGTGCCATCGCGGCGGTTTCGGTAGGAGTCTGCATTTGGTTGTTCTTGAAGTCTTTTACTATTGGGTAAGTTCTGAACCTCCCCACTGCACTTGAGGTCACAAATTGTGATTTCAAGTTTGAGGTGGGGCAAGGAGGCCCAACAACGAACATGCCGGCCTCCCGACCAGCGCTATATGACGTTGACCAAACCCTTCCCGCTTGATGGCGAAGAAGTCTCTTCGCGGGTGAGCGTCCTCCCCCAAACAAGAAGGGCGGGCACGCGGCCCGCCCCTTTGCGGCAATCTGAAATCACTCTTACGAAATTCTGAAATCACTTCTACGAAATGTTGACTAATCCCTCCCCATCGCCCGAACTCTTGGGGAGGGGCACGGAGTACTGCCTCTCAATCTTTTCCCGGAAGCAGGGGCCGGAGTTATAGGTGCAGAAGGGATAGAGCAAACCGTTAGGCGCGGGGTAGTGGATCACGCAGCGCTTGACGCGGTTGATGTCATAGTTATAGACATCCATAAAGTGCATACCCGCGACGAGTAGGGTCTTGTATGTAAACGTGCCGTCACCCTCGCCTCGGCCGTAGGAGTGGTCGGTCATGCCCTGAAGGGTCTGGAGGAAACGCTCAAAGGTAAGGCCCGGGGGTGCGAATTCCGGCTTGAAATGCCGGCGCAGGGAATTCCAGGCGCTGATCTTGGAGAAGAATTTGACGCGCGCCCCCTCCGCCTTACGCGCCAGCAGGTCGATATCGCGCAGCATGGGGCCGAGATCGAAGAAGCGGGTGATGGGCACCGCCTTCTTCGAGGCCGGATCGACGTAAAGATAAGTCCCCATGGCGCAGTGGGGATGGGAGGTGATGTTGGGGCGCTGAAAGTTCTGTAACGCCGAAAGCAGCTTGGAGAACGGCGAAACGCAGGAGAGCGGCATCCAGTCGTTGTACTTGTCGGTGATGCCGGTCTGGTCGGCGACACAGTGCGCGAGGTCGGATTGGGTGAAGCGCTTGGCCTCGAGGTCGCGGCGATTGATGCGGCCGCAGAAAGCCACGGGCTGGAAGCTGAAGCCGCTGACGCAATCGATGTTATCGATGGCGAAACGCACCATGTCGCCGATTTGATGATCGTTCACGCCCTTGACGATGGTGGGTACGAAAATGATCTTCAGGCCCGCCTTGCGGCAGTTTTCGATGGCGGCGAGCTTGGTCTCCATCAGGCGCTGGCCGCGCGTGCGGAGATAAACGTCGTCCGTCATGCCGTCGAACTGCAAGTAGAGCGTGTGCAGGCCCGCTTCTTTGGCGGCTTGTGCGAACTCGAGATTGGCGAAGCAGATTCCGTTGGTGGCCGCCTGAATGTGGGTGAAGCCGAGCTCCGTGGCCTTGCGCAACACATCCAGAAAGCGCGGGTAGAGGGTGGGCTCGCCGCCGGAAAATTGCACCACGCGGTTGGGCACGGGCCGCTGCGCCCGCAGGCCCTCAAGCATAGCGGTTATCTGCTTGAAGGAAGGTTCATAGAGATATCCGGCCACATTGGCGTTGGCAAAACAGACCGGGCAGGTCAAGTTGCAGCGATTGGTCAGATCGACATTGGAAAGAACCGTGTGCGAGGTGTGCAGCGAGCAGAGACCGCAGTCGTCCGGACAGCGCGTGGCGTCCGGGAGGGCGGGGTTCTCCAGACCGCGATTGTCGCCGAATTCCCACTCCTCCATCTTGAGGTAGAGGCGCGCGTCGGAATATATCTTGTCGCGGAAATCGCCGTGCGCAGCGCAGGTCTTCTCCATGTACACGGCGCCGTTTTCCTCGAAGAGGCGCGCGTCGATTACCTGGCGGCACTCGGGACAGATGGATTGCGTCATCTTCGGCAAACCCTTCTCGACGGGCTCAATGGGTGAGCCGGTGAAAGTGGTTTTGGGCTGGATGATTTCGAATTCGCTTCGGCGGCGAGGTTTGGCGGGTGGAGCTATCGTCAGAGTGGCCACATTTCCTCCTCAGGAAGGCAGATCAGTTCCGGGAGTGCAAGGCGCCCCCTCGCAGATGCTTGACGGCGCGAGGAACATTCCCGATTAACAAACTAAGACTAGGGCTTACCAGGGCGGATTAGAGCATCTTAACAATCAGTGAGGGAACGACAAACCTTTATATGGTGAGATTATGGCAGCGAAAGGCGAAAAACAGGGGGCGAGAAGATAGCGACAAATTGTTCATCCCAAAAGAGCTATAAACAATGTGTCCGAATCGGCGGAATGCACCCCGCACCGCTCAAATTCAACTCACGGCAACGACGGCCTCTTCTACTTTCGGAAAAGGTTTTCGAATGCTTGGCGAGCATCCAGCGGCTTGGCGGTAGAAGTCTCGCGTTCGATGGTGGTTCGCGGTGAGTAAAAGTTGCAGTGGTTGCGGGCATCCTTCTTGGGGATGCGGGCGCTAACAGGCTGGGTGCACTCGAAGCGGCTCGAGGAATCAAAAAACGAGCACTGCTTGCAGCTATGCAGCTCGGCGCCGCAACGCGGGCACTGGGCGGTGAAATCAATCCCTGCCGGCAGCAGGGCGGCGCAGGAGGCGCAGCGCACCACTTCGCGCTTGCCGGGCAGGTTGGGTGTTTTCGGGCCAAAGCTTTCGGGTTTCTTCGCGGGTGGGCGCTCGGGGCGTTCACGGTCGCCGCCTGAGTCCATGTACCCCCGCTGTTTATACTTCCTCTCCATCCTCACTCCTTTTAGTTGGACGGTTTGATAATTCAATCGCTGGATTGCTGATACCCCCATCATACGCTGCCCCAGCGGTTCACGCCACCAGTAAAAATGATAATGGCAGGAGCAAGGCCCCGAGGTGCGCTCTGCCTCCTGGGCTGCCGATGTGGCTTGACAGGCGAGCGCGTTCCGATATGCTTTCATGCCTCTGAGCCTCGGAAGGAGACTTGTGCCGGCTACGGAAGCATCACTCTCCGGCCTGCCCACGCGGCAAGCACTCGCCGCCATTTCCAACGCGCGCCGTTGGACGATCATCGCTTTGCTGTTTGTCAGCTCCGTCATCAACTATGTGCACCGCGCCGCAGTTTCCGTTGCGTTGCCGATGATTTCCCGGGACCTGAAAATCGGTCCGCTGCAAAAGGGATGGCTTCTGTGGTCGTTTTTCGTTTCCTACGCCTTGATGCAAATCCCCGTGGGTCGGCTGGTTGACCGCTTCAACTTGCGCTGGCTGGTAGCAGGAATGTTTTCCCTCTGGTGCCTGAGTTGCGGCTTGATGGGCCTCGCGGGCAGCCTGGCCATGCTCGTCGCTCTGCGAATTTTGCTGGGCATTGGCGAATCCATCTATCTTCCCGGCGGAAACAAGATTGTGAGTTCCCTGTTTGCCCCGGCGGACCGCGGCTTGCCTTCGGGCCTCTTCGATTGCGGCGCTCGCGTCGGACTGGCCGCCGGGGCGCCTCTGGTGGCTTGGCTGATTTCCGGATTCGGTTGGCGATGGATGACGGCCATCATCGGTTTTGCCGCCTTGCTCTGGGTGCTGCCCTGGTTGATCACCTTTCCATCAAAAATTCCCGTGGCGCGACCCGCCTCACTGCCGAAAGATTTTCCCCGCCCGTTCCCCGCCAAGCGAGGCCTCACGTTTAACCGCAATTTGTTCGGGCTCTGTCTGGGATATTTCTGCTACGGATACTTCTGGTATCTGCTGGTGACCTGGTTGCCTGATTACCTGATGCAAGTGCGCCATTTGCCAGTCCTGAAAGCCGGTTTCTACGCCGCCCTGCCCTTCCTCGTTTTCGCCGTGAGTGAGCCCCTCGGGGGCTGGATTGCGGATCATCTCATCCATCGCGGCTGGAACGAAACCCTCACGCACAAAGGCCTTCTCACCGTGTCGTTCGCGATGGGCTTGCTGCTGATTCCGGCGACGTGCGTGGATCATGCCTCAACCGCCCTGTTCTTTCTGTGCGGAGCCTCGCTGGTGGGCCTTTCCGCGGGGAACCTGCTCGTCATCTTGCAGCAATGCGCGCCGCCCAAAAAGATTGGCGCCTGGACGGGCATCCAGAATTTCGCTGGAAACCTGGGAGGGATTTCCGCGCTGGTTACCGGTTTCCTGATTGGCCGGACGGGTTCATACTTACCAGGTTTTGCGCTCGGGCCGGTGATTCTCGTGGCCGGACTCTTCGCTTACTGGTTTATCGTGGGCGAATTACGCCCCCCGCCCGCAACCGGGGATTGAGTACGACGGGAAAATAATAAAACTGCCGACCTTTAGCTCAGCACATGCCGACCCTTCGCCCGGCTCAGGGCAGGCTCTAAAGGTCGGCGCTACTCAGACGGTTGCATACGGAGATCTCAGCAATGAGAATCCCGCCCCCATCACCGCCGCGTATGAGCACCAAGCGGACCCGGTGATCGAACTTCCATTCGAGAAGGCTGGAGTCAGGCTCGCCTACCTTAAAGCGCCTTTCTGGACGGGCCTCTAGGAGCTATTATTGATGCCGCTTTCGAAGCCTTGCGTTGATTTCCGTTGACCTACTCCGGCTGGGGACATCGAATCCTCTCTTCGGCGCCAAATATATGGACGCGCTCCCGTCAAGTCCTCTCCTTCCAAACAGTTTAGCTGTGAAAAACACCCCCAAAATATTGCGCCCTCCGTCCATCCGTGGACGCGCAGGCCCAGGGGCCGCGTCCACCCAAACGACAGTAAATCAAGGAGTGTGCTGTGTCCCTCTACAGAACCGCCAACGACACGGCTGCCACATGGCCGCGCCCGCTCGCAAATCCGCATGTGGTTTTGCCGCCGACTGGTGATTTTTTGCCTTTGCATGTTTTCAGGGAACAGTCGAAATCCCCAGCAATTCCGGTCGGGCCTGTGCTATAACCCCCGCATGTGCGGCGTGGGGGGTGATGATGGGGTCTCAACGTTTTTTGAGAGCTGTTGGCAGGAAGATTCTCAGAATGCCAGGTATCTTTCTCCTGATATGCACAACCTTGAGCGCGGCGGCGACGCCTGCGGGGCGCAGGTACTGGGCCGCTGACATCCATCAGCAGCCCTTGCCGGGAATTCGACTTACCTCCGGCCTGACGGTCTGCGATGAAGTCTTGTGGAAGGGCCGCTGGGTCAACCGCTATTGGCTCTCGACCGGATTCATCGAACCGGAGTTCCATCTTGTGTCGGCGCAAGAGCGCCTGGAGGGCTTGCCCATCGACGGTTTCCAACTCGCCCTGGAAGGCGAGGATCTGGCGGGGACTTGGCGCTGGGTCAAAGCGGAGAAGTCGGAGGTTCACCATCCTGACGGCCTGCTGGTGACGCTGGAACTTGCCAGCACCGCGCGCCCCATCACGGTGAAAATTCACACGCTGCTTTACGGTGGTCCGGTGATGGTGCGCTGGCTCGAAATCATCAATACGGGCGCCAAGCCCACCGCCATCACCGCCGTCGCGCCCTGGTCCGGCCTGATTTGGGACACCACAAATTATTTGGAACGCCTGCCCAAGGACACTGCCAGCCCTTTCGAGGTTGGTTACGCCCAGTACGAGGTTTGGGGGCATGAGGGCGCCTGGAATTTTGAGCCCGTTGAGAACACCACCAAGACCATTGCCGGGACGCGAGGGAAGTCCGGATGGGGGCACCCGACTTTCTTTGCCCACAACAAGGCCACGGGGGAATGGTTTGTGGCCTCACTCGGCTGGAGCGGCAACTGGACGTATCAAGTGACGGGACAGCAAAGTTCCGAGGCCGACCGCGCCACGTTTCTCTTCCGCATGGGGCCAAAAACCGTGGATCCCGTGCTCCGGGTCCTCGAGCCGGGCGAGTCCGTCGAGACCCCGCGCACGCACGTCCTCTGCATGCGCGGGGATCTGGACGGCGTCATCCAGGCCCTGCACGAGCACGTCCGGCGCGAGGTTTTGCCGCCGCCCGTGCCGGGCCGTGACCTGCTGGTGGAAGCCAATCATCGCGGTTACATCGTCGGTCACGAAAGCGAAGCGGGCATCGATAAGGAAATAGATTTGGCGGCTGACGCCGGTGCGGAGATGTTTGTGATTGACGCGGGCTGGTTCGGACCGGAACCGAACCGTTGGGGCGCGAATGTGGGCGATTGGTATGCGGGCGCCTGGCTGCCGCACGATATCACTCCCATCCGCGAGCACGCCCGGCAGAAAGGCCTGCTCTTCGGGTTGTGGGTCGAGATCGAAAGCATCGGCAGCGCGTCGCATCTGCGCCAGCAGCATCCCGACTGGGTCCTTACGCGCGATGGCAAGCCCGTGGCCGGTGGACGCCAACTCGATGTTTCGAACCCCGCCGTCGCCGCCTGGATGGAGTCGGAAATCAGCCGCATCATCAAGAAATACGGCCTGGACCTCTTCCGCCTCGATTACAACACCACTGTTGAGGCGGGGGGGAATCACCTCCGGGATGGATTCGTGGAAAACACCGAGTGGCGCCACGTGGATGCCCTCTACGCCATGTTCGACCGGCTGCGCCAGCAGTTCCCCCACGTCATCTTTCAAAATTGCGCGGGCGGCGGGGGCAGGCTCGATCTGGGTATCATGCGCCGCTTTCAGAACACGGAGCTCTCCGACTGGATGCGCGCCCCCCGCGGTTTGAAAATTACAAACGGCATGACCTGGATATTACCTCCGGAGATTCTGCTCCGAAGCTTCGGTACGGAGACCGGCGGAGTCCCCTCCGATGCCGATCTGGTAACCCAATTGCGAGCCACCACGATGGTCCTCCCGATCTTTCGCGGCTTAAGTCCATCGCAGGAGGAATTCAACCCTTTACTAAGGGAAGAGATCCTGCGCCAAGTGAATCTCTATAAACAGGTGATCCGCCCGATCTTGAAGGACTGCCGGGTGTATCACCACACTCCCCTCACGTCCATGATGGAGGGAACTCCGTGGCTGGCGCTGGAATATGCCACGCCGGATTCCCGGGCAGATTTGGGTTGGGTGTTTCGCACTTCCGAATCCGGCGATTCCACGTATTGGTTCAGGCCTCGCGGCCTCGACTTCACCAAGACATACAATGTGACTTTTTCCAACAGCGGCCGGACGCTGGCAATCTCCGGAGACCGGCTGCTGCAAGCGGGGATCCCGGTTCGCTTGGAAGGAGATTTGACTTCCGAACTTTTGATCTTCCGGGCTCAGTAGCGAGCCGATGACGTGTAGCGCGGACCTGTTTTCCAGGTCCGCGGCTTTTACTAGCCCAGACATCTCACCATATCAGGCCTTTTCCGTCACCTGCCGCAGGGGTCTCTTCTGGCGGTCATTTTGTCATGCTTTTGGGAGTTCTTACGGTTTCTTATAACTGGCTTCTTTTCAGTATGTTATCAGCTTTGGTGGGAGAAAAAACCCTCTTCCGACCCTTTGTTTTCAAGATGTTCTCAGCTTTGGGAGTTTGTGCGGTGATTGGACATAAAGTCGCCATGCAATCTGTGGCAGCTAAGGCTAGGCGTTGTGGCATCATCCATCCCTTCTTGCTCCGCGTGCGGGGTAGTGGGTCAATTCGATGTAGAGGCGGCGGAATTTATCCCGATCTTATCGGGACGCCGCCATGTGGCGAGGTAAACTCGCCGCTACAACGTCAAACTGCACCACTACCGGCGTCCTGCCCGTACTGATCGCGGCCGGAGCCTCCCCCGAGTGAAACGAAGGGAAGGCCGCGCTCCCTTAGTCACCCAGGCTCTCACCGCGCCGGGCGCGCTGACCTGCCGGTCCGCGGCAGGGCGGGACCGGCGTCGATCCTCACCCAATAACTTTAGCCTATCTGCCTGCCGGTGTCAAGAACAATTATTGACGGTTGCGCCACGGGTCCCCTGGCAATCCGCTAACCCGAATTCCTCACCACGGGGTTGGAAGGGCGGGGCTTCCCAAAATGCGTCCCCGTGTGGTGAGAAATCCCGGCTAACCCCAATACTGTTCACTTAAGGGTTTGAGCAAATCATTCATGAATTTGTTCCCGAGAGACCCCCTCACCCCCACGACCCGCAAAACGTGGGGCCCCCTCCGCCTTGCGGTCCCCCCTCTCCCCCAAGGGGGAGAGGGAAGAAGAATTCTTAGTTTTAGTGTTGCATTCATGAGTCTCTCTGCCCCGAGAAGGTGAGGGTGCTGACCACTGAGAGCTGACCACTGAAGATTTCTGCCCTCTCCCCCTTGGGGGAGAGGGGGGACCGCAAGGCGGAGGGGGCCCCACGTTTTGCGGGTCGTGGGGGTGAGGGGGTCGAATACTGGGAATGCTCAGCTTAAGTGAACAGCATTGCGGCTAGCCCATAGGGGGCGAGCCGCGGACCTAGGAGCGTGTCGGAGATAACAGTTTGTCAACGAAGAATCAATAACTTACAGACAGTGAAATCTCGCTAAGTTGTTGATTCTACGTACAACGAAATCTATCTCCGACAGGCTCCTAGAAAACAGGTCCGCGCTACACCTGCTCAGGCGCAACTCTTTAGGGCGCCACCCGCGGGCCTGCCCACGCTGCCAATTCGGCGAGAAGGGGCGCACCTCCCAGTTCGTTCTCCCATTCCCGGCAGAGGTGGGCCACGCTTGCTCTCAAGGCGGGAAGAGGATTCGCCCCAGGAGTCATGCCGGCCACGTCACCCCTCAGCCAATCCAGAAGGTTATCCAGATTCTTGAAGCGGCCTTGTGCAATCGCCTCGCGAAGCTGCGGAACGGTTTGGCGCTCAAACTCCTGTTTGCGGCCGATGTCGATGAGGTCGGGGAGCAGCAGGCCCGGTTCTCCCAAGCGCAGATCCAGGCGGGCCAGCAATTCCTGATAAACCGCGCGCGCCATGGTTTCAACCTGATCCGTCAAATCGCGCATCAAATCCATCCCGTGTAGCGCAGGGCCCGCGGTTCGGCCCTGCGGCTTTTCAAGCGGCACGAGCTGGCAATAGAACTTCAACTTGGGCTCGGTGCCCGAAGGACGAACGGTGACGATGAAGCCGTCAAGGAAAAATTGGAGAACGTTGCGTGAGAGTTGATCCGTGCTGCTCTGCAACTTGCCGAAAATGTCTTCACTCCAGTAATCCACCACTTTGCGGACGGCGCGGCCACCCAGCGCTTCCGGCAAGGACGCGCGAAGCGATGCCACGATGCGGTCCCGCTGGATTCCGCCCTCGGCTCCAGTCATCACGATGGAGCGGCCCGTGTCAGCGTAGCCGCCGAGTCTTTCCAGTATTTCGATGTAGTAGTCCAACAGGTTCCGCCCCTCTTGCCGCACCTTTTGATGGAGGGCGGCCAGGAACATGCACGCCGGCGCCGAATCCTTGTCGCGGATTGTGGGGGTCAGCATCACCCCATGCGCTTCTTCTGTGGCCAGCACCAGCGATTCCGGCCGCGTACAGGCGTTTCCCCATCGCCCGCGCTGCTCGAGGATTTTGAGGACGTTCGCCATGTATTTGAACCCCACTAACAGGTCGTCAATGATCCAGGAGTCGCCCGCCGTCGCGGCGATTTGGCCCAGGATTTTCGTGGTCACCAGAGTCTCAATTACCAAACCTCGACGCTGCGGGCCGTCGGGATCGAGCATCAGGTAATAGCAAATGAGTGTGGCAATCTTGTTGCCATCGAAGTGGTACCAGGAGCCATCGGCGAGGCGGGCCTCCAAGCCCACGCGGTCGGCGTCGGGATCGCTCGAAAGCACAACGCCCGAGCCCACGGATTCAGCGAATCGAGTCGCGGGCACGGTCGCTTCCGAGACTTCGGGATTGGGCGCCTTGAAGGGGATAGGAGCGAAGGCCCCATCCGGACCTTGATCGGGCGGCGACAAAATAGGGAATCCCAATTTCCGCATCACCGCGCCGGCCGAACGCAGCCCACACCCACACAGGGGAGTGTAGACCACGGGAATATCCGGTCGCGGAGAGAACACGCGGCCATACAAGCGCACATATTCCTCGACATACTCGCCGTTCAGGCCCTCCGGTATTTTGCGAATCAGCCCACGGCCGAGCGCCTCAGCGAACGGAATGCGACGCACGTCGGTGACTTGGTCCATGGCGTCTGCCCAGCGTTGGTCATTAGGTGGGATGGGCTGGCCGCCGTACTCGTCGTAAACCTTTATGCCATTATCGTCGGGAGGATTATGCGAGGCCGAGATATTAACCCCGCCCACCGCCCGGAGCTTGCGGATGATAAAAGACAGTTCGGGAGTGCTCAAGAGCGACTGGTCGGCTTCCGGCTCAGCAAGATACGCCACAACTCCATTGCCGGCATAGATCTCACATGCCAATTTTGCGATCGACCTTGATGATGTTCCCAGCAAAGGGTGCTCCCTTCCCAGGAAGCGGTAAACGCCCGCGAAATCGTTGAACACGCGAACGTCATTGGCCACGATGACGGAGAGTTCCTTGCCGGAGAAAGCCGCCGAGAGGTAATTGCAGTGACCCTGCACGGTCATGGCGACGGTGGTCGGGTTAAAGCGATTCGACCCGTAGCCAACGCGGCCGCGACGCCCGCCGGTGCCAAAGGGAAGCACCTGCCAGAAGGCATCGAAGAGCAGCGGGACCTGCTGTTCCTCCAAATGCCGGGCCAGAACCTCCGGGAACCCCATGGGCACGGCACCCTCCAGCCAAGTCTGCAATCGGTCGGCGGCAGCTTTCCCCCGCTCGCCGTATTTTTCCGTTAAAAGGTTTGAAATTCCCGCCAGAGTTTTGAAATCCGCCATAGGATCGCCTCGGTTCATAATTCTGAGTCCGCACCGGCGGAGCTTCATAGCAACAGCTTGTCAAGGTCGCGATAACCGCTCAGAACCCTAACGACCACAATGCCGGTGCGCTTTGGGCGATAGAAAATGAGGTAATCGCCCACCGGAAAGCTGCGGAGGCTCCGACCGAGTTCCTCCCGCGAGCGCCCCAGAAGGGGTGAGGTCGACAGCAATTTGCAAAGGGTGTCGATTTGATCGAGGAATTTGTCCGCTGCGGCGGGACTATCATTGGCAATATAAAGCCAGATGTCGACGAGGTCGCGCTGGGCTTGGGAAGATCGCTCGATTTTAGCCAATGTCTTTGAGCCTGCGGGCAGCGAGCCGCTTTCGGCCCTCGGCTTTGATCTTGTTCACGTCCAGGGGGGCTACCTGACCCTTCTCAATCTGATCCAGGCCAACCTGAATTTCCTCACGAAGACGCCGCAACTGCAAAGCACGCTGAGTGTCTCGATCTTCAATCAGCCGCAGCCCCTCACGGACGACTTCGCTGGCCGTTTGATATCTGCCGGTACGGACCTTTTTTTCTATGAATCCCTGAAGTTGCCGACTGAGAGAAACGTTCATAAGCTCATTGTACGCTAATGTCCAAAAATAGCAAGATTGGGTAGTAGTGTCATTTGCGAGACACGAGCGCCCCCAGGTGCAGTCATTCCCGCGAAGGCGGGAATCCAGTCTGTTGGCGGCGCATTTCCAATGGCTTGCGGAGTGGATTCCCGCCTTCGCGGGAATGACCAGTGTTTCAGAGGGGATTCCATTCCAAATGACACCAGCACCCCCGTCCGAAAAAACTTTAGACATTCCTGGTTTTGGAATAGACTGGGGCCATCTTCACGATCAGGAGGCCATGATATGCCGGGAACAATCGAAGTGGTGATTGGCCCCATGCGCAGCAACAAAACGGCGGAGTTGCTCCGGCGCGTCGCCATGCGCGAGGAGTACGCGCACCAAGCCGTCATCCTTTTCAAACCCAAGGACGACACCAAGAGCGCGCAAGGGGTGGTGCAAAGCCGCAACCAGCTCAGCCATCGGCAGATGGAAGCGGTAGAGTTCGATTCCACCAATCCCTGGGAGATGTTCACCATCATGAGTGAACGCGAGAGGATCATCGGCAAACCGGTCAATTGCGTTGCCATTGATGAGGGTCAATTCGTGCACGAGTTATTCGACTGCGCGCGCGCGCTCCTGGAGCGGGGCTATGACGTGCTTGCCGCAGGGCTCGACCTGGATTTCCGCGGCCATCCCTTCGGCGACATGCTGGCGCTCGGATGGCTGGTGAATGCTTATGGCGGAAACGTTACGTGGTGCATCGCCTACTGTGAATGCGGGGCGCGAGCGTTTTTTTCGCAGCGGCTCATCAATGACCGACCTGCCTCCTACGAGAGCCCAACCGTGATGCCGGGCGATGCTTACCGGCCGCGCTGCGCAAAACATTTTGTTCTTCCCGGACGGCCCAAGCGGGCGAACATGCCAGCCGGTGACGAACCGTCCTAAAGCCGGGACTCGGGGTTAGGGATTCGGGATTCGGAGAAAACTCCGATTTTGGGAGTTCGGCGCCCTCCGTCGTTGTCCGCGATTGCGACCCGAATCCCGAGTCCCGAATCCCTCACAAAACGCCCCCAAGGAGAGATTATGCAAAAGAAGATTGCGGTGGTAGGAAGCGCCAACGTTGACCTGATCACCTTCAACGACACGTTTCCGCGGCCGGGTGAGACGATTTTCGGAAAGAAATTCGACCTGGGCTTTGGCGGAAAGGGCGCCAA
>Ga0187865_1002434_pt1 | contig 17697 bp, 12 predicted proteins | sample June2016WEW_11_1_2_FD_132989 | JGI IMG/M metagenome (GOLD analysis project Ga0187865, IMG submission 132989) | Peatland microbial communities from SPRUCE experiment site at the Marcell Experimental Forest, Minnesota, USA - June2016WEW_11_100 | ecosystem: Environmental > Terrestrial > Soil >...
AGCCGGCCGAGGTCCACGCCGGCGATGACGACGCCGTGGGCGATGAAAAGCAGCCGATCCCCGAAGAGGAAGCCCAGCGGGCCCTGCCCCGACTCGGCGGTGATCACCTTCTCAACCGTGTACTGGATGGTCTCCAGACGCGATAGCGAACGCACCTCCCGCACAATGGTCACGGGATCGGGCACGATGGTCGGGGTCGGATGCAGGATCGCGGCGATCTGCGTGCTGACGCCGGCCGACAGATCGGCCACGGGGCGCACCGACTCTTGCACGGTCCGGACAACCAGCCAGGTTCCTACCAGGATAACGGCCGTAGCCAGGACGGCTAGCGTGATCAGCACGATGTTGCGCATGCCGATATTATACCCGTGTGGTGGCCGAATACCCCATTCCAGCACATCGGCGGCGGAAGAACCGGTCGGCGTCGGAACGTGCACGAACCCGGTGCATTGTGGTGGGATAGGATGATGCCCCAAGGACTGGAGCCTGGGACCGGCAGAGTGTGTGTCCAACATGGAAGTACCGGGGCCCTCTGAGCCTCGGTTTTACATTTGGGTAGCTCGGGGGTGGACTCGCCCGTCTCCTCGGCCCGCGCACCGAGGGCGCGCTGCCGGACTGGGCCCTCCTGCCCCCGGCGCAGGCCGGGGGGAACTACCAGCCTCCGGGCCATCGGCCACGAGGTCTAGGGTGGAAAAGGAGATCGCAGATCAACTCGATCTGCGATCTTGTCTCTTCGCTAGAGTTTGCCGGCCCACCGAAGCGAAGCTCGCCGGGTCATCAGCCTTCGTCTGGCAGGGGCAGCCTCAGACCCAGTTCCCCATGCTTGAGGATGCCGTTACTTCTGCGGTGCGAGTGAGCCTGGCAAGGTTCGCCTCCGAGAGCAAATGTGAAGTTACCTCCCGTGGTGTCTCAGGTCAAGGTTGATCTTGGTGCATCAACGGCCCAATGGACCTTCGCGCAGTGGACGAGGCAATTATCGAGTGTCACCGCTCCCATGGCGAGGCAGATGGCGAAGACTGCCTGGATAGCTGATACCCTGATCAGCATTCAACCGGTCATGACAATTGTCGGGCGGATGAGGTTCTTGGCTGGGATAGCCTTGCCGCTGCCATGACCAGCCCTTATTCTGTTGTCTACCTTGAGAAGCGGTCGCGATGCCGGTAGGTTCCGCCATACCCGGCCAGGTCGATCAACAAGGCAACCCCCAGCACAATCCATTCATAGCCCACGATGCCCCCTGGGAAGACAAAGAGATACGCCAGGGTCGTCCACGGCAGGAAAATGGCGCCTAGCAACGGCCAAACCCACATAGGGATGGCAAAGTTCACTGGCAGAGCCCAGTTCTTAAAAGCGAGGACGAAGCGTTGCCGATCCGACAGCCACCAGACCAAAATGGCGATCCGTGAACCGAATTCTAGAAAAATGGTCGTGATACAGCACATGGCTCCCTCCTGATAGAGTTTCCGGCCCTAAGTCATCACGGGATGGGGTCGTTGCCAATTGCTCGTTGTTCGGGTGCCGGCCAAACTCGAAAAGCGAACTGGATGGGTGTTGTATGATGATCAAAAGGGATCATCATGACACAACTTCACAACCAGTTTACAGCTGACCAAGTCAAAGTCTTGTTCGCCTCCTATGAGCAAGGGCATTTGAGGCGAGAGGAAGTTGACAAGCATACCCCTGGAATTGGGAAAACCCGTTTCTTTGCGTTGTTGAAACAGTTTCCTCATCACCCCGAATCTTTTTCGTTGGTGTCTCAGTCCATAGTGCAAAAGGGTGTCACCTCCCCTCAAGGGCCTCAGATCTGAGAAAGAGCTATCGAATGGACTCCAGCCGCAATGGGATCGGCTCTGCGACCAGAGTTTGCTTCAACTCTGTCAATTTGCGCACGGTCTCCAGACTGCCTGTCCTGGCGCGCTCCAGGCAAGGGAAGTACCCGCGTTCGATCTCACCTTCATGCGACCTCTCCACCCGCAGAGCCCCCACCTGTCGGGTGAGCGAAGGCTTGTCTAGGAACACCCCCACGACGTTGATGCGTCGGCGTCCCTCTCGGGTCACTCGCTCCCGGACCTTCGTGCAGTGGATCCGCACCCAGCCCGTCTTGGGCGCACGAGCCAGGATAATCCGGAGGGAAGTCCATGCAAGCCAAGACATCCGTTTCGGCGCCGGCCAGCAACTCAGACGCTTTGGACCAACATGGGCGCATGGCTCGGACCACTTCTGCCAACTGCTGTCTAGCGGCCTGATGGTCCGGCTGCCCCCCCTCGGCCGGCGCACCGGGGGCGGGCTGGCGCTTTGCTGGCCAGGGGGCAAAGATGGTCCTCACGGCCGCGGCTGCCATCGCCCTGTCCCCTTTTGAGGCAGGTGGGCCAGCAGGTTCCTCCAGGGGTGAAACCTTCAGCCAATCGACCGCTGAAACAATAGTCAGGGAAGTGGATATAGGCGGCCTGGCCAGCGGAGGGCCTCGAGCTCAGGCGCCTCGGGTGCTGGGCTGGGAGTCGCCTATGGCCAATTATCTCCCTAGCGAATGGCATTTCCGAAGAAGAATGGGACTCGGGTTGGGGCAGACATCGTAATGGTGCAAGAACTGGTTGGTTCGACCAAGTGTGCGGATGGGGGGAGGAAGCCGGAGCAAGCGGCCTAACGTCAGCGCTAACCGGCACCGAACGAGCCGCCGCTGCGGCTTCATTCATTGATATGGCGTTTCTGCAGCGGCGCAGCGAGGGTGTGGCAACCTGGCGGCGTGATTTTTGGCCGCCGGATGATATGTCCGGTTGAGCGCATTGTTGGGCGCAATCATGATTATTCCTCATCTAGCTTTCTATTCAATTTCAGGTCATCTGCTGGATTCTTCCGAAGCTTCATAATAAGTGACAAAACACCCTGTCCAATTACCATAGCAATGATGCCATAAACCCACCAAGGGATGTTCCGTCCAGATAGTATTACATAGACAAAGGGCGCGATGTTCGCGCACAGAAACACTGCGCTCCAGACCATGGCTTCCTTCCCAAGCCTTCTTGCGAGGGATTGGAAAGTTCGAAACAAAGAATAGTAGAACACTGGAACACAAACCAAGTAAATAGTTAGAAATACGACCGGATTGACCCCATAGTCATCTCGAGCTACTCGCAATAGTTCCTCTATCTGTGATAGTAAACACTCAATCATTTAGATGTGGGCTTCTCCCCATTGGGCGGGCACTGGGTTAATGCATTTTCCGGCCGAATCTGGCCACTCATTCCGTGTTTATCCGGGTGGGACCTCCTCCAAGAAAGTGCCGCTGATCCGCTGCCCAAAACCGTGGCATTTTGTCTCCTCCACAAGGAGACACAAATGACACGCAAAGGGATGGACATGCCCAATCTGAACGAAATCTTTCGTCTCAAACACGAGGGTTTTTCGAACCGCGGCATTGACCGCAGCACCGGCGTGGCCCGATCAACCATCTTGAAATACCTGGAATGCGCGCACCCAGCCGGATTGAGCGTCGCGCAAACCTCAGCCCTTCCTCCGAATGAGTTGGAGCAGCTTCTCTTTCCGAAGTTCATTCGGGGAGTAGAATTGTATCTGGTTTTCAATGTGAGATTCACCGTGGTCGCTTTCCAGGAAGAGGAGGAAGACCATAAGTGTATCCACCCGTCTCACCGAAGTCTTCCAATCTGCCCAGGAAATCCCCTTTGATGACAAGGCCAGGCTCGTCTTTTTCAGCGACTGTCACCGCGGCGACAACAGCTTGACAGACAATTTCGCCAGAAATCAGAGTCTGTTCTTCCATGCCCTGGGACATTACTTCAAGGAAGGCTTCACTTACTTCGAACTCGGCGACGGCGACGAGTTGTACGAGAACAGGCACTTCTCGGACATTCGTTATGCCCACAGCCGCGTCTTCTGGCGCCTGCGCGAGTTCTACCGGGCCGGACGGTTCCATATGATCTATGGAAACCACGACCATGAGCGCGCCGACCCGAAAGTCGTCGCCCAAACCCTTTTCACGTACATCGACGGCCGGAGCGGTCAAAAGGAACCCCTTTTCGACGGCATCCAGGTCCATGAGGGACTTGTCCTCAAGCACTCCCCCACCGGTGGGAAGATCTTCCTGGTGCACGGCAACCAGGGTGACACGATCAACGACCGGTTCTGGAAGTTGGGCCGATTCCTGGTCCGGACCCTGTGGCGCCCGCTCCAACTACACGGGTTGGACGACCCGACCAGTCCGGCGAAAAACTTCAGCAAGCGGGATGCCCTGGAACGCAAGATCGAAGATTGGATCAAGGAAAAGAACCAGCCGACAATCTTCGGTCACACGCACCGGCCCAGCTTCGCTGCGGAAGGCGAACCGCCTTATTTCAATGACGGTTCCTGCATCGATCTGCGCTGCATCACAGGGATCGAGATCGACAAGGGCAAGATCGAACTGATCCGATGGTCGGTCACCACCGACGAGGACGGGTACCTGATGGTCGTCAAAGATAGCCTGGCAGGTCCCAGGAAGGTGGCCTCGCTGTTCGGATAAGGCCCAAATTCAGCTGAAAAGCACCCCATGGCGTGATCGCACAACCACCATCACGTGAAATGCCTTTGCAGAAGTTCGTTTCGACGCCCACGAGATCACGTCCGGCGTTCAGGAGAAGGCTGGGCAACTATGGCAACGTGGCCAGGATAAGGTTGTTAAGCAGCTGGACCGAGTGTCCACAGCCCTCGACGCCGGGATAGCGTCGGTCAAGGCTGCCTGAAGAACATAGGTAATCCGTCTCCCTCTTAGCGGCTGACAAGGGTCGCTGGACCCGACCCCCGCCACTCATTCACGTCAGAGAAGGAGGGGTTCGGGCCGGGGTTCGAGAGAGCCCCGGGCAGATGTAGGTGTCCGCAATCGACTGCTAAGAGCCTAGCGAGCCAGGGGCCGTGCAGGCTTTGGGGAAGCTGGGAATAGTGCGCGCGGGATGGCGAGCCGGATGACAACGCATTGAATTGAATCGAGGCTGAAGAATCTAAGAGTCTCTCAATCTCGCCTCGGCCCGGGACCCGGATTGATTTGGTGGGCCTCCATTCTCGCACATCATCGGCCCTGCTGACCCAATTGCCGGTTGGGATCTCACAACACGCAGTTCGGAGAAGAGGGAACACAGCACACTTTCGGCTATGTCCCCTAACAACAATGGGCAAGTTGCGAGCCCCCCTTGCACCTCGAAGGGATACACTCTTTTTAGAAAGCAAGTGCCTGGATTTGCCCTGGAACCGTGCCGGGTGAGCAAGGGGGCAAGCGCGAAATCATCCGCTGTGGCGAACATCGGTGGCGAATTGCCAAATGCTTAGCCTGAAGTAGCTCCACTCTGGTTGCTAATGCCAGATCCAGAGGCTTGGATCCCACTCCCGAGAGGGAGTGCCTTGCAGCACGGGGTTGAGAAAGAGACTTACAGCGTCAGCGGCCTGCGCGAGGTTTTGCCGCTCGAGCCCCACTTCCCGCGCCAAGCGACGGTAGGGACCGACCCAAGAGGAAGGCGGCATTGGGAATTGTCGAGGCAATGGGTGAGTCCTGCGAGCCTCGAACGTGGCGTGCAGTGCTGACCGAAGATTTGCCGCGCTCAGCGTGCACAGCGAAGCGATTAACAACATGTCCACAAGATCCCTCACACGGGTTCCTGACGAGCCAGCGTGAGGGCGGGTGTAGGCATGCAGCTTCTCCGCAATCTGTTGGCTAGGCGGAAAGCAGGGGACTTTGGTCGGTTCAAGACCAGCGAAAGAGAGGAGAGCGGGGCCTGACAATATGTCCTCGCTCTCTACCATTGGGTCTCCAATCCCCACATCGACGTGGAATTCCTCGAAAATCCGGCCGTCCAGGAGCGCACGGGCAGGGTAACGCAGGCCACCTTGCTCGGCTGTTCCCGGCGGCTGGCAGGGCGCCACTTCGAGCGTGAACCAGTCACCCAGGTCGAGCTTCGCAGCTCGGGTCAGTATGGGGAAGGGATCCTGTGCTGAGAGGAGGAGCAGATCGATGTCCTTGGTGGTCCTGGCACGATCGCCAAGCCGCAGCTGCAGGCTGAGACCTCCCTTGAGCACCCAACGACCTGGCTGTGCCTGTACTAGCCGTGCCAGAAGCCGGTCAAAGGAAACGAGCTTGCGCAGGCGGGTCAAAGGGGCGCCCGTTTCCCGCGATTGATCCCGCAGGTGGGCTTCAAGCGCCTGCCGGAAGGAGCTCCCGCTGGCATACCTCAATTCGATACCTGCTTGTGGAGTGCTTGGCGAATGAGGGCAGCCGCCCGCCCACCCCTTCCTTGAGCTTGCTGTTCTAGGCCCTCCGCTTGGACCAGCCCGCGCTGGAGGGCCTCGGCTACCGCTTGAATGACGTGTTCCTCTGCCAGGCCCGCTGAAGCTACATCAGCGATCGTCCTCGCCACCGTGGTGAGCCGCAGGCCCTCTCGGCGGGCAATATCGCCGGCTCTGAGAGTCCTCGTATGAAGCCGGATCCGCGCGCGTCTTCGTGAGGAAGTGCGAGGGACGGTCAGATGGATCTCCTTTGGCAGGATGTCGGAAAGACCATAGAAGGCGAGTGCGCTTTCATGGGAAACAACCGAAGCAGGCCCAGTGCGGAGGAGGGCCACGTGGAGATCCTCAAGGGGCGAGGATGGGTAGAGCGCGAGCCGATAGATGCCTTGCGCAATTCGCGTGAACTGACCAGCACGCACGTGGTAGGAAAGACGCTGGCGTGAATAGCCTGCAGTTTGGGCCTGTGAGGCGGTGAAGTATCCGCCCTGCGGCTCGGCGAGTAGAAATAGGCGCTTGAGATCGGGTTTTCCATGCATGTGTGCAAATTGTCTCTATTATCAGGACATTCTGCACACATTCTAGCCTCTTTCCAGCCAATGTCAAGGCGTCGGCGTGGCTTACAGCGGCGTAGCCAAAGGTTCCGTGCGAGCTTCTTCAGGGAATCGAATGCACGCGCCACGCGCCGATGGTCGTGGTGGAAACCGTTGACAACGGAAGCGCGACGATTCTCCCTCGCCGTTGACCCAACTCCGTGTCTTGTCATTGTTCCGCGATCGCGGATCCGATGTCCGACCAGCCCGCCGGACTGAAGTTCATTTGCCGACCTAGCCTCAGTAAGGGTCAAGCCAGAACTAGCGGTCCCGTAGTTGTGAGCTCGACCAGGCAACCCATGGACCGCAAGGCAGGCTTCTTCGAGGATTAGGCCGGAAACTGTGGTTCGGCAAAGTGACAGCACAAAGCAGAACCGAGGCCTCTTGGGCCTCGGTTTCAATGAGCAGCAGGGCCGGGACTCGCCTGCCCCCTCGGCCCGCGCACCGAGGGCGGGCTGGCCAGGCCGGGGAACCCGGGTCCTTCGGGTTATGGGCCCTCGCTCTTCAGAAGCAGCCTCAGACGTCAGTTCCACCCATCTTCTCGTGGCGCTCGATCTGACGAGGCTCGTCGCCAAGAGCAAATCATCCATTATCTCCGGTGGATCCCTGGTGTCTAGACCTTGCTAGCAATCATCCATGAGGCAACACGTGAGGCGCAAGCTTTCAAATCGCTCAATCGATTGAAAGTGACCGAAGGGCTTACGCTCCATCGTCGACATGATCTCGGGGGCACAGACGTGGAGGTACAAGTGGGATGGCACAACCTTGCGACACAAAGCTGTAGGGCGTGCGGAGGACCTGATCGTCGCTGCTCGCCCTGGTTTCTCTTGCTTGGGTGCACGCCCGGTCGGTGCGGATACCCGCGGCGATGGGCCGCCGCGGCGGGCTGCTCCCATGAATAGACTCAGGAGAGGAAGCCGTATATCTGACCGAACTTCGTTCGCAAATAGCGCAGGTAGGGCTGGACTTGTGTGGAGCGCCCGGTGATGCGCCTGACCAGTTCCTCCGCCTCGAACTTCGCACCGTGCTTGTAGACGTTTTCTCTCAGCCAGGCGAGCAGGGGGACCAAGTTCCCGCCTTCGATTTCGCGGGGGATTTGCGGCTCCTGCTCCAGGGCCTGGTCGAAGATCTGGACCGAGATGAGATCCCCCATCGTGTAGCAAGGAAAGTAACCAAAGTCACCGCTGGCCCAATGCCCATCCTGCAGAGCGCCCTGGGCATCGTTGGGGGGCGTGATCCCCAGCTCCTGCTGCATGCGCTCATTCCAGGCACCCGGCAGGTCCTTCACTTGCAGCGATCCCTCCAGCAGTGCGAGCTCAAGCTCGAAGCGCAGCATGACGTGGATCTGATAGGTAACCTCATCGGCCTCAACCCGCAGGCAGGAGGGCGTGACCTTGTTGATCGCGCGGTAGAAACCCTCGAGAGACAAAGCGTGCAGCTGCGGGAAGTGCATTCGTAGGGAGGGAATGAAAAACCTCCAGAAGGGTCGGCTTCGGCCGACCAGGTTTTCCCACAGGCGAGACTGAGATTCGTGCATGGCGATGGAAGCCCCACTGGCCAGGGGGGTGCGGGCGAGGCCCGGATCCACTCCTTGTTCATAGAGCCCGTGCCCTCCCTCGTGAATGCTGCTGAGGATTGCCGAGGTGAGCAGGTCCCGGTGGATGCGGGTGGTGATGCGCACGTCACTGGGTGAAAACGAGGTGGTAAAGGGATGGGCCGCGAGATCCTGACGCCCATGCTTGAAGTCAAAGCCCATGCGCTGGAGCACCTCGATCCCAAGATCCCATTGCGCCCGCTCGTCGAAGTCGCCCTGTATGGGGGTGTCGGTTACCGCTCCCGCGTGCGCCGAGATTTCTCCGAGCAAGTCCCGCAGGGCCGGACGCAGGGTGGTATAGACCTCGATGAGCTTGGCGGTCTTCAGTCCTGGCTCGTAGCTATCCAGCAGGGGATCGTAGGGGGAGGCATGGGGAGCAAAGAAGCTCGCATACTCGCGGCGCATCGTAACGATGCGCTCAAGGTGAGGTCGGAACAGAGCGAAATCGTTCGTGTCGCGAGCGCGCTCCCAGACCTGCCGCGCGAGGGAGGTCACGCGCGCGAACTCCCCGGCCCAAGCCGACGGAATCCGACGCCGGCGCGAGTACTCGCGCCGGGTCACACGGACCAGCCTCGCCTCGTCGCTGTCCGGGTGCCGTCCCGCCACCTCCTGGTCCGCAGCGTCAAGCAGGCTCCCCAGTTCATCGGAAGTGGACTTCTGGTGGATCAGGAGCTCAAGCCCGGCCAGTTGCGCGGAACGCGAGGGCCCGCCTCCGGGGGGCATGTAGGTCTGCTGGTCCCACAGGAGCACTTCGGAGACCGCGCCCAGGTCGGAGACCTCTCCCAAGCGCTCTTTGAGCAGATCCAGGGCTTGCCCCATCCATCCTCCTGATTCCTTGTGCGACCCAGCCTGCAATGGCAGTGCCCCATCGGCTGCACTGCGAGTGAGCCTGGCAAGGTTCGCGACCGAAAGCGGAATTACCTCCGGTCGCGTCTCGGGTCAAGGTCGGTTTTGGTCAATGCGATCACATGGGCCTGGTGCAATGTAGCCCGGTTGGGTGTCTCGCTGGTGGTGCCCGCCCCCCGGGAGATGATTCTTGTGGACGGCTGGCTCAGTTGTATGCTCTGTGTCATGTCGTCGGTCGCCTTGCCCTCCAACCCCGTCAGGTCCTGAGGATGGCCGATTCAGGTCAATGGGAGCACCTCAAAGCAGCGGGCGCTGGAAACACGGCGGTTGCAATGCCTCCAGGTCGCCAGCAGAGCGAAGGCCCGTACGGATCAGGCCGAGGGAGGAGTATAACTTATCTGTGGCTCGCTATTTGTCCGGCTCTGGCTGACACGGAACACGCGGGTTGGGCAGGGACGATGTGATACGATATAAACGGAAAGCAGACCAAGTGGTGCCTGCCCGGCGGGGGCGTGTAGCAGGGGGGAGGGGCAAGAACCCGCCGTCCGCATGTCTTGGTCCCGTTGGTGAGACAGGCTCCTCCCGAAGGAGGACCGATATGTTCGCTCACATCCTTGTCCCCTTGGACGGATCATCGCTGGCGGAGTGCGTTCTGCCCCACGCCGTCTCCATGACCAAGGCGATGGGCGCAAAGATAACCCTTCTGCGGGTTGTGGAGCAAGCCGAGATGGGAGGCCGGACGCGTTCCATCGATCCAATGGAATGGCACTTCAGCAAAGCGGAGGCGGACGCCTACCTCAAGGAGGTTACCGGACGGTTCGGCGCGGTCGGAATCCGGCCTGAGCAAGTCTTGCTGGAAGGACAGCCCGCCCTGCGGGTAATTGACTACGCCCACGCCAATCGAGTTGACTTGATCGTCCTCAGCTCTCATGGTCGCAGCGGCTTGAGTGGCTGGAACGTGAGCAGTGTGGTTCAGAGGATCCTGTGGCGTGCCCGCACCTCGGTTTTGCTCATCCCGGCCTATCAGCCGGCGAGCAGCGACCTCACCGGCCTGCGCTATGGGCGGATCCTGGTTCCCCTGGATGGCTCCCAGCGTGCGGAGTGCGTCCTGCCGCTGGTAATGGCGCTAGCCAGAGAGCAAGGGTCCCAGGTCCTGCTCTCCCATGTAGTGCGGCGGCCGGAACTGCCTCGCCGCGCTCCTGCCTCGAGGGAGGACCAGGCCTTGGCGGATCAGCTCACTGAGCGCAACCGCCTGGAGGCTGCGAAATACCTCGAAGAGCTACAATCCCGCCTCCCGTTTTCGGTAAGTACCCATCTGCAGGTGACCGAGCATGTGACCGCCGCGCTTCATTTGCTGGCGCCCCAAGAAAAGGTCGACCTTGTGATTATCAGTGCTCACGGCTATTCGGGTGGAACCCAGTGGCCCTATGGAAGCCTGGCGATCAGCTTCATCGCATACGGCAGCAGCCCGTTGCTCATTGTCCAGGATCTCGGCCCGGAGGAGATCGGGCCGACCGAGGCGGAGCTGGCAGTTGGAGAGAGGCAGAAGAACTGATGTCGGCCTGGAAGATTGACTGAGTTGGAGTCCGCCCCCGAACCCACCAGGTCCGACAGTGCTGCCCCGCAGCCGCTGTCCTTGGAGGACCGCGCGAAGCGATTGGCCGCGGGTCAGCGCGCCACGAGACGCCGCGGCGAAGGCCGTTTCCTGCGCCGCCTCAACGAGCAGGAAAGGCTTCTCCGCCGTGCCCATGCACGCTTGGCCGGCATGCCCGACTCGAAGCTTGGGCTGTCATACGCGGGGGAATGGCTGCTCGACAACTTCTACATTGTTGCCCAGGCCATTCGGCAGGTCCGCCAGGATCTGCCTGAGGGGTTCTACCGCGATCTGCCAAAACTCGATGAGGCTCCCCTCCGCGACTTGCCGCGGATCTACGGCCTCGCGCGCGAACTGACGGCCTGCTGCGAGTATTATCTCGACCCCGATCGCATCCGACGCTTCGTTGCCGCCTACCAGACCGTGACCCCGCTGACGATGGGGGAACTGTGGGCCTTACCGACGATGCTGCGTCTGGCTACCCTGGAACTGCTCGCTCAGGCCGTGACCAGCCTGCTTGATCACACGGAGGGAGGCGTGACTCCCTCCAGCGCCGAATCGCAAGCGCAAGAAAAGCTTGAGCAATCCGCGGTTGCCAACAGCATTCTCAGCCTGCGCACGCTGGACATCGAGGACTGGAAGGCCCTCTTTGAAGACCTCAACCTGGTCGAGGCGATCTTGCGTCGTGATCCAGCGCAAGTCTACGCGCGGATGGATTTCGAGACACGGGATCGCTACCGCAAGGTGGTTGAGCAAATGGCCCGGGCGGCGGACCGGTCCGAAGAGGCCGTTGCCCAAGTGGCCCTCGACCTCGCCCGATACCAGAATGAAGTCCGCATGGCCCGCGGCGGCGAATCGGCTCCCTCTCCTGAGGAGGACCCGCCCGGACCTCCCCCAAGCCGTCCTGAGCGCAAGCCCTCCGCCCTTCATCCTCGTCGACCCCGTGGCTCAGATGCGCAGATAAGGGGTCTCTTCGCGGCACGGGGCCACCACGTTGGCTTCTATCTCATCGATCAGGGCTGGAGGGAGCTGGAGGCCCATCTGGACTACCATCCCCCCGCCACGACGCGCGTGCGCCGCTGGCTTGAGGGGCACGCCATCTGGGTCTACCTTGGTAGCATCGGCCTTCTCGCGCTGCTGCTTGAGATCGGCGTTGGAGGCTTCACCGCGGAGAGCGGCGGAGCCTTGCTGCAGGTGGGGGCGGCCAGCCTGCTCGCCTTCGTCCCGGCCATGACCATCAGCGTGAGTCTGGTCCACTCCCTCATCCCGCGCCTTGTTCCGCCTCGTCTCTTGCCGAAGATGGAGTTCCAGGAGGGCATCCCCCGCGAGTGCAGCACGCTGGTCGCTATCCCGGCTCTCCTCACCAGCCCCCAGGAAGTGGACGCCCTACTTCGGCAACTGGAACAGCACTTTCTGAGCACGTTGGACGCGAACCTGCATTTCGCGCTTCTCACGGATTTCGGCGACGCGCCCCAGAAACGCATGCCGGGAGATGAGGCGTTGCTCGCGCGGGCCCGGGAAGGGATTCGGGCCCTCAATCAGAAGTACGCGCACGGGCAGCGTGCGCGCTTCCAAATGTTCCATCGTGCCCGCACTTGGAACCCGCAGGAAGGCGTTTGGATGGGCTGGGAGCGCAAGCGAGGCAAGCTGGTCGAACTGAGCGGTCTCATGAGGGGCGGGGGGAAATCGTCGTACATCGTGGGTGGGTTCGGGCGGCTGCCCCATGTCCGCTACGTGATTACGCTCGACGCGGATTCGAAGCTCACCCGAGGCGTGGCGCGTCGTCTGGTGGCAACGCTGGCTCACCCCTTGAACCAGGCTGTGTTCGATCCGCACAGCGGCGCCCTGATCGGCGGATACACTCTCCTTCAGCCGCGCGTCCGCGTCAAACCGACCAGCGTCGGGAAGACGATCCTGACCCGCATCTTCGCGGGGGACCGCGGACTCGACCTTTACACGGAGGCGGTGTCCGACGTCTATCAGGACCTCTTTCAGGAGGGCACCTACGTCGGGAAGGGCATCATGGACTTGGCCGCCTTCCAGCGCAGCCTGGCTGGGCGCGTTCCTGAGAACGCCTTGCTCAGCCACGACCTGTTGGAGAGTGTGGTGGGGCGCGCCGGGCTCGTCAGCGACGTAACCCTTCTGGAGGACTTCCCCGACCAATACCTGGCCTACGAAGAACGCATGCACCGCTGGATTCGGGGCGACTGGCAGCTGTTGCCCTGGTTGCTGGCGCAGGTGCCGCTCGAGGCGGGGGGTGGAATCCCGAACTATCTCTCGGCGCTTGATCGCTGGAAGATCTTCGACAACCTGCGGCGGAGCTTGCTCGCGCCATCCATGCTGGCACTCCTTGTCGCTGGCTGGGTCTGGCTCCCGGGCCCCGCCGCCGTATGGACTGGGCTGGCGATCCTCGCCCCGGCGGCCTCTCTGCTCGCAGGGATAGCCCTTGAAATCGGAAATCGGCGGTCGGCCGTTCCCTCCCTGCAGGTTCTGCGTCCCCTCGGAGCGGACCTGTTGCGGTGGTCCTTCGCCCTGATCTTTCTCCCCTTTGAGGCAATGATCGCAGTCGATGCGATCGGGGTCACGCTGATCCGCCTGGTCCTCACCCGTCGGCGACTGCTGCAGTGGACTTCGTCTGCCCACATTGCCCGCTCCTTTGGAAGGCGCGAGGGGTCTGCCCTCACCTGGAGGCGGATGGTGCTTGCGCCGGTATTGGCACTCGGACTTGGTCTGCTGACGACGTGGCTCAAGTCGTCCTCTCTCCCGCTGGCCCTCCCTTTTCTGTTAGCTTGGTTGGCCTCGCCGCAGATTGCCCGGGTCATTGGCGGTCACACTCGGCAACCGCAGCCGCGGCTGAGCTCGGCCGAGCGGCAGCAGTTGCGCGTTCTTGCTAGACGCACCTGGCTCTTCTACGAGCGTTTCGTTGGACCCGAAGATCACTGGTTGCCGCCGGACCACTTCCAAGAATCGCCCCATAGCCAAGTGGCCCACCGCACCTCCCCAACAAATATCGGGTTTCTCTTGCTCTCTGACCTGGCGGCCGGAGACCTTGGGTATGTGAGCCCGATCGGCCTCGCCTTGAGACTGGACTCAACCTTCGACACGTTGGATTCTCTGGAACGCCATCGCGGCCATTTCTTCAATTGGTACGACACTCGCACCTTGGCGCCCCTTGCACCACGTTACGTCTCGACGGTCGACAGCGGCAATCTGGCGGCGTCCCTGATCACGGTCTCCCAGGCGTGTTCCGCGATGGCGGAGGCCCTCGTCTTCCCGTGGCAGCGCTGGCAGGGGTTGCTCGACACCCTGGCTCTCCTGGGCGAGGGACTGCAAAAAGCTGGAGACGATGGCGCGGCGACCGCGGTGCGGGACGAACTGGCCGACATGGCGGGGAGGGTTCTCGCCGTCGAAGGGGAACCGGTTCAGTGGGCGAGACTTCTGGAGGATCTCTCTGGCCCGGAACCATCGAAACTGGACCGACTGCTCGTGCAGATGATCGAAGTGACTCCTCAAACTCTTTCCCCGGAGGAGCTGAATGGCCTGCGGCTGTGCTCCGAGCGTGTTCGCCACCACTTCAGGAGCATGCGCCGCGACTTGGACGTGCTGCTCCCTTGGGTTTCCGTTCTGAGAGCGCCTCCGGCCCTCTTCACGGCGGCGCAAGTCGACCCGCTCCTGCAGAGTTCGTGGGGCACGCTCCTGAAGTCGTTCCCTGCGACCGTGCGTCTCCGCGAGGTGCCCGAGATTTGCCGCGCCGGAGAGGCCGGGTTGAAGGCTCTTCAGGCGCAGAGCGAAGGAATTGCCCGTCACGGCTTGGTGGCCCAGGAGGTTAAAGGTTTGCTCCCGGAGGCGGCAGATTGGTGTGAGCGACTGGCCTCCGCACTGCAGGCCAGCCGCTTGGCCGCGGAAAGCCTGATCCTCCAGTACCAGAAGCTGGGCGCGCGCGCGGAGGCGTTCGTTCAGGCGATGAACTTTGGTTTCCTTTTCGATCTGCGGCGCCAGGTTCTTCATATTGGCTACAACCTGGCAGCCGGGAAGCTGGACGAGAACCACTATGACCTTCTGGCTTCGGAAGCTCGTCTGGCGAGTGTGGTGGCGATCGCCAAGGGCGATGTTCCGCTGAGCCACTGGCTTCACCTGGGCCGCCCGTTCACCCGGGTAGACGGCTCGCTGGCGCTGCTCTCGTGGAACGGGACCCTGTTCGAGTACTTGATGCCGCCGCTGCTGCTGGGCAGCTACCCCGGCACCCTCCTTGACCAGAGTTCGCGGGCGGCCGTGAGGGGGCAAATCGACTATGCTCGCAGGAGGCAAATACCCTGGGGCATCTCCGAATCGGGCTACTATGCGTTCGATGCGGGCCTCAACTACCAGTACCGTGCCTTCGGGGTGCCGGGTTTCGGCCTGAAGCGAGGGCTGGACGAGGACCTGGTAGTGGCGCCCTACGCATCCCTCATGGCGCTTTCTCTTTTCCCGCGCGAGGTGCTCCACAACATCCGGCGCCTTCGTCGTTTGGGGATGGTGGGGCAGTTCGGATTCTACGAGGCCGTCGACTTCACCGTCTCCCGTCTCCCGCTCGGGCAGGCCCAGGCCCGGGTCCTCTCGTACATGTCGCATCACCACGGCATGACGCTCGCGGCTCTGGCCAACTTCTTGAGTGACGAGGTGATGGTGCGCCAGTTCTGCGCGGACCCCCGCATTCAAAGCGTCGAGCTGCTCCAGCAGGAACAGTTGCCCCTGCGTGCCCCTCTGGAGGAGGCGCCCGGTCTGGCGGCGATGTCCGCCCAAACCATGCGTCAGCAGGTCAGCCTGGCACCCTGGGGGGTGCCCGCACAGGCGCAGACTCCGAACGTTCATCTCCTCTCCAACGGCCGGTATGGGGTCGTGATCACTTCCGCGGGCGCCGGATACAGCCAGTGGCAAGGAATGGCTCTCACGCGGTGGCGGGCAGACCCGACGCTGGATGACTGGGGAACCTGGATCTATCTCAAGGACCGCGACAGTGGGGCTCTGTGGTCCGCCGCCTTTCAACCGATCGCCTCTGCCTCGGCCCGCCAGAGCGCCCTGTTCTATCCCTACAAGGCAGAGTTTCACCGCGAGCAGGACGCCCTCGCGCTAAAGATGGAGGTGGGGGTAGCGGTTGACGACGACGTGGAGATTCGGCATCTGGTCCTCACCAACAACAGCGATCGCCCGCGCCGGGTGACCCTAACGAGCTATGCCGAGGTGGTGCTTGCGCCGCAGGAAGTTGACCGGAGCCACCCGGCCTTCAACAAGCTGTTCATCGAGAGCGAGTTCCTGCCTGACCTGGGCGCACAGATCTTCCATCGGCGCCCACGCTCGGCTGAGGATCCGCCGATCCACCTGATCCATATGCTGGTCGCGAACTCCGGGCAGCGCGCGTCGGTGGCGCACGAGGCCGACCGGGCCCGGTTCCTGGGACGCGGGCGGACGGTGCGGTCCCCGCTCTCGCTGACCGGCCCGGGCGCCGGGCTGTCCGGCACGACCGGCGCGACACTGGACCCGATCATGGCCCTTGGCCTGGAGATCGAGCTGGCACCACGCGCCGCCACTCGTCTGGCGTTCATCACGCTCGCCAGCCAAACTCGAGCCGAGGCCCTGGCGCTGGCCGAGCGCTACCAAACCCTTGCGGCCGTCGACAGCGCCTTCGGAAGGGCGCGCAGGCAGATCGAGGGGGAAATGCGCGGGCAAGGCCTTTCGGCCGCGGATCTGGCTGGCCTTGACCAGCTGCTCTCGGCGCTGCTTTACCCGAATCCGGGCCGGAGAGCCATTGTTGAAACCCTCGCCTCCAATCGCAAGGGCCAGGACGGATTGTGGGCGTTTGGGATTTCTGGGGACTACCCGATCCTGATGGTGCGGTTGGACAGTGAGAAGGAGACGCCTCTCGTACAAGAGGTGCTGCGGGACCATGCGTTCTGGCGCAGGCGCGGCATGAAGATCGACCTGGTGCTCCTGATTGACAAGGAAACTGGGTACGGCCAGGAACTGCAGGGGGAGCTATACCAGTTGCTGGTCCGGATGCAGAGTGACACCTGGTTGAACGAGCGCGGGGGAATCTTCCTGGTGAGCTCCGACAAGATGGGAGCGGAAGACCGCGCCCTGCTCGAATCTGCCGCCCGGGTCGTTCTCGACGGATCCCGCGGCGGGCTGCTCGAGCAATTGTCCAAGCCGATCGAAGCACCGCGTCGCCTGCCGGCCTTCACGCCGACCCTGCCCGGCACCGAGGAGTTGGAACCGACCGCGGAGATCGTGCGCCCCTCCGGCCTGCAGTTTGACAATGGGCGGGGCGGTCTCACTCCCGATGGAAGCGAGTATCAGATCTACCTGCGCCCGGGAGAACGGACCCCCTCGCCTTGGATCAATGTTGTCGCCAATCCTCAGCTCGGCTTCTTGGTATCGGAGGCCGGATCCGGATACACCTGGGCGGAAAACAGCTCGGAGAACCGCTTGACCCCCTGGGCCAACGATCCGGTGAGCGACACTCCCGGGGAGGCGCTCTACTTGCGCGATGAAGAGACAGCGGGGCTGTGGTCCCCGACGCCCCTGCCGACCCCTGCGGCGGCTCCCTATCTCGTGCGTCATGGTGCGGGTTATTCGATCTTCGAGCACCACAGCCATGGACTCAAGCAGCGGCTGCGGCTGTTCGTCGTTCCGGACGCTCCGGTCAAGGTGGTCGCGTTGTCCCTGGAGAACCTGTGGCACCGCCAGCGCCGGCTGACGGCAACCTACTACGCACGCTGGGTCCTGGCAACCGACCCCGAGGTCAGTTCCCAATACCTGGTTCCGGAGTA
>Ga0187865_1002436_pt1 | contig 17672 bp, 13 predicted proteins | sample June2016WEW_11_1_2_FD_132989 | JGI IMG/M metagenome (GOLD analysis project Ga0187865, IMG submission 132989) | Peatland microbial communities from SPRUCE experiment site at the Marcell Experimental Forest, Minnesota, USA - June2016WEW_11_100 | ecosystem: Environmental > Terrestrial > Soil >...
CTCGCTACGGTGAATGGAAATCCCCTTGCCGCGCGTGATGTAGCCCTGAATCGGATCGCGGGGCGCCGGCTTGCAGCAGCGCCCTAACTGTGTCAGCAGCTTATCCACACCGACGATCAGGACGCCGTCGTCCTCGTAAAGCTCGGCTGTGCCTATAATTTTGACAGGGACGAGGATAAGGCAATCGACGCTTGGAATCACGCGCTGCGTCTCGATCCCAACAATCCCGACGCACTGTTCAACATTGGCTTTGTGCGGTGGTATGCGCAGGGCAACCGGAAAGAGGCGATTGACGCCTGGCAGAAGCTTCTTAAGACGAATCCGAACCATCCGAAGCGCGCTCAAGTGGAAGAGCTTCTCGCTCAGGCAAAGCAGCACCCCGAAGCTCCGATGGCCAGGAACAAGTAGCATGCGCAAGCTGCCGATCGAGAGTCCTAACCTTTGGTGAGCAGCATCCAGCTGCGTGCTCGACCCTTGCGGATGCCTATCTCAAGGCCAACCGCCCTGCCGAAGCGTTTCCTCTGCTGCAGCAGGCCATAGAACTCAAACCGGACTACGGGCTCCTGTACCACAACATGGCGCGCTACTACAGAATGATAGGAGACTACGGGGAGTCGGAGCGATACTTCACGATTTCATATCCCCTCTACACGGGCAGATAACACTCCATCGGCGCAATGTTCTCCTGCAAAATCGCTATTTCCTAGCTTATCTAGCCACGGTTTCGTTCGTCATTTTTGAGTTCCCACGCGTGTAGCTGGGGATCTTTGCGCTATAGCCTTCTTTCTTCCCGCCCGTGTGTTCATTACCAACCCTTCGGATACCGAATTTCCTGCGATTCGATGCTCTTCCGCTCCTCTGCGCTCACCACTCCCCGATTTGCGACTCGGGTCACAAATCCGCTGTCACCCTAAGACGATACAGCAGTCGAGCCAAATCGAGGATGGGCGGACATGACACCGAAGTGGGTCTTCTTTGCCGACCGACACTGTGGGCAAACAACACAGCTAGAGTGCCGGCCTTTCAAGCCCGCTGCCAGCAAATCCACTTCATCGACTCGACGGCCAACCCGACCAGACTGATCCTAAAACCCGGTCAGCCGGATTCCAAGCACACAACCTCATTCCCCTACGAACCGGCAGCCAGCGAAGCGCCGTAGACGCCGTATTCCTTTGCGGCTGCCATAAAAGCGCGCAAGTTCTCCGCCGGCGCTTCTGTTGCAGCCGCGCCGGCAGCCAAAACATATCCTCCGCCCGGAGCACAGGTCTCGATCAGCTTGCGGCAGCATTGTTTCACTTCTTTTGCGGTACCGGTAATCACGACCGATGCGGGCACGTTTCCGACGATGCAGCATGTGCCGCCGACATTCTTTTTGGCATTCGCCATATCGGTTTTGTCAAATTGCCAAGTCACCCAGCCCTTCGGAAAATCTTTGATGTAATCCAGACGTTCGTTGTAGGCGCCTTCGGCAAACAGGTGAACCGAAATCCCCTCCTCGATCAATGCATCCATGACCTTCTTGAGTGAGGGCCAGTAGAACTTTTCGAACTGCTTCCGCGACATGAACGTGTCGTCCCCCTTATGCAGCGGGAAACTCGCGGTAAAGCCGCCGGTGGCGTTCAGCGTGGATAGGATTCGCTTAATGGTAAGCCCTGTAATCCTGTCAACCGCGGCCATCAGTTTGTCCGGACACCGGTACATGTCCAGGATGACTCCCTTCGTCCCCCTCAGAAAATCGGCGATCACATCAAACGGCGCAATGGCGAGGCTTCCGAATGCCGACGGGAATCCGGCTTCCAAAGCCGCTTTATTCACTGCCATCACATGCTTCTGCCACTTTTCCAATTCTTCCCCGGCCTTGATCAGCGATTGGAAAGCGGCCCGCATATTCGGGTCGATAAACGGGTAGGCAACCATCAGAGACAGAAACAGCAACGTGTTGAGGGCCGGAAAGTTGGCCAACGGCTTTAGAGTCCCAGTCGTGCGCGGGATTAAGACCCTGAACGAAAAGTCGGAAGGATCTTCGATCAGGGCATCGTATTCGTCCGGTTCCATGACCGCTTCTTCCACGAACTGATAGGCATTCACATCGTCGCCCAATCCATGACCGGGCCATTTGTAGGATTTGTAATCGATCATTTCCATCGCCGGCGCGGAATGCACGAAACCGGGTCCCATGAAATTGTCCATGTCGTCGTAGAAATCTTCCATGAACTTGAGCCAGGCCCGTTCCATCGCTTCGTAATCGTTCATTACCCGCTTCATGGTATAGCCCGAGTGATACGCCGGAAAATTGGCCGACGGAATCTGCACAGGCACGCGGTCGGGGATTTCGCACATCATGACCTTTTTCTGGCGGTTTACCCTTTCCTTGTACAATCTCTCCGCCTTGGCATCTCGGAAATTGATTCCGGCTCCAGAGAGCCAGTTCTTCATTCTCTCTTCCCGTTTCTGATCACGCGTCAATTCCGACCAGTTTTTCTGCATAGGCTTTTCTCCGTTCACGGGTTTACGGATTCACGCGTTCACGCGTTTTTGTTTGACGGAATATTGAGACAACGGGAAAACGCATAAACCCGTAAACGCGTAAACCCGTAAACGGCTTCTCAGTCGAACGTCTAAGCGCTTTGGTTTCGGGCTGCCCAGCCCATGGAACTTGCTTCGGCAAATTTGCGATTGAAATCCGGTATGCAGGCTAATTCGATATATCCGTCCCGCAAAGCAATCCGCTGCGCCTGCAGACGCTGACTCCGGGAGATGAGCGCCAGCCGGGCTCCGGTTCCCGCAGCGTTGCCCACCTGTTTGAAGCGATCGAGCGGAAGGTGCGGCAACATTCCGATTGCAACAGCGCTCTCCACGTCTATAAACGTTCCGAATGCACCGGCAATGATCACCTCATCGATCCGGTCTTCCGACAACCCTTCCGCTTCGAGCAAGGCGCGCATGCCGACTCGGATGGCCGCCTTCGCCAATTGCAGTTGCCGCACATCCTTCTGTGAAACCGTGATTGCGTCCTGGCCGTCGCGTTCCACTAACACAAACTCCGTGCTGTCGCCGACCTTGCGAAGGAGGGGGTGTGGCCCCATTCGTCCGTTGGCGGCAATCACGTTATTCAAACGAAGCTGGGCAACCACGTCGAGCAGACCTGAACCGCAGATGCCGACGGGCGGCGCGTTGGCAATGGTTTGGATCTCCAGTTTCTCACCCGATAAACGCACATGTTCAATTGCGCCGGGCGCCGCACGCATACCAAATTTGATATGCGCCCCTTCGAAAGCCGGACCGGAAGCACAGGAGACGCTGGTCATCCTTCCATGGTGGCTCAGGCAAATCTCGGTATTCGTCCCTATATCCAACGCGAGCACTGCATTTCCGGCTTCAGCGATCCTTGTTGCCAGCAGCATCGCCACGTGGTCCGCGCCGACGTAGCCTGCAATGTTGGGAAGCAAATGCACGTATGCGCCGGGCGCTATTTGCAACCCAAGATCTCTCGCCTTGATGTCCATCGCCGACCGGACTGCCGGAACATATGGGGACAATCCCAACTGGCTGACCGGCAGCCGCAGAAACAGGTGATGGATGGCCGTGTTCCCCACGACAACCGCTTCGACGATGTCCGATTGAACGGCATGAATTTCTGCGCACAATTCCGCTGCGGTCCGGTTCAGCGCGTCGACAAGCAGCGTTTGAAGTTTTGCAGCATTCTCCACTGATTTGCCGGCAGCAAAGATGCGCGAGACGACATCCTCCCCGTAGGAAATTTGCGGATTCATCAGTCCCTTTGAACCCAGCATCTTTCCGGTTTCCATATCCATCAGGTAGACCGCAATTTTGGTGGTTCCGAGGTCGACCGCAAGACCCATCCAGCGAACAGACGAAGGACCCACTGCAACGATTTCACTCTCCCGAAGAGCGACCCGCACCTCCCATGCCGACTCGCGCAACCGCGGAGACAGACTTTGCTGAACAAGCAGATCAATACTTCCGGGCGGTATTTGGTGCTTCCGGGCTAGCGCCCCCCACAGGTTCTGATCGTCTGACTCCGGATTTTCGAGAGACGGTTCCGTCAATTGCACATTCAGGCTGCGGACAGGAGGCTCCGGGTCGACATCCAACTCCAGACCTTCCACCTGCGTCCGCTGCGGAGCCGAGAGGGATTCGGCTGGAACGTGGATTTTGACCTTCCCTCTTGGATAGGTCAAACATGCAAGACGGTAGTTTTGACTCAGCTCCCGTTCACCCAGGACCGATTTTTCCTCGGCAGTAAGATGGGAGACATTCCCGGAAATCACCTGCACTTTGCACCGGTGACATGCGCCGGCGCCGCCGCAGAGGCTGAGAATGTCCACATTCAGCCGGCGTGCGCATTCAAGGATTGATTGATCCTCGGGGCAGTTTCCGCGGCGTCCGACGGGTTCAAAATCGATGGCAAACAACCCGGTCCCCCTTAGAGTTGGACAGGCTAGGGGCCTGTAACAATTGAATTGATAGCGGCTCAATCAATTCCTCGGGAGCGCCGAAGGCGCGACGCAGCAGAGGCGGCTATTTTATAGCGTATCGATGGGAAAATGGAACTAAAACAGGATTGCTGCCCGTTTCTGTTTCCAGCGGGCAAAGACTCGAGCGTCTCCAATCTTTACGAAATGAGCCAGCGGCAAAAGTCTGCAACTCGAGACGGAATTTGCTGCGGATTATTGATTTTTTCCATTTCCGAAACGATCGCGCTTCCCACCACTGCGCCGTCTGCAATGTCCCAAACGGCGCGCACATGCTCCGGTTTTGAAATTCCGAACCCCACCGCAACAGGAAGCCGCGTGTGTCTGCGCACACGCGCAACGGTGGGAGAAATTGCGCTCGAAAGGTCCTGTTGCGCTCCCGTTACTCCGGTCCTGGAGACAATGTAAACAAAACCTCGGGAACACGCCGTGATTTTGGCGATTCTTTCGTCGCCGCTGGTGGGCGCGACAAGGAAAACACAATCGATCTCGTGCGCATCCATGCAAGCACAGTATTGGCCGCCTTCTTCCGGAGTCATATCGGTGACCAGAACTCCGTCGATTCCCGCTGCGTGCGCATCACGAGCCAACGAATCAAGTCCATACTGGAAGATCGGATTGAAGTAGCTGAACAGAAGCAGAGGCACGTCGCTGTTCCGCCGAATGGTCTTTATTGCCTGCAGGTAATCCCGGAACCCATACCGGTGGCGCAATGCACGGGCGCCTGCCCGCTGGATGGTGGGTCCGTCTGCAACAGGATCTGAAAATGGAATACCGAGCTCGACAATATGCGACCCTGCACGCTGCAACTCCGGCACGAGCCGGACGGTGGTCTCGAGGTCCGGATCTCCCGCAACAATGAATGGGATGAACGCCTTCGCTCCTGCAGTCTTCAGTTCCTGGAATTTCTGACCAATTCTTCGCATTGATTTTCTCTTCTCATGACTCGGGGTCGCTATCGGAATCGGTATCGAGCTTTTCGACCCCGATGGCTTCTTGAGATCATTTCCCTTCCAACATCTCCGCCACCTGATTCACGTCTTTATCGCCGCGACCGGACAGGTTCACGATCACGACCGCATCCTTGTCCAGTTCAGGAGAAATGCGGATCAACTCGGCCAGTGCATGAGAACTTTCCAGTGCCGGGATAATCCCTTCTTTGCGGCTCAGAAGCTGGAAGGCTTCAAGAGCGAGTTCATCCGAGATGGCTGTGTACTGCACGCGCCCGCTGTCATGCAGGAATGAATGTTCCGGACCGACGGCAGGATAATCGAGGCCTGCGGAAACGGAATGGGTCCCTGCAATCTGCCCATTTTCATCCTGCAAGACATAGCTGAGCGTCCCCTGCAAAACTCCCTGTCTTCCCCCGCTAAATCTGGCGGCGTGCTCACCCAAGGCCATTCCCCTGCCACCCGCCTCAACTCCTATCATGCGGACTTGAGAGTCAGCCAAAAACTCGTGGAATAGACCGATCGCATTGCTCCCTCCCCCTACGCAGGCTATCAGCAAGTCGGGAAGACGCCCTTCGGCTTCCAGGATCTGCGCGCGGGCTTCCCTGCCGATAACGGCCTGAAAATCGCGGACGATCCAAGGATAAGGATGCGCGCCGAGAACCGAGCCGAGCAGATAATGGGTGTTGGCAACGTTCGTCACCCAGTCGCGCATCGCCTCATTAATAGCGTCCTTAAGAGTTCGGCTGCCCGAATCTACAGGTCTGACATTCGCGCCCAGCAACCGCATCCGGAAAACATTCAGGGACTGGCGGCGCATATCCTCCGTCCCCATGTAGATTTCGCACTCCATTCCGAACAGGGCGGCCACCGTCGCGGTCGCCACGCCGTGTTGCCCTGCGCCGGTCTCGGCAATGATTCGGGTTTTTCCCATGCGCCTGGCCAGGAGAATCTGACCGATCGCATTGTTGATTTTGTGCGCGCCTGTGTGGGCCAGGTCTTCCCTCTTGAGATAGATGCGTCCCCTGCCGAGATACGAGGCGATCCGGCGAGCAAGCGTGAGTGGAGTCGGCCTTCCGGCATAATTTCGCAGCAGTTCATCCAACTCTGCCTGGAAACTCGGGTCTCGAGCTGCGTTGCGATACGCATCCTCGAGTTCCTGCAGGGGCCCCATCAAGGTTTCGGGAACGAATCTGCCCCCATAGGGACCATATCGCCCGTGCTCGTCAGGCATGCTGAAGGGAATCGCGGACATTTCTCACCTCGTTCATAAACTCGCTCAGTTTTCCGGCATCCTTTTTCCCGGGCGCGCTTTCAACGCCGCTGCAGACATCCACCGCGTAGGGCATAACAATCCGTACGGCTTCGCGCACGTTGTCCGGCCGAAGGCCTCCGGCCAGTATGACCGGACGGACCCGCTTGATTTCCTTCGCGCGGCTCCAGTCGAAGGATCTTCCGGTTCCGCCAAATAGAACGTCGTCCTTGGAATCCAGCAGGAATGCCTGAACCGGGAACTCTTCCAAATTTTCTTCTATTCCGCCGCTGCCCACATGCAGGACTTTAATCAGAGGCCAATCCGATAGCCGCCGGCAATAATCAGCGTTTTCGTTTCCATGCAATTGAAGGACCTGCACCCCGGCGATGCGGGCCATTTCGACGGCATCCTGGAACTGCGCAACATTCACAAACACCCCAACGCTGATGACAAAAGGCGGAAGTCGCCGGAGAATTAAGTGTGCATCTGCCGGGTTAATGTATCGCGGGCTGGGCGGGAAGAAATTAAATCCGAGTGCATCGACACCTTGATCCAGAGCCATCACGGCATCTTTGTAGCTTGTAATCCCGCATACCTTCACTTTCATAACTCAGTGCAATATGTGCGGACGGGTCTCCAGACCCGTCCGGCTTTTCCGTTGTATTCTCATCCAGGTGGGACGGCTCTCTAGAGCCGTCCCACCTGGGTCCGCTGATTTACCGAATCAATTCCTTCAATGCCTTCCCCGGAGACGGCGCACGCATCAGGTGTTCGCCCACCAGGAATCCGCGGTAGCCTGCATTCGAAAGCCGGCGCACATCCTCCGCGCTCCGGATTCCGCTCTCTGCAACGGCGATCACGTGTCCGGGCAATTTCCCGGCGAGATTCAGGGCGACTTCCAACGAAACCTCAAATGTGCGCAGATCGCGGTTGTTGACACCGATCAGGGTTGCGCCGGATTCGAGAGTTCGTTCAAGCTCCAGTTCATTATGAACCTCGACCAGTGCTCCCATGCCGTGCCGCTCCGCTTCGACCCGCAGATTTTTCAGGAGCGTGGCATCCAGGAGTGCTGCAATCAGAAGCACCGCATCGGCGCCCGCACGGCGCGCTTCCAGAATTTGATATGGATCGATGATGAAATCTTTGCGCAACAGAGGCAGAGAGCAATTCCAGCGCGCAGAGGCAAGAATCTCCAACCCGCCATGAAAATGCTGCACCTCCGTGATCACCGAAAGAGCGGCGGCCCCTGATTCCTGATATTCCCGGGCAATCTTCACCGGATCAAAATCCTGACGGATCTGTCCGGCAGACGGGGAAGCTCCTTTAATTTCCGCGATAATTGCAGGAGAATGCGCCTTAAGAGCTCTTTGAAACGAGCGGATCTCCGGCGCCCGATCCAGAACGCTTTCCATAGAAACTGCCGGAAGCTTCTTCTTGGCGCCTATCAGCTCGTGCACTTTGGAGTGCATGATACTTTCCAGAATGGTTCCTCTCAAGGTTTCGGGTATCCTGTAGTCAGTCGCGGTTTCCAACATACATACACCTCAGATTCTGTTTAGGCGTTCATAAATTTACAAAGTTCGAAAGCAGCTTCATCCCGACATCGGTCAAAATGGATTCGGGGTGGAATTGCACGCCTTCGACGATTATTTCGCGATGGCGCAGCCCCATAATGACACCGTCGTCGGTTCTGGCGGATATTTCCAAACAGTCGGGGAAAGTTTCGGGAGAAACGACCAGCGAGTGATATCGCGTCGCACGGAAGGGGCTCGGCAATCCGCTGAAAATCGTTTTGCCGTCATGAAAAATGTCGCTGGTTTTTCCGTGCATTATGCTGGGTGCCGGAACGACATCCCCTCCGAAAGCGGCGCCAATCGCCTGGTGACCCAGGCACACGCCGAGGATCGGAATTTTCCCGGCGAATTCCCTGATCAACTGAATGATGATGCCGGAATTCTCGGGACGGCCCGGGCCGGGAGAAATCACGATGCTCCTAGGCGCCAGGCTTTCGATCGAGTCGAGCGTGATGGCATCGTTGCGAAACACCTTCAGCTCGTGCCCCATCTCACCGAGATATTGCACCAGGTTAAAGGTAAAAGAATCATAGTTATCGATAACCAGGATCATTTAAGCACTCCAAATTACGAATGACGAATTACGAATTACGAATTTAAAGCTTTTAATTCGTAATTCGTCATTCGCAATTCGTAACTTATTTCATTCCTTCATGGGCAAACTTGACCGCGCGTATCAGCGCACTTGCCTTGTTGATCGATTCCTCGCGTTCGCGATCGGGCCGGGAATCGGCGACGATGCCGCCGCCGGCTTGGATGTACGCAATTCCGTCTTTGATAACCACGGTTCGTAATGCGATGCAGGTATCGAGATTCCCGGAAAAATCGACATATCCTACAGCCCCGCCATAGACTCCACGCCTGCGCGGCTCCAGCGCTTCAATGATTTCCATCGCGCGCACTTTGGGCGCGCCGGAAACCGTTCCGGCGGGAAGGCAGGCTTCCAGCGCGTGAAAGCAGTCAAGATCGCTCCGCAATTCTCCTTCGATGCTGCTGACCAGGTGCATCACGTGACTGTATTTTTCAATGCGCATCAGATCCGTGACGCGGACCGTGCCGAAATTGCAGACTCGTCCGAGATCGTTTCGCCCCAGGTCTACCAGCATGATGTGCTCCGCCCGCTCCTTTTCATCTCCAATCAACTCCCGGCTGAGCCGCGCATCCTCCTCAGGCGTCCTCCCACGTGGACGCGTCCCGGCAATCGGCCCATATTCCACCCTCCCGTTCCCAACTTTCACCAGCATTTCCGGCGAAGCGCCGACAAGGTGCAGGTTATCCATTCGCAGGAAAAACATATACGGAGAAGGATTGACAAACCGAAGCGCCCGGTAGATGTCAAAAGGATCGCAGTGGATCTCCATCGCAAAACGCTGAGAAAGCACAACCTGAAAAATGTCGCCCGCCTGGATGTGAAGTTTTGCTTTTTCGACATTGGCATAGTAAGTCGCTTCGCTCAAATTCGAAACCGGCTCCGGAACGACCTCCTGTGGCGCCGGCGAAGGGAGTGAAATGGGGACTGTGAGGCGTTTTTCAATCTGCTCGATACGCAGCAAAGCATCCTGATATTTCCCTTCCAGGTTTTCAGCTCCCCGGTCGTTGAAAATATTTGTAATGATGTGAATGCGATGCCTGAGATGATCAAATGCGAGAATCGTGGAAAAATACATCACCTGGTAGTCATCAAGTCCCAGATCGTCCTCGGTCAGGTTTGGAATTTTTTCAAACTGCCGGATAATATCGTAGGCAAAATACCCGACTCCGCCGCCAAGAAAAGGAGGCAGATCCGGCATCGGGACCGGATTGAAGCTTCGGGATATTTCCCGGAGCTTGCTAAAGCCGTGGGCTTCCCCTCGGACAATTTCGCCCTGGCGTTCAACTGAGACCGAATCACCTTTTCCGCGCACGACAATAAATGGATCCCAGCCGATGAAGGAATATCTCGCCAGGCGCTCTCCGCCCTCCACACTTTCCAGCAGAAACACTCTGCGCCGGCCATGGGCTACACGCAGGAACGCCGCTGCCGGAGTGAGGAGGTCTCCCAGGATATCTTTGCAGACAGGGATAACGGAGCCTTTCGCGGCCAGACCTTTTAATTCCGATAATGAAGGCTGAATCATGTCTATTCTCTGGTTGTGCGCCCTGCCGGGCGCACCAAAAAAAAAGCCGCGAACGCCTCGAGTCGTTCGCGGCTTCCTCATCCCTTAAATTTCATTTCAGAGGATTGGCGGCCAGCCGACCCGGGCACACTTGTCCGAGCAATGCCAATACCACAATCTGATCTGAAACTTTCTTCCGTTGCTCATAAGCCGCCTGACAGAACCTTCATTACTACTACCACACAAACCGCATATTGCGCAACAGAATGCTACGAGCCTGTTTGGGGGATATATCCCCTCGGATTGCAGGCAGCCAGGCTGCAATTTACACAGGACTCAAAAGCTGTCCACGCCTGCGCGCACGTGGACGGCATTCATAGGATGCGCGCAACCTCTGTGTCTTATTTGCAACAAAGCCCTGGCTGAGTTTCCGGCTACCCGCCATGGATGCAGACTGTAATTTCTTACGGATACTTGCTATTTACGATTTTCTGTTTATCAGCCATAGGTGGAACAAAAATTGCGGGGTCTTGTCTCTTTGCCTGAAAACCAAGATAGAATGCTCTTTTTGAGACAGGACCATTATTCATGTTTAGGTACCAAAGGACCCTGCGTGAGGAAATTCAATTCGAAGGGATCGGCCTGCATACCGGGTATTCGGTCAAACTCGCGCTAACCCCCGCTCCGGCAGACACTGGAATCCGGTTCCGGCGCACCGATCTTCAGAATTTCGAAATCGAGGCAATCCGGAAACATGTAGCGAAAGTCAGCTATGCGACCACCCTGATGAAAAAAGGGGTCATGATCTCTACAGTTGAACATCTTCTTTCGGCGTTATATGGATTAGGCATCGACAACCTCTACCTCGATATCAACTCCATGGAGGTTCCAATTCTCGACGGCAGCGGCAGCCGGTTCGTGGACGAAATCCTGAAGGTTGGGATTGTCGAACAGGACGCCTTGCGGAAATACATCAGAATTGATAAGCCGATAGAGGTGCGCCAGGGCAACAAGCTGGCGGGGGTTTATCCGGATTGCATCCCGAGCGCCACTTATATCATCGATTTCGATCACGCGGCCATCGGATATCAGGAGATCCACATCGACCTGACTCCTGAATCCTATCGCAGGGAGATAGCTCTGGCGCGCACATTCGGGTTTGTCTCCGATGTGGAATACTTGAAGAGTCTCGGACTTATCCGCGGGGGCTCGCTTGAAAATGCGGTAGTTCTTGACTCCTCGGGGATCGTCAACAATCATCTCCGCTTCCAAAACGAATTTGTGCGCCACAAATTGCTGGATTTGCTCGGAGACATCTCATTGACGGGGTACCCTATTATCGGACGCCTTCGCGCAGAACGGGCCGGGCACGCAATCCATGCTGCACTTGCCGATCAGATTGCGCGGCTCAAGAGTCATTACCAGATCTGCACGGCCGTGGATTTCGAAAACTCGCTCGCCGCAGCAACGGTGTAGAAACGGTGACAGCCACCGACGTCCCCATGGGGACGTCGGTGGCTGTCACCGTTTCCACAGAATAGCACGCACTGGAGATCCGTCCGCTCCGGCCAGCTTCAACGGCAGACAAATCAAGTTGTAATCTCCGGCGGGAACGCTGCCAAGCCTGATTCCTTCGAGAATCGCTGCCCCATTGCGAATCAGCACTTTGTGTGAGCGAAGCTCCGTGCTTCCAAAAGGATCTACCGACGGTGCATCCGTGCCGACGAGCTGAATTCTTTTCTTCGCCAGAAACTCTGAGGCTTCTTCCGACAAATAGACGAAATTCCGGTCGAAAAAATATTCGGGAATGCTGCCGTCCCTGGTCCGGAAGAGGACGCGCTCCACACCTCGCCAGTCCAACAAAGAGAGGTCCGAAGCCTCTATGCATTTTTCTGCCGGGATTGCAAATACACGGGCCGGACCTATGAAAGGTCGGATAGAAATTCCGGTCACATCACTCCCAGCATCGTCCACATGAAGCGGTGCGTCAATGTGCGTCCCCGTATGAGTACCCATATTGATCGCTAAAACATTCGACGACTCGCCGTTATTGATCCGCAGAACCGGGTCCGTTCGGAACTCCGGATCACCGGGCCAGACTGCAAGTCCCTCTTTTAGTGTTTTCGATATGTCGAAGATCTCCATCGCAGGCATTCCCTAGAAATAGCGGTTCACTTCGGACGGATCTTAGGAAGCCGTGCCGTGAGGGCGGCATTTCCGGGAATTTTCATTTCGGCGGCACAGGTTTGGAAAAGAAGCTGTCCTGAAGGTTGTTGTTATAAGTGATCTTTAGAACGAACGTCTGAGAAGCACGGCGCCCGTTCAGGAACCCATCAATCCTCAGCGGCGTGTTAATGCCCTGGATTACGTGCCACTGGCTGAATTCATCGACAACCCGCATGCGGACTCCGTGACTATTTATCTCGCGATATTCGATTTTTGCGGGCAATTTTGAAATCCGGTCGAAATACACGGTTGTTTCGTCGTTTTCCGGATCCACTATTTTGACCATCTCCAGGGTAACGTCGTGTCCCTCACCCGGGCCGAGGTAAAACAACTTGTTTTCCGGGTCTTTGTAGCGGTAGCGAAAGATGATGTCCATACTGTGCTTCACAACGTTATTAAAATCCTTCATCTCTTCCGGTTTGGCTTCCCGCGTCCCATGCACAGGATCGTAAATCCAGCCTTCATTCTTCTCCAGATTGAACACGCTGATTTCCAGCTCGTTCTTCCGGTTTCCTGATTCATGACGGCTCTTGTCGGGAAGCTTGGTGTAGTCCTTAAAATTGGTCGGAAGCGAATTTCGGCCTGCATTGTCGAACCCAAAATATTGGCCTTCAGAGACCATGTCCTTCGCATTCGTAAAAACATCACCACCCATAGCTTCTATGGCATCCTGAAACAGCTTCTGGATGATCTCTTCATCCTGGCTTCGTACATAGATAGGGGTGAAAGCAGTAACAAACGCAAAGATCAACAGCAGTCTTTTTATAAACATTGCAATGTGCCCCATCTGGTTTAATCCCCAAAAGGATATCACAAGAGAACCGTTTACGCGTTTACGGGTTTACGCGTTCACGCGTTCGTAATCTGATGGGCAGGTTCGCTAACGCGTAAACCCGTAAACGCGTAAACGTCTTTTATCGCCTGGATCGTGATGTTCGACGGCGCTTACATCCTCAGTTACTACAAAAAAAATCAGTACCACGTCCGCTGCGTCCGCGGGTAAAGCATTCACCACGAAAAACACGGAACGCACGAGAAAAATTTTCGTGTATTTCGTGCGTTTCATGGTTAAGCTTGGACTCATGACGATGCAGGCGTTTGATTATCCGAGCGCGGTAGAATCCCGGTTTCCGGGGCTGATCGACAAACTACGGGAGATCATCCAGGAATCCGAAAACAAGCACGAAGGCCGGAGTAGCCACTCGGAAAGCTTTCTCTGGGAGCACACACTGCATACCGCCTCTCTTGCCTACCAGCTCGCCGTGGCGGAAAATCTCGACCCGCTGATTCCTGTGATCGGCGCCCTATTCCATGACGCCGGGAAATTTGCCGGCGGGAAATACCACAGCGACGATACCCCCGAAGAGGAAGAATCGGCCCGCCTCGCCAGGAAACTGTTGAATCAATTTGGTATGAAATCGGCGGATGTGCGCCGGGTCCTTGCCGGATTGAAGGCCCTTTACAACGAGAAGGCAAAAAGGAATACGGTTGCTGCGATTCTTCACGACGCCGATTTTCTTTCCAAATTCGGCGCCCTCGGGGTTGCCGGCTTTTTCATCAAATCGGCTCTTCGCCGCCGCACGCTTCGTTCCACCGTTCTCGGATATTTGAGCAAAGAGTTGACCTATGCTTCCTGTCTTCCGCTGAACATGCACACTGCCGCCGGACGAAAACTCGCGACGAAGAAAGCTTCCGATTCTCTGAGATTTTTTCGCGCGCTTCTTGCGGAACTCCGGGAAGCCAGGATTGCCAACCTGAAAATCCGTCAACTCCGGATTCCCAATCCCAGTGCCAAGAACCAGCCCCTGCAAATTCAGCTTGTCGCCTCGCCTACTTGTCCAAAGTGTGGAAGCGGCTGGAACCTCGTGTGGACGACGGACAAAGGCGTAAAATGCAGGAAGCTGAACATCGACTGGACTTGCTCGGACTGCGGCGAACAGCTGCAGACCTCTTTTTGCCTGCCGGAAATCGTCTCTTAACTCACGTTGACGGGTTCACGCGTTTACGGGTTTACGCGTTAACGGCTCTTTGGGTCCGTTCAAGACATCAGGGCCACAGAGGATTCGAGCCCGTACAGAGCGTATCAATCATCTTTTCAAACTCTTCGGCAGTTGATCGAGAAACTCCCAGGTATTCTATCGTTTCGAAATCACTAAACACGTAAACACGTAAACTCGTAAACGCGTAAACGGTTTTATTCGATGCCGGTCCGCTGGCGCTCTCAAGGTCCGCGCTGGCCTGCCTTGCGCCAATCACGCAGAGGCCTGAACCCGTCCATCAGATTCAGCCGCTGCTGCTTCTCCAGCCTCTGGTAAATCTTCGCCCAAGCGCAGGAGAAATCCGGACTCACTTCGCAACGGCCTACCCTGGAACCTCCGCACGGCCCGTTAAGAAGGCGTTTCGCGCAAAGCGCGATCGGGCAAATGCCGCCGGTATATGCCAGCAGGCAATCTCAACAGATGCCAAAATGGACAGTGGAGATACGGTCCGCTTTTCTTTACTCGGAACGCTTCCGAGTATATCGCCCTGCGGCCGGCCGGCGGCAACCTGTCGTTACGGTTTCACCGGAGTCAACTCCGTCCAGTTGCCGCGCAGCGCTGTGTTGGGATTGAAATTGGCCGAGTCGGTCAGTAGATAATCGTTGCCGCTAGCCCAGGCGTGCGCGTATTGGTTGCTCAACTCCACCGTCTCGCCGGTATTGGGATTGCGATAACTCTGGGCGCCGCGGATGTACTGGTCGAACTGCTTGGCTGTGCTGTCCTGAATCTTGTTGCGCTCCTGGTAGCCGCGATTGATGATCTCGCTCTGCTGCCGGCCGGCCTGCGCGATAATCTGCGAGCGCTGCATGGCGGCGTTGGAGTTGTCGGCGCTCATTTTGGCGATCACTTGCGTCACGCGGTTCTGCCATTCGGGCTCTTCCTGCACCGTCGAAAGCATCATCAGAAAGAACCGCTCCATCCCCTGCAGTTGACCCTGCGGAGCGCGCATACCGAACAAGTACGCCGCGCCGCAGGAGTACGACATCGCTTGACCCGTACGGCCGGTGCGAATGTTAAACGTGGGCGCGGGGATGCCGGCCGCGAATGTCACCGCCGCCAGCCACTCCTCCATCTCGCGCCCATTCAGTTGATAGGCGATTCGCAGGCGCGCCACATCCCAGCGCATCGAGACACGCAGGCCCATCTGCGCCGCCAGTTGTTCCTGTTCGCGCACTTTGCGCTGCACTTCCTGCACCAGATCCGGCATCGGCTCCGCGCCCAGAACGCGCGCGCCGGCGCGCGCCTTGGGCAGAATCTCGCGCCGCAGATACTCGGCCGCAGGCATCACCGGCATCACGGGACATCCCTGTGCGCCGAAGCGCGCCATTTGCTGGTTGTTGGCTTGCAGCATCTGCACCGTGTTGGGGTCGTCCGACCACTGCCAGTTGAGGCTGGGGAACATTTCCAGGCTCGTGCTGTTGTCGGGACTGTTGGCGCGGAACGCGATCGTCACAAGGTTCGATGGACAGCCGACGGCCTTGCCGTACTGCATGTTGCCTTGAAACTGCCAGTCTTTCGGGACCAGCAAGCTCAGCGCGCGCATGGGCCGCTCGAAACCATGCTCGTCCATGACGCTGACTTTTTTCATCACCCAGTAATTCGACTGGCCGGCAGCCGCAGCGTGGCTTTGGGGCGCCTCGGTAGCCGGCGCCGTCGTTGGGGAGGCCGGGGAGCGAGGCGAGGCAGACGCCGCTCCCGCCGGAACGGGTGGAACACCTCCACCCGCGCTCGCGGCGATCTGGAAACTCTGTTCGATCTTGTCGAAGGCGCCTTTCAGCATGGTGTATTCCGGTTTCGACGCCGAGAACATGCACAGAAACGTGCGCCCTTGATCGCTCACCGCTATCATCTGGAGATACGCGTCGGCACCCAAGGGATTGGCGCCGCTGTAGGTGACATATTTTGCGGCGCGCCCAGCCAGGCGCATATCGCCGCGCCCGACTTCGGTGAAACCATGCCACTGCTTTCCGGTTTGGCGCGCGATGGCGTCCATGAACATGCCGCCATTGCTGCCCGGCAAGACCATCACGGTGGCGTAAGCAGTGCCGCTGGTGAACTGAACATTGTCGGCGTTCAATTGAGCGGTCTTCCAACCCGCGGGCGCTTGCAGGGAAAACCGGTTCTGTGGATCGTGATAAGAAGCGCCCGGCTGCGCCAAAGCGAACACCGACAAGCTGAGGAGAGCAAAAATGATGACTCTGTTCCGCATGAAGATGAGCCTCCCATCCAATTTTTGCAAGCAAAGCGTGGTACTGAGCCTTTTTTCAACCGGGGAATACGGCCCCCTTTTCTGGGATTTTACTACGAAAATGAAGTATGTATAGAGACTTGCCAGAGCTTGGCACAGAGCAAGAGCTTCTAGCAGCATTTCTGAACTGAGTATGAGATAAAGATCAATAAAGGAATTTGCCTGAATCCCTTCTTAATAGCACGCGATCAATCACTTTCTTCCAGAGCGCTGTGTTGTTCCATTTGCCGAATGCGCCGGTGCTGTATCCGTTCTGTCTCAGGACCTCGGGGAGCGACACCATAAGCGCTAAGATAAGAAGAAGTCCTGCCGATCAATGCCAGAAAATATCGAATATCGAACAAGGACTGTCGAATTTCGAAGGAATTTTCCTCACTTCTGCGGTTCGATATTTCTTGTTCGATATTCGATTTTCACATCCGAGCCAGGAAATCCGTTTATCTTAGCGCTTATGGGGAGCGACACGGTGTCCTTGGGCAACACGGACTTTTAACCGGGATAGCCTGCCGAAAACTCGGAAATGCCGCCAAAGCCGACCTGGTGGTGGTTCGGTCCGGTCAGCAAAGAGGAACGGGTAGGCGAGCTCATCACTTCGCCAACGGTCTTCTCCGTAATGGAGAAACAGGTCTCAGATGCGTAGAAAATGGGTTCCGTTTCTGAGAAAAGTGTCTGGGTCACACCGACTATGGTCTGGACGATCCAGGCAATGGTCTTCCTCGTCCAGACCATAGTCTCGATGGCGGGGAAAATAGTCTCCGGGACCTCGACCTAAGTCGCCGCCCTTGAGA
>Ga0187865_1002440_pt1 | contig 17645 bp, 13 predicted proteins | sample June2016WEW_11_1_2_FD_132989 | JGI IMG/M metagenome (GOLD analysis project Ga0187865, IMG submission 132989) | Peatland microbial communities from SPRUCE experiment site at the Marcell Experimental Forest, Minnesota, USA - June2016WEW_11_100 | ecosystem: Environmental > Terrestrial > Soil >...
ATGATATCCTCGGGCTTCTTGTAGTTGGCAAGCAGTTGGTCGATCAACTTCGGGTCGATGGTCATGGGTTCTCCTATTTTCAACTTCCCATGACCGTTTACACAGTTCTATTTACACCCCCGACTAGTCCAGACCGCTAATCTCGTCGCTTATTGCTCAACAGCTTGCAGGAGCACTGGCGAGAACCCTTTTGAAGATCGGGAATCTAGTTCCGCTTCTTAGCCGTCGTCTTCTTTGGCGCGGCCGCAGGCACCGCGTATTCGCCTTCCATATCCACCACTCCGCCATTCTCGTCCTCCGTCGCGGTGTACGTGCCCTTGCCCCTAATCCCCTTCAGCTTTCCAGTTCCGCCCGTGAACGCCCAAGTGCCTTTGACGCGCTCAATCCAACTTTTCGGCTTCCCGTCTTTCACAACGGCCCAATGGAAGCTGAGGTAGAACTTATCGCCGTTGTCCATATTGCCGACATAAGTTCCACTGGTTGAGGCTCGAGTGGGGCTCGCTTCGGAGAACGCAACGTACGTTCCATCCTTCGATTTTTCACCCACCATTTCCATCGGAGTCGACCACGTGCAAGTATTTTTCTCCAATGTCAACCTGTGTCCGGCCTGGTCCCCAGCCTCCGCCGTGCCGACCACCTCCGGCTTCGGGCATTGCATCTTGCCGGCAACCTTGGTCTGCGCCGCAACCGCCGACGCAAACAACAACGCCAGACCCACCATGCTCACAATGCGTAGTTTCATCGAACCTCCCTCAAGATTACCGGCATTTCTTGCTCATGCGAGCACAAATGACCGCGTTCTGTCAGTGAGTAGGGTCACATCTTTGATGTGTGGTGATCGCCAAGAGCCACAGCGCAGAGCCTGACCAGACCTTAACTGTTGCAAAATCGCCATTTCACCAACAACGCTCTAAGAGGCTGCGGAAAGACTGGTTCCCCCAGAGAGAGTGCGACCTCGGCGGCTAAAGCCGCATTCAAAATAATGCAGTTACCGCAGCGCTGAAGCGCTGCGCCACCCAAAATCAAACACAGTGTTGAATCATTCCACAGCCTGAGACGGGGAAAGCCCCGTCTCTACAGTTGTTTTTCCATCGCCAGTAGCTGCTCTTTCCGCTCTAGGCCCCAGCGGTAGCCGCCTAGGTTGCCATCTTCGCGCACTACGCGGTGGCAGGGGATCGCTACTGCTACCGGGTTGGTGGCGCAGGCTCGGGCTACGGCTCGGGTGGCTTTTGGCATGCCGATCTTTCTCGCTACGGCGCTGTAGGAGCGTGTTTCTCCTCGGGGAATTCGTTGCAGACATTCCCAGACACGTCGTTGAAAAGCGGTGGCCCGGATGTCGAGCGGAAGCGACGGATTGGTTTCTTGTCCCTGAATGAGGCGCGCGAGACTCTCTCGCCATTGGGACATCGCGGCATCGTCGCGACGGCGAACCGCGAAAGGAAACTCGCGGATCAAGCCCTGCTGGAACTGCTGATCGGAGTTGGCAAACTGAATGGCGCAGATGCCCTTGTCGGTGGCGGCGATCAGCATGCGTCCTAGAGGCGATGGGGCGATGGTGTAGCGGACGACAGAGGCCACAGCGCCGCGGCGGTACTTCTCCGGGGTCATGCCGAGTTGCGTGGCCGTGCGTTCGTAGAGACGGCTGCTGGAGCCGTATCCGGCGGCATAGAGCGCGGTCGTTACGGAGTGGCCAGCCTGCAAATTTTGTTTCACCTGCCGCAGGCGGCAGGCGTCGATGTAGGCCTTGGGCGACACGCCGAGCACGGACTTGAACGTTCGCTGCAAGTGGAAGGAACTGCGGCGGAATTCCTTGGCTAGCAGGCTGAGCGTCAGGCGGTCTTCAATATGCTGCTCGATGTAGCGGCACATCGCCCGAACCAGCGCGGATTGCGGGTTCCCGTCCACCGCTTTCGGACGGCAGCGCAGACAGGCGCGATAGCCTGCCTGTTCCGCGTCGAGCGCATGGTCGAAAAAACTCACGTTCTCGCGGCGCGGGCGTTTGGCGGGACAGGAAGGACGGCAGAATATGCCAGTGCTCGAAACGCCGAAAACGAACTGGCCGTCGAGTGAGCCGTCGCGATCGACGACGGCTTGCCAGCGGCGGTCGTTGATTTGTTCTGGGCTTCGTGGTGAAGTTCGGTTCATCGCTTCTTCTTCTGAAAGTATCGCATTGGTGGCCATGCAGGTAACATAGGGCAGGCGGGCCGCGCGGACTATCCGAATGTTGCGGTCAAACGATTTTCCCCGCCAACCGCGGAGTTGGCGGAGAACGCAGAGAAGGGAATCGTGGCACGCATCACTGCCCGAACGTGGCGAATCATGTACGATGACGGCCTCACTGGAGAGTGTTTCATAAATACCCTTCCGCTAGGAGGGCACGTCCCTCAGGGGCTAAAGCCCGCATTCTGTTGGGCCCTGAACGGCACGGCTGAAGCCGTGCCCTACCCAAAACCGACTTACGAAACACGCTCTGCGACAGAATTGAATTCAAGAATCTGAAGAGGAATCTCTATGAAAAGCAATCGCAAGATGATGTGGCTGGTTGTGCTGGTGGCTCTTGTGGCGCAGGCCGGCGCGCAAGTTCTCACGGGCGATCAAGTGAAGAAAGTTGCTCCGAGCTCGTTTTTCTTCGCTGGCCAGAGCGCGGCCGTGCAGCTGCGGAACGCGACCGGCTTGAAGAACTCCGCCGGCAAGTTGCTGCTGGCGGGGCTGGTGGATACATCGGGGTACTCGACCGCCATCGCGGAGAAATACCAGGGTTTCCTGATCACCGAAACCAAACTTAGCTTTGACGGAGCTACGCTCGATCCGGGAGCCTATGGATTCGGCTTCAAGGACGGCAAGTTCACCGTGATGAACGTGGCGGCAACGGACGTGTTCTCGATCGCCAGCCAGAACGACGATCAGCTTAAACACCCGGTTCCCCTGAAACTGGAAAAAGACGGCGCTCGGTACCGGCTGTACGCCGGGCGGAAGTATGTGGTCGTGAAAGCCGATTAGTTCAGTGAGCTGCTGAAAACCTTAACCACCAAGGACACGAAGGAACACGAAGGAAACCCTCAGGGGATTTCCACCTTCGTGTGCCTTCGTGTCCTTGGTGGTTGATGAATTTGGGATACTAGTGCGGCGTCCTCGCGATGGACAAGGCCCGGTTCCCTTAATAGAATTTGAGGTTGCATTCACCTGCTGGCAAACTGCGATGAAACTTGTGACCTTCGAAAACGCTGCGCGCCAATCCCGCATTGGGGCGCTGATTAGCGACCAGCAGATTGTTGACCTGCACACTGCTTGCGCGCTCTACCTGCGCGACGTGGAGAGCGAGGCCATTTTCTACCGCATGGCCGATGCCCTTGTCCCATCCGACATGCGGGCGCTGTTCCGCGGCGGAGATACCAGCCTGGAGGCGGCGCGCAAAGCTCTCGACTACGTCGCCCATCTCGCGGTGGGCGGCGCCGGCGTCACCGGTCCGCGCGGCGAGACGGTGGTGTACTCGCTGGGCGACATACAGCTCAAGGCGCCGATCGTTCCAAAAAAGTTTTTCCACACGGCGGGCAACTTTCGCGAGCACCACGAAGAGGCGACGAAAGCCGGCTTTTCGCATCCGGTCATGCCGTGGATCGTTTTCTTTCAGAATACCGACGCGATCATCGGACACGACGAGCCCGTGATCTATCCCGAACACCTGACCCAGGAACTGGACTACGAACTGGAACTGGCGGTCGTTCTAAAGAAAGCGGGCAAGCACTTTACGCCGGAAGAAGCGTCCAGCTACATCGGCGGCTACGTAATTTTCAACGACATCACGGCGCGCGACATTCAGCGCCGCGAAATGAAATCGGGCGTGTTCAGCTTCTGCAAGGGGATCGACACGTTCTGCCCGCTGGGGCCGTGGATCGTGACCGCCGACGAAATTCCCGACGCGCACAACCTGGCGATGGAACTGCGCGTGAATGGCGAGTCGCGGCAGAGATCGCATTCGAGCAAAATGTCGGTCAAAATTCCCGAGATCCTTTCGCACTACTCGCCGATGGGATACAGCGCGGGCGATGTCGTCTCGACTGGAACGGTGTCGGGCGTAGCGGCGTTTTCGGGAGATCCGAAGGCGTGGTACCTGAAGCCGGGCGACGTGATGGAATGCGAGATCGAAAAGATCGGCGTGCTGCGGAATCCGGTGATCTCGTGGGAAAAAGCGTATGGCCAGAAACCGGCGGCGCTGGCGACGCAGGAGACCGTGAAGTAGATCTTTTTCACCACGGAGTCACGGAGAGAATTGGTAATTTGGTAATTTGTAATTTGAAACCGATCCCATGCCATTTGATCTGGGGTTTTCAAATTGCCAAATTACCCGATTACAAAATTACAAATTCTTGGTTCGAGTTTTTCAGACAATGACTACCAATTCGAAAATCTGGGTTAGCGAACTCAATGCGCGGCCGGAGGTGCGGGGCGCGTTTCCGGAAAATACCATCCGGTTTTACGACACGACGCTGCGCGATGGGGAGCAGACGGTTGGGGTTGTGCTCTCACCGCAGCAGAAGCTGGAAATCGCGCACAAGCTGGATGAGCTGGGAGTGAGCCGCATTGAAGCCGGCTTCCCGCGCGTTTCGGCGGAAGACGCGGAAGCGATTCAGCTCATGCAGAAGGCGGGCATCAAGGCGGAGCTCTGGGGATTTTCGCGCGCGATCAAAGCCGACGTCGAAGAACTGGTGCGGCTGAACCTTCGCTATTCCGTGATTGAAGCGCCTACCAGCGAGATCAAGCTGAAAGCGTATGGCATTTCGCGGGAGGAAGTGCTGCGCCGAATTCGCGATGCAGTCTCGGCGGCGCGCGAGGCCGGCATCACGGTTGCATTCTTCGCCGTCGATGGAACGCGCACCGAGTTGGAATTTCTGAAAACCGTTTACCTGTCGGCGCTCGATGCGGGAGCGAAAGAACTGGTCGTGGTGGACACGATTGGGGCCTGCGGGCCCGAGGCGGCGGAATATCTGACGCGGCAAGTTTGCCAGTGGGCGGGCAAAGGCGTGCCCGTGCATTTCCACGGACACAACGATTTCGGCATGGCGACGGCCTGCGCGGTGGCGGCCGTCCGCGGGGGAGCAACCTGGATCCAGGGCACGATCAACGGCATGGGCGAACGCGCGGGCAATGCCGATATCGCCGAGATTGCACTCGCGCTGCGCTGCCTCTACGACGTAGCGGTAGTGCTGAATCTCGAAAAGGTGCGCGAGGTTTCCGAGGTAGTGAGGCGGGCTGCGGGGTACACGCTCGATGCGTGGAAGCCGCTGGTCGGCGAAAACTTGTTCATGCGCGAAAGTGGCGCGGTGGCCAGCCAGTTTCATCTCCCGGAGGCGATTGAGCCCTACTCGGCGGAAATTGTGCAGGCGGAGCGCGGGATTGTTCTTGGCAAGAAAAGCGGGCTCGACAACATTGACCTGAAATGCCAGGAGCTCGGCGTGACAATCACGGCCGAGCAGCGGGGTGCGGTCCTGGCTGCGGTCAAACAGGCCGCGGTCAAGCAGGCTGCGGCCGGCAAATGCGGCTTGGTAAGCAACGATCAGTTTCGGCAGATTCTGGCGGCCATGCGCATTGTCTGAAATCGGGGTCTGAAGTCGGGGTCTGAAATCGTGCGTGAGTCGGGGCCCCCTTGAAAGGCCCTGGCCAGGCCCGGTTCCCAGGCGATTGTGCCGGGCGAACTTACGGTGGTAACGCTGGGTTCGTTACTCATAAAGTGCAGATGCTTGCACCCGCGGGCTCGACCCGATCCCGTTTTCGCTTACTAACTCCATTCGCAACAAACACTTACACCCTCCCTCTCATATGGATTCACGGGTGCACTATCCGGCATGAAGCCCGGAACGTACGGGGCGAACTTGGGGGCAACTGTGACCGTCATTTACAGCGCAGAGGGCGTGGCTCCTCGAACCAAGACGCGGCCGGCAGCCATGCTGCCGCTGCTGGTGATTTTGTTCATCGTCTCCTACGGCATTCTGACCATGCTGGTTTTCGAGCAGGGCCAGACCATCGAAGCGCAGCACAGTTTAATCCACGAGATGTTGAAGGACAGCACCCAACTGGCCACGCTGAAAGGCAAGCTGGCCCGTGACGACAGCAAGCGGCTCCACGACAAAGCGTCTACGCAGGCGGATCAAAAGGACGCGGATTCGGGCAATCCTGCGGCAGGGGCAAAAGGATCGGACAAAGAAACCAAGCGACCCGGTAAATCGGCCCACTCCATGAAGGAAGTTCCCCGGAAGCCAGCCGCGGATTTAGAGGATGTGCGGCGCTCCACTCGAGTGATCTAGCGGGCGTAGCAGCGTGGGTAGTACGGATCGGCGAAAGCGATTCGGGCTTTAAGAGAAAAAGAAAACGGTTCTGTGAAAACGCGGCCTTATGTGGGGGCCGTGATGCAAGCGAGACCCAATCATGAAAGCCCTGGCCCTAGCTCTAGTCTTGTCCCTTCCCGTCCCGAGGTTGGCCCCACCAACTCAGCTCTCCCCCACCCCCAGCCAGCAACCCGCAAAGAGAAAGGGGGGGCAATGGTACTTCGCCGCAACCGGGCACGCCGTGTATTGCTACGGACCGGTGATGACCATGCCCCAGGCGCAAGGGGGCCTGTTGAAAGTCGCAACTTTTTGCCGTGGCGATCGAACCATGGTACCGCTGAAAGATTAGACAAACTATTCCCGCAAGTCTTCCTGGCTTGCTGCTGCAACTCAACCAGAATGTTGGGCAGGGCGCCTCTGCTCAGCAGACAGGAGCCGCCCGTTGCGGAACCGTACCGCGGGTGGCGTGGGAGGATGGCGGAGATGACCCTCCTACCCGATATCCGGAGCAAGCATCCGAAGCAAGCCGGGACAACCGGAAGGAGGCCGCCGGAATCACTCTCTATAACCAGGCCCCGCGCGCTTCCCCTATAATCGGTAGTCAGAATCTCGTTTTGGCGAGGGCCCGTAGCTCAAACGGATAGAGCATCGGATTTCTAATCCGACGGTTGCAGGTTCGATTCCTGCCGGGCCTACCAGATTGTCCTACGGAAGTCGCCCGTTCGTGCCATTCCCCCCGCGGCGATCAGAACGTAGAGTAGTTGTTGAGCAGACTTCGGGGGAGGGCTGTTCGACGAGCGTCCGGCGACTCTAACCGAGTCCGGGCGCTTTCGTTTTTGCGGCGTAGTTGACCCCATCCTGCGAGCCGCGGCATTTTCATTGCCCCTGCCTTAGGGCTGGGGCGCGCTCGTCATTCTTCGGTCTTCTTTGGCTTCGGTCTCATCATCTCCCACTCCTTCTCTGTCAGCTCCCGGCCCAGTGCCGTGAACTCGCCCGCCCCTTGCAGCCACTCCCCACCATCCATGGTCACGACTTCTCCATTTACATACCCTGCGCCATCGCTAACCAGAAATGCGGCGAGGTTGGCAAACTCCTCCATCGTCCCAAACCGTCCCAGAGGATTTCGTTTCTTCGCCGCCACTTCCAGTTCCGGACGCGGCAGCAGACGCGAGAACGCGCCCTCAGTCGGAATCGGCCCAGGCGCGATGGCGTTCATCCGAATCCCGCGATCGCCCCACTCGACTGCCAGGCTCCGCGTCAGCGCCTGCATGCCTGCCTTTGCCACCGCCGATGGCACCACATACGCCGAGCCCGTGGTCGTGTATGTGGTGGTCACGTTCAGCACCACGCCTCCTCGCTTCGCCGCCAGCCATCGCCGCCCGCAAGCCATGGTCGTGTGCAGCGTGCCCATCAGGACAATGCCAATCACCGACTGAAATGCCCCCAGCGAAAGGTCTTCGGTGCGCGCCAGAAAATTTCCTGCCGCGTTGTTCATGAGCACATCGAGGGGACCTTCGGCCCAGATGCCTCCGATCATCTCTTCGACCGCCGCTGCGTCGCGCACGTCGCAGGGACGAAAGTGGATCTTGCCGCCCGTGCGCTCGCGCAACTCCTGCTCGGTGGCCGCAAGAACTTCCTGGCGCCGCCCGCAAATATAAACTTCCGCGCCCAGTTCGAGAAACCGTTGCGCGGTAGCCTTGCCCAAACCGGTGCCGCCGCCGGTGATAAGGATGCGCTTGCCCTGAAGCAGATCTTTCTGGAACATGGGTCGATTCCTCCGCTGAAATGCAACGACGATTGTAAACGGACAGGTTGCTCGCGCAACGAAAGGGAAGGGCGCGACTTTACAGGTTGCGGAAAAGCTCGGGCTTCGTATCAGGGTATTTCTTCCTGTATAGAGACGGGGCTCGCCCCGTCTCCGGAGACGCGGCAAGCCGCGTCTCTACGGGAAAATCAGACGCCCCCTTAGACCGTAAAGCGCATTTGCTGGTTACTAGGTACTGGCCGCTGGGTACTGCTTTGTTCGAGTGTCGCCACCGCCCAGCGCGCGTGTTCCGCGACCACCGGATCTGAATCCTCGGAGAGTTTCTTTAGCGTTGGCACAAATTTCTTGTCGCCGCTGTTTCCCATCGCAATCACCGCATTCCGCCGCAGGCCGGAAAGCTTTGCGCGCCGGACTGGAGATCCGCGGAACACAACTTGAAACTCTTCCGGCTGCATTTCGGCTAGCCAGTCTAGCGCTGGATTGACCAGCCCTTCCCGCGCCTCGAACTCCGCCGCGGAAGTCGCCGGCGCCTTGCGGTTCCACGGACAAACGTCCTGACAGATGTCGCATCCGAAGACGTGCCGTCCCATGGCCGAGCGCAACTCGTCTGGAATCTCGCCCCGCTTCTCGATGGTCAGATAGGAAATGCACCGCCGCGCGTCGAGTACGCCGGGCGCAACAATTGCCTGCGTTGGACAGGCGGCGATGCAGCGCATGCAAGTCCCGCAACGATCCGGCGCAGGCAGGCCGGCCGTGAGCTCGAGCGAGGCAAGGATTACGCCCAGCAATAGCCACGATCCAAGCTGCTGGTTGATGATGCAGGTGTTTTTTCCGATCCATCCTACGCCAGCGTACTTGGCGTACACGCGCTCAATGAGCGGGCCAGTGTCAACATAGGAACGAAGTTGGAGCGAGTTGCCAGTTGCGTCGAGCAGTCCGCGCAACTCATCTTCTATCTTTAGCAGGCGGCGCAGGGCGGCGTCGTGGTAGTCCTCGCGGGACCAGGCGTAGCGCGAAATCCAGCCTCGGCTTGCACCTTCCGTCCGCGCCTCAGTCGAATACGGATGCGCGGTGTTGTAGTTGATGGCGCACACGACCACGCTGCGCGCCCAGGGGGCAACTCGGGCCAGCGACGCGCGCTTGAGTTCGCGGGTGTCATCGCGCGCTTCCAGGTATTTCATTTCGCCGTGCTTCCCATCCGCGATCCAAACGGGAAAGACGCGCAACTCGCTGAAGTCGCGGACCGGCGCAATGCCGCACAGATCGAACCCGGCGTCGCGCGCGCACTGCTTGATGCGAGCTGGAAGGTCGGAGAACAAGTGGGCAGTGGCTCGCAGCGAGTTCGGCCGCTGAGCGGAACTTATGTCCTCCAGGAAAGGCTACCACTTTCGCGATAGGCGAATCCGGCCGGATCAGGGCTGCACGTCCTGCTTGGGCGTGCGTCTTTTGTGTTTGGGGTCACAGACAGCGACCTCATGTGCCGGTCTCAATAAACGGCTGCTGCAATGATGTGTGGTGCCTGCAAGGCCCAATTATCGGGCGGCCCCCCATTTCCCACACAGGATGAGGGCAGGCTGCTCGGCAGTGCGCCCATGTTCTGCTGAATGCAGCTAACCGCCGTGGCATTGGTGAAGTATTTGAAGGGAAACATCTGGGAATGAAGGGTCCCTCCCTCGCCCAGGCCCTGTGAACATCCCGCGCCTGGCGGATTACAGGTATCGTCCATGGCCCACATATAATTACCGGGAGGCAAGTACGTTGTGCCTTCCGTCCATGACAGCGTGTTCAGTGTTCCAAAGGCTGACTGTTGGCCGGTTTGGCAGGTTGCTTCTTGAGTTGGGGTGCTAACTAGGCAGGGGAAGAAGCTCGTTGCTTTTTCGCCGCTGTTCACCTGAAGGCCACCGACATGGACAAACAGCTGGTTTGCTCCATTGTTGGCCGTGCATGGGCCGCTCAGGCAGTAGAGCCCTATGTCCAGCCGGTCACTCGGCGACACGTTGTCAATAAATGAGGCTAGGAACGTAACTTTCGACGTATAGCAACCTACTGGGATGTTAATGCCACCTTGGATCAGAACATACGGATAGACTACGTTACCGACGTAGGAATGCGACATCGTATTCCACGACACGTTGATAAAGCAGTTGGGCGCAGTTGGGGGCGGCGGCGGGGGTGGGGCCGGGGTGCTGCTGACCGAACAAGCCGAAACAAAGACAAGAAGGAAGATGACAGAAATTATTTTCATCGTAGTCTTCTCCCCTAGTAGATCAAGATCGTCGGAGGCTTCGGACTGCCTCCCGCGCCCGTGCCAGTGTAGGCCGCAGGTGTTACCTGAGTCGGCCAGGGAGAACTCGTTGAAAAGTTCGCCGGCAACCCGTTCCCATTTGGTGGAATGACAAAATTCCACGTCGGATTGTTAGGCGGGTTTGAAACGTCGAAGGCGTATATCAAGCCCTGGTCGCTGTCTCCGCTGAGCTGAGCACACGGCGGGTTCGTCGAGGTACAGTTTGTGCCTATGGCTTCACCGTAGATCCCTGCAGAAAGAGCACAACCCTGTGCACAGCCAGCCCAAGACAAATGCACAACCTTCAGATTCGGCGTAAAACTCGGACCGGAGAGTGCCCCCGTGTGGACGACAAGCTGCCCTGCGGTTCCGGTTCCGTTCCCCCAGTAAACCAGCCCGATGTCGTACATGTTAGAAGGGTTGGCGTCCTGAGTCACCACGTTGAAAGCCACGCCCGTTGTCATGCAATCGTACGGCAACCAGAAACCGATTATGGTGACCCCGTTTTGGCCGACGTTATTCGGGGGGGCGGTCGAGGCGCTAAGAGTTGCGACTGCCTCTCCCGATGGCCACGGCGTAAACGCGCACTCCATAGTCTGAGCGGACACGGATAAAGCCGCGAACACAACCCACACCAATGCAAGAATGAGTTTGTTCATAGTGTTTCGCTCCAATCTCCACGTTTTGTCTGGCTTGATTCAATCAGCGCTGAAATTTTATCACAGATCAAGTCAATGAAAGCCGTGGAGTTGGCGCTATCTCAAAGGGTTGCTGGCGAAATATCGCGATTGCGCTCATTGACGGGGTGTGGCTCATCAGCAAGGGCGAGACTTCATCAAGAACAGCCACGCAATTTCCAACGCATGGCGCTTTTGGCCAACACCCAAGTGACCAGCATCACTGCCGCGCAGGAGAGCGGGAAACCCGGCTGAGGGTCACGGCAGGTTATCCCTTCGGTTCATTGTGAGATGGCTTTAGCTTTTGCGGGCGCGGCGCCTTTTTTGGCAGGAGTGGTGAAGTGCTCGATCCGGTTCCGGCCTTTCTCCTTGGCCTTATAAAGGCCGGCGTCGGCGTGATTCAACAACACTTCCACTTCGTTTTTTCCATCGCAATCGGAGACGGCGACTCCCATACTCATGGTGATGAGTCTCTCCTTGCCGGAACAAAACACGGGCGTATTGGCAATAATTTCGCGGAGTTCATTCGCACGCAGCAGAGCGTTGGTCAAATCACAGTTGGGCAGAACCATAAGAAATTCTTCTCCGCCGTATCGGCCAACACCGTCGTAAACGCGGAGTTGCGCACGCAGTCGGCGGCTGATTTCGCGGAGCGCCTCATCGCCAAAAACATGGCCGAGTGTGTCGTTCACGCTCTTGAAATGGTCGATGTCGCCAAGCACCACGCCCACCGGCTGGCGCTCCCGGCGCGCGCGCTCCAATTCCCGCTGGAGCATGGCGAGAATCTCTCCGCGATTCAGCAACCCGGTGAGGTTATCGTGGGTGGCGGCGTGGCGCATGGACTCCCGAGCGGAAACCAGCTCTTCCTGCAGGTCGAGAATCCGCTTACCGACGAGCAGGCGCGCCTTCAATTCCAGCTCATCAAAGGGCTTGACCAGATAGTCGTCCGCCCCGGCTTGCATGGCGTCGAGCATGTTCTGGTGGCCCTCGTTGCTGGTCAGCAGGATGACGTAGACGTAAGGACCGGAGGATCCGGCTTGCCGGATGCGCTGGCAAAGCTCAATGCCATCCAGATCGGGGAGCACCCAATCGAGCAGAACGAGCTTGGGCGCATCCGGCTGCTCCAGGATTCGCCCAGCCTGGGAGCCGCTCTCGGCGAGGGTGACGCCAAAACCCCAGCTTCGCAAATGATCGCCGATCAATTTGCGATAGACAGCGGAATCATCGACCACCAACGCCTGCATGAGTCTTGAACCTCCGACCTCCGCTGCGCCAAATAACAAACGGTCGCTCACTCACGCCCCCGTGGCCGATCAGTACCCCATGACACCTTACCACCATCATAAGACCAAGAGGTTGCTTGAGGAGCTGGCAATTGGCTGGCCCGTGCATCCAGAGATACGTTATGCAGAATCGGCGAACGGAGCGAGAAACTTTAGCAGGCTGGTGCCGAACTTGGAAGCCCGTATTCAGGCGCCGAAAGCCTGCCCGCGCGACCGTGTCGAGGCAAGCTCACCATGCCCACCCCTTCTGCCGGGAAAGCGCTGGTTTTTATCAGCCGGAGTGTCAACAATCACCCGGAACGAGAAGAGCAGAGGGTTGACCCAGGCTTCGCCAGCGGCCTAACATAGCCGCGGACGGCACTGAGGCCCTGGGAATGATCGGCCAGACAGTCTCCCACTATCACATTGTTGGAAAGCTCGGTGGTGGTGGCATGGGCGTGGTGTATGAGGCGGAAGACACGCGCCTGGCGCGTCACGTTGCCCTCAAGTTCATTCCCGCGGCGATGGTCCACGACCGCAAGTCGCTCGACCGCTTTTTGCGTGAAGCCCGCGCCGCTTCCCAGTTAAACCATCCCGGCATCTGCACCATCCACGATATCGACGACAACTTCGGACATCCCTTCATTGTCATGGAAAAGCTGGAAGGGGTGAGCCTGAAGGAGCGGATGCGGGGGAAGGCGATGGAAGTCGACGAGATCCTCGACATCGGCATCCAGGTGGCGGATGCCTTGGCGGCTTCGCACGCCAAGGGGATCATTCATCGCGACATCAAGCCGGCGAATATTTTTGTGGCGCAGAGCGGTCAGACAAAAATCCTCGACTTCGGATTGGCCAAGTCGGCGCGCGAACCGGGATCGAGCGACGCAGCGATGGAAGACTCGATGACCGCGGTGGGCGTGATTCCCGGAACCGCGGTTTACATGTCTCCGGAGCAGGCGCGCGGCGAAGAACTGGATCCGCGGAGCGATTTGTTCTCGCTCGGAGTCGTGCTTTATGAAATGGCAACCGGCAAGAAGCCTTTTGCCACCGGCAACGTGATCACCACGCTGGACGCGGTCCTGAACCGGAAGCCGGTTTCTCCTCTTCGTCTCAACCCCGCGCTCCCCGTGGATCTGGAAGGCATCATCGGCCGGGCCATGGAAAAAGACCGGGGGCACCGCTACCCCAACGCGCTGGCGATGAAGGGCGATCTCCAGTCGTTGAGGAAGGAAACGGAATCGGGGTTAACCAAGACCGGGGCGCGGCGGCCAGCCTTGCCGTATCGCATTGCCACAACTACGTTTCAGGCCACGAGCAAATTTTCAACTTATCTTCTGCTGGGCGTCAGCGCGCTGCTGCTCACGGTTTTGTTTGCGGTGGGAGCGTGGTGGTTCAAACAGCGTCAGATGGCGGGCGGTGGCGCGCCGAAGAACACCATTGCGGTGCTGCCGTTGCAGAACATGAATGGCGACATCAGCGTGGAGTTTCTGCGCTTCGCGCTGGCCGATGAAATCGCCAACACGCTCACTTACACCCGGACGCTTGACGTTCGTCCCTCCGCGATCACGCGAAAGTTTGTCGGCAACGACGTCGATCCGCAGCAGGCGGGCCGGGAAGTGCACGTCGCCAGCGTTATTACCGGACACTTCCTGAAGCAAGGCGACCGCCTGCTGATTACGCTCGAGGCGATCCAAGTGGATGGGAACCGGCTTGTGTGGCAGACCAACCTGACCGCGCCCGCTCAGGACCTGATCGCATTGCAAGCGCAGATGGCTGCCCAGATGCGTCAAGGGTTGCTGCCGGCGCTCGGCGCGGCCGGCGGTTTTCTCGATACCAGCACGCGCCCGAAAAACGCGGAGGCTTACGATCTCTACCTGCATAGCCTCGCGCTGCCTCACGATGCCGGGCCAAATAAGGATGCCATCGCGGTGCTGGAGCATGTGGTCGGCGTGGACCCAACCTACGCGCCGGCATGGGAACAGCTCGGATTGCGTTGCTACTATGACGCGGACTACTCCGATGGTGGCGAGCCGATGTTCCAGCGGTCCAACAAAGCCTGCGAACGTGCCATAGAGCTCGATCCGAATCGGGTGGTTGCCGCCGGACAACTGATCGAGAACCGGGTTGAGCGAGGCGAACTCGGCAAGGCATACCAGGCGGCGCTGGCGTGGGTCAAGCGTCGTCCGGAAAGTGCCCAGGCTCATTTTGTGATGAGTTATGTCTATCGTTATGCCGGGATGCTGGGGCAATCGACGGGTGAATGCAACACGGCGCTGGCGCTCGACCCTGGTAACTATGCTTTTCGTTCTTGCGCCTGGGCGTTCATGGAGTTGGGTAAGACGGAACGGGCGGCGGATTTTGTCCGTCTGGATGCCGGTTCGGAGTGGGCCGCGTATGTGTTGCCATCCATCCTTCTGCGCGAGGGGAAGATTTCGGAAGCACGCGAGGCGGTGAAGCGCATGCCGACCACGCCGCGCTATCACCGCGATCTGCTGGAGTCTTGCCTGCAGTTGCGGCCAGCCGCGGACCTGGAGCGGATGGCGCAGGAAGCGGAAACCAGCCTGCCCTCCGAACCCGACCCTGAGACGTGGTATATCCAGGGAGCGCTCTTCGCGTACTGTGGCAAGAAACAAGCGGCTCTCCATCTGCTCCAGAGCGCGGTCGAGCAGAACTATTGCGCGCACGAGAATCTGCTTTATGATCCTCTGCTGGCAAAACTCCGCACAGATACAGCTTTTGACAAAGTGTTGACCGCGGCGGGCGCTTGCCAGGAGGCGGTGCGAGCGTCAGGCAACACGCAGGGCCAGTGAAACGCAACCGGACTTTCGCGGCTATTTACTAGTTGGTATATTAACTAGTTAGTAATGGTACCCCCCTCCCCCCCGGTCTTTTGGAATCATGGGGTTAGGAGGAAATTCCCGCCAGGTCTTTGGGTTTAAAGGACTTACAGCTAAAGTCTTCCAGAATCAACGACTTAGGTTGTCAAAGAGCGTTGAAAATGGGTTTGGGGCAGCTTCGAGATCCGTCTTGGTTGACGGGCACACCTCTTGACTGCCCCAATCAGATGAACATTGTTGCATCGGGCGGGTTGGAAGTATGTGATGGCGGTCACCGGTTGGATGTGATGAAAAAAGTCAGCTCGGTGGGCAATTCCAGCGGACCGCTGGGTGGGAGGGGAAATGGGCAGTCTTCCGACGCTCCCGCCGCGACTAGCTCCTAGCGAGAGTCTGATGAAGCCCTTTACTGAAAAGCCATTCTTCAACCGTTTGACATGCTTTGCCAATCTCCCGTTTCGCTTCCGCCCGAACGGATTCATAGTCGGCGGCTCGTTGTTCAAACGCGTCCAACCAAGACTGTTCGGGTAGGCACTGGCAACTGCTCTCTCTCGGCAGTTCCTTCTACGTCACCCTGGAAGCGTCTCCGCGCCATTCGTTAGGAAGATCTTCTTGCCTTCCCAAAACCTTCGGCCCTGGACGGGTAAGCGTCTGGAGGAATGCGCCCGACTTTCCGCTTGCCAACCGGTCGGTCGGTCGGGTACTATCACGTCAATTCTTTGGTGCAACCTTGACGAATCGACCGGGTCTCCGACGAATTAGTTTTAAAATTCCAGGGGTACGAGTATGCTTGTCCGACTCGGTGCGGAGGGAAAGAGTGAGCTGAGAAATTAGAAATCGTAAACGCTCCCGAATCCCACCCGCCAGAAACGCTGGCAAGGTGGGTTTTGTTTTTCCAGGAGGGGCTTTTCGACGCTCAGCCCCTAAAGGGGCATCTGATTTTTGAGAACTTACGGTATCGCTAAAGCGATACCCTGATACGAAGCTTGAGGATACGAAGCTTAAGTTTTTCGGCAGCCTGCGAAGGGGTACGCTGATACGAAATCGCACTTGTACCACGGACAGGTAGGGAGGTCGCATGACGGATCGGAAAAGCACGGAGCAGAAAAGCACGCCGAGCACAGGCAAGGCCAAGACGATGACCGGGGCCAGTATTCTTTGGGAATGTCTGGAACGGGAAGGCGTGAAGCACGTCTTTGGCTATCCCGGCGGCGCCATTCTGCCGGCGTATGACGCGCTGAAGCACAGCAAGATCCATCATGTTTTGGTGCGCCACGAACAAGGCGCGACCCACATGGCCGACGGCTACGCGCGCGCCAGTGGACAGGTGGGAGTTGCGGTCGCAACCTCGGGGCCGGGAGCGACCAACATGGTCACCGGAATCGCCACCGCCATGCTCGATTCCTCGCCGATCGTCTGCATCACCGGGCAGGTGGGCAGCAAGCTGATCGGGTCGGACGCGTTTCAGGAAACCGACATCACCGGCGTGACGCTTCCGATCACCAAGCACAACTATCTGGTTATCCACGCGAGCGAAGTGGCGCGCACGATCCGTGAAGCTTTCTACGTGGCGCGGTCGGGACGCCCCGGTCCGGTGCTGGTCGATATCACCAAAGATGCGCAGCAGGGTTCGTGCGAGTTCGACTGGGAGGCGGCCAAGCCGCAATTGCCGGGTTACCGTCCCGACCTTTCGCCCGCTCCGAAGGAGTATGAGCAGGCGCTGGAGTTGATCCACAATTCGAAGCGGCCCGTGATCCTCGCCGGCCACGGCATCATCATTTCTGGAGCCATGCGCGAGGTGCGCGATTTTGCCGAGCGCGCCGGCATCCCGGTCGCGCTCACGCTGCTCGGCCTGGGCGCGCTCCCCGCGTCGCACCCGCTCAATCTCGGCATGATGGGCATGCACGGGGAAGCCTGGGTCAATCATACAATTCAAGAAGCAGATCTGCTGCTGGCCTTCGGCATGCGCTTCGACGACCGCGTCACCGGCAACCTGAAAACGTACGCGCCCAACGCTAAGAAGATCCACATCGAGATCGATCCCGCGGAGATCAACAAGAACGTCAAGGTCGATGTTCCCCTGGTCGGCGATTTGCGGGAAGTTTTGCTCGAATTGTTGCCGCATGTCGAATCCATCGACCGCAGCGAGTGGCTGGATTCCATTGACAAGCTGAAGGGCGATTCCGCCGTGCGCGACATCCAGAACCTGCCCGACAGCGGCCATCTCTATGCCGCGCATGTCATCAACGATTTGTGGCACCAGACGCGCGACGGCAACACGATCGTAGTAACCGACGTCGGTCAGCACCAGATGTGGGAGGCGCAGTACTACAAGCATGAGCATCCGCGCACGCTGATTACTTCCGGCGGATTAGGTACGATGGGTTTCGCTCTGCCCGCCGCCATCGGCGCCAAAGTCGCTTGCCCCGAGGCCGAGGTTTGGGTGGTGGTGGGCGATGGCGGATTCCAGATGACCATGTGCGAACTGGCGACACTGGTG
>Ga0187865_1002451_pt1 | contig 17597 bp, 12 predicted proteins | sample June2016WEW_11_1_2_FD_132989 | JGI IMG/M metagenome (GOLD analysis project Ga0187865, IMG submission 132989) | Peatland microbial communities from SPRUCE experiment site at the Marcell Experimental Forest, Minnesota, USA - June2016WEW_11_100 | ecosystem: Environmental > Terrestrial > Soil >...
GTACGCGCGTAGCTCGCGGTAAGCCACTTCAATAAGGTATAAACCCTTGTCATGCACATCCACAGGGATTTCCTGGTACTCGGAACCGCGCGTTTTGGGTACCAGCTCGCGCCAGCCGAGCGCCAGTTGCTGGCGGTTCAGAAGCGGCACCTGGGCGTAAGAGGTAACATCGAGGGGAATGCGTTGCAGCCTTCGCTCCTGCACGCGCAAGGAGTGGTATTGCCAGCGCGTTTCGAAGCGCAGTTGGGAGCGGAAGAAGTCCCGGATGCTCGCGCGCAAGTCACGCTTCCATTCGTGAAAGCGCTCGAGCCAGGTTTTCTCTCGCGCCAGTTCCGCTTTTTCGCTTCCGAAGGAATGGGCGTCTTTCAGCTTGGAGAAAAACTGAATCGGGTCCTTGATGCGATAGACGCGGAAGTCCAGGTGATCGACCTGTCGAAAGCTGATCCAGATTTTCGGTTGCTGGGAAGGCGCGTAAGTTTGGCGCGAAGAGACGGAAAACGACGGTTCCTTGGAGGGGGTCCCCTCCTGGGCGAGTGCGGCCGGGGGCGCGGCGAACAGGCCCACGAAGAGGAACAACGCTGCCAGGACCCATCCGGCAGATTCCCGAATCCCTCGTAAGGCCGCGGGCCGCCGCGATGTGAAGCCGTAATATGGCAAGCCGGAATTCATCAGAGTGTCATCGAGCCTTTGCCTCAAATAGGACCAATCCCCAGGGCAAAACCGGAGGGCGGGGCTTTAGCCCCGCCGGCCGGATGACGCCTGAATGGGCCTTTAGGCCCTCAAGCCATGTTGTTTCAGGGGCTAAAGCCCCACTCCCCATGGCCGTGGACCCGGCGGGGCTGAAGCCCCGCCCTTCCAGAGCACGAGTCAACATCTTCCCATTCGCCTGCTCGAGGTGAAAAAATCCGTTATAACAAGTATAACAAGTTCTCGACTTTAGCCTTCTAACGCAAAATTTCCAGCCGGTAGATTCCCAGGAAATTCGGATTATTGAGCAGCGGCCTCCAATGCAGGTCGGGGTGTTCGAGCAGGGTTCCCGTCTGCACCTCGCGAATCTCGCCACGTTGGCCATTCAGGTCGCCGGTGTGATAAACGATCCAATCCGTGCCCTGCGGCTGGTAGTACGACTTGCCGACAAACAACATGGTATGGAAAGGCTCGCGCTGCACGGATTGGTGGAAGAACAGCAGGTCGCCGGGCTGAGCCGCCCGAACGTCGCGCGAAATCAGGTACGTATTGTAACGGAGGAGCGTGGCGCTGTCGGCAAACTCCACAAAAGCGCCTTGCGCAATATCCCCCGGAGCAACGGGGCCGGGCCGGGTGCGGAATAGCGCCCGCCCCAGCGGCCCGTAAGGATAATTATATTTCGCGATGTCCCCAAAGCCCGGATCATAGGGAAGCCCGGCGTCCTCGCGCCATGCGGGCGAGTGGGCCTCGAGCGAGTTCCGGTACGCGAAGCGAACCAGCGCCGCGCAGTCCTCGACCTCCGCCCGTGTCCGGGGCGTAGGGGCGTAGTACTGCGTTTCCGCCAGGAAGGTGAACCAGCGGATGAAGTTCTCGCGGTCCTGGGCACCGTCAAGGCGAGCGCTGTCAGGGAAGCCATCGCCCAGGCTGTCGTGCCAGGAGTGGCCGGGCGAAGCCGCACTGGCACTGGGCAAAGCATTCGCGCCCACCCCCGGCGAGCTTTCCGCAAGCACGGGCCGGTGGCGAAGAACCAGGCCGGCGCAGACCGGCAGCATGGCGAGCAACGCGACCCATCCGTAGACAGAGGCGGCTCGCGAAGGGCCTTGGGAGCGGGAGTGAAGATGTGGTTTTTTCACGGCCTTACTATGCGGGCATATTCTAAATGCGGCGGGCAGGCAGTGCAAGGGCTCACGCGAATTAATTTGAACTGGCCAAGAGTACCAGCAATAATACGGGAATCCCCCACGGGGACAAGGAGAAGAGATGCTCGAAAGAAAAGGGTGGTGGACTGCGCTGGCAGGAGCGCTTTTCCTGATCAGCGGGCCGCTTTGGGGGGCTGAAATTTCGGTCGAGGGGGGGCCCATGGAAACAGGGTTCAACATCGGCACGTTCGCTTACATTCACGCCACCGTGCACGGGCTCACCGGCCAGCCGAAACGCTATGTGGTTTTCGCCGAAATCCAATACTACGGGACGACCGCAAACACTAGCGTGGAAATGGACCGCCTCCCGGAAACCAAGCCCGGCGTGGAGGAATTTCAGGTGGGGTGGCCGATTCCACCGCAGGCACCCACCGGCCTTTACACTCTCACCCTACACGTCGAAGACCGAATCCAGCACCTACCCGAGATCAGGAAGAAAGTGCGCGGCTTCGTGGTGTACACAAAAGTGGTGAGAATTTCGCGCGTGACCCTCGACAAGACCGTTTACAACGTGGGCGAGCCGATCAAATGTGAGGTGGGGCTCGAAAATCTGTCGGACGCCGATATGAAAGGTTTGCGCGTCGAGTTCTCGAACGCGAATTATCCTTGGATTTCGCTCTATTCCCAGGGAGGGCACGACAACCCGGACCTGGCTATCCGGATGCTGCGCGAGCATCTGGACATTCCGGCCGGAACCGCGGTGACCGTCCCCATGATTACCGCCGGGACGGCAACCTTCTTGCGCGGCAAGCAGCGAGATGTGATGGGTTCCGGCATAGCCCTGGGCAATGAAAAAATCCCTCCCCCGGAAGTTGATACCTACACCGTGGCGTTGTGGAATGCTGACCGTACCAAGCTGTACGACATGCAATTCACCCCGCCGGCGATTGTGCGCGCTTGGGACCGCGAACTGCCCAAACCTTACAGCCGCAACTTCACACATCCCTACAATTCTTTTATCGACTTTACCAAGTACCGGGAATTCTACGCGCCGGGGCAGATTTCGGCGGCCGTGCGAGCGGACCCTTCGCATACGCTCTATCGCCCCGGAGACACGGTGAAGATCGCTGTCACCTTGAAGAACTCCGGGGACGAAGCTTGGAGCGGAGCCTCCCTTCAGGCGCGCATCACGGATTTCAGGGGCAGGGAAGTTTACTCCGGCACGCTCGCCTCCGGGATTGACCTTGCCACCAGCGCCACGCAGAAAGTGGCTGCCGACGCGTGGACAATTCCTTCCACCGAGACCCCGGGCACTTACCCTGTGGAACTGACGCTCGCCGGCAGTGGGGGCAAACTTCTGGCTCGCACCACCACGGAGATCGCCGTGAATGAGCTTCCCGCATCGCTCATGGTGATCTGCGCGCATGAGGACGATGAGCAAGCTTACACCGGACTGATTCGCGCGGCGGTGGAAGCCAGGATTCCCGTGCAGGTCCTGATCCTTACCGCCGGCGACGTGGGCGCGTGTGAGCGTTACTTCGACAAGCCCTGCGGCCCCAACGAGGCGCGCGAATTTGGCACGGTACGTTTGGAGGAATCCGCCGAGGTGCTCGAACACCTGGGCCTTTCGCGCGACAAACTCATCGATCTGGGCTTGCCGGATGGGGGCTCGGGGGCCATCTGGTTTGAGCACAAAGATTCTTCCGACCCCTTCCTTTCCATTTATCTTGCCTGCGATCACGCGCCGTATGAGAACGTCTACAAACCCAACTTGCCGTATGCGCGCGACGCGGTGATTGAGGCGATCCGGCAAATCATTACCAATTTTCACCCGGCGATCATCGCGCTGACCGGTCCCGATGAGCGGCATGTGGACCACCGCACGGCGAACTGGTTCGCCATCAAAGCCTGTCAGGCGTTGCTGAAGCAAAAGGCGCTCGATCCCCAGACCATCGTGCTGGCCGACCAAGTCTACGGCTCGGGAGGCTTCAAACCCGCCCCTTACAAATATGAAAACTTCGTGGTCCATCTGAGTGGCGAAGCCGCCGCAATGAAACAGGAAGTGACTTGGATTTATCAATCCCAGGATGGAAACCTGGCCGAAGGTGAAAGGAAAACGCTCGCCGAACTTCCCCGCGAAGAGAAGCACCTCCGCATCATGGATTGGCAGGAACACGAAGGATGGAATGAGCAGGAAGTGACTCATTGAGCGATTGGTGATTGGTGATTTGTGATTGGAGGGGGTTAAGCGGCATAAAGTGCCACCCTGTAGCACTTGCTCCTGGGACCTTTTTCCGCCGCGAAGATTTTTCTCCGTGTCCTCTGTGGCAGGAAAAGATTTCACACAGAGTCCACTGAGCGGCTCCGTGTGCTCTGTGTGAAATCTCTTGAGGCACAGAGGACACAGAGAGGCTGGTTTTGGTTGCGGCTCTGCCGCGCTGGGTCAATAGAATAGCTCGCTACTCGCTCTCCACTCGCAGTTCGGTACTCGCGGTTGACACGACGCCCGCCGCGCAGTACCGTTGCAAGCAACCCTGATGAGAGGGATGATTGACCGCACCGGGTCGATACGATTCGTAGAGGGAGGAGCTATCAAATGCAAAAAAAGACAACATTAAGCCGGCGGGAGTTTTTGGGTAAAACATCGGTGGGCTTGGCAGCGGCAGGCGCGGTTCCACGAAGCTTTGCCATTTCCGGCGATCCCAAGGCGCTGGCCCTGCACGGAGGTACTCCCGTCCGGTCGGCCCCCTTCCCCGATTGGCCCCAAACCACGGAAATCGACGAGCGGAATATCCTCAAGTCGCTCCGCAACCATCGCTGGTGTACGTCGGATGGGGAATTCATTCCCAAGTTTGAAAAGGCTTGGGCGGGCAAAGTGGGGACGCGTGGCTGCGTCATTACTCCCTGCGGAACCCACGCCTTGCAATTGGCCTTGGAAATCCTGGGCGTGGGGCCGGGAGATGAGGTCATTACTTCGCCGTACACCTACATTGCCACGGTTGACGCCATCATGATGGGTTACTCGCTGCCCGTCTTCGCGGACTCCGATCTCAAAACCTTTCAACTTGACCCCGACGATATCGAACACCGCATTACTGAGCACACGCGCGCCATCATCCCAGTTCACATCTACGGAGCGCCCTCCCACCTGGATAAGGTGTTGGCCATCGGCAAAAAACACAACATCCCCGTCATTGAGGACGCTTGCCAGTCGCACCATGCGGAGTGGAAGGGCAAGAAGGTCGGGTCGTGGGGCGACCTCGGTTGCTTCAGCTTCCAGGAATCCAAGGTTCTTCCGGGAGGTGAGGCCGGCGCGCTGGTGAGCGATAACGACGACCTGATCGCCAAGGCTTACATGTTCAGAAATTTTGGCGGGGACCCCAATACTCACCGTTACGAGACTCGCGGATTCAAATATCGCATCTCCGATTTTGCCGCCGCCGTGCTTATGGGGCAACTCGAGCGCTACGAGGAGCTTTGCGCCAAGCGGGAAAAACACGCCCTCTATTTGCAAGCGGAGTTGACGAAAATCCCCGGCTTCCTGACGCAGCAAAATTACCCCGAATCAACGCGGCAAAACCATTACTGCTTTGGGATGCGGTACGAACCGGAGCACTTTAAGAACGTGCCGAGAAGCAAAGTGGTGTCGGCCCTGAGAGCCGAGGGCATCATGGCGAATGGCGGTTATGCCCCCCTCAACAAGGAACCCTTCCTTGAGCGGTGCCTCAATTCGCGAGGTTTTCAGGCCGTGTTCTCCCCCCAACGCCTGGAAACTTATCGCCGGGAAAACCACCTCCCGCGCAACGATGAGTTGTGCGCCACGTCATTTTACCTGGAGCAGAACATGCTCCTCGGCGAAAAAAGCGATGTCGACGATGTCCTGGAAGCCTTCAACAAGGTGCAAACGAACGCCAGCGCCTTGGCCTGACCTGGGCCTTGGCGGGCTGGCGTAGAGCGCAACTCGCGGCCCACAGACAAGACTGAAATCAGGCGGAGCCGATCACTCTCAAAAAGCTTGGCGCGGCGATAGGTTCTGCTGATCAGGAGTGGCAGCCGTCCGCGCGCAAAATGGCGTTTGTGGGTGGGCATGACCAGCGCGAATATAGCACGCTGAAGCGCAGAGTTGCGCTCTGCGCCAGCCGTAGCTCGTCGAGGAAGTTGAGCCCCAAAGGGGCGACCTAGCCCAGCCCAGGGCAACGCCCTGGGATCCGAGAGCGGTCACAGCCTCAAGCCCTGAAGGGGCGCGCTAACATAACCCACGTAACAATCGCTATGGGAGAGGAGCAAGATGGTGGGTTGCCCCTTCAGGGCTCAGCCGTTGAAATGGAGGGGGCCGTTTAACCCAGGCCGATGGCCTGGGCTAGATTAGGTCGCCCCTTGGGGGCTCAATAACGAGCGGGCGCACCACGCGGCGGAGCCGCAACCACAGGATGTCGCCACTGCCGTGGGTCAGCACAAACCAGGGCCTCCGGATCATCGCGCATGATGGAGGGGCGGTTTGCGAACCGCCCGCTACGAAAAATCCTCGATCCCGCGGGTTGGCGCAACGCCACGGCCAACTCGACCACCCCTCCTGAAACCAGGAGGGGAATTAGGGCGCGCGGAAAGTTCCGTGCAGAGACTTCCTACGGGTAGGAAAATCAGGCGCCAAACCTCAAAAATTCCGCCTGCCGATGGGCATGTGGTCCATGTTTGCCTTCCTTCTGGACGGCTTATTGCTAGGTTATTACACGGAGAACTATGTCGCGGTGGAAACGCGCAGTAGGGCTAGGTGTCAGGTGTCAGGTGTCAGGTGTCAGGGGCTGGGTGCTAGGGGCAAGGCTGAAGGGTGAAGGATGAAGGGTGAAGGCTGATGGCTGAACGCCACTGCTGCGAGAGGGAAATCTGTGAAAGCTCCGCGTCATCTTTATAAGTTTATGAAAAAAAATACTTTAGCTCATGATTGGGAGAATTTCAATGGTCGGTACAGAAAATCAAGTGTTTGAAAACATGGGAGTTATTCAGGTGAAGTTGAGGAATGGGGCGCTGGCACAATAAAGATGTTAAAAATGAAGAGTGCTCCTCAGAGTTTATTGATAACAAAGGGGCAAAAAAAGTGCTCCTCAGGACTTGATGAAAACAAGCAAGTTAACTTGTTTTCACGATGAGTTGTTGAAAGGAAAGGAGAAAGAGGAAATTATGAATTACGAAGGATGAATTATGAAGTCTGGTTACTTTTGGCTGCGCCCAAAGGTTTTCAATGACCCGATGGCCCGATGACCCGATGGCCCGATCTCCTGGGACATAATGTCGCTATAAATCGGACTATGATTCCGTTTCAATCTGCCAAGTTGTCTGATTATAAACCTCGGGTTACCCCTCGGAATCTGAATTGCCCGACTTCCTCTTTGCCGTCGGTCTTAGCGTGTTTTGACCCGAACGACAGGTTTCAGGTGTTAGGCGCCAGAGGGGAAGCTTAGAATTCCCCGTAACTCTTCCGAGCTTCGAATTTCGAGTTTCGGTCACCCCTAACACCTGGCACCCGAAACCTGACACCTGATACCTGACACCTACCGCCATGAGCATCAACATCGGTTTGGACATCGGCGCGGTAAGTTTGAAGCTCGCGGCCATTGGCGGGCCGGACGACGGACCGCGTTTTCGCACCCTGGCGGAGAAATCCCCGACCTTTTATGCGGCCTTATTCCCGGATTCCAGCCCCTTTGCCAGCCGGGCGCTGGTGCTTTCGCGTTACCGGCGCTTGCAAGGAAGCCCCATCCAATCCACGTTCGACCTGTTGAAAGAGCTTTACGACTATCTGCCGGAAGAGAACGTGGAGGGCATCCGGGTGACGGGCTCGGGTAGTCAGTTGATTGCCAAGGTCCTGGGCATCTACTTTGAAAATGAGTTTCGCGCCATTGCCAAGGGGCTGCGGACGTTTTACCCGCAGGTGCGCACGGTTTTCGAAATGGGAGGCGAGGCGTCCAAATACCTGCGTCTTGACCCCAGCGTAACCGGCAAGCACCTGGGCATTGTGGATTACCAGACCAGCGGCGAGTGCGCGGCGGGCACGGGTTCGTTCATCGACCAGCAGGCCACGCGGCTGGTCTACGCGATTGAGGAAGTGGGCCCGGCGGCGTGCGGCGCCAGTTGCGCGGCGCGGATTGCCGGCCGCTGCTCGGTGTTCGCCAAGACCGACATGATTCACGCGCAGCAGAAGGGCTACTCGACGGAGCAGATTCTGCGCGGGCTCTGCGACGCCGTGGCGCGCAACTACAAGTCGAGCCTGGTGAAAGGGCGCGCGGTGGTGCCTCCCGTGGCGTTCATCGGGGGAGTGGCGATGAACCAGGGAGTGCGCAACGCCCTGCGCGAGGCCTTCAAGCTGAAAGAGTCCGACCTCCTGATCCCCGAGCATTACGCGTGGCTGGGAGCGGTGGGCGCGGCGATGCTGGAATCGGAGGAATACCGCAAGCGGTCGTTCAAACGCATCCACCAGTTACGCCAGCACGAGGCGGCGCGGAAGAATTTCGCCTGCACCGAGCCGCTCTCGATGGAAAACGTCCTCCTGTTGCGCAATAGTACGGGCACGCCATGGCGTGGCCCTACTAGCCCCGATGGGTCGAAATCAGAGTTGCGTCAAGATGCAATGCAGTGGGAAAAGATCCCTCACCCGCCCTCCTCCGTCGGGCACCCTCTCCCTAGGGAGAGGGATGGGAATCCGAATTCTACCTTTCCTCCCGGTGAGCGGGTGGAGTCCTATCTCGGCATCGACATCGGTTCGGTCTCGACCAACCTGGTGGTCATCGACGCGGAAGGAAACCTGCTGAAGGAAATTTACCTCCGTACGCAAGGGCGGCCGATTGAAGTAGTGGACCGCGGCCTGAGGGAAATCGAAGCGGAGTTGGCCGCGTCGCTGGACATTCGCGGCGTGGGCACGACGGGGTCGGGCCGCGAGCTGATCGGCGAGCTGGTGGGCGCGGACACGGTGAACGATGAAATCACCGCCCACAAGACCGGGTCGATGCACGTCTGCAAGCAGATGGGCATGGATCCCGTGGACACGATCTTTGAAATCGGCGGGCAGGATTCCAAATTCATCCGCATCGACAAGGGCGTGGTGGTGGACTTCACCATGAACGAGGCTTGCGCCGCCGGCACGGGCTCCTTCCTGGAAGAGCAGGCGGAGAAGCTAGGAATCGCCATCAAGGAAGAATTCGCGCAGTTGGCGCTGGAGTCCTCGAGCCCGGCGCGCCTGGGCGAGCGCTGCACGGTGTTCATGGAGCGGGATGTTACGGGGCTGATGCACAAAGGCGCGGAAGTGGGCGACTTGGCGGCGGGCCTGGCGTATTCGGTGGCGCTCAACTACCTGAACCGCGTGGTGCGCGGGCGCAAGATCGGCAAGGTGATCTTCTTCCAGGGCGGCACGGCTTACAACGACGCCGTCGCGGCAGCCTTTTCGCAGATCCTCGGCAAGCCGATCATCGTGCCGCCGCACAACGGCGTCATCGGGGCCATCGGCATGGCGCTGATCGCCCGCGAGCGCATGAAAGACGCCGGCAAGCCCAGCCGCTTTCGCGGTTACGACTTGAGCCGCGTGGACTTCACCACGCGCGAGTTCGTCTGCCAAGCCTGTTCCAATTTCTGCGACATGAAGGAATTCAACATCGAGGGGCAGCGCACCTACTGGGGCGACAAGTGCTCTGACAAGTTCCGCAAGCGGGCGCGCACCGACCGCCAGCCGGTGATCGAAGATTTGATCGAGTGGCGGGAGAAGCTGCTGGAAGAGGTCCTGCTACCCACCCGGGGTGGCAGCCGCACGGTGGGGATTCCGCGCACCATGTTCTATTACGACCAATTTCCCTTCTGGTGCGCATATTTCCAGGAGATGGGTTTCGACGTCGTCATCTCTTCACCGACCGACCGCAAGATTTCGATGGCGGGCGAGGAGCTGACCATCGCGCAGCCCTGCTTCCCCGTGAAGGTCGCGCACGGGCACGTTCAGGACCTGCTGGAGAAGGGCGCCGATTACATTCTACTTCCCAATATTGTCAACGCGGAGGCGCCGGAGGGCCAGGTGGATTCGTTTCTCTGCCCCTGGAACCAGACGCTGCCTTTCGTGATTCGCGCCGCGCCCGAGCTCGAGTTCGCTCAGGCCAGGTATCTTTCTCCCACCGTACACTTCCGCTTGGGGCGCAAGCATGTGGAGAAGCAACTGGCCGAGTTCGCGCGCACCCTGGGCGTCAAACCGCGAACCAACGCCGATGCCGTGAGGGCGGCCTACGCCGCGCAGGAAGCCTTTACCGACACGCTGCTGGAAGCCGGCGCGCAGGCGCTGGCCAAGCTACAGGAGACGGGTGAGCCCGCGCTGGTGCTGGTGGGGCGGCCCTACAACCTTTACGACCGCAGCGTGAATTGCGATATCCCCCGCAAGCTGCGCACGCTTTACGGCGTGAACGTTCTGCCCATGGAGGCCCTGCCCCTCGACGGTGAGGACATCACGGACGTCAACCCCAACATGTACTGGAATTCCGGCCGGCGCATTCTGGCCGCGGCGCGGCTGACCCGCCGCTATCGCCACCTGCACCTGGTTTATATCTCCAACTTCAAGTGCGGGCCGGACTCCTACATCAAATCGTTCATCGATGAAGCCGCCGGCAAGCCCTCGCTGGTGCTTCAGTTCGACGGCCACGCGAATGACGCGGGCTTCATCACGCGTTGCGAGGCGTATCTCGACAGCAAAGGATTCTTGCGATGTCCCTCTTTGGCCACCGCCATGTCCACCGCCACATAGGTCCTGGTAATCCCCTGAGCGGCCGGACGGTCTACATCCCCACTATGGGCGAAGGCAGCCCGGAAGCTTTTGCCGCGGCGTTTCGCTGGCTGGGTGTGAACGCTCAGCCCACGCCCCTTTCCGACGAGCGCACCCGCGAGCTGGGCGCCAAGTACACGAACGGCGATGAATGCTACCCGGCCAAGGTTACGGTGGGCGATTTTCTGCGCGTGGTCGAACAGCCCGGCTTTGACCCGGACCGCGCCTCTTTCTTCATGCCCACGGCGGACGGCCCCTGCCGCTTCGGCCAGTACGCGCCTTTCCTGCGCAAAATCCTGAACGAGGCCGGCTACGGCCGCGTGCAGGTTCTCTCGCCCACCAGCCTGAACGGCTATGAGGACCTGGGCGAAATCGCCACGCCTTTCTTGCGCATGGCATGGCGGGCGCTGGTGTGCGCGGATACCGTGCACCGCGCGCTGCTGAAGACCCGCCCCTACGAGACCACGCCGGGCGCGGCCGACCGGGCCTTCGAGGAGTCGCTCCAGGATGTGTGCACGACGGTTGAAAATAGCTGCGCCGACGCCGGCTGCCAGCTCCGCGCGCTGGGGGAAGCGATGACCCGCTGCCGCGACCGCTTCCGACGCGTCCCGGCGCTCTACGACCCGGAAATCCCGCTGATCGGCGTGGTGGGAGAAATCTTCTGCCGGCTGAATACGTTTTCCAACGAAGACCTGATTCGCAAGCTGGAGAGCTACGGCGCCGAGTGTTGCTTGAGCCACATCGGCGAGTGGGTGTCTTATACCAACGCCGAGGCCAAACGCAAGCTGCGCCTGCGGGGACGCAATATCTCCTGGGACATGGCCAAGACCTTCATCCGCTCGCACATCCAGCACGCCGACGAGGAGGCCCTGATCGCGCCTTTCGAGGATGATTTCGTGGGCTACGAAGAGCCTCCCATCGAGGAAATCCTGGAGTTGGCCTGGCCCTATCTGCCCATCGGCGGAGCGCTGGGCGAGATGGTGCTGAGCGTGGGCAAGGCCGCCTACCTGGCGAAACACGGCGCCGACGGCATCATTGACATCAGCCCCTTCACCTGCATGAACGGCATCGTGAGCGAGGCCATCTACCCGAAACTGTCGAAGGCTAACGGCGGCATCCCCATCCGCAATTTCTACTTCGACGGCACGCAGGCCGACCTCGACCGCGACCTGGGAATTTATATGGAACTCGCCCGCTCCTACCGCGAGAAGAAGACCTCTCGCCGCCACTACCCCGCCTACTTCGCGCAACCCGTGGCGTGATTCGCACCCGCCGCGCTGAGCGCGGGCGTCCCGATACAGAACATCGGGGCGGGTCTTGGCCGCTCATTCCCCATTTCACGGGTTGAAAGCTCGTGCTACGATTATCGCGCGCCTGGCGGCACAACGTTTGTCAGATGCCCCGTTCGCAATCAGGAGGAAAAATCCATGGCGACCCCAAAACTCGAAGAATACGGAACCCCTAACATCTCGCGGCGGCAGTTTATGGAAACCGCGTCCCTGGCGGCTCTGGGGACGGCGCTCAGTTCCTTGGGGGCCGAAGCCAAGAACCCCCCTTCCGGACCGCCCAACATCCTCCTGATTATTTCCGACGAGCACAACGCTTCGGTGACAGGTTGTTACGGAAATGACACGATCCTGACGCCGAGTCTGGACCAACTGGCCTCGCACGGTGTGGTCTTCGAGAACTGCTACACGAACTCTCCGCTTTGCGTGCCGTCGCGGCTTTCCATCACTTCGGGGAAATACTCCAGCCGGGTGGGCGCCTGGAGCAACGACTGCTGGCTTCCCAGCGCCGATTACCCTTCCATCGCGCGGGTGGTGAAGAGTCGCGGTTATGAAGCGTTTCTGACGGGAAAGATGCACTACGACAAAACCCGGCGCTACGGGTTCACCGAAATCGGCCAGAGTGCGACCAACCAGGGCATCATGACGGGGAAAGGTGTTCGCCGTGCCTTCGATGACACGAGCGTTGATTGGCAAAACTGGTGGGGCCGCTCCAGCAACTTTCGCGTCGGCGAAAGGTCGGAGGTGCTCGACCACGACCGCGCGGTCCGCGCCCATGCTTGCGACTTCCTCGCCAACCGGAAGAACACTGACCCGCCCTTCTTCTTGGTGGTTGGTTTCCTGGCCCCCCACTTCCCCTTGACCGTTCCGGAAGAGTTCCATGCCCCCTACCGCGGGCGCATCAAACCACCCCGCCTGCCGCTGGGGCACTTGGAAATGCAGCCGGTGAATTACCAGCAACTGCGCCACGGTTTTGGCCTCGTCAAGACCGACCCCGAGGTTGTTATCAAGGGAAGAGAGTATTACTACGGGCTTACCCAGTGGTGCGATCAGAATATCGGGCAAGTGCTGGACGCGCTCGCCAAAAGTGACTTCGCCAAAAATACGGTGGTGATTTACACTTCCGACCACGGGGAAAATATGGGAGAACACGGCCTCTGGTGGAAGAACTGCATGTATGAGAACGCCAGCCGCGTTCCTTTGATCGTGAGCGGGCCGGGCCGCTGGCGAGAGGGAGATCGAAGGCGGGGAGCGTGCAGCTTGGTGGACGTGGTCCAAACCGTGGCCGCGATCGCCGGCGCCCAAACTCCCGAGGATTGGAACGGCAATTCATTAGTCCCGTGGCTCCACGATCGCGACTATGCTTGGAAGGATTTGGCCGTCAGTGAGTATTACGCCCACAACATCTCCTCCGGCTATGCCATGCTGCGGCATGAGAAATACAAGTACGTTTATCATACCCAACCCACTGCGGAGTTTCCCGCCCAGCGCGAACTCTACGACTTGGCGGCGGACCCCGATGAATTCATCAACCTGGCGTCCATCCCTGAGCAGCAAAAGCGAATCAGGGAGTACCACGCCCTTCTGACAAAAGAAATTGGGGAAGATCCCGAGAAAACCGAAAAGCGCTGCCGCGCGGATTACGCCGAAGGCTATCACCGTAGCGCGTGACGCGGTGAAAATCCGGGAATCCCGGACTTCCACGGGATGGCGCTTGATGCAGGGCTGGTGGCGAGTTTGCAGTTGTGGCCCGAGGAGCCGAGCCGCCGTCATTTGACTTGCCAACGGCGGGGAAGTCGCTGAAAATGGCGCGTGGCGGCATCCGGTTTGTTACCACATCGATGAGGGAGCCATGATGGAAGCACAGTCCGGCAGTTTCAAGCGCAGGCTTTTGGGGCGCACAGGTCTGGAAGTGGGGCGGCTGGGAATTAGCTCCAGTTATGGAGTTCCGGGCGACGCCGTGGAGCGGGCGTTTGAGCGTGGCGTGAACTACATCTATTGGGGAAGCCGGCGCCGCAGCTCCTTCGGCGAGGGGCTGAAGCGCTTGCGCCCTCAGCGCGACCGCTTCGTGCTGGTCGTCCAATCATACACTCGGGTCGCGGGACTGATGGCCTGGAGTCTGGAGCGCGCCCTGCGGGCTTTGCGCTTTGACCATGCGGACGTTCTGCTGCTCGGCATGTGGAACAAGCCGGTAGCGCCGAGGATTCTGGACGCCGCACGGCAACTGAAGCAACGCGGCTTGGTGCGATTCCTGGCGGTTTCCACGCACCAGCGCACGCGGGTCCCCCAGATTGCCGCCACGAACGACTTCGACATCGTTCATTTCCGCTACAACGCCGCGCATCCGGGCGCGGAAAAGGAAATCTTTCCGCACCTGCCCGCCGCCAACCGTCCCGGCCTGGTTTCGTTTACCGCCACAAGTTGGGGGCAACTCCTCGGCAAGTCCTCGCTGCAAGGGTTCTTCATGGGTGCGCATCCGCTTCCCAAGGGTGAGCGTGCCCCGACCGCCCTCGATTGCTATCGCTACGTCCTGAGCCGCCCGGAAGTGGACGTGTGCCTGACCGGCCCCGCAAATGCGGCGCAAATGGATGAAGCGCTCGAAGCGCTGCGGCGCGGTCCGATGACGGAAGGAGAGTTGGCCTGGATGCGGCGCGTGGGCCGGGCGGTGGCGGGGAAATAGGCCGCATTTCTCATCACGCAAGGGTCCAGCTTGGAACTTGCCTAAAGCGAAGGTTTTCCGTTATTCTGAAGGCGATGGAAGTACATTTCACCCCTGAGCAGGAAGCGCAACTTGCGCAGATCGCGACCCAGGAAGGCACCGACGCCGAACGGCTGGTGAAGGATTCCGCTTTGCGTCTGCTTGAGGAAGATGCCCGCTTTCGTGCTGCCGTGCGGGAGGGTATTGCCCAGGCCGACCGGGGTGAGTTCATTGAAGAGGAAGCCATGGACGCCCGCCTGGAGCAGATGTTGCGCTCATAACAATGCGTATCCGCTGGACGCCCGCCGCCGCCGACCTACAGCGCGTTAGTGATTACCTCAAAGACCACCATCCGCACTACCGGCAGCCGACCCTGCGCAAAGTGTATGCTGCTAGCCAATCCCTGAAAGAGTAGCCGCACCGTGGCCGTATCGGACGCGAGGAAGGAACCCGAGAGCTTTCCTTCCCTCCCCTGCCCTATATCGCTGTCTATCGCGTGAAGGAGCAGAGCATCGAAGTCTTGCGGATTTATCACGGCGCTCAGGACCGGCCTTAACCCCAACACTGTTCACTTAGTTGTCGTCACGGATTAGGGAATCCAATTGCGGGCGAAGCCCGCCTTGGACTGCGGTAGCAGCAGCTACCGCCTTCCGCCTTCGGTTCATACGGCAAAGGCGCAAGGGGCGGAGGAAGAAAGGCGGTAGCTGCTGCTACCGCACTCCACGGCGCTTCGCGCAAGTCCATATCAAAACGCGCGCTAAGTGAACAGTATTGGCCTTAACCCGGGTTTCTCACCCCGGGTTTGGAAGGGCGGGGCTTCACAGGCTGCGAAAAGACCTCCATTGCTGTCATCCTGAGCCCGTTCGCTGTCATTCTGACTGTGGGTGCTTCGTTTGATGGCAAAGGCATAGCGTGCGGGGAGAAGGCGCCCGCCATTGAGTTCTGCGGGCCGGGCTCCCGACGTTGTCGGGACCTGCTCCGCGGGTTACGCTTCGCCATTGGCAAGGGTTGGTTTGCTTTGACGCAGCACGATCTTGGGATGGCGATAAACCATGGCGCCTGCGAAGCGACCGGAAGGAAGTTTAATCCCAAACGTATGGGTTCGCCCGCCTCGACCTTCGCCGGCTTTGCTTCCCTCGTATTTCCAGTCCTGCTCGTGAAGGAAGACGACGTCGACCCTCCAGATAACCACAGATTTTCCGGCCTTGATGATCATCGCGAGGTCCACCAAATACCGCCAAACGATGTATCAGCGCGCGTGATTGTAATGCGACTGCAAGGCCCAGGGACGAGTGGTTCCCTTCGACTCCAATGCCTGCTCAGGAGGAGGATTCAGCTTGCCGCCGAGGGACATATCGGGGAAACGCTGCTGCGCCACGTCCGGGTGTTTGGGTTTTTTGTAAGGGCTCAACGAATGCAGGGCTCGCACGCCGAAGATTCCCACCAAGCCGCTAAAGACGTTCGCTTGCTCGTAGTAGACCTCAATAAGCTCAGTGGCTTCTCTTTCAATGTATTCGATGGCTTTCCGAATGTGCGAAATCTTCAAGTCAGGGGGAACCGGTACGTTTCTGTCGAACCCTTCTGCATCAAAGCCCAAACGTCCCTCCGAGCCCCCGCTCACACCTGGAATGGCAATGAAAGCACTCGTTCGTCGCGGGGGATGCGGCGAACAGAGGTGGAGGAGGGAGGCTTCCCTTCGGCGCTAAGTTTCGCGAGCTCGGGTATGGCCCGCTCGGCCATCTGGTAGAAGACAGGATCACTTTCAATTCCGATACTCTCGTAGCCCACTGCCAACGCGGCGGCGACGGTTGATCCGCCACCCATGAAGGGGTCCAGCACCGTTCCCACTCCGAGCGGAAGTGCGGCGCGCACCATCTGGCGCATGAAGGCTTGGGGTTTCAAAGAAGGGTGGGGAGCAATGGCTCGTTCGGCGGATCGGGTGGGCGCGGAGCGAATGATATCCTCGAAGGGCCTCTCCGGTGAAACCCGCCGGAGCCCGCCCGTTTTCCATTTGCGGAGATTGTCCTGAACTCGACCTTCACACGGCTTGCGGAATAGACCCCACGGCTCCCAGCCCGAGCGCGGCATCACCGTGACGTGAGCAAACTCCCCGTGGGCGTTTTTCGGGCGGTCCCCCCCTCGCAGGGTCTTGACGAGGCGGATGATCTCGCCACGCTTTTCAAAGCCCGCCTCCACGAGCGGCAGATAAACAAGGTGTGAGAGCAGGGGATTTGTAGCAACAAACAAATGCCCCCCCGGAACCAGCACGAGAATTGCGCGGCGGGCAAATTCTGAAAAAAAGCTTTGGAGCTTCGTGCGGTCACTCTCGGTAAGGACCGTAAAACGCGGCAAAGGGCGCCGCTTGCAGCCGTCAAATGACGGAGGAATCCGCCACACGCCTCCGTTCCCGTTCCGCAGTTTTTCCTTTTCCACGGTTGTGTATTCTTTCAGTCCGTAGGGCGGGTCAGTGACAATAGCGTGAATGGAGTCCTTTTCCCTTTTCTCCATCCAGGAGAGGCAATCGCCGAGATACAGGGTGTAGCGCGTCACTTCTTGCCTCGAATCTGCATTAAAGGGATGTTATCACGAATTCGCGTCCGACTCTCTTGTGTCCTCAAAGGCCGGTAGTGGTTCAATTTGATGCTGTAGAGGCGAGTTTACCTCGCCACATGGCGGCGTAAAGCCGCCTCTACATCAAATTGACCCACTACCCAGAGGCCGTGATCTGCGCGGGGGATTCTTCGCCGCTCTTTTCCTTGAAGAGCACGTTGTAGTTGGCGTTGGCGTTGAAGGACGGATCAAGGTAAATCAGGTCAACGCTGGCGTCCGCGACGTCGTCGCGAAGAACTTTCAGGTTATCGCCAAAATAGAGCTTATTCTTTCCATCCATTTCCGCAGAGCATACCACAACCTTCGCGCCTGGCGCATCCAAAGACGCCAAGACACACGCCCTCAGATTCGTGATTCATTTCGTCGGCGACTTGCACCAGCCGTTGCAC
>Ga0187865_1002458_pt1 | contig 17567 bp, 24 predicted proteins | sample June2016WEW_11_1_2_FD_132989 | JGI IMG/M metagenome (GOLD analysis project Ga0187865, IMG submission 132989) | Peatland microbial communities from SPRUCE experiment site at the Marcell Experimental Forest, Minnesota, USA - June2016WEW_11_100 | ecosystem: Environmental > Terrestrial > Soil >...
GGAAGGAGCCGGCCTGCCAGAGCAGCGCGTCGACGAGTGTCGTCTTGCCGTGGTCGACGTGCGCGACGATCGCGACGTTACGGAGGTCTTCGCGGCGGGCCATGGCCGGCCCACGGTAGCGGCGAGTCTGCATGCTAGAATCTGTCCAGACTGGACAGAAAGGACATGCCCGTGACGCGATGGCAGCTGCAGGAGGCGAAGCAGCAATTCAGCCGGCTGGTCGAGCGCGCCCGCACGGAGGGGCCGCAGCTCGTGACCCGAAACGGCAAGGAGGTCGCCGTCGTGCTCGACGTCGAGGAATACCGGCGCCTTTCGACGCACGGAGGCGACTTCAAACGATTCCTCTTGGAAGGGCCGCCGTACTTCGACGGCCTCGAGATCGAGCGCTCTGACGAGTTACCGCGCGAGATCGAGCTCTGAGCTACCTGCTGGATACCAACGTCGTCTCGGAACGCCGCAAGCGGTCGCCCGATCCACGTGTGCTGGCGTGGTCCGCTTCGGCAAACGCGTCGGAACTATTCATCAGCGTTCTCGTCGTTGGCGAGATTCGTCACGGGATCGAACGGCTCCGGCGCCGCGATCCTCTCCAATCGGACGCGATCGAACGGTGGCTGGAACAGCTGAAGACCGACTTCGCGGAGCGTCTCATCGGCGTGTCCGCCGCGGTCGCCGAGCGCTGGGGCCGACTCAACGCCGCTCGCACCCTTCCCACGATCGACGGCCTGATCGCGGCGACGGCGATCGAGCACGACCTCACACTCGTCACCCGCGATCTCAGCGCGAGCGTGCCGGGTCTGCGCGTGCTGAACCCGTGGGCTACATGACCGCGGCCTCGCCGAGGAGCGTCTTCGCCTCGGCGTAGAAGTCGGCGATCGGCTGCACCTTCTTGCCGAGCTCGAGCAGCTTCGGGCCGACCGAGGTGACCGCCTCGACGTAGACCGGCGCCTCACCGGGGTAGCGCTCGACGATGTCCGCGAGTTCGCGGATCAGACCGGCGGGCGCGATGCGCGCGTCCACCTTCAAGCGCACCTCGCGCCGCTCGGGCACCGCCTCGAAGCCGGTGACCTCGAGCGCGACGAGCTTCGTCTCCCCCGCCTGCTTGTGGTCGACGCGGCCCTTCACGATCAGCACGCTGTCCTGCACGAGCAGGTCGCGTGCGAGCGCGTAGACGGAGTTGAACGCGACGATCTCGCAGGCGCCGGTGACGTCCTCGAGCGAGGCGAACACCATCGGCTCGCCCCTCTTCGTCGTCAGCTGCTTCAGCGAAGCGACGATGCCGCCGACGACGACGACCTCGCCGTCGCGGCGCCGCTCGAGCTCGTTCAGGGAGCAGTCGGTCTTGCGGCGCAGCTGCTCGCGGATCGCGGTGAGCGGATGCTCCGAGACGTAGAGGCCGAGGCTCTCCTTCTCCATGTGCAGCAGCTCGCCCTTGTCGTATTCCTCAGCGGAAATCACGGGATGGTGCCGCTGCGCCTCGGCGCCGGCGGAGTCGGCGCCGAGATCGAAGATCGAGCCCTGGCCGAGCAATCTGTCCGCCTGCTGCTTCTGCCCCCGCGCGAGCGCCTGCTCGAGGCTGTCGAGCATGCCCTTGCGCGAGGCGCCGGTGGAGTCGAGCGCGCCGCACTTGACGAGCGACTCGAGCGCGCGCTTGTTCACCATCTGCACGTCGACGCGCTCGGTGAAGTCCCAGATCGACGCGAACGGCCCGCCCTCCGCGCGGGCGCTCACGATCGAGCGGCACGCGGACTCGCCGACGTTCTTCACCGCGTTGAGGCCGAAGCGGATCTTGCCCTCGACGACGGCGAAGTCGATCTGCGACGTGTTCACGTCGGGCGGCAGCACCTCGATCCCGAGCTCGTCGCACGCGTTGACGTAGAACGGCACCTTGTCCTTCGTGTTCATGACGGAGGAGATGAGCGCCGCCATGTATTCGCGCGGATGATTCGCGCGCAGCCAGGCCGTGCGGTACGCGATGAGCGCGTAGCAGGCGGCATGGGACTTGTTGAAGGAGTAGTCCTGCGCCTGCTCCATGTCCTGCCAGAGCTGGTTGGCGACCGCGGGCGAGACGCCGTTCTGCGCGGAGCCCTCGAGGAACTTCCCCTTGAGCGAGGCCATGAGCGAGTGAATCTTCTTGCCGATCGCCTTGCGCAGGTCGTCGGCCTCGGCGGGCGAGAAGCCGGCCATCTTCTTCGCGATGTCCATCGCCTGCTCTTGGTAGACGCAATTGTGAACGATGACGTTGTTGGCGACGAAGTTGTGGATTCCCTCGACGGTGATGTCGTAGACGCGTTCTTCCCCGCAGGCTTCGATGGCGACGATCTCCCGCCACGCGACCTGTCCGGCCCGTACCGTTGCCGCAAGGTTCAGGTCTTCGGCAACCGACTGCACGCACCGCCACGGAATCCGGCGCCGTGCCCGAGCCGCACGCGCGAGGTGGTGTTTCGGAAGGCCGGCGGCGACGAGCGCGACGTGCCCGGGAACGGCCGCCTCTGCCTCAGTAAAGAAAGCCGCCCTGTCCACGGTCAGGCTCGTGTCACGCGCACCGGTCGTCACGCGGCCTTTTGCGCTCACCATCTCACGCTGCACGAGCGTCGAGAAGCGCCGTGTCCCGCGCGTCGTCACCTGATACGCGGTCCGCTGGACCGTGGCTCCTCGCTCGGTCGCGAAGTACGAATGGGCGTAGACGCTTGAGCGGATTCCGAGTCGTAGAAGCAGCGTCTGGGCGTCCGTCGCGAGACGCCTCGATGTCGTCTTGAGGGACGCCGATCGTTCGTCGACGTGGCCGTCACAGTCCCAGAGCGCCGCAAGAAACCGCGCGATCTCCTCGTCGGCGAGCCCGAACACGAACTCCGGGACCCACTTCTCCGCGCTGTGCGGCCCTTTCCTCGTCGTGCCTCTTGCGCGGGAATCGCTGAGCTTCCACCGCAGCCCGTGCTGCCGCAGCCAGGCCTCCAACGAGCTCGGGGAGTGGTACGCCCGTGACGCGGAGGGTTCCTTGGCGGCGTACACGCGTGTGACTCCGCGATCCTGCGTGTAACGCGTGAGCTTCACGTCGTCGAAACCGCACCGGCAGGCGTTCTCGAACTCCTCGAGCAAAGTTGCGTCTTGCGAGTAGAACGATGGTGGCGTGCTCGTGCTCAACGATCCGTCCGCAATGAGATACGCAAGGACCCTGAGGCGGGCTCGCTCCCGCGCGTCGAGCCAGCGCCCCTCGCGCGCGAGCGATAGCTTCTGCGGTGTCGCAACGAAGTCCCCCGGGGCGAGCTCGTCAAGCCGCTTCCATCCGTTTTCCGTCAGGAACTCGTGATTCGCCGTCGACCTGATCGTGCTGCCATTCCGCAAGCGAAGCCGGAACACGGGTCGCACCCCGTTATCGATCCACCTGGTTATGCGTGCATGAGCTTGCCCGAGCTCCCCATCGACGCCCTGCACGATGACGTTCTCGTGATCCCGGAGCTCGTCGATGCGCACGCCTCGCCCTGACGCCGCATCGAACACGAGCGTGTCCCCAGTGAGGCAGATCCCGTACGTGTCGTGAAGGATCGCCTTCAGCCGCTCGTCCGGGTAGGAGACGGGCTCCTGGCCGTGCTTGCGGCGCGCATACACGGGGATGTACGCCATCGGGCCCGGCCGGTAGAGCGCGACGAGCGCGATCAGATCCTCGAAGACGGTCGGCTTGACCTGTCGGAGCGCCTCGCGCATGCCGGACGACTCGAACTGGAAGACGCCGGTCGCCTCGCCGCGCGCGAGCATCTCGTACGTCCTGCGGTCGTCGAGCGGGATCGTCTCGATGTCGAGGTTCCCGGCGAGCTCGACCGCCTTCTCGATCACGTCGAGGTTGCGCAGGCCGAGGAAGTCGATCTTGAGCAGGCCGATCGCCTCGACGTCGCCGCCCGAGAACTGCGTCACGAGCTCCTGGTCGGCGCCCTTCTGCTGGAGCGGCACGACGTTCATCAGCGGCTCGGCGCCGATCACGACGGCCGCCGCGTGGATGCCGTCCTGGCGCGTGAGCCCCTCGAGCGGGCGGGCGAGGTCGACGATCTCGCGCGTGACCGGGTCGGCGTCGTAGGACTGGCGTAGCTCGGCGCCGGGCTTGAGGCATTCCTCGAGCGTCTGGCCGGGCCCTTCCGGGATCAGCTTGGCGACCTTGTCGACGACCCCGTAGGGGACTTCGAGCACGCGGCCGGCGTCGCGGACGGCCGCGCGGGCGGCCATGGTGCCGAAGGTGATGATCTGCGCGACGCGGTCGCGGCCGTACTTCTCGGCGACGTAGTTGATGACGCGCTCGCGACCGTCGACGGCGAAGTCGATGTCGACGTCGGGGAGCTGCTTGCGGCCCGGGTTGAGGAAGCGCTCGAAGAGGAGCTCGTAGCGGATCGGGTCGACGTCGGTGATCTCGAGGCAGTAGGCGACGAGGGAGCCGGCGGTGGAGCCGCGGCCGGGGCCGACGCTGATCCCGTTGCGCTTCGCGAACGAGACGAAGTCCCAGACGATCAGGAAGTAGTCGGTGAAGCCCATCTCCTTGATCGTCTTCAGCTCGAACTTGAGCCGCTCGTCGATCTCCGTAGTGCGTTTCTCGTACCGTTTTTGCAGGCCTTTCTCGCAGAGCTCGACGAGGTAGTCGAACGCGTCGCGGCCCTCGGGCACGGGGAAGTGCGGCAGCAGGATGCGGCCGAGCTCGATCTCGACGTTGCAGCGCTCGGCGACCTCGAGCGTGCGCCGGAGCGCGTCCTCGTGGCCGGGGAAGTCGCCCGCCATCTCGGCGGCCGTCTTGAAGTAGAACTGGTCGGTCTCGAAGCGCCAGTGGTTCGGGTTCTTGAGCGAGTCGCCGGACTGGATGCAGAGCAGCGCCTCGTGCGCGCGCGCGTCCTCGTGGCGGAGGTAGTGGACGTCGCCGGTGGCGACGAGCGGCAGGCCGCGCCGCTCGGCGAGCTGCGCGAGGACGGGATTGATCCGCTGCTGCACGTCGAGGTGCGCGTTCTGCATCTCGACGTAGACGCTGTCGCGGCCGAAGATCGTGGTCAGGCGGTCGAGCTCCGCCTCGGCGTCGGCGGCGCGGCCCTCCTCGAGCGCCCTGCAGACGCGGCCGGAAAGGCAGCCGGAGAGGGCGACGAGCCCGGGCGCGTACCGCTCGAGCAGCTCCCAGTCGACGCGCGGCTTGTAGTAGTAGCCCTCGAGGTAGCCGAGCGAGGAGAGGCGGATCAGGTTGCCGTAGCCCTCGGTCGTCTCGGCGAGCAGGGTGAGGTGCGCGTTGCCCTTCTTCTGCGCGTGCCGGTCGTCGGCGACGTAGACCTCGCAGCCGATGACGGGCTTGATCCCCTCCTTCTTCGCCGCCTTGAAGAGGTCGATCGTGCCGGCGAGCGAGCCGTGGTCGGTGAGCGCGACCGCGGGCATCTCGAGCTCCGCCGCGCGGGCGGTGAGCTCGGGAATGCGGCAGGCCCCGTCGAGGATCGAGTACTCCGAGTGGACGTGGAGGTGGACGAAGGGCGGGGTCTCTGGCACGGGAACCCGATGCTACTCGCCCTTCAGGACGGGCACGGAATGCGCGTTTTCGCACGTGCTCCCGGGTCAGGCGGTGAGCAGAACAGCGTTCGGAGTGCCGCCGGCAAGGCGGCGGTCGGCGGTGACGAGCGTCGCTCCCTCGGTCTCTGCGAGGACGACGTAGCACGCGTCGTACACGCTGAGCGAGCGTGTCATGGCGATCGGGAGCGCGGCCTCCACGAGGAGGTCGAGCCGCTCGCTGCGAACCGGAGCCGCGAGAGTGGCCGCGAGGACCTCGGCCGCGCGCTCCCGTTGCATGCGACCCGCGCGCACGAGCGTGACGAGGGCATTGGCGACCTCGATCAGCGCGAGCTCCGGCCACGCCGCCTCGGTCTCGCCAGAATCGACCCGCTGGAACCAGGCGAGTGCGGCCCCGTCGTCGTCCGCGAATGCCCGGACCGCGACGCTCGCGTCGAGAACGACGCTAGAGGCCGGCGTCACGGTGCGCGCGAATCGACGCGAGCGCCTCGTCCACCGCCTCCGGCGAGAGGTTGATCTCCTGCCGGAGCTCCAGGAGTCGCTCGAACCACTTGCTGCGCCGCTCACGCCGGGTCGCCTCGCCCTCGAGGATCGCGAGCACCTCGGCGTTGACCGACCGGCCGGAGCCGTCCGCCCAGCGCTTCAACGCCGCGTAGATCTTCGGCGGCACGTTGCGCACGTAGAGGGTCGCCACTCCGCTCATGCTAGCACCGTGCAAGCATAGCCGCGAGCATGGGAGAAGCGTGCCATCGCAGGTGTCACGCCTTCTGCCGGACTTCGTCAGGCGCTCAGGCGAACGCGAGCCCGATCGCGTACGTCGTGCCGCCGACGATCACGCCGGCAAGGGTCATCTCCAACCCGCTGGCCCACCAGCTGCGGAGCGTGAAGAGCGACTTGGCGGCGCCGACGAAGAAGTGGGCGACGAGCGAGACGATCCCGGCGAGCACGATCGCGACGCCGCCGGTGAGGAAGAAGAACGGGATCACGGGGATGATCGCGCCGACGCCGGTGCTGATCCCGGCGGCGAGGGCCGACTCGACGGGGTTGCCGGCGGCCTTGCCGCCGCCGAGCTCCTCGACGGTGAGCAGGCGCAGCATCGCGTCGGGATCCTTGGCCTGCTCGGCGGCGAGCGCGTCGGCGGTCTGCTCGTCGAGACCCTTGAGCTGGTAGAAGAGCGACAGCTCCTCTCGCTCCTCCTCGGGGTGCTCGGCGATCTCCTGGCGCTCACGCTCGACGTTGGCGGCGGCGACCTCGAGCTCGGAGCGCTCGGCGAGAAAGGCGCCCGTCGCCATCGAGAGCGCCGAGGCGACCGCGCCCGCCACGCCGGCGGTGAGGACGAAGCTCGAGCCTCCGGTCGCGCCGGAGACGCCGGTGACGATCCCGAAGACGGCGGCGAGGCCGTCGTTGGCGCCGTAGATCGCACCCGAGATCCAGCCGGAGCCGGACTCGTGCCACTGCTCGCGGCCGAGGATGCGGTCGAGCCGCGCTTGCGCGGGCGGCGGTGCCGGCGCCGGCGGCGGCGCGCCGGCGGGCGGCCCGGCGAGCATCTCGTTCACCGCGATCGAGTGCGAGCGCTCGTCGCGGCGGATCTCGTGCAGGAGCCGGTCGGTCTCCCCGTCGCCGGTGGGTCGCAGGTAGAGGTCGTCGACCTCGTCCGTCTCGGCCGCCTCGCGCGCCGCGAGCAGCCGGTCGAGCGGCGCGAGCCGCGCCTGCAGCCGGAGCCAGCGCGAGAGCTTGACGGTGCTCGGATCGGGGACGGCGATCCCGAGCTCGCGCAGCCGCGCTTCGAGGCGCGCCCGGTGGCCGCTCTCGGCCGCGGCCATCCTGCGCAGGATCGCGGCCCGCTCTGGATCCTTCTCGCGCTGGGCGATCAGCTCGTAGACGGCGCCGGCTTCGATCTCGCCGCGCCATGCCTGGAGCAAACGACCGCCGGCGTCCGGCATCGAGCTCGATCCTCCGCCGCGCTGCGCGCGCTCAGTGCGCGAGGTTCAGTTCTTCCGCCGCCGTGCCGTCGGCGGGGACCGCCGTGTCGGGCTCGGCCGGCGGGGCGTTCCGGGCGTCGATTACCGCCTGCTTCTTCAGCTTCTTCTCCGCCCGTTTTTCCCGGACGCGCTGCTCGCGCTGCATCTTCGCCATCGTTTGCTGTCGCTTTGAAGCCATCCATGTCCTCTCGATCGGGTTGGACCACGGTAGCTGCCGCGCCGGGCGACGCCGCAGAAAACGCTCAGTAGCGGTCGATCTCGATCAGCCGCTCGTCGCTGATGCCGAAGTGGTGTGCGACCTCGTGCAGCATGACGTGCCTGATCTGCCGGCCCAGCAGCCCGGGATCGCCGCCGTAGAGGCGTTCGAGCGGGCCGCGGTAGATCGTGATCTTGTCCGGGAGCGCGCCGCTGTAGCCGCTGCCCCTGCGGGTCAGCGGCACGCCCTGGTAGAGGCCGAGCAGCGGCTGCCCTGCCGGCGGCTCGTCCTCCACCACGACCTCGACGTTGGAGATGCGGGCGCGCAGCTCGGGCGGGAGCGAATCGAGAGCATCCTGGACGGCGCGCTCGAAGTCCGGAGCGGCGTCGTCCGGCTCGGTCACTTCCCGCGCGACGTCTTCTTCTTCTTCGCCTTGGCCTTCGCCGGCGTCGCGTTGCCGGCGGCCGCTGCCCGCGCCTGTTGCTTCTTCGTCGCCACATCAGCCTCCTCGCTAGCGGGACCTGGAACGATTGATGGTACCCCGGCGTGCGGCCGCTAGCCCGTCGGCTGCGGCGTCTTGCGCAGGTACGGCTTCACGGTCTCGTAGCCGGGGAACCGTTCCGCTGCCTCCTCGTCGGAGACGGCCGTCGTGATGATCACGTCCTCGCCCTGCCGCCAGTCCGCCGGCGTCGCGACCTTGTACTTCGCGGTGAGCTGCAGCGAGTCGATCGTGCGCAGGATCTCGTTGAAGTCGCGGCCGGTCGCGGCGGGATAGGTGAGCGTCAGCTTCACCTTCTTGTCCGGGCCGATCACGAACACCGAGCGCACGGTCATCGTGTCGCTCGCGTTCGGGTGGATCATCCCGTACAGGTCGGCGACCTTCCGGTCCTTGTCGGCGATCAGCGGGAAGTTGAGCCGGTGGCCGGTCACGTCCTGGATGTCGTCCGCCCACTGTTCGTGCCTGTCGAGCGGGTCGACGCTGAGGCCGACGATCTTCGTGTTGCGCTTCTCGAACTCGCCCTTCAGCGCCGCCACCCGGCCGAGCTCGGTCGTGCAGACCGGCGTGAAGTCGGCGGGATGCGAGAACAGCACGCCCCACGATTCGCCGAGGAAGTCGTGGAAGTGGATCTCGCCTTCCGTCGACTCGGCGGTGAAGTCGGGTGCTTCGTCACCAAGCTGGATTGCCATCTGCTCCTCCTCGTTGCCTGATCCGCGGGATTCTGACCGGCCGCTGCCGGCTCGGACAAGAATACTTTACTTTATGTAGTGCCGCCTGCGCGGCTAGTGCACGGGGGCCGGGCAGGCGACGCCGGAGCCGCTCTTGACGATGACGCAGTCCTGCGCGATCACCTTCGCGTCGTCGTAGGTGCGGTTGAGGCTGAGGACGTTGCTCACGACCTGCGCGAGGTACCGGTGCCCGTCGCTGCTGACGTCGAGCTGTATGCCGATCCCGTCCGCGAGGTCGAACGTGAGATAGCGGCCGTAGGGCACGAGGTCGGCGATATTGGCGCTGAAGCGGCCGTTGGCGGCCCGGTAGGCCTGCTCGGCCTTGTCGATCAGGTTCATCGCGCCGATCGTCTGGGTCGCCCTTGCGTTGGAGGTGGGACCCGAGCTGTGCTTCTTGAGCAGGGTCTGCCCGGCGATCAGGATGAAGAACGCGATCAGCACGAAGGGCAGGTAGCGGCGGAAGTTCGGCGGCACGCGGCCACAATATGCGAGTCGGCGCGGGCGCGCCGGGGTATCGGCAGATCGGTAGTTATCGCTGAGCCCGGCGCCGGAGACGCACCGATGCCCGGCCGTGCGGCGCCCGGGAAGCTGCACGGAATGGACGTGCGCGACGCGCGGGCCTGCTTTCCCGGCCTGGAGGGCAAGGTCTTCCTCGACGCGGCCACGGTCAGCCTCGCGCCGGTGCAGGCGCGGGAGGCGATCGAACGCTTCCTCGAGCGCGCCGTCCTCTGCCCCGAGCGCGACGCGTCGACGCACCACATCGCGATGGACGAGCTGCGCGGCGGCGCGGTGCGCGAGGCGGCGACGCTGCTCGGTGCGGGCGAGGACGAGATCGCGCTCGTCGAGAGCACCTCGCACGGTCTGAGCATCGCGGCGCGCGCGCTCGGGCTCGGGCCGCGCGACAACGTCGTCACCGACGACCTCGAGTTCCTCCAGGTGGCGATCCCGTGGTTCAAGCTCGTGGAGGAGGGCTCGCTCGGCGAGGTGCGCGTCGCGCAGAACCGCAACGGCGCGGTCACCGTCGAGTCGCTCGCCGAACGGGTGAACGCGCGCACGCGTGCGGTGGTCGTCAGCTCCGTGCAGTGGTCGAACGGCTACCGCCTCGACCTCGCGGCGCTGTCGGAGCTCTGCCGCCGCGAGGGGATCTTCCTCGTCGTCGACGCGGTGCAGGAGCTCGGCGCGCTGCAGCTCGACATGCGCCGCACACCGGTCGACCTGCTCGTCGCCGGCGGGCACAAGTGGCTGAACGCGCCCTTCGGCTGCGGCGTCCTCTACGTCCGCCGTGAGATCCAGGCGCAGCTCGGGCAGCCGTCCTGGGGCTACCTGGGTCTCGAGCCGCCGTACGGCGGCTGGGGCACGTACTTCTCCACCCCGTCGATCAGCCCCGTGCGCCCGTACGAGTTCGTGGCGACGGCGAAGCGGTTCGAGCTGAACGGGACGTCGAACTACCCGGGCGCGGTCGGGCTCGGCGCCTCGCTCGCGCTCGTGAACGAGATCGGCGCGGCGCAGGTCGAGCAGCGAGTGCTCGGCCTGGCGGCGCTCGTGCGCGAGGAGCTCGAGGCGGCCGGCGCCCGCGTCGTCAGCCGCCCGGAGCCGGAGACGCGCTCGGGGATCACGACGTTCACGGTCGCCGGCGATTCCGCCGAGGACGAGGCCCTCCTGCAGCGGCTGCTCGAGCAGCGGATCTACGCCTCGCGCCGCTACACCTCGCGCGTCGGCGGGATCCGCGTCTCGACGCACTACTACAACGACGAGGGCGACGTCGAGCGGCTCGCCGCCGCCGTCCGCGCCGCGCTCCCGCGCCGGCACGCGCTCGCCTGAGCCCGCGATGGCGTTCCGGACGATCATCGAGCCGTTCCGGATCCACTCCGTCGAGCCGCTGCGGATCACGACCGAAGAGGAGCGGCGTGCGGCGATCCGCGCGGCGGGCTACAACCTGTTCGACCTGCACGCTGCGGACGTGCTGATCGACCTCCTCACCGACTCGGGCACGGGCGCGATGTCGCGCGACCAGTGGGCCGCGATCCAGCACGGGGACGAGAGCTACGCGGGCTCGCCCTCGTGGTACCTCTTCCTCGACAGCGTGCACACGCTGTTCCCGTTCCGGCACGTGATCCCGACGCACCAGGGCCGGGCAGCGGAGAAGATCCTCTTCACGGCGATCGGCGGGCCGGGCAAGGTCGTCCCGAACAACACGCACTTCGACACGACGCGCGCGAACGTCGAGTTCACGGGGGCCGAGGCGGTCGACCTGCCGATCCCCGAGGCGCTCGAGCCGTCGCTCGTGCATCCGTTCAAGGGGAACATGGACGTCGCGGCGCTCGAGCGGCTGCTCGCCGAGCGCGGGCGCGACGCGGTGCCGGCGGTGATGGTCACGATCACGAACAACTCGGGCGGCGGGCAGCCGGTCTCGCTCGAGAACCTCCGCGCCGTGCGCGCGGTCTGCGACGCGCACGGCGTGCCGCTCTACCTCGACGCGTGCCGTTTCGCCGAGAACGCGTGGTTCATCCGCCAGCGCGAGCCGGGCCAGGCGGAGCGGTCAGTGGTGGAGATCGTGCGCGAGCTGGCGTCGCTCGCGGACGGGATGACGATGAGCGCGAAGAAGGACCCGCTCGCGAACATCGGCGGTTGGCTCGCGATGAACGACGACGCGCTCGCCGAGCGCTGCCGGAACCTGCTCATCCTCACGGAGGGCTTCCCGACGTACGGCGGGCTCGCGGGCCGCGACCTCGAGGCGATCGCGCAGGGCCTGCGGGAGGCGGTCGACCACGAGTACCTGCGCTACCGCGTCCGCTCGACCGCGTACCTCGGCGAGGCGCTCACCGCGGCGGGCGTCCCGATCGTGCAGCCGCCCGGCGGCCACGCCGTCTACCTCGACGCGCGGGCGCTGCTGCCGCACATCCCGCCGCTCCAGTACCCGGGCCAGGCGCTCGCGGTCGCGCTCTACGAGACGGGCGGCGTGCGCGGCTGCGAGATCGGCACCGTCATGTTCGGCCGGCACCCGGACGGGAGCGAGCACCCGGCCGCGATGGACCTCGTCCGGCTCGCGATCCCGCGCCGGACGTACACGCAGAGCCACATCGACTACGTGATCGAGGTCTGCACCGCGGTCGCGGCAGGCCGCGCCGAGCTGCGCGGCCTGCGCATGACCTTCGAGCCGCCGACACTGCGGCACTTCACCGCCCGCTTCGAGCCCGTTTAGCCGAACGGCCCGCCTTCCTCGGTGAAGGGCTGCACGACGTAGGCGCTGCCGGGCGTGCCGCCGATCGCGAGCACGCGCGCGGGCTCGTCGCCGGTCGTGAGCTTGCGCTTGACGCCCGGGGCGACGCGGGCGAACACGCCCGGCTCGAGGCGGTGCTGCTCGCCGCCGACGTGCAGGGTCGCGGAGCCGGAGAGGACGGTGTAGACCTCTTCCTGCCCGTCGTCGCTGTGGTCGTGCTCGGGGTAGTGCTCGAAGTGCGGCGGGAAGTTCTCGACCTGCATCCCGAAGGCCGTCACGCCGAGCCCGGCGCGCGCGCGGCAGAAGCCGCCGTTGTTGGGCGTGTCGAACTCCTCGACCCGCTTGACCGTCACATCGGACATTGCTGTTCCTCCTTCGTGGGCTGGGCTGTCGACGGTAGACGAACGGTGAGCTTCGAAATCGACACCGTGCAAGGTAATATGTCCTGAACAGACATCTTGATATGCGCTCATCGTCGCCTTCAATATGTACGATGTGTTAGTGGTCAAGCGTACGTCCCTCAATCTCGAGCTCGACCTCGTCGCGCAGGCACGCGCGATCCTGGGCACGCGCGGCACGACCGACACGGTCACGCGTGCGCTCGAGGAGATCGTGCGCAGGGAGAAGCTGCGCGCACTCGCCGCGGAGACCTTCGAGGATCTGACGCCGGAGGCGCTCGCCGAGCTTCGCCGGACGCGAACGTGGGAGTAGAGCTCGCAGACACGAGCGCGTGGACGAGCCGGCGCCGCGATCCGGCGGTGTCGGACGAGTTCGAGCGGCGGCTGGAGGCGGGCGAGATCGCGACGTGCGCCATGGTCAAGCTCGAGCTGCTGTGGGAGACGCAGGACAGCACGATCTTCCGCCGCCGCCGCGGCCTGCTCGACGCGCTGGACGAGATCGCGATCGACGAGCGCGTGTGGACTCGCGCGACGGAGGTCTTCGAACGGCTGGGCGCAGACGGCCCGCTCCACCACCGCCGCGTGAAGATCCCGGATCTCCTGATCGCCGCGGCCGCCGAGCTCGCCGGGGTGCCGGTGTGCCACTACGACCGCGACTTCGAGCTGATCGCGAAGGTCACGGGCCAGCCGGTGCGCGCGATCGCGCCACTCGGCTCGCTCTGAGCCGGGTGCGCACGCGTCAGCGTGCGCGGGCCTGATGCTGCGCCTCGACCGCGAGCCGCAGCGCCTCGTCCTCGGGGAGGTCGGCGCGAGCCCCCGCGCGGTCGAGGACGTCGAGCCCGAGGTCGCGCCGCAGCGCCTGCTCGATCACGTCGCTGTCACGCCGGCCGGTGCGCGCGGCCTTGGCGCGCACCGCGCGGAGGACGCGCTCGTCGAGGGCGACGGTCGTGCGCAATTTCGGCATGACGACATCATGGCATCGACAGGCGGCCTTTCCACGTCGTCCCGGGCGGACAGGGTGACGCCGGGCGTGGCTACAAGGGCCTCTTGGCAGCGCTCTGGTGCAAGAGGACGATCGGCTCGTGTGGGAGACGGTCGATCCTCAGGGCCGGCGCGTGGTTCTGACCCGGCACCGCTGGCTCCACATCTGTTCTCGGCACGGCGAGCTCGAGGTCAAGCCAGATGTCCTGCTCGAGGCGGTCGCTCGGCCCGACCGCCGCGCGCCCGGACGCGAGCGTGGCGAGGAGTGGTTCTACCTCGAAGGGGCCGGGCCGAGCCGCTGGATCAGGGTGGTCGTACACTACGAGGGCGCCCGCGGCCTGATCCTCACCGCGTTTCCTCGGAGGTCGTTTCCATGACCGTCAAGATCGCCGGCATCGAGTTCGACAACGTGCTCTACGACCGCGAGGCGGACGTCCTCTACCTCCAGGTGGGCGAGCCGCCCCGAACCGCTGCCGACTTCGACGCGTCGCCGGAGGGGCACTACCTTCGCTACGACGATCACGGCGTGCTCCTCGGCATCACGATCGTGAACGCTCAGCGCATCCTCGACCGCGAGGGCCGGATCCTCATCACGCTGCCGGAGCGGCAGGTCGAGGCCACGGATCTCGGCGACGTGCTCGCGGCAGCCTAGGCTACGGCCTTCGCGCGGAGGCGCATGCCATGACGGTGAAGCTCGCGGGCATCGAGTTCGACAACGTGTTCTACGACCGCGAGGTCGACGTGCTCTACCTGCACGTGGGCGATCCGGCGTCCGCGGTCGATGGGGACGAGTCCGCCGAAGGCGACGGCCTTCGCTACGGCGCGGACGGGAGCCTGGTCGGCATCACGATCCTGAATGCGCGCCGTCGGCACGAGCGCGAGGGCAAGATCGTGATCACGCTCCCGCAGCAGCGCGTCGAGGCGACCGACCTCGGCGACGCGCTCGCTGCAGCCTAGACGCGGGGCCGGTGCCGCTCGACGATCGCGGCGAGCGCAAGTCCCGCCGGCAGCGTTCCGTAGGCGCGCCCGCCGTCGCCGCCGAGACGCGACGCGCAGAACGCGTCGGCGACGGCGGCGTCGCCGTGGCGTACGAGCAGCGAGCCCTGGAGGCAGAGGGCGAGCCGCTCGACGAGCCGCCGCGCGCGCAGCTCGACGTCGGCGGGATCGGCGAGCTCGTGGCGCAGCTCCGCGACCGCGGCGTCGAGCTGCGCATCTGCTCCGGCGGCGAGCTCGATCTCCGCGAGCAGCGCTGCGAGGCTCTCCGGCTGGCGCGCGACCGCGCGCAGCACGTCGAGCGCGTTGACGTTCCCTGCGCCCTCCCACACCGAGTTGACCGGGCTCTCGCGGTAGAGGCGCGGCAGGACGCTCTCCTCGACGTAGCCGTTGCCGCCGAGGCACTCGAGCGCCTCCGCGACGAGCGGAGGCGTCGACTTGCACACCCAGTACTTCGCGACGGCGGTGGCGAGGCGGCGGAACGGGGCGTCCTCCTCGTCGTAGGCGCGCGCGAGCCGCAGCGCCAACACCGTCGCGGCCTCCGAGTCGAGACACAGGTCGGCGAGCACGTTCAGCATCAACGGCTGCTCGCTCAGCACCCGGCCGAACGCCGCCCGGTGCGCCGCGTGGTGGGTCGCCTCGGCGACCGCGCGCCGCATCAGTCCGGTCGAGCCGAGCACGCAGTCGAGGCGCGTGTGGGCGACCATCTCGATGATCGTGCGGACGCCGCGCCCCTCCTCGCCGACGCGCCGCGCCCAGGCTCCTTCGAGCCGGATCTCGGCCGATGCGTTCGAGCGGTTGCCGAGCTTGTCCTTGAGCCGGTCGATGTGGAACGCGTTGCGCTCGCCGTCGGGCAGGACGCGCGGCACGAAGTAGCAGGTGAGCCCGCCGGGAGCCTGCGCGGTGACGAGGAACGCGTCGCACATCGGCGCCGAGCAGAACCACTTGTCGCCGCGCAGCGTCGCCTCGCCGTCGCCGGCCGGCCGCGCGACGGTCTCGTTCGCGCGCACGTCGGAGCCGCCCTGCCGTTCGGTCATCGCCATGCCGCAGAGCGCGCCCGCCTTCTCCGCGGCCGGGCGCAGGCCCGGGTGGTAGACCGTCGAGGTGAGGAGCGGCTTCCACTCGTCGTAGAGCTCCGGCTCCTCGCGCAGCGTCGCGAGCGACGCAAACGTCATCGAGAGCGGGCAGCCGACGCCGGCCTCGACCTGTGCGAACGTGAGGAAGCCGGCCGCGCGCGCGACGTGTACACCGGCGCGCACCTCGCGCCACGGCGCGGCGTGCAGCGCGTGCTCGACGCCGAGCCCGAGCAGCCGGTGCCAGGCGGGGTGGAACTCGACCTCGTCGATCCGGTTGCCGAAGCGGTCGTGGGTGCGCAGCTGCGGCGGATGCTCGTTCGCGAGCCGTCCCCACTCGAGCGGCTCGCCGCCGAGCAGCTCGCCGAGCCCGTGCAGCGCGTCGTGCGCCCAGCCCGCGCCCTCGCGCGCGACCGCCTCGACGAGCGGCCGGTTCTCGCCGTAGAGGTCGTAGCCCTCGAGCGGAGGCGGTTGGTTCGCGGGGCGCGAGGCGATGGTCGCCACGGGGACATTGTCCACCGCGCGGGCGGGGTTCGCTACTCGCCTTGCCGGCGACGTTCGCTCCAGTCGCGCTTCGCCTCCTCCTCCATGCAGTCGAGGCGCGTGTAGTAGTCGGGGAACTCGTTCAGATGGGCGAGCGCGATCTTCGCCGTCACGTGCGGGTCGTCGCCGCTGACGTTGGTGAGCAAGTCGTGGAGGCCATGCTCCAGCTCGACGTCCATGCCGCTGCGGAGCTGCTCGACGTCGAACGGTGCGGTCTCCCAGTCGATCCCGATCTCCGCGCCGATCTGGCGCGCCTCCTCGGGGGTGAAGCTCTTCCGTTCAGCCACGGTCGTCCTCCTTCGTGCCGTGCAGCGCAGGTGCTGCACGTCAGCACCTACAGTGTGCCGCGCGGCTCGTGGGGTCGCGACCCCGCCGTCGAAGAGAGGTGGCACCCCGGTGATGCACGGCTACAACAACGGCTGGAACTGGTACTGGATGGTGCCGACGATGCTCGTGTTGGTGGTGCTGATCGGCGCCGTCGTCTACGCCGCGGTTCGCCTCGCGAACCGCGACTCGCAGCAGCGGTAGCGCGCGTAGGGCTCCGTCGCGGGTTACGCACGTAGCTCGACAAAGCCGGCCGCAGCGAAGTCGCCGTCGAACGCGAACGCCTCACGGATGGCGAGCCGGCGCATCAGCGCGAAGCTCGTGGCGTCGGCGAAGGAGTACTCGCGCTCGTCGTGACGGCGCAGCCATTCCCACGCGTCGTGCTCGTCGTCGTGCCCGACCGGGAGCACGCGCAGTCTCGGGGTTTGCTCGAGCCGGTCGATCAGCGCGACCGCGGTTCGATGTCCGAAGCGCCGCCGGACGAACGTCCAGGTCTCTCCCCGAACCCCGTTCGATGTTGCAAGCGCAGCTTGGGCGTGAGCAGCGAAGAGCTGGGACGCCTGCGCGTGATGCCGATCGGCGTCGATTGCCAGAGCGATCCAGAACGATGTGTCGACGAAGATCACCGGTCGAGGTCGTAGACGACCTCGTCGATGCGCGACGAGTCGTCCGGCGACCCGCCCGGGATCATCCCGACGATCTCCCAGAGCGGATCCTGCTCGAGCGGCGGCAGCGGCCGTAGCCGCTCGCCGACGTAGCGCCGGATCAGCGCCGCCTTCGACACGCCCTCCCGCGCCGCCTGGATCCCGAGCTCGGCGTCGAGCTCCTCCTCGATCATGATCTGGAGCCGTTTCACGTCCCAATCTTACATCAGTTCCCCTGACTGATGTAACTCTGAAGCGCGTCCTGCACGTCGCCGACGCTAGGCCAGGAGGAAGCGCGGCGCTAGACGCTCTTCCGGAGGTGGCTCAGGTGGACAGCGCCGACGAGGATGTCCCGGTCGCCGTGGATTTTCGTGACGGCGGTCCCGGTGTGATCGTTACATCGCTGCGACGATAGCGGCTTCCTTGGTCGTGGTGTGCGCCGTGTCGTTGTGTCGGCGAGCGGTGA
>Ga0187865_1002459_pt1 | contig 17565 bp, 14 predicted proteins | sample June2016WEW_11_1_2_FD_132989 | JGI IMG/M metagenome (GOLD analysis project Ga0187865, IMG submission 132989) | Peatland microbial communities from SPRUCE experiment site at the Marcell Experimental Forest, Minnesota, USA - June2016WEW_11_100 | ecosystem: Environmental > Terrestrial > Soil >...
ATGCGCTGGAAATGTTCCGGCGGACGCTGCCGGTCGGTGCCGCACGCAGTTGTCTCGACCGGCTCTCCAACCGCCTCACCAAGATCGCCACCGAAGCGCGCAAACTCGGCACGCCCTGAGAATGGGCAGAGATTGGCCGGTTATGGCCGTAATACGTCAAAGTGAGTTGTTTCCGAGTAGGCCCTCATCCAAGCAACACCGTAAGAGAAATGACAGCGCAGACTGCATCTGTGGTTTACAGGCCATACGCCCACTGGCGCGTGATTGGAGCAGAACGTGAATAACGCTGGAAGTCATTCATATCTCAGCGCCACCATCGGATCGACCTTAGTCGCCCGGCGCGCGGGGATGTAGCTCGCGAGGACCGTGACGGCCAAGAGCAGCATTGAAACAGCGAAATACGTCGAGATTGCGCCGAAAGTCACACCAAAAAGAAATGACGCAAGGATGCGACCCACTGCGATCGCAAGCGCTAGGCCGGTCACCACGCCGATCAGACTTAGGCGGATGCCGTCGCGCATGACAAGGAAGAGCACTTGTTCTCGTCGGGCTCCCAGCGCCATGCGCACACCAATCTCGTGTGTTCGTTGCGCAACGGCGTAGGCTACCACGGCATAAACGCCCACCGTGGCCAGCAACAGGACGATGATTGTCATGGAACATAACATGATTGTGAGATTGCGGACGGGGGCGCGGTTTGAGCTAGCGACTTCTCCATCGTCTGTATGGAACCCACCTGGGCATCTTTGTCCGCATTCTTGATCAGGTCCCGGAGGGCGGGTATTACCGCCTTTGGATCGCCCTCGGTCCGAACTAGCAGGCTCACTCGGGTAGGTAATTTCGGGAGGTACGCTTCGGGCATAGTTGGCGCGCCCGGACGGATATTGTCGCCCGCAATACCCACCACCTCGTACCATTCCGGAGGGTACGAAGGTGTGAAGCGTTTGCCGAGCGCGTCCTGGTTGGGCCAGAGATCGCGTGCCATCGTCGAACTGATGATCGCCACAGCGGGATTTGGCGTGTAGTCGGCCCAGGTAAGTTGTCGGCCCCGAAGAAGTGGAAGTTGGATGGTACGGAAATAGTTGGAGCTAACCATAGAGATTTGTGCCAATGGGCTCAACTTGAAGCTGGAGGGCGTTACTCCGTTACCTGACGCAGCCACATGGCTCGGTGAACGGCCTTCTAGCGCAGCGGATTGAACGCCGGGGAGAGCCTTGACCCGCTCGATCAAGTCGCGAGAGAAGGCGTTGCGAACCTCAGGCGTGGGATACTTCGAGTCAGCGAGTGCCAACGACGCCGATAGCATATTGTGGGGATTAAATCCCTGCGGTCTGATGAGAGTGCCCGCGAGAGTCCGGATCATGAGCCCACAAGCGATCAGTAGGGAGAGCGCGAGCGTCACCTCGAGAACGACCAAGCGGTCTCGATGCCCGAGGGAGCGCGCTCCAGAGCGCGTTGCGTGCGCCCCTTCATTGAGCAACTCCTGCAGATTGACTCTGCATAGTTGCAGGGCTGGACCGAGACCAAAAAGCACCCCGGTTGCAATAGAAACACCGAGGGTAAAGGCCAGAACGTGAAAATTCATCTCGATGGGAGCGGCTGCCGGAATGAGGTGATCCGGGTCGAGAGCGAGCAGGCCATCCCTGAACCAGGATGCCAGAAGGATACCGACTGCTCCGCCTGCGAGGGCGACGAGCATACTTTCCGTGAGGAGCTGCGTGGTGACTCGCGCACGGCTCCCGCCTACGGCCTGGCGAATGGCGATTTCGTGCCGCCTCCGAGCGCCTCGAGTCAGCATCAGGATGGCGACGTTGGCACATGCCAGCAGCAATAAGAAACCCACACCGAAGAGAAGTACGGAGCCAATTACGACCCCAAATCCAGTCCTGACCAGTCCCTCCAACGGCTTAACCTCTATGCCCATGCCCTTATCGGATTCGGGATATTGTTGTGCGAGGCGCGTGGCAATTGTTGTCATCTGAGTTTGAGCCTGCCGGATGGTGGCCCCAGACCTAAGCCTTCCAATCACATAAAGTGCAGTTTTAGCCCGGTCTTTGCTGAGCTGTGCATGGGGAATGGGTACAAACACGTCCGGCATAGGGTTCATCCCGGGCATTAGTACGGGGAAGCGAAATGAATCAGGTACGGTCCCGATCACTTCGAATTGCTCATTGTCGAGCGTGATCATGGACCCAATGGCTGAAAGATCCTTTCCAAGCGCCCGCGTAAGGAACCCTTCACCGAGCACAGCCACATGGTCGTGGCCAGACTCATCATCGCCCTTGACGAAAAAACGTCCCTTTGCCGGATGTGCTCTCAAGACCTTAAAGAAGTCAGGCGTCACCTGGAACCCATCAAGATGTTCAGCCTGACCGTTTTCCGTAAGCAGAGTCGGCTCATAGTAACCGTCAGCAGCCAGCCCCGAGAAGGCGTCGCTCTGGTTCGCCCAATCGAGAAAGTCTGGGCCGGAAGCCGGGCTCCAACGTATCTGGGGTTCAATCCGCCAAATCTCTACGAGTTGCTCGGGATTCAGGTACGGCAGTGGACGAATGGCCACCGCGTAGAGAATGCTGAAAATCGCTGCGCCTGCCCCAGTGCCGAGTCCCAGCATCACAACAGCCACCGCCGTGAACCCGGGATTCTTCGCCAGCATTCGCAGACCGTAGCGAATGTCTTGCCAAATAGTTTCCAGCGTCGATTCCCAACCGGCGCTGCGGATCTCTTCTTTCACCGCATCCACGCTGCCCATTTCCACCCGCGCCGCGCGCAGAGCGTCTTCTTGGCTCATCCCCGAACGCATCTTGTCTTTCACGGCCGCGTCCAGATAGCCATTCAGTTCTTCATCCATCTCGTGTTCGACTTGTTTCTTTCGAAAGAGGGCGTGGAGTCCAGCCCCTAGATTTCGCAGCGGAGACATAACAAACCTCCTACGAGGCTTCCATAATCCTGGCAATGGCGGCAATCTGTTTTCCCCACGCGGCGGTTTCGGCCTTCAACTGCTTGCGCCCACGCTCGGTGAGGCTGTAATACTTGGCGCGCCGATTGTTTTCCGTTGGGTTCCATTCTGGCTTTATCCATCCCGCGCGTTCCAGGCGACGGAAGGCGGGAAACAACGAGCCCGGATTGACTCGAAACACACCCTTGCTGATTTGCTCGATCCTAAGTGCGATGCCGTAACCGTGCATCGGTTCCAGCGCCAGGGTTTTCAGGATCAGCATGTCCAGGGTGCCCTGGACAAGGTAGGCGGGTCGGTCAGGCATGGGTCTTTCCTTCAGATTCTCGAGATTAGAATACACCGTTCCTCTAGATTGTCAAGAGGAAAGAGTGCCTGACTGATTAGCGTGTGGCGAGCACCTTGGAGTATCGGAGTCTGACGATTGGCGATCATTCCCGAGTGACGCATTAATGGAGACCGGCGAACTCAAACTCTAGGATCCTCGCCCGCACCGAAACAAGCACATTGCGTCGCGCATCGTGTGCTAACGCTGCAAGTCACATTGACGTATAGTCGGCAAATCGGAAACTGACCCACTACCAAGCATGTCATTCCGAGAAGTCCGCAAGCCGACGGACCATGAAGAATCCCGGAAGCGCTTGGTTCTTGAAGTGCCGAGATTCCTCGCGAAGTTTACCCCGAGCCTCAGAGCGAGATTCCTCGCTTCGCTCGGAATGACAGCGAACGGCCCGGAATGACAGCGAACGAATCAGGATGACAAGCGAAGGGCTCAGAGTGACGGCGCAAGGAATTTCTTCATCGGCCGGTCGGAAATCGGACGCTGGGCGTTACAAGGCCTCGCGTTTTTTCATTCTAGCTTCTAACTTCTAGCTTCTAAATTCTGTCACTCGCACCTCAGTGCCGCCATGGGCTGCACCTTCGTGGCCCGCCGCGCCGGAAAGTAGCAAGCCAGAAGCGTCACGATACCCAGCAAAACCGCCACGATCAGGTAGGTTACCGCATCGGTTGCCGTGACGCCGAACAATGCCGCTCGCAAAATCCGGGTTGCCGCCAGTGTCACCAGCAGTCCCACGCCCAGCCCGATGAGCGTCATGCGCAGGCCCTGGGCCATTACCAATCGCAGAATGTCCGCCCGCCTGGCTCCCAGCGCCATGCGGATTCCGATTTCGTGCGTCCGCTGCCGAGTCGCGTAGGAGACCACTCCATAGACGCCCACCGCGGCGAGCGCCAAAGCGAGCAGGCCGAACGAGCTGGCAAATGTCACGGCGACCCGCTCGAAGATACTCCCCATTTTCATGCTGCTGGCGAGTGTGGCGACGTCGAACACCGGCAGGTTAGGATTCAATTCCTGAACGGCTTTTTCCACCGTGGGCGCGAATGCCTGCGGATCGCCGTGGACCCGAATGTGGATGGTCACCGGATCGCGAGATTCCTGGAACAAATCCAAATAGAAGGCGGGCGCCGGGCCATAAATCAGGCGGCGGTATTTTGCGTTTTGGGCAACGCCGACCACTGTAAACTTCCGCTGGTCATAAACAATTTGTTTGCCCAGGGCGTCCTGCCCAGGCCAATATCGAGCGACGAATTCTTGATTGACGATCGCGACCAACTGGGAGTCCTTCGTGTCCTCGACGGTAAACTCCCGTCCTGCGATGAGAGGAGTTCGCATCGTGCTGAAGTAATTCGGGCCCACAATCGGGCGATCAATTTGCATGGACTCATGGAGCTTGGGAAAATATCCCTCGATCCCTAGAGTGTCCGAATGGATTGTGAAGCTGAGGGGCGAAAAGTCCGCCATAGTCACCGACTGCACTTCCGGAAGTGCGGCCAGCTTGGCCAGCAGTTGCCGGTGGAACTCGATCGACCGATCTTCAGAATAGCCCGCTGGCCCCAACTCGTATGAAACGAGGAGCACGTGGTTCGGGTCGAAGCCAGGATTCGACTGCTGCGCTTTCTGAAGACTGCGCGTGAACAGGCCGGCGCAGACCAGCAGCAGAAGCGACAAAGCGATCTGCGCCACCACCAGCGCGCTGGCGAGCCGCGACCTGTGAAGCCCAGACGACACGCTGCTCGCTTCCTCCTTTAAGACCGTCACCGGCGAGAGACTCGATGAGCGCAGCGCCGGGAGTATCCCGAAGACCAGGGCTGCAAAAATCGCGATTCCCATCGTCACCCCGTTGACCGTGGCATCAGCGTGGCCATTCAAGTCAAGCGGAAGCGTGCTGGTAGGAATGAAGGCCGCGAAGGTGCCGGCGGTCCAAGTGGTGAGGAACACGGCCAGTGCGCCTCCCGCCACAGCCATCAGCAAGCTCTCCACCATAAGCTGGCGGACCAGCCGCCACCGGCTGGCGCCCATGGACAGGCGGACGGCGATCTCGCGGCGGCGCGCAATCGAGCGCACCAGCAGAAGATTCGCAACGTTCGCGCAAGCCAACAACAGCAGCGCTGCCGCCAAAGCCAGCAAAATAGGCAGCGACTGGTATAAATAAACATTGGCTCCGAAGGGGGAGCGCCATAGCGGATCAAATGTAATTTGATTTGGCCCACGGTGCTCGTTCGGGAAATGTTCCACGATGCGCTGCATCAGAAGATTGAGCTCGCTCTCAGCCTGCCGGCGATCAGCACCAGGCTTGAGCTTTCCCAGCACGTTGAGCCAGAAGTCGCCCCGATCCGCCAGCGGGTCGTTCCAGTTCCACACGGTTTGGGCCATCACCAGGGGAATCCACACGTCGCCGCGCACGCCGGTCATGCAGCCTTCGAACCCGGAAGGCGCGACACCAATGATGGTGTAGGGATGCCGGTTGATCTGTACGATCTTGCCGATCACAGAACCATCGCCGCCGAAATGACTTTGCCATAGTCCGTAGGCGATCACCGCCACCGCCGCATCCTCGCGCTTCTCTTCCTCGCCGGGCAGAAAGCCGCGACCGAGATAGGGCCACACGCCGAGCACATCAAAATAATTGGCGGAAGTCAGCACACCGTAGATGCGCTCCGGCCTGCCCGTGCCCGTGAGGGACACCCAATCGTGGTGATACGCCAGCAGGCCCACGAAACTTCGGTTGCTCTCACGCAGGTCGCGATAGTCCGGGTAGGAGAAAGGCGGGGTGGGATGCTCGCTGCGCTCTCCTCTCATCACGCTAACGAGACCGCCGGAATCCCACCCGCCGGGGATGGGGTTGAGCAAGGTCGAATTAATCCAACTGAAGATGGTACTGTTGGCCGCAATGCCCAGCGCCAACGTGAGCACCGCCAACGCCGGAAGCCCCGGATTCTTGACCAGTACTCTAAGGCCGAAGCGAACGTCCTGGATTAAGTCTCCCATCGCCTTTCAGATGTCACCATTCAAGGCGGCTTTGAAAGACACCTTGCAGATTGCGTTCCATAGCTAGCGGCCTCAAGCGCCTTGGAATCAATGGGCGCGGAACACCAGACTCGTTGTGCGACTTTCGCCGTGTCCGAATGTGGGAAATCGCTGTCCGCAACCGCTACCCCTCGCGATTTGCTACCTAATTCCTGACCCCAACCTCTAATCCCCCTTCTCATCCGGATCTTGCGAGCCACAGCGATTGTCTCTCGCCAACTTGTCCCTTCCATGATCCTCGTTTGATCATGCTCAGTCGGTGACTGGCATCACAGGGCTGCCGAGGGCAGCACGCAAACCGGAGAAGTTCAACACACGCGATTGTAGGGCCGAGGCTTGCCTCGGCCTCAGGCCGACCCAAGGGTTGGCCCTACATCCTCATCCTCTTCGCGCCGGAGGCTTCTACTTGTATCGATAGACGACGACCTTTTCTGTGTTGATGCGTTGGGGGGAGAATCTCCAGAATTTGCCTTGATCGTTCTCGTCTCCGTTTAGCCGGCGGCCCGGAATCCAAGTCCCGCCAGAGAAGGATCCCTCTTCGACGTATCCGATTCCCGCATGAGGCAGGTTGGCGCTCGCGGGTGAAAACGACACGCGAAATCCGCTGCCCACGCCCAGGAATTCATCCGGTTCGGTCGCGATGATGAGTCCGAATCCGGTTTTGGCTCCCATCCCGAAGATATCATCCAGGCTCACCGCAAGGCGGTAGCCGTTCATCTCCACCGCGACCGCCGGATGATCCTTGTCGAGCAGAAATCCGGTCATTTCGCTCGAGCCCTCATGTTGCAGGATGATGGGCGCCACTTGCATCAGCACCTCGTAGCTTTTGCCCAGATCGTTATCCTTGTCTTGCCAGGAATCGATCCCGAAGGGAGAGAACCCAATCGTATTGCGCTGCCCGATCGCGTAGAACACGTTGGCCTGGCCGGCGGAGCCTCCTCGCGTTTCCGGGATGAACATCGGGTTGCCGCCGCGATTGTAGCGGTCGCACCACTCGGCGAAATTCGGCGCGTAAACATCCGGCGCGTAGATATCGATAGCAGTTCCCGCCGCCTTCCACACGTCCGTGACTTCAGGCAGTGGGCCGCCGCTTGGATACTGGCCGGGAGAAGCGCCGGGCCCGCTGAGCCACGCGTTGACGTACATCGGGATAGGGTATTCGGCCTTCCCCGCTGCCGCGACGTGTTGGACGTATCGCGCATAGTTCCACGCCATAAAAATCTTGTCGGTCTCTGGGCCGGCGCCGAAAACCTCCGTCCAGGTGCCAGAGGTTTTGCCGCCTGCGGATTCCCAACGCTGGCGAAACTCCGGAATCAAATCATCGCGGTGCTGTTGAAGATAGTTCACGAGTTCCCGCGGCGCCTGTCCTTCGAACGCTTGGTTCGCGCCGGGGCTGCGGTCGCGCGAATCGCCCAAAACTCCGACCTCGTTCTCGACCTGCATCATCAGAACCGTATGAGCTTCGCCGTCCACTTCGCGAATATGATGCATAACAGCGGCGAAGGCGCGGGCGTCGGCCTCCATCGTTGCCTTGCCAAGGGTGCTCAGGATTTCGACAGGATTGCCGTCCTTTTCGATGACGCGCGGGAAGCGGTCAGTATCCTGCTTCACCCAGACCGGCGCGTAGCTCGACATGCCGTTCTTCCAACTGGCGAGCCAGAGAAAAACCAGGCGCAGATTGTTTCGCCGCGCATCTTGAATCAGCCCATCGACCAGAGTGAAATCAAACTTCCCTTCCCGCGGCTCAATCAGTTCCCACGAGAGCGGCGTTACCACGGTGTTCAAGGGAATGGCCGCGAGCCGCGGCCAAATCGGGCGCATGTACTCAAGGCTCGACGAGCTGGAGTTGTGCAGCTCGGCCGCGAGCATCAGGAATGGCTTGCCATCTACAATAAGTTGTGTCGTAGTTCCCCGCTTCTCAAGGTGCGGAATCATTGACGTGTCGGCTGGAAATGCAAGAGCCGACGAGCAGAGAAACACCAGGACGCCGAATACGCGAGGTCTCATGTCATTCTCCATTCGATCGGGAAGTTCCACCTTCGGCTTGCGGGCAAGACAAAGTATATCAGCGTTAGCGAGAGAAACATCGGGCACACCGAAGCTGCTGCCGAGGACCGAACAAAGCCGTAGGTTTTTTTCTCGGAACACGGTAGTGTAATTGTCGCCGGAGGTCGGAGCTGAACGTGGAGTTTGTGAAAGGACTTCAATGCGTCTTCTGCGGCAAGACGTACTCGACCAGAGTGCCGTACACCTGCCCAGCGTGCGGCATCACGGGGATTCTCGACGTCCAGTACGACTACCCCGCGATCGCCAAGCGCTTGACTCGCGCGCGGCTTGCGAAGCGAACCGAGAACTCGCATTGGCGATATCGCGAGTTGCTGCCCATCCGCAGTGATGCTGTGCTTCCCGGGCTGGCAGTGGGCTGGACGCCGATAACTCTCACTCATTCTCTCGCGCGTCATCTCGGCGTGAAAACTCTCTATCTGAAAGACGACGGCCGCAATCCCACCGGCTCGCTCAAAGACCGCGCCAGCGCGGTGGGTGTGGTCAAGGCCCGCGAAAAGGGCCAGAAAATAATTGCATGCGCCAGCACGGGAAACGCAGCCTCGTCTCTGGCGGGAATGGCCGCGTCGCTGGGATTGCGAAGTGTCATCTTTGTTCCTGAGCGCGCACCCGAGCCGAAGGTTACGCAGCTTCTGATTTTCGGCGCCGCCGTCTTGCGCGTGCGCGGCAGTTACGAGCAAGCGTTTCAGTTGTGCCAGCGCGCCTGCGAACGTTGGGGCTGGTACAACCGCAACTGCGCCATCAATCCGTATCTTGTCGAGGGCAAGAAAACCGCCGGGCTGGAAATCTGCGAGCAGCTTGATTGGAAGCCTCCCGAGTGGGTCGCGGTTGCGGTGGGCGACGGATGCACGATCGCCGGCGTGTGGAAGGGATTGCGGGAAATGAAAATCCTGGGATTGATTAGCCGCACGCCGAAGATGCTCGGAGTGCAAGCTGAGGGCGCGGCGCCGGTGACCGCGGCCTATCACAGCAACGAACCGGTGCGGCCAATCGAGCCCCACACAATCGCCGACAGCATTGCGGTGGGCGTGCCGCGAAATTGGAAGAAGGCGGTGATGGCGGTCCGCGAATCGAGCGGCACGATGATCAACGTGAGCGACGAAGAGATCCTGGAAGCGATGCGCTACACGGGCCGCTTGGCCGGAGTCTTCGCCGAGCCGGCGGCCGCCACAGCAGTGGCCGGCGTGAGGCGCGCGGTGGCTGAGCGCGTGATCGATTCGCGCTCGAAGGTTCTTGCGCTGATCACCGGCAACGGACTCAAGGATATTCGCGCTGCCCAGTCCGCGGTGGCGCCGCCTTTCGAAGTCAGTCCCGACGGCAGCGAACTGGATGCGATCCTGAGAGAGCAGAAACTGATTTCGTGACGGTGAACCCAAATTCCGTGATAGCTCGTTCTGTCAGAAATCAGGGGTGAGGCGGACCGACTCTATGTATATGATGTTATAATACGGATACAGTAATAGGACCAAGGCAACACATTATTTATCATCAACTTATGCCAACCAAAGCCTCAGCCAAACGCTCCTTGCTGGTCCGCGACATCCACACGCTGATTGTGATGGACGAGCCCGGCACGGTTCTCCGCGGCGGATTCATTTATGCCGAGAACGGAGAGATCAAGCAGGTCGGCACGCGCCCGCCGAAGACTCTGCGCGCCGCCGTCACCATTCGAGCGCCGTACGCCGTTGCTCTGCCGGGTCTGATCAACGCTCATCATCATCTTTGCCAAACTCTGACGCGCGCCTATGCCCCGGCGGCCAACGCCGAGCTTTTCGACTGGCTGCGCGCGCTCTATCCGCTCTGGGCTAGGCTAGACGAAGAGTCTATGCACGTGGCGGCGCTGGTGGGGATGGCCGAGCTACTCCTTTCCGGCTGCACCACCACGGCCGACCATCACTACCTCTTCCCTCGCGGCCAGCCCAAGCTGATCGACGCGGAAATCGCGGCCGCGCGCGCGCTCGGCATGCGTTTCCATCCCACGCGCGGCAGCATGAGCGTGGGCCAGAGCCAGGGCGGCCTGCCGCCGGACTCCGTGGTCGAGCGCGAAGACGCCATCTTGTCGGATTCCGAGCGGCTGATCCGCCAATATCACGATCCCGCGCCCGGCTCGATGCTCCAGATTGCCCTGGCGCCGTGTTCGCCGTTCTCCGTCTCGCCGATGCTGATGCGCGCCACCGCCGAGCTGGCCGAGCGTCACCGCGTGCGATTGCACACCCACCTCGCGGAGACGCGGGATGAAGAAGCCTATTGCCTGAAACATTTCCGCAAACGTCCTTTGGACTTCCTGAAGGACGCCGGCTGGCTAGCCTACAACACTTGGCTAGCTCACGCCATTCACTTCCACGCCCGAGAAGTTTCGCGATTGGGCCGGGCGGGCGTGGGCATCGCGCATTGTCCCAGCTCCAACATGCGTCTCGGCTCGGGCGTAGCCCCGGTGCTGGCTCTGCGCCGCGCCGGCTGCGCGGTCGGTTTGGGCGTGGACGGCAGTGCCTCAAACGACAGTTCCCACATGCTGGCCGAAGCTCGCCAGGCGCTGCTCCTGAATCGCCTCGCGCACGGCGCCGCCGCGCTCACGGTCAGCGAAGCCCTGCGCATGGCCACCGTTGAGGGCGCGCGCTGCCTGGGCCGCGATGATCTCGGCAGCCTCGAAGCCGGCAAGCGTGCTGACATCGCCCTCTTCGACCTTCTAGACGTAGGCTACAGCGGCGCCGGCGACGCGCTTTCCGCCCTGCTGCTCTGCGCGCCCACCCGCGTCGAAACCCTGATCGTGGAAGGGCGTGTGGTGGTCCGCAACCATGAGCTGAAGACCGTCGCGCTCGAGCCCGTGCTCGCCCGCCACCGCCGCCTCGCTGCCAAAATGGTTGGCGGGCGAACTTTGGTTTAACAAGCTGTCAGCGGTCAGTTCTCAGCAGTCAGCGGTCGATTGCCCGTTCTCAGTCGTCAGTTGCGCGAAGCGCCTTGGAGTGCGGCAGCGAAGCTGCCGCCTTGCTTGCGGGTTGACGTAGCGGCGGCTCGGGGGCCCCAACCTGAGGCTCCGGGTGCTCGGGGACCGGAGATGGCGAGCCCCAAGGCACAACCTGGGGCCCCCGCAACTCGCCGCTGCACATCCGAATTAGCCGGTAGCACAGCCCCACCAAGTGGGGCCCCCTCTCCTGGCTGTGTTCCAGAAAAACAAAGGCACACAGGCAAGAGTGCCTGTGCTACTGCCGACGACTTTGCTGACTACGTCCGCCTTGCGAGGGCGATCCCCCTTTCCGTGTCATTCTGAGCCCTTCGCTGTCATCCTGCGCCCCTCGCTGTCATTCCGAGGCCGCGACGGCGGCCGAGGAATCTCGCTCTGCCGCTCAGAGCCTGCCCCGAGCCTTCCGAGAGGGTAAACTGCGCGAAGAGCCTGCCCTGAGTCTGCCGAAGGGATCCCGGTATGCCTGTGCGGGAAAATGCAGAGATTCTTCGTCGTCCCGCTCTGAGCGGGACTCCTCAGAATGACAGGCTGGGGCGCGCTCTGGAGCGAGCGCTCTTCAGGAATCACAATAGAATGTGATGGACATCACGGCCCCCTCCACCTTCCTCGTGGTGTAATTATTCAATTGTAGGCAGTACCCGGCAAGGGCCTGCTTTATGTGGCTTGATGGTACAATCAAAACTAAGGGAGGAAAAATGCGGAACATTCTCAGACCGAAGGCGCTTCTTCCGATATGTGTGATCGTTCTCTTGGCAGGGTTCACTGCGGCCGGGGCTCAGACCGCCCCACAGGCTGCGTTGCCCTCCGTTGATCAGGTTCTCGATAAGTACGTCAAGGCCATGGGAGGCCAAGCCGCCATCGAGAAGCTAACCAGCCGGGTTTCCAAAGGCACCTTCGAGATGGATCAGGTGGCCGGAGCGGGGGCCGAGGAAATCGATGCGAAGGCTCCTAACAAGCAGTACATGGTCACGGACGCTCCCAATTTTGGTCAGGTCAGGCGGGGTTTCAATGGCGCCGCGGGCTGGGAGGACAACCCGCAAATGGGCCTGCGAGATATTACCGGACCTGAACTTGCGACGATGAAGCGCGACGCCGATTTCTATGGGGCGGTCAAGCTCAAAGAGCATTACCCCAAAATGACGGTTAAAGGGAAGGAAAGCGTTAAGGGCCACGACGCTTACGTGATCGAAGCGACTCCCCCGGATGGGGCCGCGGACACGATGTATTTCGACGCTGACTCGGGATTGCTGGTCCGCCTGCAAAGGGAAGCCGAAGGGCCCAACGGCAAGGTCACAGTCGACATAACCTTCGACGATTACCGCGAGGTCGATGGGATCAAACTACCCTACGTCACGCGCTTTTCGATGGGTGAATTCGCCTTCACCATTAAGCTGAACGAGGTGAAACATAACGTGCCCATCGATGACGCGAAGTTTGACAAGCCCGCATCGCACTAGGGCCGTTCCAACTGCTCCGGACTATTTCGTTCCAGCCTTATGGCGAGCCGCTGGCTTTTCGGTTGTAGCACAGCCATCTCGGCCTGCGTCACGGGCGGAGGGTGTGTGCTAGGTTCGCGTGTGGCGCAGAGGCGGAAACTCGAGAATCGGCAGGATCCAAAACTCGAAACTGGCAGCGGCCGAAAATCGGCGGGCGGCGCGTACGGCCCGACGATTTTTGACGGGGTGTATGCGACCCACGGCCTTAATCGTGCCCGAGCGTGGACACGCCCGCATTCTACACTCGCGGTCGCCTACATCGCAAAAAGCGCGACGTAGGCGCCAACCGCGGAGCAAGTGAGCCGGAACCAGAATTATAAGGAACACTATGGAACTCATGTGCAGCCGTGCTTTGGCAGCGATTGACACGTTGATGCAGGATTGTAGGCGAGGTTTTCCTAGCCATCGGCCTTCTAGCATTACCTCTCGTTGCGCCATCTCGGTCTTAATTCTTATCATCACACCGGTGATACTGAGCGTGGGCTGCGGCGGGGGCGGAAGCGGCCAAGGTGGAACTCCGATCTCCAGCAGCATTTCTCTTCAGCTCTCTAGCGATGTGCTGACTGTCCCGGCGGGTGGGTCTATTGGCAGGGTGAATGCCACCATTGCCCGGAGCGGTTCAACCGGTAGCGTTACGCTCAGCATTAGCGGTGAGCCAGGGGGCGCGTCCGCCACGTTTCTGCAACCAGGGAACGGGAACAGCGGTGAAGTCGACTTAAATCCCGGAACAGCAGCAATCGGTACATACCCGTTAACAGTGCAGGCATCCGACGGCGTCAACTCTTCATCGGCAGGTCTTTCCCTGGTCATCAATGCAGGCATCACATCACAATTGCCTGGGCCATTTTCGTGGTCTTCTACCGCGCCGTTGATCAGCGCGATTCCGGACGCCACTCATCCCATTCTTGCCGTGAAAGATCCCTCGGTAGTCTTCTTCAATAATCTCTGGCACGTTTATGCCACGACGAGCACAGGGTCGGCGTGGAGCATGATCTACTTGAATTTTCCCACTTGGCAACAGGCTTCGTCGGCCAAGCCCTATTACATGGATGCGAACCCCGGATTTGTTGGCTACCACGCTGCTCCGGAGGTGTTCTTCTTCGGGCCGCAAAACAAGTGGTATCTCATTTTCCAGTCGCCTCAGCCGCAGTATTCGACTACCGACGACCTAAGCCAGCCTGCTACCTGGACCACTCCGCAGAACTTCTTCGCCAGCCAGCCTGCGAACGTGCCGAACTGGATCGACTTCTGGGTCATCTGCGATTCAGTGAATTGCTATTTATTCTTCAGTGGGGACGACGGAAGTTTCTATCGTAGTCAGACGACGATCCAGAGTTTTCCCGCCAACTTCAGTACGCCGGTGCTGGTCATGAAGAGTGCCAATCCTTTCGAACTTTTCGAGGCTTCGAATACCTACGCCATGCAAGGGCTGAACCAGTATCTGACGCTGATCGAAGCAATAGACGGTTCTGGACGCAGATACTACCACGCCTTCGTTGCCAACCAACTCGCGGGAGACTGGACTCCGATTCCTACTGCAAGCACCTCGGCTCAGCCGTTCGCCGGCATCAATAATGTCACGTTCGATCCGGGAGTGACGCCGTGGACGGTTGACATCAGCCACGGCGAGATGCTCCGTGCAGGTTACGATGAGACCCTGACCATTGATCCCACCCATCTTCAGTACCTGTATCAGGGGACCTCGTCGCATCCATCCAACTACGCGCAGATTCCCTGGCAGCTAGGATTGCTTCACTAGAGTCGCGCGGCATCTTCAAAAGCGGGGAACCGGGCAGCCACATGATATATTCCCATTGGATTCCTCTCGATATGCCTGGAGAATTCCATCCCCGCTGCGCACCCGGGAGCCGGTAGCGTGGATCTCCGTCCCTGAGGTCTGCGTCTCTTATTTCGAGTAGCTCCATTGTGCCGAGGGGGCGGGCGCAGACACTCGTTTTTCGATGTCTGCGCGGTTCGCGCCAGCGAACCCCAAATCGCGTGCCGCTGTGGCCCACGAGGGCTTCGCTTCGCGAAATCGCAGACATTAATGGCAAATGTCTGCGGCAGGCCGCTGTGTTCCAGAAAAACAAAGCGAGTAGCGCCTCTGCCCTTGAGGTCCGCGTTTCGTCTGTCGAGTCGCCGCATCGTGACGAAAAAAAGTCGGTCGCAAAGAAAACGGCGACCGCAGGACGACACGGCGTTAGAATACTTCACCGAAGATTGACGAGCGAACAAGCTTAACCACGAACCTGGATCGTCTCTGACGATGGACTCTTTTGAACAAGTAGTTGCGGCGATTCTGCAGCGGCGAGGATTCTGGACTCTCACGACCGTGAAGGTCGAACTGACGAAAGCCGAAAAACGTGATATCGGTCGGCATTCATCGCCGCGGTGGGAGCTCGATATCGTCGCCTATCGTGGCAGTTCCAATGAACTCGCTGTCGTCGAGTGTAAGTCGTTTCTTGATTCTCCCGGCGTCCGATGCGATGTCTTCGAGGGGACTCGGCCGAAAGATGAAACCCGCTACAAGCTTTTCTGCGACGCGACCCTACGCGGGGTCGTGCTGAAACGGTTGGTGACACAGTTCGTCGAGGCGGGGTTTTGTGCGCCAAACCCGTCCCTCACGCTCTGCCTCGCTGCGGGCAAAATCTACCGTGGCGAGGAGGCAAAGCTGGAGTCTATCTTCAATCAACACGGGTGGCGGTTCTGGGGCCCAAGCTTCATTCGTTCCGAACTTGAGGCGCTCCGCGATTCTGCATACGAAAATACCGTGGCGGCGGTCGTAGCAAAGCTGCTGCTTCGCGCGAGCAGGTAGCGCACAGTTGTTCTTTAACTGTGCGGCTTTTCTCGTTCTGTGTGGGTTCTATCTGTACAAACTGGATGGTTTCGTAATACGCGCTCGATCTCCGATGTTCTTACATATCGGCGCGAAACAAAGCGTGGATGCGAGTTTGATACTCCGACCCTTGCTTTCGCGATTAGCGCATCAGCGTCGGATATACTTGCTGAATTATTTCACAGCTCCAATTCATAACCTATGCGCCATTCGTGGGATCAAATTGCGTACAATAAGTTATCTGCGGACGTAACTGGGCCACATGAGCAATCGCATTTTCCACGTTTTCATTTCGGTCGTTCTCGTTTTCGGAATAACGGTTGGATATGAGCTTTCTAAGTTTCCGAGATTGGAGACGGGCAAGCTCATAAACGTGGTTGGCCTTCTGTACGCGCTGCTCGGCGTGGTTGCCCTGTCGGAACTCGCTGCCGTAAGCTCAAGATGGAAGAGAATAGCAGTGCGGTGGGTAGCGCCTGCGGTGTTATGGGTTCATACCGTCTTTCCCCTCGGTATCTTTTGGGGTGGATTTGTAGCGGAATTGTTTTTACGGAGCGCATCAGGGGCCAAGGTCTCCAAGTTTGCGATGACTTTTTTCGGGTACTCATTGGTCCCTCTCTCCGTCTTAAATGAAACTGTTGTCTTTCCACAGTTCGCGGCTCTGAGAGGACTGGAATCTCGTTGGCGATGGTTCGCACTTTTTCTCCTGCTGACTGGCGTCGCATTACAACTCATTGCTGCTCTTATGGCGCTTTAGGCTGGTAGCGCTGAGTTTGGCGCCCTTCGAAACCCAGCCGCTGGTAAATTCGCCAGAACAGTGGCATGTGGCGAGGGGCAAGCGAGGGGCACGTGCCAAGCGGGGAGAAAACCGTTCGCGGTCCGTCGTCCGTTGTCAGTTGTGCCCCTCGCTTTCCACTCAAATTCGTGGCCAAACGTGGTGTCAAGTGGTTTTGCTGCCTCTTTCTCGTGTACTGTCAATGACTTATAGCAGAGCCGCCTCAGTCGTGGTGAGAAGGCGATATAATTCGTTTAGCGCCGGAGACTATGGGTTAGCCCTGTAGGTCCTTGCGCTGCCCACGGCCTACCGTAGTTGGTAGGCCGTAGTCGTTTATAGACCCAGAACATGTTCCTATTCTACGTTGACGAGAGTGGATCCCCACATCATCACGACGAGCCTTCACTCAGCAAGCGTAGCGCGGACCTCCGTCGCCGGGGTCCGCGGCTTTTCTGGTCGTCACACCTCCGGTGCTGAATTCTAACGCTGTGTCGCGGCTGCGTTGCAAAAGGCCTCGTCACCCTGTCGCCGTGGGTGCCTCCTTCATGTCACCCTGACTCCGTTCTTTGGACGAAGAGCTTGTCCTGAACGCCCCGGCCCCGCGTTGCGCCGAGGGCGGGGAAGTGAAGGAGTCTTTTTCATTTACAAGTGCGGGGGTGCTTCGCGGAGTTTGTCTTGAGTTATCGCGCCACGCTGGTGTTTGCAGCCGTTTCCGGCGAGGAACAGGGATGGTTCGGCGGAACGCGGTTGCTCGAATACCTGCGGCAGAATGGCTACACGATCGGCGCGATGCTCGACAACGACATTGTTGGCGCGGATTTCGCGCCCGGCGCGCCGCACCGGGTGACACCCTGCGAACAACTGTTTCAGCTTAATCTGAAGAGCGTGCGGTTGCGGGCGTTGGCAGTGGAGGTGGCGGTGACTGCCCGTTCTTGCGGCCGAGGATTTCGACAGCGGCTTGATACAGCCTTGCGCGCAACTGGTAGCGTTCGTTGGCGCGGGTGACGTAGCGCACGGCGATTTCGACGCCGCCAACCACCGGCTTGAGATTGATGGCCGGCGCGGCGGAAAGCGCCTTCATGTCACGAGAACTCGCCGCACTCTTCCATTCCTGC
>Ga0187865_1002466_pt1 | contig 17545 bp, 13 predicted proteins | sample June2016WEW_11_1_2_FD_132989 | JGI IMG/M metagenome (GOLD analysis project Ga0187865, IMG submission 132989) | Peatland microbial communities from SPRUCE experiment site at the Marcell Experimental Forest, Minnesota, USA - June2016WEW_11_100 | ecosystem: Environmental > Terrestrial > Soil >...
CACCGGCACGCGGATGGGCTGGAGTTCGTGGTCGAGCCGCGCCTTCTCGACGGAAAGGCGGATGAGGCTGGCGGCTTTGGCCGTGGCTTGGGCGCGGTCGTGATGTACCCACGAGCACTGCTCGCGGACGTTGGCCATCTCGACTTTATAGGGATTCAAGCCCGCAAGCTGCGCCGCGCGCCGAAAGGTCTTCAGGTGCATGTGGGGCGAGCAGGACGCGATGACCACGGAGTCAAGTTTTTCGGCCGCGATGTTGTCGCGCACCAGCGCCTGCCCGGGGTCCGAACACATATACTTGTAGTTCATCGCGCAGCGAACCCCGGGGAACTTTGACACCTCTTGCGTCAGGGCATCGACGTCAACCGTACGCGCGATGTTCTCTCCACACCAGCAGATGAAGACGCCTATTCGCGACATCAGGCTTTCCCCACAAAGTGCCGGTTGATTCCCAGCGCTGATTCCGGCAGTCCCAGCGCCATTCCCACCACATCCGAGAGGTAGTAGATGACCATGTCATACCGCACGCCGTAACGCTGCTCGATGTCCGCTTGCTTCATATCGAGATTGACGTGGCACATGGGGCAGGCTACCACCAGGCAGTTGGCTCCATGCACGGCGGCGTTGCTCAAGATCTTGTGCGAGAGATCGAGCACGATTTCCTCACTGGCCAGGGTCATGCCGCCGCCGCAACACTCCGTGCGGTAGCTCCAGTCCACCGTCTTCGCACCCAGCGTCTTCAGAATGGCCTCCATGGAACGCGGCTGTTCGCAATCGTCGAACTCAACGACGTCGGGAGGGCGAGTGAGCAGGCAGCCGTAGTAACATGCAGCGCTCAGAGATTTCAGCGGGTTCTTCACCGCCGCCTTCAGGCGGTCCAGGCCGATTTGTTCGAACACCTGGATCAGGTTCAGTACCCGAGTGGTCCCGCGCACTTCCAGTTCGACGATCCCCGACATCTCGCGGCGCAATCCCTCGTCTCCCGCCAGGGCCTTCTGGGCCTTGATCAACTGCATGGAGCACATCGGGCAAGGCGCCAGCATTTCGCCGAATCCTCCCCGCTCCGCCAGCGCCAGATTGCGCGCCGGCAGGGCGGTGGAAAGCTTCTGGTTGAGCGAGTGCGCGGCGGTGGCTCCGCAGCAGATCCATTCGTCGATCTCCTGCAACTGCACGTCCAGCGCCTTCAGGCAGGCCCGCAGCGATTGCTCGTAATCGTCCGAAGATCCATGCAGCGCACATCCGGGGTAATAGCCGATACTCATGAGTGGTCCATGGCGCGGGTGAAGATGCGGCCGAGCACCGCCCGGTCGCGGACTTTCTTGCCTCGCAGGTGAAGCTTCTTCCGCTTATGCAGCTTGGGTGCGAGCGTTGCGTCTTGGAAGAGCAGAGACAACCGGCGGTCGTGCATAAACCCCGTCAGTTTGAACTGGGCGATCAGTTCCAGTTCGTCGAGCCGCCCGTTGCGCCGGATATTGTCGAGAAAGGCCTTTTGGAAAAGCATGACGCGGCGCTGGGCGGGCGACACCCGGACCTCCTCCATGGAGAGCTGCCGCAGCGCATCCATGATCCCCGCACAGTTCACCGATTTCGGGCAGCGCGTGGCGCAGGTCTGGCAGGAGACACACTGCCAGATCGACTGGGCGTCCAGGGCTTCTGTTTCCCTCCCCAGCTGGAGCAGGCGAATGAGCCGGTTAGGCGCAATATCCATCTGCGCGGCCATCGGGCAGCCGGCGGTGCATTTTCCGCACTGGTAGCAATCAAAAAGATGGGTGTGGGCCAGGGCCTCCACGACGCTGGCCATGGCACTTGCTTGCGGGAGTGGGTTGGCTATGTTCACCAATACCGCCCGGCGAGTCATTGGGCTACGTCGGGTGCCACTCGTACTCGGTCCGGCTCGGGAAACCAGTTGCCTGATACTCCCGCTCCGGCTCCGTACGAGCGCTGATTAACGCACGAGGCTATAATCTCAGATACCGATGCCTTTGTCAAGTTGATTCGGCCCCTGGTGCTGTCCTGATTTCAGGTGTAGCGCCGGGCTTCAGCCCGGCACGTGCCGCCCTAAAGGGCGGCGCTACGTTCAAATTAAGACAGCACCCGGCACCTTTGGGGGGAGGCGCGCATCGGGCCATCGGGCGATTTTGGATTTTAGATTTTGGATTCTAGATTTGCGATTGGTGATTTTCAGTCTTTGATTTTCGATCTTCGATCTGCAATTTGAGATCTGCGATTTGCAATTCAGTACCTCGGACTTCGGACATCGGACTTCGGACTCTGTATCTAGTCACTCGTCACTTGTCACTGCTCTCAGTGTGATCGGGTGAATGAACCGCTCGCTCGTCACTCGCCACTCGTCACTCGTCACTGCTCTTTGATGGCCTTCACGACCCCGGGCGAAAGCCGCTTGCGGTATTGCCATGAGAGCCGCAAGGCAGGCCACGGTCACGAAGATGTCGCGGTCATAAAGGAAAGGGCGCCGCAACCTGGACGTGCGATCCATCTGCGCGCGGTGCTGTGCGGGGGCAATTGTGAACCAGACGGCGAGCGCTGGCGGGCGCGAAAGGCCGCGGACCTCACACTGCGGAGGTCCGCGCCACTTGCCGGGATTCTCTTGACATCGTGGTAGCATAATGCTACCTTCGCCAGGGTGAGCCAAGTGGATGATGCAACATACCCGCTTGTGTGGGTGAAGCAGTTATTTGGGCAGAAACACTGGTTAGTGACTCTTACGGCACAGGCATCCGCCCTTGCCCTTGGGCTGGACGATGAGGACATTGCGGACTGCGTCATGAATTGCCTAACGGAAGCGCACTTCTACAAAACCATGCCCGCGGAGAAAAGGTCGGGACTCATGCAAGACGTTTACAGAATTACTTACCAAGGGCGCCGCATCTACCTGAAGCTGCAAGTGTCAAAGGAGAACTGGGTAGTTGTCGTTTCCTTTAAGGAGGAATAGGGGAGGGATTATGAATTGCCCTGTCTGCAACGAGGGGACGGCCAAATTGGTCGAGAGGAAGAATTATACCGCACAGTACAACGGGGAACCGGTGCAAGTGCCTGCCGTGGAAGTCTACCATTGCGCCGATTGTGGCGAAGATTTTCTGAGCCCCGAGCAGAGTCATGCGTTGGCGGTAGCTGTGAAGAATGAGGTGCGCAAGAAGTTGGGTCTTCTGCCGCCCGAGCGAATTACCGCGATTCGAGAGAAGGCCGGTCTGACGCAAGCCGAGTTAGAGGAACTCCTGTGCCAGGGACCCAAAGTGGTGGTCAGGTGGGAAAGCGGAAAGGTGATTCAAAGCGGGTCTGCCGATACCGTGTTGCGGCTTCTTGAGCGTGCGCCAGAACTGGTCAGAGCACTAAAGGAGATTGAGAAACAACGGTTTGCCCAACAACGGAAATACACCCCCGCCCGAGGTGGCGTCTCAGCAGATCCTAGAGGCCCATCCGGAAACCGGGTTTTCGGCGATTTCTCGGGCCGTAAGTCCTTTGTTTCCGACACAGGAGTTTCCCGAAGGGCCCTTTCTGGATGGGCCTCTAGGGCCCGGTAGGGACATTGAAAGACGAGGACAGAATAAAGTGATGGTCGCTTTCTGTAACGCCCGGCACCTGGCGGGCGACCATCCGGTGCTCCCCGCGCTGCCCTGCCGAGACAACAAAGAACCGAGCCGGCAAGCGCGGGCGGGCGCGAAAAGCCGCAGACCTACAAATCAGTCCGCGTTACGCTTGCTAGAGCGGAGGAAGCCCCAAGGCTCGTAGCCGGAGGTCTAATAGCCGCTGGTCGATATAACTGTGCGCCAGGAGCTGCCGAAAGGCGGCGCGAAGGTCGGTCAAATGGCTTCCCAGGTAAAACGTTTCGAGCAGACCCACGCTGCCGCGAACTTGGAAGCCTTCCGCCCTTGCCAGTTTGCAGGCATTGTAATCATCGAGCAGCAGGGCATTCGCCTGGATTTCTTTCCCCAGGAGAATTGTGCTGAGTTCTCCAACACCCAAAGCATACTTTTCTTGCGCCGCCAACAAAGCCGCTGGATTCTGAAGCTGCTTTACTTCGATCCATTCCGCCTTCGCGACTTCCGATGCCCCTGGCAGGCCCGCACCGGAGACGACCACTTCGTGGTGAACTTCCCTGGAGATGTAAAGGCGTGGAAAGAGCCTCTTGAGGAGGCCGAAGCGGCCAAGCTTCGCCAGAATAACCAGCGGGGATGAGTCAGCTACGACGGTCACGCTTCGAGACGCCCGGTGGACCGACGTTCCTCTTCCAGATCCTCAGAGCTGTATCGCAGCGGTGGGACGCCGTGCTTCGCGGCGAAATCCATGAAAGCCGCCAAGGGCGTCTGGCACAACTCAGCGGCGCGTCCGAGTGAGACCTTATCTTCGCGATAAAGTTCGAGCGCCAGCAATCGAGCGGCTTCCTGGGAGAGGTTCCACTCCTCTAAATTTGCTGCCTTCAGAAGTGCTGAGGGCAACTCTACGGGTACGGTCTCCATGCCTCAAAACTACCGCATTTGTGATGGTTTGTCATGCGATATCCCTCCGGCGAGCGTCACCCGCCCTTGTCACTCGTCACTCATCACTCGCCACTGCTCTTTGATGGCCCTCGCGACCTTAGGCGAAGGCCCGTTGCGGCATCGCCAGGATAACCGTAAGGTAAGCCACGGTCACGAAAATGTCGCGGTCATCAAGGAACCGACGCCGCAATCTAGCCATGCGGTCCATCTGCGCGCGATGCCGTGCGGAGGCAATGCTGGACCGAGCCGACGAGCGCGGGCGGGCGCGAAAAGCCGCTGACCTACCAATAGTGATATTGGTATTGTGCCACGGTGGGGGAATGGGTTTCGCCTCCCAGTTTCGCTGGCGCGCTCATCCGTCAGATCGTTTCTGCCGATAAGGACCTTTGAGGTATGCCGCACCGGGGAATTTGGCAGCATGTTTGAGTCTTCGCCGCTACAGATGCCCCCGTGCTCAGGGAGAGGAGAGACCCAACAAGTCCCTATCACTCCCCCAATTATGCCCTGAGGAAAGGAGAATATTACCAGCCTGGAAGCCGTGCCCTCCGCCGGAGAAAAAGGTTATTGCCCCATTGTTTTATGCACCGCCGTGGTGTATTGTGGTGTACCAAGTGAGGGTTTCGTATGCCAGCAAAGAAGCGAGCGACAGTCAAAGCAAAGGATGCGCCAATGCCGCGCGCCTCTGTGAGCTTTCCCCGTGAATTATACGAAACGCTCGAAGAACTTGCGATAAGGAAAAAGGTTTCGATCGCTTGGGTTGTCCGCGACGCTGTTGAAAAATACGTTGCCGATCAATGGCCTCTCTTCCGAAATTTGAAGGGGAGCTAGGGCGTGGTGAAGGTTGAAAGATAATCCTAAAATGTGCTTGGACAAGTATAAGTGAAATCAGCGACTGAAGTTCATAAGGGCGACGGCACAGAGACACAGTTCTTCAACGCTACAAGGCTGCGCCACGTGGACTTCGATTTTGCGGACAGCAAGACCGGATACCTAACTCACGGGCTTCACCCATATCCAGCCAAGTTTATTCCGCAGATTCCTGAGACGCTAATTCGGGAATTGTCCAGTGAAGGCGACACCGTGGCCGATGTGTTTTGTGGAAGCGGAACTACGTTGGTTGAAGCTCTACTAATGAATCGGAACGCGATCGGGTTCGATGCCAATCCTCTGGCCTGCCTCATTACGAAAGCAAAAACTACCCGGTTTGCTGATGGCGAAAAGGCCCTACTTCTCTCTCTAGTTGCGAAAGCACAAGACCAAGCAGATTCGATAGCAAACGCAGGGAAGACACTCTTTCATCCCTCGGAGTCGTTCACCTCGGTGGCCCCACGGCCTAGCGGACAAGCCCTTGACTTCTGGTTCGAGCCATTCGTCGTCGAGGAGCTCGCTGAAATCCTCCTCTGGTGTAACGGCTTGCCGGCCGAATCGGCGCGAACGGTTGCGCTCGTCGCCTTCTCTTCCATCATCGTAACCGTATCTAAACAAGATTCCGACACCCGGTACGTAAGACGCAAAAAGAATGCCGCTCCTGGAGAAACGATGGCGAGGTTTGCCCGCGCACTAGAGTCCGCTCTTATCGGGGTGGATGCTTTCAGCCACCGCATCCAGCCGGAACTCTCCTGTGAAGTGATCCACGCCAACGTCCTTAAACAGCCGGCGAGTCACCCCTTTGATCTTATGGTGTGTTCACCCCCCTACCCGAACGCTTTCAGCTATCACCTCTATCATATGACCCGCATGATCTGGCTTGGCATGGACCAGCCGACCTTCAAACGGGAAGAGATTGGCAGCCATCGCAAGTACAGCGCCAAAGGGCAAAACGCCGCATCTGCAGGAACGTTCCAGGGCGAAATGCAAATGATTTTTGCGTGGCTTCGGACCCATTTGAAGGCCGGACGCTTTGCGTGCTTTGTGGTCGGTGATTCGACGATCCGAGGCGAGCGAGTTAACAACGCCGATTTAATCTCTGCGGCGGGGCAATCCGAAGGTTTCCTAGAAGTCGCTCGTATTAGCCGCCGTCTCCAGGCGACCAAGAAAGCGTTCAACCCGGTAATCGGCAAGATCAAGGACGAAAGAATTCTGATTCTTCAGAACGGTAGAGGGGCGATGTGATGGGACAATCACTTGTGTGCCGGATGAAGCCCTACATCCAACCGTTCGAACGCACCTTGGCGCTTTCGGAACTAAGTGCCCTTTCCCATGCGACTCCTACTCTGTTGCACACACAGGCGCAACCGCCAATCCTCTTTTCCATCCCACCCGTCGTTGAGCCAGCTACGCTCGCCCGACACCTAGCTTATTGGGAAACGGTTGAAGGCGACCACACGTATTTGACTACTCAAGTGTTACGCGAGCGTACCCTCAACTTAGTACGCAACGGTGTCCCAACCAAAGAAATCCCGCAACTCCTGCTGCTCGACGACCTCGCATTGCCGAACCGCCGATGTCTACGATACGGCACCCACGGCATTCACGAGTATCGCGGTAAATTCTTCCCGCAGTTGGTCCGGTCTCTCCTCAATATTGCCAATTTGCCCATGCGAGCAATTGTAGCTGACCCGATGTGTGGCAGCGGAACAACCAACGTGGAAGCGGTGTTAGCTGACTTTCAGGGACTCGGCCTGGACATGAATCCTCTGTCTGTCCTGATGGCACGCACTAAATGCGCTCTGCTTTCCATTGATCCCCAACTGTTGACGTCGGCCTATGAGCGCATCCGCGCTCAACTAATCCGGTCGCCAGGGAAACGCAACGCGCGCCTCACATACTTTGCCTCACTCCCTGCTGATGATCAGGATTACTTGTCGGGATGGTTTTCCGAACAGGTGCTGCAGGATTTGGACGAGCTAGCCAGAGCCATCCAGTCGGCCGATGAGCCGATTCGTGATTTTTTCTGGCTTTGCCTCAGCAATATTATCCGCAGTGTTTCTTGGCAAAAAGATGACGATTTGAGGGTTCGCAAAGAGGTGCGACTCGATGCTGAAATTGATCCCATTAGGGAATTCTTGGAGGAGATGGGTCGATCTGTCCGGGTTGTGCTCGCTTTCCTGTACCACTCTAAAGAAAGTTGTTTGGGGTCGTTTGATATTGCCGAAGGTGACGCTCGGGACCTACCAAGGGCGTGGAGCGGCTGGAAAGGAAGAATTGACACCATCATTACGTCCCCGCCTTACGCTACCGCCTTGCCCTATCTGGACACGGATCGATTAAGCCTGTGTTATCTCGGATTGCTCTCACGTCCCAGGCACCGACAACGGGATCAGCATATGATCGGCAATCGCGAGATCAGCGAGAAGCAGCGCTCGCTCTATTGGAACGCCTTTCAGACCGAGAGGGAAAAACTGCCGCCCTCCGCGTCAGCCCTGGTTCAAAAGGTCAGCACACTCAATTCCAAAATCGAGGTGGGGTTCCGCCGGCGAAACCTCCCGGCCTTGCTCACCAAGTACTTCATGGACATGCAACAGGTGTTTGCAGGCATGGTGGCCGTTCTGCGGCCCGGCAGTCCGGCCTACGTCGTCATCGGGAACAATCACACCATTGCAGGCGGCGAGAGAGTGGAAATTGAGACTGCAAATCTGCTGGTGGATATCGCAAAGGCGGTCGGGATGGTGTCGGAGCGACGCATTCCGATGGAGATGCTTGTGTCCCGAGACATCTTTAGGAAAAACGCAGTCGCCTCGGAAGAAATCCTCTGCTTCAGGACCCCCGTTTAGAAATAGCCGTCCAACCTTGGCCCGCCTGTGCTCTAAGAGACGTATCTAAACTTCCTGTAAGTGCCCTTGGTACTCCGGGACCTAGAGTACACCTGCATGCCGTTCATCAGTTGTTCGTGCTCGGAGTCCACTATGTGGACAACCCGTGCGAGGTAATCCACGTCGGGCTCCGCACTCAGCGACATCACGATTAGGTCGTCCTCTTGTTGTAGGTCAGCGACGATTGGGGCAATGGACCCTAATCGGAAATCTGCGCTAGCCTTGGTTCCGTCAGGCTTTCGACCCGGAAAGTCCAGCAAATAGGCCTTAATCACCTGCTCGCCGTACCTGATACGAACGTTGCGGCGGTATTGTCCAGTAGTGGGATCTGGCCCTGCAAAGAGCAAAGGCCATCCCCAGAATTCTGGCTGAGCGTTGCGTATGTACTTGGTGATCGTTACTTCGTTTGAACTGCCCGGCACTGGCAAATCCACGGAAAGAACGGAAATCACAGAAGCTGGCGTTCCCGATACGGCCTCTGCAGCGGCAGCCGTAACACCCTCAGTTTCTTCCTGCTCCGGTTCGAGTTGGGCGATGTCTGACGCTGGTAGTGCGGGCGCGGTCGGAATCGTTGGAGGCAGGGGAACGGGGAAGGTCGCGAAGAGCGCCGGCGTAGACACGACAGTTCTGTCTGGAGACGCCGCGCCCGCCGCATTGGGGGCCGCCGCCGGCGGCTGTTGAGAGGCAGCGGCTCGCTGCATCTCCGCCAATTGAGCTTCAGAACGGACCAACCCAGAGGCAACGAGCTGATCCAAGAAGCCAGGCGTCAGAACGTAGCAGAGACCATCTTGTGGTTGAACCCATTCATCGAGAGCCGCTTCGGCCGCCTTGAGGAACACTCCGTCTTCGGACACCGCGAGGTTTAACGAGACGGCCAGAGACGCTTCGTAGTTCGTGAACAGCCCGCCTCCCGTCAGGTTGCCCGAGCCGACAATTATATCGGCGCGTTGCTCAGACCTGAACAGGTAGACCTTTGGGTGAAACGTATTTGGCCCGTTGTTATGATAAACAAGAATCTGTCCCTCATTCGTTGCTTCGAGAAGGTCCGATAATCCCTCCCTTGACGTACTGTATAAATCGATGCCAACCGAAATTCTGACGGATGCCCTGCCGCTGAAGTCCCGAAGAGGTTGGCGGAGGTACCGTGTGCCTGAACGCTTCACGAACGCAACAGCAGCCCGGAAAAGCGTCCATTGCGGGTCGGCAAGGTGACTCAGAAGGAATTCCCCAAGGCGCACCTGCCCGAACGGTTGCGTGATGAATTCCATAATGGCGGGCAATCATATCAGCAATTTTTATCAACCCCAAGGGGGTAGCCACAGTCAGCGCAGTCCTAACCGCAGGCTTTTCTCATGCCCGATCCCCCAGCGGCAACCGCACGTCGTCAATCCGAATGGGGCACGCCGCTACCATCGCCCTGTCCAAATTGTTGTAACCCGACCACTGCCACTCTTCCGGCCGCTTCACCAACCATTTCCGCACGGGATTCAACTATTGCAGTTGAGCCCCAAGGGGGCGACCCAGCCCAGCCCAGGCCAACGGCCTGGGTATGCGACCCAAACCATTTCAATGCGTGAGCTCTGAAGGGGCGACCCACGATCTTGCTTCAATCCCACGGCTAATCGTTCGCCGTACTCAACGCCGTACGTCTGTAAGAATTTCCGATGCTCCTCCTGACAAGATAGCGATGGTGGAATGGATTTTCAGGTCCCTTAAGGGCGCAAACATTGAAAAGGCCGAACGCAGTTCGGCCTTACACCAGAGCGTTACCCCGGGCTGGGATAGATCGCCCCATTGGGGCTCACGATTGTGGCAGGGATGTTGATTGACGCGCCCCTTCAGGGCGCAGACATTGATCTGATTCCGCGCTGAACCTAGGCCGTTGGCCTGGGCTGGGATGGGTCGGCCCTTTGGGCCTCATGATCGCCGCGCATGATGTAGGGGCCGTTCGCGAACCGCCCCTACTCAACGGTCACCGATCCCGCGCTGCGCTTTTTCGACCACCCCCTGGCCCCCTCCTGAACCAGGAGGGGAATTAGCGAACAAAGGAATTCCGCATTGCCGACTTCTACGGGTAGGAATCGGGGTGACAAATTGACCCCTTTATTTGCGATTTTCAGGAAATCTGTGAACATCACACTAGCCTATGGCCGTCTTAATGCTGGAGTATGGAGCGGAGAATTGAGCCGGGGTGAAATCGCGCACTACGGCTAGGTGTCAGGTGTCAGGTGGTCAAGATCGGGCAGAAGGCAGTAGGCAGCGCGCGCCTTTGGCGAGTCCCGGTGCGCCGGGGTAGGCGGTAGACAGTAGGCGGTAGACGGTAAACAGTGCGCTGACTCCTGACTCCTGCCTCTAACAGGCTGAAGAAAAAGTCTTTTGGGGATCGATGAGCGCGGTAGCCTATACTGATAACAAAGGACTTGCGCGCCATGACCAGAGTCGAAAAGGCCCCGTTTGGGCGTTTTTCATTACCCTGCTAAAGATCAAACGCCACTAGCGTAAGATGGAAGCTTTAGAACACGAGGATGAAAAACATGGTAGCGTCGGCCTTTAGAGCCTGCCCTGAGCACCGCGAATGGGTCGGCAGGTCGAGCACTCGCGGAGAATGCCGACCTGAAGGTCGGCGCTACACTTGCCCGGCCGCGCCTCGAACCAAGCCACCTGAAAACTTCCGCTGATCCGCGCCTCCCAAGGCGCGTCGCGGTGGAAAAGCCGCAAAGCCTGCCCTTCCGTTTTTAGCCTGTGCCTGTGTCTGGTCACTGGTCACTCGTCACTGTCGGGTTTCGACCTCGGACTTCGGACTCTGTATCTCGTCACTTGTCACTCGCCACTTGTCATTGCTTCTACGCCTTGCGCGACATTTTTTCTTGCGTGCCTCCCAATCCTGTATGGCCCCCGGTGCTTCCCGCGCCCACCTCAGCAAGATTCTGACGAAAGGCAGAATTTCTGTAGTGGGTCAGTTTGCTGTCGTAGCGGCGAGTTTATCCGTCGGCCGACGGACCAAATGGCGGCGTAAACAGGAGTCAGGAGTCAGGAGACGGTAGACGGGAGAAAGGAGACGGAACGCAGTAGGCTGACGGCTGAAAGCTGAGTGCTGAAAGCTGGACTTTGAATGCTGAAAGTTGACCGCTGAAAGCTGACCGCTGATTGCTGAAGGCTGAACGCTGATAGCTGACCGCTGGAGCAGGAAAATTGCGAAAACGCCTCGGAAACCTGACATATTATTGAAAAAACAGGCGGTTAGCTATGATTTGAGGGGATTCTTTTGGCCCTACCCAATCTCTCAACCTTTGAACTTACGGAATGGTCACATTCTGGCTCCGCTTGGGGAGCGTGCCGGCAAAAAGATGTTAAAATGAAGATCTATCTTGAGTAAGTTATTGAAAACAAATGGGAAAAATTGTTATCTATGTAAATTGGTGAAAATAAACGAGTTGCTCGATTTTCAGAATGACTTTATGAGGTTGTAAGGGGTTATAAGCACGTGCTGGGCTAAAGCTCAGCGCTACAGCACCCCATCAACCTGCCAGGTCTCAATTTGAGCCGCCGGCGGCGCCACCGCCGTGGGCGTCCCAACCTTCAATGCTGAAATACGGCGTCCGCACGAGAAAATTCGGGTAGTTCGCCGCGTTGCCATTCTCGTCCACGGCTTCAAAGTAGTAAAGGACTCCTTCCGGAGTAAGTGGAACCCTGGCGCTAAACTGGCCTTGACCCGCGGGGGACATCTCCATCTTCACCCAGTCGTCGTAGGCGGGCATAAGCTTGTAGTACACGCGAACGGAAGAAAGCTTGCCCTGGGATTTGACCCCCGCCGTTAGTGTGACCGTGGCTCCACGCACCACCCCCTCCCAAGGTTGATGGGTAATGACCGGTGGCGAATCGTTATTCGTGACGAACACGCGGTAAGGGGGATGATTTTCCAGCGTGCCCCCATAACTGCCGCCGACACCGAGATTTTCTTCAAAGTAATATTCGAACTGCCCGGGGACCATCTCTTCCGGAGGAATGACCACCGACCACGTGCGCTCCACCGGACTCTCAGGATGCAAGGCCAGCTTCTTGTATCCAATCTCCTGCGCGTTCTTGTAAAAGACCAAGACGTGACCCTTTCGGTCGGCGCTGACATACGTGACCGTAAGCGACAAGGGCTTGCCGGGCTGGGCTTTGAAAGGAGGGAGGTGGCCGATCACATCGCGACGCCGATCCGGCAGATTCTGAAATTCGAATTCCAGATTGTTGATCTGGTCCAAATCGGCCCCCAACGCTCTGCCTTCATCGCGCCAGCGGAATTGGTTCACTCCCATACGGATGAGCTCCGGGACGTATCCAAAATGTTGTTCGGTAACCTCGGAGAGGTTGTCCCAATCGGCCAGCGCCGAGTGCAGGTTGTCATAAGCCGCCGTCAGCTCGGAGTGCTGGAAGGTCCGCCGGTAAAACTCCAGATGGGTCACAGAACGAATGCGATCCCGGTAGTAGCGCGCCAGCCAATCCAAGGCTTGGACGTCACGTGCGATGCAGTCGAATTCTTTGGGTGAGCTGGGATGTAATTTGCCGGCGGCCTCGATTGTCTTCTCGCTGCTATCGGCCGCAGCGCCGAGATAACTGGCGGCCTCAAAGGGATTCATTTGGCCGGTAACAACTTGGTTCAAATAATCCTCGACGTAATGAGCAGGATCCACCATGGCCGTGCGGTCTAGCGGAGTCACCCGCAGGAAGTCATCGTTGTTACCCCCATAAGGCACCAACCGGCTGCCTTGCCAGAGCCGGTGGCGGGAGTCGAGCGCATGGTCCCCCGTTTCGAATTCAGGAGCGAAGTTCTGATGGTCCAACCCCACGCTGTGGTAGGAATAAATGAAGGGCACAATCTTGCTGCTTTCGACCACGGCTTTGTACACCACGGGACCCGCTTGCGGCCCGAACCGGTGATCGAATTCGCGGGTCCAAACCTTTTCGGGCACATCCGGATCATACGCCGCGCGTCCCCAAGTGAGATGCCACAGCCACTCACGCTCGAACATCCACTTGTAGATGTTGTGATCCACCTGGGGATTGTGGTGAAGGTATTCGGCGGCCGGGCAGTAAGCTTCCATCGGCTCCATGGAGAAACCCGCTCCTTGGCCAAACTTGCAACTGCGGACGGTGCGGCGGGCAAAGTCCAGATCGCCCCAGAAGAAAACCCGCGTCGTCCCGTGCGCGCGAATCTGCCAGAGGATGGAATAATTCTTCGGATAGTTGGTGTAATCCTCGTAGGAGCCGCTGGGGGGATAGTGCCGCCCACCTAATGCCGCCTGATAAGGCAACCCCAGGTGTTCCCCATTGTACTTGGGTTCGATGTAGAGATGGTGCCGCGTCGAACTCGCCAATTCCCGGACCTTCTGAGGATCCGCAATCCAGGTGCGGACGTATAAATTCAAACTGTCGGGTAACTCCGCCAGCGCCGCGAGGTACGTCTTCTTGTAGAAGTCCTCGGGCTGGCCGGATTCACCCACACGGAAACCAAACATCCATAGTTCCGGCACCTGCTTCAGAAAGCTGAGCACAGCTTGGCGCGTGTATTCCTCCAGCCGGGTGTTCTCCAGGTACTCTTGCGGGCGCGCCACCCACCTCTCGTCAGCCCCCCAGGTGCGGGTTTTCCATGGACCCATGGGTGCGGAGGCCTCGTAGTTCATATAAGCGACCTTGATGCCGTGGTCGGCCGCCATGCGGATGACTTGGCGGAAGCGCGCCAGATTCTTGGCTGCCTTTTCCGGCCCCACTCCCACCTGCGGGAAATCCGGAAGGCTTACAAAATAAGCAAACCCGTTGGGAAAGGTCAGCGTGACAGCGTCGCAAGGTCCGTGGATATCCAGAAGGTTGTAGCGATTCCTGGCCATCATGCCTAAATAGCCTTGCCAGTATTCATGGGACCAGAACGCGCCGCCAGGGTTATCGATATCTTGGGTTGTCAGGAACATGTTGACGCCGCGCAGGGCCAGGAAGGGGGACTTGGTGACAGCGTGGACCTGGCGGAAGTAGGCGGCGTCGCTTGCCCCATCCACTTGCTCCGCCAAATCCATGGCGCCGTACATCGCGCCCACCGGGTCGCTGCCCTCGACGATGATCGTCCGCGGTGAGACCACGGAAACAGCATACGACTCCGGGCCGGCAGGGGCGTGAGTGGCTCCGGAGACCTGCAACTCGCGGTCCGCGGCGGTCCCAATGATGACCTGCACGCCGCTGTCGGACGGCTTATCCGAAACGCCCACCCTTACGCCCTTCTGTTTCAGGGCTCGCTGCAACTCTTGCATCCCGAATGTAATAGGCGCAGGAGCATTCGGTGAGACGACGATGTTGGTGCTCTCCGTCTCCGCGAGGCATGGGGCGGGGCAAGTCAATACCGAAAAAGCGATCGTCGCGATGAGAACGGGAAATGCTTTCCAGCAAGCTAAACTTGTGCGCTGAAACATATAACCCTCCCGATGGCAAGAAATGAGACGGGCTTTTCCAACCAAGAGCCCAGGCCGGAATAACTGTCGAAGCGACATAGAAACGTGGATACCTCTTTTTTGCCGGATCTCCCCAACGTGGAGCCGGTGCGCGGAAGCCTAACACTTCTGTGCCCCTTATCGCAAAGCGTAAAGCGCGCATCCTGACAGCAAGGGAAAACAGTGCTCCGGCGCAGCCCGGCGAATTCCGCGGGCGCGGTGTGAAACAGCAGCAGAGATCCTTCATGCTCCAATTCAGACTCCCTTGACGCTTCCTCTCCCACGCGATAACGTGAGTTTTCGCCGTGTCGACCGACCAACCTCATCCCCTCGGTGCTTTACGAATCCTGGAAAGGGTAGCCCCCAGGACAAGTTCCACCCTTGACTCCCGCGCATCGTAGCCTCAGAATGAAGGGTGTTGACAGGGGGTATTCCTCTTCAGGCGTGTCCAAATTAAGGTCGATGCGAAGGGCGGCGATCTGCGGCTCCGTTGTGTGTCCAAATGGTTCGCTATTTTGGAAACCCCTGATTCCACTGAGACCAAGGCGAAGGGATGATGCGTCGCGACACGATACTCTTGATTCTGACCCTGGCAGATGGGAAGACTTCCATTTATGTTGAAACCAATCACGCCGGAACTTCACCTTCGCATTAGCCTATGCGCCCATCTCACCCCACCAGCGACCGCCTCCGACGGCTGATTGGCCCAAGCCTCACGCTGTTCGTTTGCATCCTCTTCGCCGTGCCGGTCCTTGCACAAACCTCCTCCGCTCGCGTCGATTGCGAGTCTATTTCCAGCGCCATCCTTGGCCGCGCGGTGGATTATTGCCTGGCGCTCCCTCCCGGCTACGATGCGGGCGCCGCGAGGTATCCGGTGCTTTACTACCTCCACGGCCTCTTCGAACATGACCGGAGCTGGAGTGAACACAGCGGGCAGCAAACCTGGGAAACTCTGATGAGCCAAGGGAAGATCGGTAACTTCATCGTCGTGATGCCCGAAGGCGGCAAGAGTTTCTACGTAAACTCCTTTGACGGCCGTGAGCGTTACGAAGATTTCTTCACCCAGGAACTCGTTCCGGCGATCGATCACAAGTATCGTACGATCGCCACTCGTGAGGCTCGCGGAATCAGCGGCGTCTCGATGGGGGGCTTTGGGGCGCTGCACCTCGCCATGCAGCATCCGGACGTTTTCGGCTCCGCCAGCGCCCACAGCGCGGCGCTGATTGCGAAATTTCCCAACCCCCTTCCCACCGAAGGCCGCTGGGGATTCTACGCGCGGGTCTTGCAGGGACCCTTCGGCGCGCCTCTTAACGAGGCTTATTTCGATGCCAACAACCCGCTGACCTTTGCCGAGCACCCGGATCGATTTGCCAACTTGAAACTCTACTTCGACTGCGGCGATCAGGACCGCTACGGTTTTGACGAAGGAGCCAAGGAGTTGGATCAGATTCTAACTTCCAAGGGTTTCCCGCATCAGTTCGCTCTGCGTCCGGGCAACCACGGCTGGAACTATTTGGACCCATACCTGCATTTCTCCTTGGAGTTCCACGGGCAGGTATTCAGCCAGGCCGAGGAAGCGCGCGCCGCCGGGAAGAGAGGTTCGCAGTGAGAGCTTGCCTGTGCGGTACTCTGTTGTTCGCTTCCCTGCTGGCGGGAATCGCCCCCCGGGTGGGCATCTTCCGACGCGGAGGCGCGCGTGCTCGATTACATCCGCACCCACCTCCCACCCGGCCAACCCTTGATGATCACTGACCTCTATAACCGGGTCTTTACCCAGCCGGATGAGCGCCAAGCTCTTAACAAACTTTATAATGCTTTCTTCCGTATTCCGCTTTTTGTGGCCAACTATCAGGAGAAGTTCAAATCGCCTCCCTCGCTCGCCGTTATTGCCGAACAATTTGACCTGCGTTCGCCGGCTGCCGCCGATGTCCTGCTGCGGGTGATGGAATCGGATCCCCGGGTTCCACATTTCCTCACCCGCGATCCCAAAACGGGCGAAATTACTCACGTGGATGTGGAAAGAATCAAGGCCGATCCGAAATTTGGCCAGGCCTTAGCGCGCCAGCTCGGCGGGTGGGAAGGCAAGCCCGCCGCGGACGTGACCCTGGCGCGCCTCGGAGACGGTGAGCTTCACATCGCCGACTTCCGAGGTAAGGTGCTGCTCCTGGAGATCTGGTTCACCGGTTGCCCACCCTGCATGCAGGAAGCGCCCGCGCTCGTATCCCTTGACCGGGAGCTATCCGCGCGCGGCCTAGTGATTGTTGGCGCCAACGCCGACCGCACTCTGGGCCTGGATTATGACGATTCGGTACGGCAACGTTATATTCAGGAACATCACATCCCCTATCCCATTGTGAACTGGACAAACGAAGGCGATCACGCTTATGGCGGCATCTCGATTTTCCCGACCCTTTTCTTGATTGATCGAAAAGGGGTGGTTAGAGACCACTGGATCGGGTACGCCCAACCCGAAACTCTCCGGAAGGCGATGACTGCGGTCTTGAGCGAGAACTGACGCGTGCCTCACGCCAGGACTAGCAGCGCCGCGGCGCACGCTCAAATGTCTCGTTAATTTGAACAGCCCTGCATGGGACCGGTGCCTTCAACGATCCGTGTTTTAGCCCAACTTCCGCGGTCCAAGGCGATTTTGAGGCGGTTTGGGAAGGCAAGGCTTTTGTTTTCAACCCTCGCTGATATCCTGGGCGCCGACTTTTCGGCGCTTCACGACGATGCCTTGTACCGCAACTTGGGCCGGTTGCACCCGAACCGCGAGCGGATCGAAGCGGCGTTGGCGGCACGCGAGAAGACGCTGTTTAATCTGGACGACACCTGG
>Ga0187865_1002469_pt1 | contig 17527 bp, 12 predicted proteins | sample June2016WEW_11_1_2_FD_132989 | JGI IMG/M metagenome (GOLD analysis project Ga0187865, IMG submission 132989) | Peatland microbial communities from SPRUCE experiment site at the Marcell Experimental Forest, Minnesota, USA - June2016WEW_11_100 | ecosystem: Environmental > Terrestrial > Soil >...
GCAGTACTTCAAGCACGAAGCACCCCTCTCGTTGATCACTTCCGGCGGCCTCGGCACCATGGGATTCGCGCTGCCCGCCGCCATCGGGGTCAAGGTAGCGCGCCCCGAGGCGGAAGTATGGGTGGTGGCCGGCGACGGCGGTTTCCAAATGACCATGGCCGAGCTGGCGACCCTCGTTCAGGAGAATTTGAAAATCCACATCGCCATCATCAACAACGGATACTTGGGAATGGTGCGGCAATGGCAGGAGTTTTTCTACGAGCGCAACTACCAATCCACCCCGTTGTTGAGCCCTAATTTTTGCAAGCTGGCGGAGGCCTATGGAATCCGCAGCACGGCGGTGACCGAGCGCTCGCAAGTGGTGCCCGCCGTGCAATCGGCGCGCCGGCACGCGGGGCCGATGCTGATTGATTTCGAGGTCGAGCAGGAGGATTCGGTCTATCCCATGGTGGCCGCCGGAGCCGCGCTGCACGAAATGATCCGCCGCCCCAACCCGCTGATAGAGACCGCCGAGGATGAGTAGGATTTTAGATTTTGGATTTGGGATTACGCCCGCGAGCCCGGCAATGCCGGATCTTCCCTTGGGGTTTCGCCAATCCAAAATCGCCAATCCAAAATCCAAAATAGCTAGGTTCCTATGCTCAGAACTTTTGTAGTGCATGTCGAAAACAAGCCCGGCGTCCTGACGCGGGTGGCATCGCTTTTCCGCCGCCGCGCCTTCAACATCGACTCGTTGACGGTAGGACGCACGGAAAAACCGGAAGTCTCACGCATGACCATTACCGTTGAGGCGGATCAGGACCAGGCGCGCCGGATTGAAGCGAGCCTTTACAAGTTAGTGAACGTCCTCCTGGTGGAAGACATCACCGACGAGCCCGCCATCACCCGCGACCTGGCCATGATCAAGGTGGCCGCACAGCACGACCAGCGCTCCCATGTGCTCCAGTTGGTGAACGTCTTCCGGGCGCGGGTGGTGGATGTCGCGCCGGAGTCACTCATCATCGAAATCACCGGCGGCGAAGACAAAATCGATGGCCTGCTGGAAGTGCTGCGCCCCTTTGGCGTGTTGGAAATGGTGCGCACCGGAATTGTGGCCATGCGGCGCGGAAGCAAGTCCACCACCGTCCCGATGGCGGAAGAACTGGACGAAGTCACGGCCGAAACCGACGACGACTTAGGCCAGTCGGTGTAGCGCGGACCCTAGTGGGGGCACCCCTTGGGGCGCCCTCGGGCAGGGCAAGCCCCGCCCCTACAAGACCTAAACGGAGGCACTCACATGGGATCGATCTCAGTCGCATGTTACAAGCCAAGGCCCGGTTGCGAGGAAGCGCTGCTGGAACTGGTTCGTAACCACCTCCCGCCGCTACGCGCCCAGGGTCTCATAACCGAGCGCACGCCGATCGTGATGCGCACGGCGAATGGAACCATCATCGAGGTCTTCGAGTGGGTTTCCCAGGGAGCCATCGCTGGCGCTCACCAGAATCCTGTCGTCCTCGATCTGTGGAAACGCTTCGAGGCGGTATGTTGGTATGAAACACCTTCCAATCTGCCGGAATTCCAGAACATGTTCGCGCACTTCGAGCCAATTTAGGCAGGGTTCGACACACCCCGCCCGGGTTAGTTGGCTTGCGCAGAGCGCAGCTCTGCGATTCGCGTCCATCTCCCGCGCTAAACCGCAGAGCTGCGCTCTGCGCAAGCCGGTCCGGGCCCCGCGCGCCGTGTTTCGCCGCCTCGCTAGTTCTGCGTAAACGGAAATGCCGTAATCCGCAGCTTGGCGGCGCCGTAGGGCACCAATGAAATGGTCTCCACCGCTTGCTTGCTGGTTACGGGGCTTACCGGCAGAGGCCCTGCCGAGTCGTCCTCGATCTGCCATTCGGGCAGCCGGCGAGCTTTCGCGGCAATCACCACCGGCGCGCCCTCGAGGCTGAAGGGTTGATAGCCTACAGGAAGTTCGGTGACGGTGAATGACGCGGCCGCGTTCTTGTTCTCGACTACCAGCGCGTAGTTCCAGGGTGTCGTGGGGTAGACTTCCCAATCGGTGACGGGTCCCGATTGCCGGAGATGCGACCAGCTCTCGCCGATTTTGAGAGAAAAAACCAACGGCCCACGCTCCACGGCAATGGAGTTGTTGAACCAAGTGGAATTGACCACGCGCATGGGGAAGTGGAGTTCCACCGCGTCGCCGCTCTGCCATTCCCGCTCCACGCGGTAGAATTCCCCAGGTTTCACCCCCTCGAGCGCCGTGCCATTCACGGTCGCGGTGGCGCCCGCCGCCCAGCCGGGAATCCGCAGCAGGAGAGGAAACTTCACAGGCTGAGGGGTCTTCACCTGAAGGTTTACGCTTTCCCGGAAGGGATACTCCGTCGTCTCCGCAATGCTAACGGGAACCCCATCGGCAACCCGCGTGGAAACTTCGCTGGGGCCATACGCGACCGCCGCGAGACCACCATCCGCAGTCGCCATCCACAAATTGGTGGCGAACTTGGGCCAACCTTGATGCATGTTGGCGGTGCGGCAACCGTAATTCGGTTCCAGACCAAAAAGGTTCGACTCGGGACCGTTCGTTGACCAGCGGCGGTTCGCCACGCTGACCATGACCTGGTTTGCCTGCTGATCATACTGGTGGCCCCACAAATCATCCGTCAGGGTTCCAGGGAGGGAGTTGTACGCGATCTTTTCGAGGCGATCTCCCAGCGAAGGATCGCCGAGAATGGAGATATCGCTCTCCAGGGAAAACATCGCCTCCACCACCGCGCACAGTTCCGTCCCTTGCGAAGGGTCAAGCCCGGCGTAGTGCTCGTCGGCGGAAAAGATTCCCGACGGCTGGCCGTGATACCGGTCGAGCGCGTGCAACATCTGGTAGAGGCTCTCCCGATCCTTTTTCTCGCCGGTTAACAGCCACCAAACGGCGGCGCCCTTCATCGCCATAGCGTTGTTTACGCCATGGTCGGAGAGCGTGCCCTGCATTTTCGCTGTCTTGCCGGTGTACCGGAAGTCGGCGAACTGCGCTTCCCAGTCGTGTCCCAGGTCATGCATTCGGTGCGCCAGATCCAGCAAGCTCTTGTCGCCGGTGCGATTGTAGAGCCACAGAATACTGAGCACCTCGTCGTGCCAGCGAAAGATCGCCCACTTGATGAGCGGCCGATCGTTCAGATGCCGGGCCTGGAAAGCGAAATACTTTTGCATCAGCGGAATGACGCGCGGATCGCCGGTGGCCTCCTGATACTGCGTGAGCACTTTCAGCATGACGTAGTTCGGCCACCAGTCGGTCATCCGCGCGGGGCCGATCCAGCCGTCCGCTTGCTGGTTTTCCAGCGTCCAGTCCACCCACTTTTTTGCCTTGGCAATCAATCGCTCGTCGCCCGTCAGATAGGCCAGGGGCACTAACCCGTCCAGGAAGTAGGGTCCGCGTTCCCAGCTTTCGCCCGTGCCGCCCAACCAGCCGCTGTCGGGGCCAAGATCGGGCCAGAACTCGTCAAGGTGGCCGCTCAGGCCATTCGCCTGGATTTGCAACTCCCGCAACAGCCAGCCCGTAGGCTTGACGGAGGTGAGCGGCAGCGGGTTGAAGGCGTTCGCCTGAAGCGGCGGGCGGTTCGGCATGGGCCCAGCGGGTTGCGCCGCAAAGCCCCGCAGTGCAATCAGGCTAAGCGCCAACCAGCCAAGGAAATTGAGCATACGAACCGGTCGTCCAGAAATCAAAAGAGTGCGCATCATCAGTTGATTTACCTTTGCCGCGTGCCTGGGTCCGCGAGGGGCAAAGTCGCACGCATGATCGGGCCTCACCCAAACCGGCAGCGCAAAATTATCACGCTTCGAGCGGGATCATTGTACGGCTTTTTCATTAACCCTGGCCTTCCTACCTGTGATTTCTCACACGACCGAACTGTTCCCACGGAGCGGTCGGAAGGGCAGCCCGCTAAGAGCGTCCAAGCGTGGTGAGAAATGCGGCCTTCGGGCGAACAGCGAGCCGTCTCCTTGAAAGCGCATCCGTGCATAGCATTTTGGCTAACTATCATTCTTTTCATCAACATCGCCAGAGAGCGATTTTAACTCCTTATTTTTCATCAACATCGCGAGAGGCCGATGAACGGACATTTTTTCTCCATTTGTTTTCAATAACATCGCCTAACTATCCTTCATTTTTCCCCCCGCGTTTTTTCTCCCCGGCTCCCGCAGCTCAAGCTAAATCTTTTTATATGAATAAGATACAACTTTGAGAGGTTTTGGCTATCCACGGCTAACCCCTTTCTTTTCTAGTATATCGCGAGAGACGCGACCGTGTTTTTCATCACCCTGTTCTAAAGCTTCCATCTGACGCTCATGGCGTTTAATCTTCCGCAGCAGTTTGGTGACCCGCCGGACTTCCCGAAAGTTCGAAGCCTGCATTCTCCGCATGAGCCGCGCGTTGGGGTGGGTCGGCGCAATTTCCGCCACGCCTTCGTAGGGCGACGGAGCATGGGCAAGCTTCCGCTTCCGCCGATTCGCGGCCACTTTCTTCTCGGTCATTCGCGGTCCTTTTGCCAGAGACAGGGAAACCTCCAGGAGCAAGAATGCGTTCAGCCGTCAGCGTTCAGCCTCCAGCTTTCTGCCGTCTACGGTCTACTGTCTACCGTATAGCGTCTACTGTTCTGATATGGTTTACGCCGACCCCTTGAATAGGGCCGCGCCCTTTCCGCCAGTTGGGGCTGGCCTACCCAGAAATGTAGCAATGGCTATCGTATTTGTCAAGTAAAATATGAGTACATATTCTAAGATATAATGAATATGGCAAAAAGTCAGAAATGGTTCCTTCCGGGAGGAGAAAGTCTTTTGGGAGGGTGTCTAATTGTGCGAAATCGCTCCCGCGCACAGGGCCGCTACGCGGGCTATGATGCTTGACGGTTAGCGCAAGGCGATGGTAGTGGCGTGCCCCACCCAGATTGACGATGTGCGGTTGCGGCTGGGGTATCGGGCATGAGAAAGGCCCGCGGTTAGGACGGCGCTGACCGTGGCCCGCCGGATCAGCGCTTAGAGTATAGAGGCAAAACCAGGCTGTTGAGCTGGGACTCGGCTGTGGCCACCGCCTCTTCCGTGCGCGCCATCATGCAAGCATCCACGGCCTCTAGCAGTTTCTGGAGTTCGCGCTTCGTCTTGCACACCGGGACGCTGAGCTCGCCGAGGAATTGTTCGTCAATCTGGAAGTGACCCTTTGGCGTTGGTCTGCGGCCTGTTGTCAGTAACTCTTGGGCGTAGGACGAATTCAAAAAGGCGAGTAGATAGCGAAAGACAGTTACCCCCTTCACGTCATGACCGACGGCGGTGCTCAGGCGCTTGCGTAACTCGTCGAAAGCCTCTTTCGTATTCTCGCTCGCCGCAAGACAAAGGCACGAATCCTGGATGCCGATCCCCTCTTGGTCCAACGCAAAACGCACTTTAGGCGTCAGCCGGGGGGAGATGATCTTCGGTTGGCCGAAAATAATCTCAGCATCACGAGGCCAGATGAACTCGTACCACTCGCGGTTGAAGTCGCGGACATTCTTCTTCTTAAACGTGCGGCCAGATAGCTGGTCATAGAATTTCAGAAGGTATTCAGCCGTCTTGGGATATTTGACGATCTCCAAAGCATCCCGCCGGTGTTCAAGCAATCGTCTTATGCTGATGTAGTTCACGCCGTATGTCCGGACCCAGTCCTGCTCGAACTTATCAGCACAATGCTCGAAGTCCAGGGCATCGAGAACGGGTGGTTTCTTGCATGAAAAGGCGGGGCGCCATCGACCTTGTTTTTCCTCATGGTAAGGATACAGAATAACGTTGCCTCCCCACTGTGGGCGCCACGCCACGGTCTCCTGGCCTTTAATGATTCGACGGACCAGCGCTTTTTCCAAGCCCAATTCATTGGCTCTCGCCTCCGACATGAGGAAGATGGAGAGGCAGTCCTCTCCCCCGACTGTTACGCCCTGGCTGGGTTCAAGCAATTGCGCGAGCCGTGGCCAGTCCGGGCGCGCCTGAATCTTGAATTCCTTGGGGGACAGCAACCAGCGCCCGCCACCGTACTCGCGCAGGCGCGAGAGCGGGAACTGGAAAGCCGAAGCGAAGTCCTGCTTCAGCGGATCTCCGGACTTCTCCACCAGTTCCATGCAATGGCGAACCACGGCAATGACTTCGCTGCGCCGAGTTGGTTTGTCCATCCCTTTCGGCCAGGATTTTTTCGAGCAGAGCAGGACAACCGCCTTTTCATCCTCGTAAGCCGGCCGCTTTTCAAAGACGGCGATGCAAGGGATATTCATGGCGCCAAAAAAAAGCTGCCCGAAGGGGTTCAGGTCGATCAGATAGCGGAGACTTGTCTGCTCGGCTAGCTTGCGGCGGAGTCCCATGATTTGAATGGGTTCGCCACGAACGTGTTCTGTATGGGGGCCCGCCCACTCCTTATCGATGAAGCTCCCCTGTGAAACCAGCGCAGCGGTTCCGCCGGACTTGAGCCAATGCAAAGCGCGATCGTAAAAGAGCGCATAGATGTCAAGCTTCCCGGAGTAAGTATCTCTGTACTCTCCGGCGAGTTGTTTCTTGTAGTGTTCGTCAAAGATAGGCGCGATTCGCCCCTTGAGGATTCCACCCCACGGCGGATTTCCCACGACGAAATCAAATTTGTGTCCAGCCATTTCGCGATAGCGCTCACGGGCGTGACGGCTGGCTTGGATGCGGGAGTTAACGGGCAGATCCAATTCCCGCTGCCCGGCGTTTTCGCCGGGCGTAATCAGTGAGTTGCTCGCGAAAATTGCCACGTCGAGCCGGAAGGTCTTTCGTTGCCTTCGGGCCTGCGCATAAAGTGGGAGAACAGCAAAAAGGAAGTTGATGTACGTAAGGAAGACCGCGAAGGGATGAATGTCGATCGCGTGGACGTTCTGAGCGACGATTTGAAGGATGGAGTGGGCCCTCTCCCACTCAGTGATGTCACGAGTGTGAAGACCGGCGTGGCAGGCTTGGGTCCTGTCATTGAAGTGCAGAAGGAGGCGCTGTAGTGCCGTAACAACAAAGGCCCCGGAGCCGGATGCCAGATCGATGAGGGACTTCCGGCAGAGCTTCTCCGTATGGGGCTTGTAGTTGGCGTAGTCCAGCGTCAGGTCCACCAGTTCCTGGGGCGTGTAAAATCCGCCTAGCTGCTGGCGTTCGTCCTCGGGCAAGTAGTGCTGATAAATGTCCCTCCAAATATCCAAATCTACTCCGCCCAGGTCGTAGACGCTGAGCAAGCGAAGCAGCCGTTGATTCGCCACGTCGAGTTGCTCTTGAAAAGGCTGCAGCCGTTCGAGTTCGTCACCGGTGAGAAGTTCGCGGTGCACAACGCGCCACCAGTCAAATTCACCAGATTCGTAGACGCTAGGTGCAAACCCCGCCATCTCCGAGCGCAAGGTCTCTATGACTGATTCAGAAAGGGGCTCACTTCAAGGCGCGATGCGGGCGGAGCTTTCCGCGGGAGCCAGTATAGGTTGAAGCGCCTGCCCTGAAATCCTCGCATCAAAGATCTGCTGATCTTCACCCATGCGGTAGAGCAGGAGACGGGCCACATAGACGTGCGAAGTCTGCGTGGCAAAGTTGCGTATGGCCGGCTCGTAGAGCGGCCAGAGAAGCTCCATACGCTTTTCAGGAGTTGATTTCTTCTTTTTATGTTCAGCGTACAGCGATTCGGACACTCTTACCGCAGGTTCACTTTCAAAGCCGAGCTCGGTCGCAAACAGTCGTACCAGTTTGTCGGCAGAGGTGTCCTGCGTTGCCAAGAGTGCTTCGACCCTCTTGTGAACGGATTCGGGCGGTGCAACGTAGCTACGTTCACACCACAACTGAAACGACACCCGGCACACGCCCGCTACGTCCGTACCAACCTCGCCAGTCCGGAATCGGGCGAACATGTTAAAGAACAACTGGCGGAAGTCGGCAATCTGATCCCGCAGCGCGCCGGTGAAGGATTCGATGAAATGGGGCTTTTCACGAGTGAGCCTATGGCGATGCGCACCAGGCGAAATCGGTCGAGTGAGATCGAGGTAGAGCGTGGGTTCCAAAGGGGCAAAAAACTCTTCGGCGCGAGCCGGAGTGGCATTGTTGAGTGCCAATTCGAAGTGCTTACCCACTCTTTGGCGGACACTGAGATCCTCAAAAAGGGCAGGGGCTCCCCCTGGCCCGACGTCTTCGAAGTCTCCCGGTGTGACTTCCTCTTGCTCTGTAAGTGCTACCTGAATATCAAACCGTTCCCAGTAAGAACCGTTGGTTAGGTAAGCGTGCCGCAAACTTGGGTAGTGCTTCAGGCGCGAAAGGAAAGTCTTGTATTCAGCCTCAGTGGTGATGTGCCCGGGTTCCTTCGTTTCTATGGTCAGGACAGGCTGATCCTGGGGGTTCAGGAGAGAAATATCGAACCTTTCGCCGGACAAGATGAATTCTGGAGGCCAGCCGAACACTTTTTCGAGGAATGCCTCGCAGAGCCGACCACGGAACGGCCTTTCTCCGCGTTCGCCTGGGACCTGCATTCGTGCCTTGCCTCGGCACCAGTCGAGAATGTCGTTGAGTGCGGAGAGGACTTTTTCCCAGTCTGCGGGTTTCATCAGTTGGAGTGTAGGCGGAGTTCGGAGTTGTCTCAAGGTATTTGCGAAAGTTCCGGGCTGGTGCAGGTTCGCCATTTACGGGAGTCCGCGACATCCCGGAGGGACCTGCTTGTACAGAGCAAGCGTAGCGCGGACCTCTGGGGTGTGACGTCCACGGTATTTCGCGCCCGCCAGCGCTTGTCGGTTCGGTCCACTATTGCCTCCTCACGGCATCGCGTGTAGATTGACCGCATGTCCAGGTTGAGGCGTCTGTTCCTTTATGACCTCGACATTCTCGTGACCGTGGCTTACCTTGCGGTTATCCTGGCGATACCAAGAGTAGTGGCAAGTGACAAGTGGCGAGATACAGAGTCCGAAGTCCGGGGTCCGATGTCCGAGGTCGAAAAGAACAGTGACAAGCGGCGAGCGGCCAGTGACAAGGGCGGGCGATGCTCGCCCCGAGGCCGAACGCCGTTCGGCCCTACACCGGCCCCCGAATCCCTGACCCCGAATCCCGAATCCCGAGCCCCTACTCCCCTGCCCTCAAATTCGTGATTCATTTCGTCGGCGACTTGCACCAGCCGTTGCATGTTGCAGACAACGGCGACAAGGGCGGTTCGCGAACCGCCCCTACATCATGTGGGGTGTGGATGCGAAGCTTTGGAGTGCGGCAGCTTGCTGCCGCTTTCCTCCCCGCGAGCTTGTTCGCGGCAATTTCGACTCGAGCACAAATCCCAGCCAGCAAGCTGGCTCAAGCCAAAGCGGCAGCAAGCTGCCGCACTCCAAAGCGGGCTGCGCCCGCATAAGCATTGGGTGCGGGACACGGGGCTGCTCCAACACATCAGCCGCGACCCAGCGGCGTTGGCGGCGGAGTTGGAGAGCCGGATAATTCCCCAGGACAAGGCTGGGTGGCAAAAGGGGAGGATTGAAGATTGGGTGATGGAGGGCCACCAGGTCGCTCAGACGGTTGCATACGGAAACCTCAGCAATGCGAATCCCGCCCCCATCACGCCCGCGTATGAGCGGCAGGCAGACCGCGTGATCGAACTTCAATTGAAGAGGCGGCTTTACGCCGCCAATTGGTCCGTCGGCTGACAGATAAACTCGCCGCTTCAGCATCTGATTGACTTACTACCTGCCTCGCGCGGGATGCAGGTGATAAGCCACAAGGGTTTCCGGCCAGAAAGTGACCCTTACTTTGGCAATCCGGCTGGTGGGGAACAAGCGGTGTAACTGGCGGGCGGAAAGCAGCCCTAGTTCCTGGACAGTGCCCTTGGGAATGTGCGTGCCGAGCAAACGGTTGTACGGCATTTGAATGGGGCGAGGCAGAAACTGGAAAAACGGCAAGTGGTGATGGGTTTCAAAGGGGTACCAATAATTCGGAGTTGTAACAAACCAGCTCCTGCCCACGCGCATGACCTCTTGGGCGAATTTCTCCTGACGGCCCGGCCCGAGGATGTGCTCGATAACGGCGTTAGAAAACACCAGGTCGAAACTCTGGTCGGGGAAGGGAAGCGCGCAGCCGTCAAACAGCGCGTATCGTGGTTGCGGATAATGCCGGCGGGCCGCCAGGATTTCATGGGCTTCGTACCCGCCCGCCACAATCCGCTCGGGAAACGGGTAAATGTCTTCGAGGGAATATTGCAGGAACACCTCGCCGCTCGCGCCCACGTCGAGCACGCGATCTTCCGGGCGCGGGCAAAACACTCTGTTCAACAAATCGAACTTCCTGGTCCGCGACCGGTGGCTCACGTTTTTGAGGGCACGTCGGAACGCAGAATCTTTAGTTTCCGCCACGTTTTCTCCGCGCCAACCGGCTCGATTTCCGGGGAGTGCGTCAGTTTGCTGTAGGGGCGGCGGAATCTATCCCGATCTTATCGGGACGCCGCCCTTTGGTCCGTCAGTTGACGGATAAACTCGCCGCTACAGTATCAAACCTACCCCTCACCGATTCCCGGTTTGCCTGGCTAAACTCCAAAGTGCAAGTCAGAGATAGTATACGGAAAATGGCTGGGGAAACAGGGGACTCCGCAAGGAAGTGAAAGATTGAAAGGCGGGGAAGGCCCGCCGAGGCAAGGGACCGAAGATACTATGGTAAACTCGGCGGCACGACGAGTGCCGTTCCAACTTTTTGCGACTCATCCGCGCGAGCGCGGTGGCGAGCCGATGCTAGGCAAGACGAAAGCGGAATACATAGCCTCAATAAGTTGGAACGGCACGAGCCGAGTCTTGTGGCGAGGCGCGGCCGCGTTTTTCCGGCAGCCCGGTTGCCGCCGCGCTAAGATGCTGCAAGATCAGAGCGATGGTATCTGACTTATCGTGATGAGAAGCAATCATGCTGGATTCGTTTCTGATCCAAACCTTCGGCTTCTTCCGGCGCCCCATGAGTGAGGCCCTCACCCGATCCAATTTGTTCGCGCGCTTTACTTTCTCGCAGGGGGAAGGCTCTTGCGGTTTAACGCCCGAGCCGGAGTCATTTCCAGACCTGGCGGACCCCGGTGGACGCAGTTCGCAGACCATTTCCGTCGCGGCGTTTTCTGTGACGATGTTTTTGAGCGCCGCATTACTCTTTTTGGTGGAACCGATGTTCGCCAAGATGGCGCTGCCGCTCCTCGGTGGGACCGCCGCGGTATGGACGACCTGCCTCGTATTCTTTCAAGCGACGCTGCTGGCAGGGTACGCGTATGCACATGCCTCGGCGAAGTTGCTGGGAAGACGCGGGCAAGTGGCCGTGCACCTGGCGGTGCTGCTGGCCGCCTTGGCATTGCTGCCGGTTCATGTGCCCGGCGGATGGACGCCGCCGCTGCAACCCAATCCCGTAGGGTGGCTGCTGCGGCTGCTACTGGTGGCGGTGGGCTTGCCCTTTTTTGCGCTGTCCGCCACCACGCCCATCCTGCAAAAATGGTTTGCACATTCCGGGCACCCGTCGTCCGGCGACCCGTACTTTCTTTATGCCGCGAGCAACTCCGGGAGCTTGCTGGGTTTATTGAGCTACCCTTTCGTGCTCGAGCCCTTGCTGCGGTTGAGCGATCAAAGCCGGCTCTGGACTTGGGGCTACGGATTGTTTTTATTGCTGGTGACCGGTTGCATTCTGCTGGTGTGGCGCTCGCCCCATGAGGCTTCAGTCCTGGCGAGCACGCCGCGGCCGGACGCGCGGCTGGAAGAAGTGGCCGCCCGCCACGCTGAAAATCCCACGCCGCGCCGGCGGTTGCGTTGGGTAGCGCTCGCCTTTGTGCCCTCCAGCCTGATGCTGGGGGTTACGACTGCGCTCACCACCGATATTCCTGCCATTCCTCTCTTCTGGGTTCTCCCCCTTGCACTCTACCTGCTCAGCTTCGTGCTGGTATTCGCGCGCAAACCCCTTCTCTCGCATTTTTGGCTGAGCCGGCGACTGCCTTTGCTAATTCTGGCCGCCGCGATTCCTATCGTATTGAAGGGCGTGCTGCCTTTGATGGCTTTGCTCCCCATTGATCTGCTGGCCCTTTTTGCTGTTGCCATGGTATGCCACGGGGAAGTGGCCCGCAGTCGTCCTACCACCCAGCATCTCACCGAGTTCTATCTTTGGATTTCCGTGGGGGGAGTGCTCGGAGGTGCTTTCAATGCCCTGCTGGCGCCGGTGATCTTTAGCACGGTGGTGGAGTTGCCGATAGCGCTGGTGCTGGCCGCAATCCTGTGCCCGCCGATCTACGAGGTGGAGGATACGCCGCGCGCCCGCAGACTTGACTACCTTTTACCGGCGGCGTTGGGTCTCGCCGTCGTCGTCGCGACTCTGGAGCTGCAAGCAAAGGGCCTGGCGCCGGGGCGGCTATTTAACCTCATCATCTTCGCCCCTGCCGCGATCTGCTGTCTGCGCTTTGGCACGCGGCCCCGGCGTTTTGGGCTAGGGGTGGCAGCCTTAATCCTGGCTAGCCAGGTTTACGCCGGGCCCTTTGGCCACATCCTCCACAGCGAGCGCAGCTTCTTCGGCGTTTACCGCGTTGGCGATGATGTCGAAAAAAATGACCGCGTGCTGTTTCATGGCGGCACCGCGCATGGGGTGCAGAGCCTGGATCCCAGCCGCGCGTGTGAACCGCTGGCCTACTACACGCGCAGCGGGCCGATTGGCCAGGTGTTCGAGGCTTTTCAGGAGAGCCCCGTGGAGAACGAGGTGGCAGTCATTGGGCTGGGCGCGGGCGTCATGGCCTGTTACCATCAACCCCAACAGCGGTTCACGTTTTATGAAATCGATCCGACCGTCCTACACATCGCCCAAAACCGGCGTTACTTCACCTACCTGTCCGATTGCGGGCCCCCCCTGCGCGTCGTGCTGGGTGATGCGCGCCTGTCGTTGCGCGATGCTCCCGCGCACAGCTATGGCATGATGGTGTTGGACGCCTTCAGCGGCGATTCCATCCCCACACACCTCTTGACCCGCGAGGCATTGGCCCTTTACCTGACCAAGCTTGCTCCGAACGGTATTTTGGCCTTCCACATCAGCAATCGTTACCTGGACCTTCATGGCGTGTTGGGCGATTTGGCCCACGATGCGGGCTTGTCCTGCTTGATGAATGATGACGCGCATGTCAGCGAAGACGAAATGCGAGAGGGCAAATTCGCTTCCTCGTGGGTGGTGATGGCCCGCAACTCGAATGATCTGGAAGCGCTGAGGAGTGACCCAGGCTGGAGGGCGCTCCCGGCTGGGCCGGGTTCGCGAGTCTGGACGGATGATTTCTCCAACATCGTGAGTATCCTCAGGCTCATTTGACGCGCCGGAGCGTGCACGTGCCGGGCCAAATCCGGTAATCCGCTTAGCGCAAGCGGACTCTACAAAGATGCCGAGCAGGAGCTGCCAGAGCGCGTCGGAGGCCTTTTCGATTTCGTCAAACAGGACCAGCGAAAGTTTGATCTTCTCCGTGTGGCGCGGATCCAGCGCCTCCCGGGTGATCGACGGCGGGGTTTCGCGGTGGCCGAGGTCCCCTGGTGGCGAGCCGATCAGCTTGGCGATCTCGTGGCGGTGATGGAATTCCGCGCACTCCACTCTTACCAAGGCGCGCGCCGCGCCGAATTCGTCCGGCGCCAACTTGCCCCGTGTTATAATTTCCTCGCTTGAGGGCTGCGGCTCGGGCATTCAGCGGGCGGCAGGCAATTCTAAACCTCCGGGGGGAAAGCTAGGGAAGAACCCATGGCAGTGAATAACTACGAGCATGTTTGGCACAACGGCAAATTCATTCCCTGGGGGGAGGCCACCATCCACGTTTCCGCGCACGTGGTCCACTACGCTTCCTCCTTGTTTGAAGGCATTCGTTGCTACGACACGCCGCATGGCCCGGCGATCTTTCGGTTAAAGGAACACACTGACCGCCTGGTGAACTCGGCGAAGATCTATCGGATGGAGTTGCCTTTCACCCGCGAGCAACTGGCGCAGGCGATGGTAGAGTTGGTGCGCGTGAACAGTGTCAAGCACTGCTACATTCGCCCGGTGGTGTTTCGGGGACAGGGCGAAATGGGTGTCAATCCCCTGAAGAATCCCATTGAGATTTACATTCTGGCGTGGGCTTGGGGGAAATACCTGGGAGACGAAGCGCTGCGCAATGGCGTGGATGTGTGTGTTTCCTCCTGGCAGCGGATTGCGCCCAACACCTTGCCGGCCATGGCCAAAGCTGCGGCCAACTACATGAACGCCCAGCTCATCAAGATGGAAGCGCTGACCAACGGCTACACCGAGGGCATTGGCCTTGACACCAGCGGCCATGTGAGCGAAGGCAGCGGTGAGAATATCTTTGTCATCCGCGACGGCAAAATCTATACGCCGCCGCTCTCCGCTTCCGTGCTGCCGGGCATCACGCGCGACTCGGTGGTAACGCTGGCGCTCGAAATGGGCTACGCCTTGAGCGAACAAAACATTTCGCGCGAAATGCTCTACATTGCCGATGAAGTCTTCTTTACTGGAACCGCGGCGGAAATCACTCCCATCCGCTCCGTCGACCGGATCGTCGTCGGCAAGGGCCAGCCTGGCCCCGTCACGCGCGCCTTGCAGGAACGCTTCCTCGCGATCGTGCAAGGCCAGGCGAAAGACAAATATGGTTGGCTGACCTTGTGCAACCAGCCCGTGGCAGCGGGCCAGTAAGGAATGGTGAATAGTGAATGGTGAATTGTGAATGTCAGGCGTGGGATTGGTGGAGCGAGGTTGACGACCGCGGTATTGTTTTTACCTGAGACGTACGCAGGCGGATGAGTGGATTCCACAAAGCAAAGCGAGGCGCAGGACATTCGGAAAAGGGTCTATCAGTATGCCCTCCGGGCAATCAGGCTTTACCGGTACCTGCAGAAGCGAGGGGATAGTGTGGGATGGATACTGGGCAAGCAATACTTGAGGGCGGCAACCTCGATTGGGGCAAATATCGAGGAGGCACAGGCCAGCGAAAGTCGTGCTGACTTTATCCATAAGGTTGGGATTGCCCAAAAAGAAGCGCGTGAGAGCTTTTACTGGCTGCGACTGATCGCCGATTCACACGTTGTATCGGATTCTCGCCTTAGGGCATTGACCCGAGAAACCGAAGAATTGGTTGCGGTCATTACCGCTATCGTGGTCAATACAAAGTTCAGGAAGGTTGCATGAAGCCGAGCCGATTTATTCACTATTCACCATTTACTATTCACTATTTGAAGGTCTTCTCTTTGACACCTTCTTGGGCGTGTGCTAACTTGAACGAAAATCAGGAGACAGCCTTAGAGAGGGTTGCAGATGGCAAATAGCGCTGATGGTCTGAACATTGACACGCTGCTTCGGACTGCCTGCGAGAACAAAGCTTCCGACTTGCACCTGAAGGTCGGGAACTATCCTTACCTCCGTGTGGATGGCGACCTCCGCGCGCTCACGCAGTACTCGCGCATTTCCAGTGAGGACATGCTGAACATGGCGTTCAGCATGATGACGAACCGGCAAAAGCAGAAGTTCAAGGAAAATGCCGAACTCGACATGGCTTACGGCGTGGCCGGCTTAGGCCGTTTCCGCGTCAACGTCTTCCAGCAGCGGGGCAACGTGGGGATGGTGCTCCGCGTCATTCCCACCAAGATTCGCACCCTGGAGGAACTTATTATGCCGCGGGTGATCGACAGGATCTGTCAGGAATCTCGCGGCCTGGTGCTGGTGACGGGAACCACCGGAAGCGGCAAGTCCACCACCCTGGCGGCCATGGTGGACCGCATCAATTCCACCCGCACCGACCACATTATTACCATTGAAGACCCCATCGAGTTCCTTCATCGCGACAAGAAGGGTTTTGTCAACCAGCGCGAAGTGGAAGTGGATACGCCGAGTTTCGGCAGCGCCCTGCGGGCGGCCCTCCGCCAGGACCCTGACGTCATTCTGGTGGGCGAAATGCGCGACCTGGAAACCATCCAGACGGCGCTCCTGGCCGCCGAGACGGGCCACATGGTTTTCTCCACCTTGCACACCATGGACGCCTCGGAAACCATCCAGCGTATTATCGCGGTTTTCCCCCCCCCGGAACAGAAGCAGATTCGCTTGCAGTTGGCGAGCACCCTGAAGGCGATTGTCTCCCAACGCCTGGTACGCAAGGCGGACGGCATTGGACGTTGTCCGGGGGTGGAAGTGCTCATCGCCACCGAGTATATTCGAGATTGCATCATCAACCCTGATAAGACCCGCCTGATTCATGACGCCATCTCGGCGGGCGTCTCACAATACGGCATGCAAACCTTTGACCAGTCTCTTTATGACCTCTACAGCCAGGGGCTGATCACGCTGGAAGAAGCCTTGGGCAATTCCACCAACCCCGACGAGTTCAAACTGCGGATCGCCGGCATCAGCAACACGGCCGACGCCGCCCGTCAAGAGATGGAGAAATCCAGCCAGGTTGACCGGTTTGCGAAAAAGTAAGCAGGCCCCGTCCGATCCGCTTACGGCGGCGCTGCGCATGTTGGCGCGCCGCCCCTATTCCATCGCCGAAATGCGGCGAGCCCTCGAAAAAAAATGCCCCCAAAGTGGGCAGGTGGCTGAGGCCATCGCCCGCCTGCGCGAACTGGGTTACCTCGACGACCGCAAATTTGCTGAACAGTACGCGTATTCACTCGCCCATAACCGCGCCTTCGGGCCCCATCGCCTCCGGCGCGAACTGAAAGCCAAACTCGTAAACTACCGGGAAATCGAGCCGGCGGTGGAACGGGTCTATCAAGACACGCCGGCGCAAGCGCTCCTGGAAAAGGCATTGGACAAAAAGGTTCGCGCTATTTGCTTGCCGCTGGCTCGTGGCAAGTTCCACTCGCTCTGCCAAGGTCTGATGCGGCTGGGGTTCAACGCGGGTGATATTATAAAAGCGGTGCGCGCAAGGCCGGAGCTCTCTCCCATCGCGGAAGATTTTGAGCCCGCGGATCTGGAAAGTTCGGGGTTGGAGCAGGATACAGAGCATTCTTAAAGCTCTTGACACATCGCGGACGAGTGCAGATGAAATGGGCTTTCCCTGTGTCCTCCGTGTTTTTGAAGCTTTAACACAGAGGGCACGGAGGAAAGACTCAACACAGAGGACACAGAGGTAATCCTGCCTGCCTCCGTGTTCTCTGTGCGAGGTTCTTCTCCGTGCTCTCTGTGTTAAATTCTTTACTATGACATCAAACGAGATCAGAACCCGATTTTTGGACTTTTTTGCAGGCCGCGGCCACCGCGTGGTGCCGTCATCCTCGCTTGTTCCAGCAAGTGACCCGACTTTGCTTTTTTCAAATGCGGGCATGAACCAGTTTAAGGATGTGTTCCTGGGGCGCGAGCGCCGCGACTACGTGCGCGCCTGCTCGTCTCAAAAGTGCGTGCGCGCGGGCGGCAAGCACAACGACCTCGAGCAAGTCGGCCGCACCACTCGCCATCACACCTTCTTCGAAATGCTCGGCAATTTTTCCTTTGGCGATTACTTTAAGAAAGAAGCCATTCCCTGGGCGTGGGAACTTATCACCAAGGATTTCGCCATTCCGGGCGAAAAACTTTA
>Ga0187865_1002473_pt1 | contig 17520 bp, 11 predicted proteins | sample June2016WEW_11_1_2_FD_132989 | JGI IMG/M metagenome (GOLD analysis project Ga0187865, IMG submission 132989) | Peatland microbial communities from SPRUCE experiment site at the Marcell Experimental Forest, Minnesota, USA - June2016WEW_11_100 | ecosystem: Environmental > Terrestrial > Soil >...
CAGATCCGCCTGGATCAGTTCCTCCACCACTTTCCGTAGAGTCTCCAGGTCGGTAAAGACGGCAGCGGCCCCTTCTCCGTCTTGCTGTTTGGAAAGAAATTTCCCTACGTCCATATCATTTTGCAGAATATTTCCCTGCCGCCCGTCACCCATGTTAACCGGGCGGTACTTCAGACAGATGCGGACGAACTCCTGTATTTTCGAGGCCGATCCTTCAGCGTTGATGCCTTTTGCGGGAGTACAAAAGATCACATAATCATTCTTCAGGCTATCCCGGGAACCTCTCCGATGAAGCGTATTGGTCATGCCTTAATCCTCCCGGAATAAAGGCCGGCCTAATCCAAGGTTGGTCTTCCCGTTGGGCGAAAGGGTGAAGCCGGCTTTCCTCACCCATTCCAGGTGAGCGATAGCTCCATCCGGAAGACATCTGGAGGAAACCCCGATGCTGATCACCCTATCGATTTCCTTTTGCACCTTCTCCAGGATCTGAAGGATTTCCGGGATTCTCTCCAGGGGAATTTTCATCTCGATGATTGCCGAAAGCACTTTTTCATCGAGGATCTCCCCCTTCATCTTTCCGGTCTCTTGATCTTCCATGAGCTGAGTGACTGGATTCTGCGCTTCAAAGGATGGGCTCAGAGATGCCAAGGCCATGGCCACTTTTTCAATGTCGCGGAAATAGGCACCGATTCCGGGCCGGCCCATCTCCACCACCAACCCCGCTTCTCCTTTCCGGATTCTTCCGGTCACGTCGTTGCTTTTGATCTCTTCTGTCCCCCGGCCGCTGATCCCGGTCGCCGGGTGAATCACCGTGGGATCGCTGAAGGTCGCCCGGAGGGTTCGGGGCCACGTCAAATCAGGGGGAGTCAGAGCACCGGTCGGACACACATCCACCTCCGCCAGATATCCTAACCGAAAGGTCGATAGAACCTTTCGCACAGCTCGAACAAACCAGGGCATATACTCTTCATTTCGCAAAACACGACAGCAGGTTGCACACTCCACGCACTCTGCCTGGTTGACCACGGACTTTCCATCTTCGTCCAGATAGATGGCCCCCATAGTGCAGATGGCATGACAGTTTCCACAACCGACACATTTCTTTTTATCGATCTCCATAGAAATGGCCTATCCCTAAAAAGCAGGAATCCGTTGTCAGGATTTCCCCTTTAGTTTTGATATTTCTGACTGGAAAAATCGAGCTCTGATAACCTATCGGTTGGATAGAGGTAGGTTATTGGAAGCTAGCCAGCAGTTATGTAAATTATAACCTGAGAGGTTTTTTCCTTCTATAATTTTTTCGTTATTTTCTCTTCAACGGCTTAAGAGCTACGCCCAAAGCAAGTGGGCGGCCCTTTTATTTTGGATAGCGGATTCCGGAATGGTATTTTTCAATTTTGCTTTTCAATCCGCATTCCGCATTCTGCAATCCGCAATTAAATATCCATTTCAAATATCCCCTTCCCTCTGGACCTTCAGGACTATGATCTCCGTGAATGGGGGAAGGGTATCCTTGCTGATGGTTATGGTGTTCGTGTCGAGTTGGCGAGCCCGGTAGGTTCCATCCAGGAACCTCTCCAGATTGCCCATGTTATACCAGAAGTGCATGGGGATCACGATCTTGGGTTTCAACTGTTCGATGACCTTTTTGGCCCCCTCCGGCCCTATCGTGTAAACTCCCCCTATGACCTGGAGTAGAACATCCACATGACCGATGAGCTGGAGTTGGTCTTCATTGAAAGGCTCGCTTACATCTCCCGAGTGGAATATGCACAGGCCGTCCACTTCAAAGACGAACCCCGAGCCCCTGAGACTTAGATTACCGGGAATTCCTCTCTGATGGACGGGCACATTGTAGATCAGGACATCCCGGTAAGTGATGTTGATAAGATCCCAGTCGTCGGTCCCTTCTTTGAGTCCTCGCAGCACGATTGGGTTCCCTTTCACCAGCCCCACATTATTATGATTTCCGTGCTCCCTCCCCACGGTCACCACTTCGGACCACACTTCGGGCATCGGAAAGCCCATGGCCCCGAAGGGGTCGGTAATGACCCTGGTCCCCGCGCTGGAGGTTATCTGGAAGAAAGAGTGGCCAAACCATTTAATTTCTATTTTCCCCGAGGCCGCGGCGTACTGAATTACGGGGTCATCTTCCGCGATATTGGGGTTGCGACAGGCGGCTTGAGCAGCGCAATTAAAGAGGGACGGAAAGGCCAAAAGACTTGAGATCACAAGCAGCCCAGAAAGGCCATTCTTTTTCATCTTTCACCTCCAGCTAAAAACATTTCACCGCGGAGCCCCAGAGGATGCAGCGCAGCATAGTCGCAGCCAAAATAAGTTATCATGGGGTAGCGCCCTCCAGAAATCCCCCTGCCCCCCTTTACCAAAGGGGGGTTAGGGGGGATTTCTGGAAGTCGCCAACTCCTTGGTACCTGTCTTCTGGTTGCGGCTCCGCCGCGCTTTGAACTCTGTGCATCGGTGGTGAAAATTTCTGTCTCATATCAACCCCCACCTTCTCCGGAAATACCACTCCATTGTCAGAAGGGTTAAGAGTAAGATGAAAATGTACGCATTGCCCCAGAGCGGATGGCGGCTCTCTTCTATGAAACGGTTACGGGCACCCTCCTCATAGGATTTTAGTTCTTTCAAAAAGTCATCGCCCCCGGTCAGAGTTTTCCCACGGGTGGAGGCTGAGATTTTTTTCAGCAGCTCGTGGTTGGGGAACCCATCCAGGTTCTCCGCGGGTCCCCCGATGACCATGGATTCTTCCCAGGACCCGGCACGAGTCTCAACCTTCACCTTATAGGTTCCCTCTTTCCCCGGAAGGAAAGAAAGGAGATACTCCCCGGTCTGCCCGACGGGTTTAATTTGGGAACTGATCTTGCTGCCCTCAGGGTTTATCACCGAAGCGGAAATCGCCATCCCGGCTTTAGAGAAGGCAGGGTCCTCCTGCACCCGGACCCTGAGTTCCGTCTCTTGCCCTGTGGTTCCCGAGATCTCCGGGAAGGTCACCTGGACTGGCTCCAGGCTTGGGTCCTTGGTAAGCCAGCGGACCATTCTCTCCATGAGGCGGAGGTAAGCCCAATTGCCTTTCCCCTGGGCTACCATTCCCATGTACCATTTCCAGGAGTCATCTGTCGCCAGAACTAAGACTCGACCTTTCCCATAACTGCCTACCGTGAGAATAGGCCAGGAATTTTCCTCGGTGCTCTCCAGAAGGACGGTGCCGGAGCTCTTGGGGCGGAGAGGATTTACCCCATCCAGCGGAGACATCTCCCCCCAGAGACTCAGGTCTTCCCCTTCAAGAGGTGATAAGCGGGTCAGAGGGTGGACTCTCCCTGCCCGGCTCAGTTTTACCCCCAGGGGGGAGTTTCGACGATAGCCTTCTTTTCCCGCCCATCGGACGGGAAGGATCTCTTCTATGGCAGTGCCGGCATATCCTCCCTCACCGATGAAGGCAGGCCCCCCGATGATGGCGAAGGCTCCGCCTTTCTTGACGAAATCCCGTACATTCTCCAGATACTGGGCCTTGAAAAAAAGACTGGACTGAAAATCATCAAATATTAGGAGGTCGAAGTCTTTCAGTTCCTTCGTGAATAAGGTCTCCACGGGAAAGGGAATCAGGCTCTGCTCTTGAAGGGGAACATTCAAAATATTCGAGGGCAACCTCAAGATGACGAAGGAGAGGAGGTCAATGGAGGGATCATTCTTTAAGGCCATTCTCATATAACGGTAGCTCATGCTGGGGCTGCCCGTTATCATCAAGATCCTGATCTTGTCCCGGACGACCTTAAGGGGCAGACGGACCGTGTTATTTGCGGTCAAGCTCTCCCCTAACTGCCTGGGCACCAAAACAGATAAGTTTTGTGAGCCTACTTCCTCGGGAGTGAAAGATAGAGAGACTGTTCCCTCCCCGGTCTTTTCGTCCAGGCGCACGTCTTTGGCCTTGAGGAGCTTTTCCCCATCTTTCAGCACCACGGGAACTCTAAGCCCATCATAACCATAACTCTTTACCTGGACATCGATCTCCACCTCTCTGCCCCGAAAAGCCATGGCCGGGGCTTTGACGGCCTTGATCAATATATCCCTGTACTTTTCGGGCTCTCCGATGGGAAGGGTGAAGATGGGAAAGTCGGCAGAACGGCCCTCCCCCCATTCCAGGCTTCCGTCGCTTACCAGAAGGGCCAGGGAAGCCTTCCCGGACAGTTGGGCAAGACCCGCGCCCAGATCTGCCCTTTTTTCTCCAACCTTCAGAGTAGCCAAATCTTCTGGGTTCAAAGCCTTCAGGGATTCTCCGACCTCATACAGGCGGACATCAAATCTCTCGCTTAAGTATTTCAGGAGAGGCCTCGATCCATCAAGCAAAAGAGCCCTGGCTTCGTCGAGCCTGCTTCCCTTTCCTTCCCGCCCGGGCATGCCCATGCCCGGAGAATTGTCTAAGAGGATGGCCAGGGTGGGGGAGACTTTAGCCTCCTTCCTCACCGTCCAGGTAGGATTGAGGGCGAACAGGATGAGCAGGGAGAGGGCTGCCAGGCGCATGAGGAAGAGACTGAGACTCCGGTTGACGCTCAACCTCTTCCGCATGAGCCTGAACTGGAAAAAAGTGAAGATCGATCCCAGGATCAAAAGGATAAGGATCACCCAGAGAGGAAAGATGGGGGCAATTATGACCTGGCTCGGGTTCACCGGTTTTGCCGCCTTTGAATGAAAGGGTGATGGACGAGATCTTTCTTGTAATCAGAGGTCAAGGAATAAACGATGATATTGATTCCGGCCTTGAAGGCAGAGGATCTCTGGGGCTCCCCGCCGGGCGGGCATTCATGGACCCATTGGCCGAACTTGTCCCTTTCCCAGGCCCCCGACAGGTCATTTTGGCAATAAATGACCGGTGTCCAGTTGTCCAGGACGACCCCTTCGAGGAAGGGATTTACTCTTTGCCTTCCCCCAACGCTATCGATGAGATAAAAGCTCCGATAAACGGAGTGGTCGGAAGGAAGTCTCTTGAGAGGGTGGTCAGGAAAGATTTCCTTGATCTCCCGGTTGAAGGCCCGGTCAAACCCGAACCCCCTAGCCCCCATGGTATCCTCTGCAAAGAGGAAGCCACCATGACTCAGGAACCGTCGTAAAATCTCCCTCTCCTGGGCCGTAAAGGGTTCAAATTCGTACCTGCCTGCGATATAAAGGAAAGGACAGAAGAAAAGGTTCGGGTCGCCTAAATTGACTATGCGTCTCTCCGGAAGGGCCTTAATACTGGTCCTCAGCTCCAGCTCTTCCACGATGGCCTCAACAAATTGGGGGTTGGGGTCCCATTCCCCGCCGCGATACTTTATCTGGGCAAAAAAGAACTGAGCAAAGCTAGCGCATTGAGGAAGCTTCAGGGCGGGGAAAAATAATCCTCCTGCCAGGGTCAATCCGAAGGTTAAGAAACCTCTGCGAGAAATCATATCCTGCTGGCTACCCCCATCTCGACCGCTAAGACAGCCAGGAGAAAAGCGAGGAGGAAAGGCCATAGCTCTCTCCTGCCCGCCAGACCCTTACTCATACCCTCTTCCTTATATTCCAGCATCTTTATCTTGATCGTCCCGAACCGCTTTTGCATCTCCTCCTCTGACACCTTACTCAGGTCTGATTCTTCCAGCGGGGGATTCATCCCCTTCCTCATATCGCCCGGGGTCAGAGGGAATTTATATATGCCCGGCCCTCCTGAAGGTCCCAGAACCTGGGTAGGGGAGGACTTTTCTTCGAAAGGCTCGCCGAACCGGATGCCTGCCGGAAGGGAATCCGCGGAAAGGCCTACCGCTTCCTTGATCAGCCCCTGGATCAAAGGCAGGTACGCTGCCTTCAGCGGAAGGTCATTCCATTTGATGTTGGCGCTGGAGGTAAATAAGAAGAGTTGGCCCTTTCCCAGGTTCGCCTGCACCAAAAGGGGATCTCCGTTTCCCAGGCTCAAAAGATTCTTCGTGGCCCCTTCAATTCTATAATACTGCCGTATCGAGGCATGTTTCAGGCTCTCCCCCGGGGGGCCGGAAAATAACTTCAGGGGTTCATAGTTATCATCGATTTGAGTAATTCTTCTCGCTTCACCCCCTTCTATCTCTCTTAGCCCCCAGGGGAAAAGAGGGATGCGGTTATATTCGTCAGGGCTTATCCGGTCCCCCAGAAAGAGAAAGACCGGCTTGCCCGACTCTAAAAAGGAAGCCAGCTTGGACCCTGAAGGTTTGGACACATTCAATAAGAAGAGTGCTTCAAAAGGTCTCAGGTCAGAAGCAGCCAATTCCCCGTCGGTTATAATCCGGCTGAGGAAAGACGAGGTTTCTGCATCTCCAGGATTCAGAGCACGGGTCAGGTAATAGCTCTCACTGGTCTTAAGAGACCTGCCGGGATCTCCATCCACGATGAGAACTTTGACCCGCTCTCTGACCTTCAGAGGAAAATAAAAAACATCATCCCCCGCCAGGGAATCCCCCGATAACCTGATTTCCCCATCCATCCAACCCGGCCGGTCCGGAAAAAATTCAAAAAATATTTTTCCCTCGCCCCGGGCCTTAAGTTCGACTGTCTTCTGGTCCATTTTCATGCCCGAAAGATAGAGCTGAACCAGGGGAGACCCGCTGCGATCGGAAAAATTCACAACCGTCACCTCCAGACGGGAGGGAGCACCCACCACAACATCCCCTTCTGCCAGCCCTACCCTTTTGACAGCAAAATTTGCATCCTCTTTCGCTCCCCCGATCCTGAGGAAATGAACACTCGTCTCAGAAGAGACGATCCCCATTTTGCTCAAGTCGAAACTCTCCCAATCTCCCCGGGCCATATCGCTCAGGATGAGGATTTCCTTGGACCCCTTAGAATCTCTCAACTCCCGGTAGGCTCGACTCAACGCAGAAGCAGGGTCGCCCCGGCCGAAAGAGAGGGGAATGGCATCCACTTCTTTCATCGCTTCTTCCGGGCCCATCCAGCGAATTTCTCGACCCCGCGCTGCCGTACCCCCAACCGGAGCCGTAGGAATAATGATCGCCTGCCCCTTGGCCTTCTGGATGATCTCTTTGGCCGCCTTTTTGACCAAGGCATACCGTTCTCCCCTCTCCTCCCGGTAGCCCATGCTGAGAGAATTATCCAGGATCAAGACCTTTACCCCGCCTTCCGTCATAGCCAGCAAGCCTTGGGGCATCATCACCGGCCGGGCCATCAGGAGGACCAGGCTCACGACTGCCAGGACCCTGAGGGCTAATAGGAGAATATGCTTCAGGCGCTGGGGGCGGGCCATAATCCGCTCGGACTGGAGGAGAAGACGGACAGCTGAGAAATTTCTCGGGATGGCTTTCCGCTGGATGAGCCGGTGGATGAGGATGGGCAGGATCCCGGCCGCAAGGCCGAAAAGAAAGAGGGGATTTAGAAAGGCGAAATTCATACTAAAGTCTCTAACGATCAAATTTCCGATTGGGACCTATGCCTCCAACAGCAAGTCCCAAGCCTTGGGGAAAGGGTGTCGTGCAGGTTGAATAATGGACTGGGTTTCCCATGGATCGGGCTTGACTTCTCACCTCTGGGCCCGCCTTTCTTTCCTGCCGCGCCTTCCATCGCGGAAAGTAGGGGTGCACTGCCGTGCACCCCCTCCTCTGGAAAATCATTTCCCCTAGATTCAACCTGCACGACACCCTTTCCCCAAGGCTAAACAGGACTTATGCCCTTATTTAAAATCGTTAATCAAAAAATAAATTCGCCGGGCTATGGTTACCTTCCCTTTGTCATTCCCGCGAAAGCGGGAATCCAGCAATGCTTTTGATCAAATTTTTAGATTCCTGCTCTCGCGGGAATGACATCTCGCCCGTCTCCCGGCTATTGGGGGTGTTACGGTTTGGGATTTTCATGTTTCTATCTCATGATCTCATGGTAGTCTAAATTTTTCCCTCCAGGTCAGATACTGGACCAAGGCGCGATCCAGACCCGTGGAAGTATTGAAAAGGGAGTAGTCAATCAGGTATGAGGCGCATGCCTGCCGGTAGCCCTCAATGAGTGCGTTAATCGTCTTCAGGTAGGCCGACTTAATGGTTGAAGGGTCGGTAAGCAGCTGGATATCTTCCTCCAGGTCCCGAAACAGGGTCGCCTCCTTAAAGGGAAACTCCAGCTCATCCCGGTCCAGCAGGTGAAATACGATGACGTCACTCCCTTTGGAACGAAGCTGTTTCAACCCCCTCATCACTTCTTCCGGCTGATCCAGGAGGTCCGAGATAAGGATGATGATCCCTCGCCTCTTCAAGGAGCCGGCTAGCTCCTGCAGCACCGCGCCCCCCGAGGTCTTTCCCTGAGGTTTACTTATCTCCAGCTCTTTTAGAATGGCAAAAAAGTGCCCGGGAGCGGCCATGGGAGGGATCATTTTATCGATCTTTTTGGAGAACGTGATTAGGCCGACGGCATCCTGCTGTTTCAGCAAGAGGTAGGCAAGAGAGGCCGCCAGGGTGGAGCCATAATCGAACTTGGTCCAGCCATCGGAGGCGTACCCCATGGAAGAGCTGGTATCCAGCAGGATGTAACTCTTTAAATTGGTGGCCTCTCGATACTCCTTGATAAAGTAACGATCAAACTTGCCATAGGCCTTCCAATCGATGTGGCGAATATCATCCCCCTGAGAGTACTCCCGGTGCTCCTCGAACTCCGAACTAAATCCCTTGGCCCGGGAGGGATGGATTCCTACCATCACCCCGTCCACCACGAAGCGCGCTCTTAGGTAAAGATTCTTTAATTTGGCCAGGACCCGGGGATCGAAGTGGTTCAAGGCTTTACCTCTGTCAGGAGTCGGTTGATGATATCCAGCGAGGTGATGCCCTCGGCCTGGGCCTTGAAGTTAATCAAGATCCTATGCCTGAGAATCGACGGCACGACAGCCTGGACATCTTCCACGGAGGCCACATACCTCCCGTGCATAATGGCCCTGGATTTCGCCGCCAGGATCAGGTGCTGGGAGGCCCTGGGTCCGGCTCCCCACTCCACCCAATCCTTCACCGAAGGCAGGGCCTCTGCCTCCCTCGGCCGGGTGGAACGCAACAACCTCACCGCATACTGGATGACATGAGAGGAAGCGGGAACTCTCCGTACCAGGTCCTGCATCTTCAGGATTTTATCGGCATTGATCACCTTGTGGAGAGACGGCTGGTAAGAAGAAGTGGTCGTTGCTACGATTTCCATCTCCTCGTTGAAGGGCGGATAATCAATGCCGATATTGAACATGAACCGGTCCAGCTGGGCCTCGGGTAAAGGATAGGTTCCCTCCTGCTCAATGGGGTTCTGGGTGGCCAGTACAAAGAAGGGAAGGTCGAGAGGGTGGGTAACCCCGCCTGCAGTAACTTTATACTCCTGCATGGCCTGAAGAAGGGCCGCCTGGGTTTTAGGGGGCGTCCGGTTGATCTCATCCGCCAGGAGGATATTGGTGAATATGGGCCCCTTGATGAAGCGGAACGATCGTCTCCGGGTTGCTCCTTCTTCTTCCAATATATCGGTTCCGGTTATGTCCGAAGGCATCAGGTCCGGTGTGAACTGTACCCGGTTGAAAGTAAGTTCCATGATCCCGGCCAGGGTCGATATGAGCAACGTCTTGGCCAGGCCCGGGACCCCCACCAGCAGACAATGGCCCCGGCAGAAGAGGGCAATCAATATTTCCTCGATAACCTTTTCCTGGCCCACAATCACCTTTTTGACCTCCGCGGTGATTTCTGCTCTCTTCTTTCGCATCTCCTCAGCCTGGACCAAGTCTTCATCGGCCACACGATATTCTGGTTCTTTTGCTTCCATCTCTTCTCTCACCGAATCAACCTCCTGGTGATTTCTTTCTCCTTCAAAGCGGCGCTCGAATCTCCCATCATCTCGTAAACAGAAGCCAGCCCCTCATGCACCTCCGGATTGAAGGGATTGAGCTGGATGGAAGTCTGGAAAGCCTCCTTCGCCTCCTTAAAATCCTTGAGCTTCAAATAAGTCTGGCCCAGATAGGTGTAGATGGTGGGATGATCGGGAGAAATTTCTCTCCCTCGTTTCAAAAGCTCAAGAGCCTCTTCATGCCGATTGAGCTCCATGAGAACCCATGCAAGCCGGTTCATGATGGGGACGGAGTCACGAGTCTCAGCCAGGGCTCGGCGGTATTCCTGGACTGCCGCTCCCATTCTTCCCCTCTCTTTGAGAAGGTCGCCGAGGTGGGCCCGGTTCCTGGCCACCAGGGATTTGATCTCCTCCATGTCCAGGTATTCCTCGTTGACCCTTCCTTCCTTGATCTTTAAGGGGCGCACCTTTACTCCGCCGGCTTCTTTCAGCTCTTTGGAGGCCAGGAATTTCTTCCAGTCCTCCTCAAACTCGGAAAAACTCAAACCCAGGGTATCCCTTATGGCGTTGGCCGCCCCTTTGGAGCTGGAGGCGGTCATCTGCTTCATGATCTCCCGAAGGCCGTCATTCCCGGATTTCGTTACGATGAAATCTATGGCCGCGGCCGCCTCGGCATAAGCCAGCTGGGCATCTTCCGGAGTCTCCAGCTTGACCAGCGATGGTTCCATCCGCTCAAACTTGATTAGCTTTCCATCGGACAACGCCCTGGCTAAAAGATTTTGATATAGGGGGGACAGGTAGGAGGGGCCGCTTCGCCACCGGGTCTCCTCGTATTTGGCCAGCCCTTCATGGAACCAGATAGGAGCCTTGTTGCCGGTAAGCTTCATGATGAGATAATGCATGTATTCATGGCTCATAGAATCCAGCCAGCGGTAGCCATAGACCAGGGCCCGGGGAGAGAGCAACATGAGCTTGTTGAACTGGGTCACCCCTACGGCTCCGGTCACCTCGATGTCCCGGGCTGAAAGGGTCGAGGCATAATAAAAGGCCCTTGTATCGGGGAATACTTCAACCCGGATTTTCTCTTTGGCCTGGAATCCGTATCGCCCGGCCATCACCTGGTGGGTCTTCTCCAGGGTGTCGCTGATGTAGTCTGCGAGGATCCCATCCTGCTTCTCGTCCAGACTTATAACGAAATGGGAGCTCTCGTACCTCTTTAAAGGTTCAATAACCCCAATGGACCCCTCCATAAAAAGGGCGAAATTCTTGCTCCTCTCATCCTCACTTCCCAACTCGATGGCAGATTTGATCAGCCTTAAGGCCTCCTGATAGTCGCCCCGGTGGAAGGCAACCTGCGAGGCGAGCTCCAGAAGCTGAGGGTCCTTCGGTTCTTTTTCCACGAGCTGTTTCACTTCCCCCCATGCCTCTTCCACATCCCAGCGATCCAGCTTGGCGGCGACAGACCGCATCGCCTCCTCCGAAGCAGCATGAGCATTGCCTAAGGTCATAAGGGCTATGGCAAAGGCGAAGAACCCCGCTGCCAGCAGCTGCCCTATTTTCTTGTTTCTTTCATCCTTCATCCTTCAGCCTTTAGCCTTCATCCTTCAGCCTTTTGTCATTCCGTCAGCCCTTTAAAGTATCTCTCCACTTTTCTTTTATATTCAGAAGGCGTCTCTTCTTTCAGCCCCTCAAGGACCTTTTCCCTGAAAATCTGGGGAACCCGGTAGGCATCTTTGTCCGGGGGATTGAACTCCTCCCGGTCGATCCCGGTGTAGCCTCTCTCCCTGGGCCGGTTCAGTTCTGGCTGTGGCAGGGTTGGCATGGGAACCCAGGGGCCGTAGTACCATCCGGGCTTCGGGTCCCAACCCAAATTGTACCCCCAACGGGCGGCCTGCATTCGACTGGCCATCTGCTGGGCCATCTGCTGCATCCCCTGCTGGGACTGAGCCAACCGGCGAATGACTTCCTGTTCTGGAGGTATGGCCCCGGGGGCATCCTCCCCTTTGAGCTTTCCGGAGGCTTCTCCCATAGAGCCTGTCGCCCCCTTGAGGTTCTGCAAGATCTCCCGATCCATTTCGGGAAATAATTGGGACAACATCTCCAGTTTCTCCCGCAGACCCTCGGTTTGATCCTTCAGGTTCTCCTGGCGCGAGGAGAGGTCTGGAAATCTCCCCTTCTGGTCCGGGGTAATGAGTTCCTTGGAATCAGGAAGCAAGCCTTCCAGCATTTTATTCAACTCTTCGAGAAGTTCCTGGTCCCCGGGCCTTTCCGAAAGTTCGTTCTCCAATTCTTTGGCTAGCTGGGAAGATTCCTCCAGTTTTTCTTTCTGGAGAAGCCTGGCTAACTCTTCTAACGATTCCTTCTGCTCTGGCGAAAGGGAGTTGCGGAGGCGTTCCAAGATCTTATCAATCTGCGGAAGAGAACGCTTCACCCTCTTTCCGGTCTCCTCCTCCGTCCTTCGTTTCAACTCTTGATCGATCTTTTCTGTCTCGCTCAGAATCGCCTGCTGCTCGGCCAATATCTTGTCCAGCTCGCTGGTTTGCCGCGCCATCTCTCCCTGGAGCCGGTTCATGGATTGCATATTCGCCTGGGCTCCGGCCCGTCCCAGAGAGGCCATCATCTCTGAAAGGGCCTGAAGAAGTCTCTGCGCTGCTTCCAGGGCTGCGGAAAGGTCTCCGGCCCTCAGCTTTTCTCGGATCTCCTTCAATTCCGAGAATAGATCCTGGAAATTCAGCCCCTGCAGGTCCGGACTGTTGACAAACTCATCAGGCAATCTGCTGGCCAGCTTACTCAGGGCTTCCATGACCGAGTGGATCAACTCTTCGAGCTTATCTAATTCCTTCATTAACGCGTCCAAATCCTTCTCGGTTAGATGCCCCTTTAAGTCGCTCAGGGAATCGAGGAGACGTCGCTGACGGTTTTTAATCTCCCGGGCCAGAGCTTCCACTTCATTCATCCGAGCCCTCTTCGCAATATCCTCGGCTAAAAGGGCCAGCCTTTCCAATTCCTGAGTCACGGTTTCTGCCGGCTCTTCAGACATCTTCTCCTTCAGGGATGCCAGGTTGCGCCTCAGCGCTTCCAGGCCAAAGCGGTCCATTCTGTTCCCCATCCGGTCCAGATTCCTATCCACCCTCTTTAAAATTTCCTCCATTCCTTTCTTCAGGGCTTCTTGATCTTTGGTAGCCTCCAGATTATCCCCGAGGAGGTCTAAGAGGGCTTCGGAGATCTGTTGGGCCTCCTCTCCCTCCCTGGCAGCTTGCCCCCTCTCATCCCTGACCAAAAAATAAAAAGGACGGGAATAGTTGACCTTGGGGCCCGAGACCGAATCATTGTCCTCAACTTCCAGGCGGTACTCCACCCGGTCCCCCGCGGTCAGCGTTAAAGTGGCAAGATCCCATCGGAACGTCTCGGGGCCCACAGAGCGGGAGCTGCCGGAGCTCTTCAGGTTGATCAGCCGTTCCCTTCCTCCAATCTGGTAGCTCAGCCGGACAGCGGTTATACCAAAATCATCCGTAGCCCGGTAAACAATCGGGATAATTTCCTGGCCGGATATTTCCAGGTCCTGAGCTGGGTTGATGATTTCCCCTTCAGGATATTTATCCATTATCAACCGGATCTGGTATCGGACCGGATTGGGGTTTTCAAAACCCAGCTCATCTTTAACCCGAATGGAATAGGTGCCAGGATAGAAAATCAGCAAGCTTCCTCTCAGCCGGTCTCCATCGACTTCGAGAGGAAGTTGGTTTCCCTGATTCAGGGTGATCCGCCCCTCTTTCACCCCCTTGGTAGCCTGCGCCTCCAGGTTAACCACCGTTCCCTTTAGGGCCTCGACGTGGCCCTCCTCCCTCACTTCCTTGGGGAGGCCAGTATAATCGGGGGGAATCAGTGTGACTTTTACTTTTCCTATATCCGGTGGGTCCACTACGCGGAGATCATAAACAGGAGAGGCACCCCGACTATGGGAAACCTGATATTGGAAGGAGAATTGAGCCGACTCCATCCGGTAGGAAAACTGGCTTTCCCCTTCAGGTTCCATGTTCAGGTGCATCGCTTCGCGACCCTCGGGCCGGACCGCGAGACTGAGCCGATCGGGTCGATGACCCTCGACTTTCGCCCGGATCACCAATGGCTTGCCCTTGAGTATGACCGCCCCCGGAGGGTCCACGGAGATGATTGTCTCTCTCGCGGGTAGGGCTGCCAGGGGATGAGTAAAAAAGGCGAGCGAGCGGTTCAGAAATTGGGGGTCTAAGAAAAGAACTCCGGAGAAAGCGAAAAGCAGGGGCACCAAAATCCTAAGGTGTCGGAGAGCACTGTTGAAACGTACCACTTCCCTGGGCTTTATTCCACAAACTTCATCTGCTGTTTTATGAATCTGGGCAGTGATGAATCCCTCTGAAATTTGGCCCAACCCTTCTTTTTCCATTTGATGGAAAAGGAGGAGAGAATTGGTCACATCGTCCCTCAACAGGGGAAACTGATCCTCCAATCTCCTGGCCACGCGGTCTATGGATGGACGAGAGGTAACTCGCCATGCCCCCAGGGAAAGGAGAGCAGATAGAAAGATTAGGGCTATAAGGCAATAGAAAAAGGAGAAGTAGGGGAAGGTTTCGCCTAGTTCCAGTACAAAGATACTACCGAGGACAATTAAGATGAAGCCGGCTACCAGTTGAAGGACGGATTCAAGGGTTGCGAGAACTTGAAGGCGAAGAGATACTTTCCTCAAAAATCTGGCCAGGCGGTCGTAATCAAAATGCGGACTCTTGGGGAGCAGCACCACATGCCTCCCGTCTACGTTGGGTCAAATTATATCACATTCTTACCGACAAGGACCCAACCTAGCCCTTGTTTTCCCCACCCCCGAACGATCTTTTAGAATAATCTCCACTATTTTCTCCCTAATATCCTCTTCATCGCCTATGACTTGAATCAGGATGGTCTTCAGGGGAAAGGATAGGCATGAAGGATACTCCCAGTTTTGGCCTGATTCTTTCCTGATGAGGGAGACTGCGGATCCGATCATTGGCCCGGGTACACATGAATTACTGATTTTCTTTTACGGGAACCTCTCTCTCAACCGGGCCGCAGGCCCTGCCCTTCAAATGGAAGAAAAAATGGAGACCTTTTTTGATTCGTTCGGAGAAGATTTTGCTGGAGAGATAGGTCCCGGCTACTTTCTTATTGATTTCTCCCAGGGTCGGATAGGGATGTACTGCGGCGGCCAAAGTCATCGGCTTGACCCCTCCACTCAAGGCCGCAACCCACTCACACACCAGGTCCCCGGCTCGGGGGCCTAAGATCTGAACACCGATGGGCTTTCCTTTCTTATCCAGGATCATTTTGATTTTTCCAATCTGTTCCCCCTCGGCGAGGCTTCGGTCATTGTCTTTAAACTCCTCTATCCAGACGTCATATTCGATCCCCGCGGCCTTGGCTCTTTTTTCGTTCATTCCGATGCTGGCCAGCTCTGGGTCGGTAAAGGTACACCAGGGGAGAAAGGTATAATTCACCTTTCGGGGGAGATGGAAAATGGCATTGCTGACTACGATGGACCCTTCGTATCCGGCAGCATGGGTAAACTGGTAGGTCCCGGTTACATCCCCGGCTCCATAGATATGCTTGTGAACCGTTCTCAATCGCTGGTCCAGTTTCAGGCCCTTATCATCATAGGGAATGCCAATCCCTTCCAGGTTCAACCCTTTCAAGTTAGCTTCTCTTCCCATGGCTACCAGGAGGACCTCCGCATGGAGAGGAATGGTTGGTCCTTCTCCTGTTTTTATGAGAATCTCTCTCCGGCCCCCTAAATCCTTCACGCCTACCACCGAGGTATTGAGGTAGAACGTCACTCCTTCACTCTTTAAAACCTGCATGACCTGATCGGCCATATCTTTGTCTTCATTGCTCAGAATTTGCCCGCTGCGCTGGATTACCATGACCTGAGTCCCCAGGCGGCAGAAAGCCTGGGCCATCTCCGTGGCAATTGGACCGGCCCCAAGAATAACCATGGATTCCGGTAATCTTTCGAAAGAATACATTTCTCTGTTGGTGATATATGGCGTCTGATCCAAACCGGGTACCGGCGGAATGGAGGGAGAAGAGCCTGTGGCGATGACCCAGTTCTTGGCGGAAAAAGTCTTCCCATCCAGCCGGATGGCATGGTCATCCACAAAAGCCGGCGTCCCGAATTGCACCTTGGCCCCCAGTTTACAGAATCTCTCCTCGGAGTCATGCTTTTGAATCATTTGGATGACCCACTGGATTCTTCGGGCCACTTCGCGAAAGTCAACCGGTTTGACTTCCACCGGGGGAAGCCCGAACTTCCGGGCATTTTTCATCAGATGATAGACATGGGCGGTTTGGATCAGGGTTTTGCTGGGAACGCAACCGAAATGCAAGCAGTCTCCACCAAGCTCCTTTTCTTTCTCCACGAGCAGGGTTTTCGCTCCCAGCTGAGCGGCTCCCGCAGCTACCGTCAAACCTCCCGACCCCCCTCCTAAGATACCGATGTCAAAATCATAATCTGGCATGACCCCCTCCTAAAAAATTAACCGTAGAGAACGCAGAGACCACAGTGCGGCGGAGCCGCAACCAAATAAGCTACCATGGGGTAGCGCCCTCCAGAAATCCCCCCTTCCCCCCCCCTTTACCAAAGGGGGGTTGGGGGGGATTTCTGGAGGTGGGTTTCCAAAATGGATCTTCTTTACAAAATTTAAAGAGTCTGGACGTTAGTAGTACAGAGAGTCAAAATAATAATGCACTTTGCAGTTTAAATCCCCTATCGTCTTTCAATCCGCATTCCGCAATCAGCAATCCGAAATCTGTTTATCCTTCTTTCTTTATCTTTTTAATAATCTTGGGAATGAAGAGAGAAAAAATAAATAGGCCCACCGAGAAAAAGACTTTGAAAGAAATCAGCTGTCTCCAATCTCCTGCGACCCAAACTTCTTTGATCGTGCCGATGAAAAAAGTAAAAATAAAGGTCCCGACCAGGATGCCCAATCCGGTACCCACGAAATAATCCCAGAACCTTACTTTCGTCAGCCCCATGCCGAAATTCATCAGGGTAAAGGGGAAATAAACCAGCCGTAAATAAAGGACCGTGGCGAATCCGTTCCGTTCGATGGCCTCATCATACTTCTTCAGTTTTTCGCCGATCAGGGAAGCGGCAAAATCCCTTCCCAGCGTCCGCCCGATCCAAAAAGCCATGGTGGCCCCGGCCATGGCCCCTACCCATACACACCCAAATCCCCAGTAGGGACCAAACAGGGCGGCTCCCAGGGCTGTAAGTACGGTACCTGGAACGAACAAACATATGCCTGCGGCATAAACCAGCATAAAGACGAGGGGCGCCCAGAAACCCGCCCGATCCAGAAACTGGCTTAAAGCTTTCTGGGTGAAAAATTCTTTGGCTGGAGTGAAGCGGATGATACAGATCGCCACAACGATGAAAGCAACAAAAACAAGAGCCTTGATCATGGCTCCTTTCCGCCTCTTCGCTGGCTGGGGAATCGTTCCTTCCATGGGATGCTCCCTTAAGGCAATCGTCCGCCCGGCAGACCCAGAGATTTCTCAATGTATTTTCTCATCAACGAGGAGAAAGGGGAATAGGGCTTTTCCCCTATTTCCGGGTAAAAGATACGGTATTTTAAGGTGGGCCATATGGGTCCTGCCAATTTCCCCTTGACGGTCCGCTCCCCCCTCTGGTAGCTTTCA